>WNFV01000301.1_pt1 | contig 63757 bp, 59 predicted proteins | sample 5400101 | NCBI WGS metagenome assembly WNFV01 (sample SAMN13153361, study PRJNA577476) | soil metagenome | isolation source: 115 cm soil or saprolite under grassland replicate 1 | place: USA:California | collected 2016-06-15
GATGATCCGGAGGATCCGGATGTGGTGTACCTGGAGTCGCATGTGGGTGCGCTGTATTTGGAGGATCCGGCGGAGGTGGATGAGTATCGGCGGATCTTTGAGTTGATTCGTAAGGACGCGGTACCCATCGAAGACTTCCGGTAGCCAGAAGACACTCGCGGGGCCAGACGACGGGCGAGAGGCGGGACAGCATGGATCAACCGGCGCACGACACCACGAAGAAGCCGGCGACCGCTGCACGGATCTACGACTACTACCTCGGCGGCATCCACAACTTCCCGGCCGACCATGCGGCCGCACGCACCCTCATCCAGCAGTTTCCCTGCATCCCCGCGGTGGCGCGCGCCAATCGGGCGTTCCTGCGGCGGGCCGTCAGCCACCTCGTGGGCCTCGGGATCCGCCAGTTCCTCGACATCGGCTCGGGCATCCCGACCGCCGGCAACGTCCACGAGATCGCCCAGGAGACGGCGCCCGACGCCCGGGTGGTCTACGTCGACATCGACCCCATGGCGGTGGCCGAGAGCCTGGACATCCTCGCCGGCAACGAACTGGCCACCGCGGTGCAGGGCGACCTGCGCAACCCGGCGGGCATTCTCGGCCATCCCGCGGTGCAGCGCCTGCTGGACCTCACCGAGCCGGTCGGTCTGCTGCTGGTCAGCGTGCTGCATTTCGTACCCGACGACGAGCAGGCGTACGCCGCCGTGACGCAGCTCGTCGACGCGCTCCCGCCCGGCAGCCACCTGGTCCTGTCGCATGCCGCGTCCGAGGCCTTCGACCACCTGTTCGCGCAGTCGGCCGACAAGCTCGACGTGTACCGGCAACACACCACCACGCCGGGCACGTCCCGGACCAAGGCCGAGGTCGCGCGCTTCTTCACCGGCCTTGAGCTGGTCGACCCGGGCCTCGTCCGGCTCGGCGAGTGGCGGCCGGAACCGACCGAGCCGGACGACACGGTGGACAGCGACACCGTCGGTGGCGGCGGCTCCTGGGCCGGTGTGGCCAGGAAGGTCTAGGGCCCACCGCCGCGGCTCCGTTGACATGTGACTGCGTGGTCACATATCGTTGGTCGTGCTCGATGACGACCGCGTGTTCAAGGCACTCGCCGACCCGACCCGGCGGTTCCTGCTCGACCTGCTCTTCGCGCGTGACGGCCGCACGCTGACGGAGCTGGAGTCCGAGCTGGAGATGACTCGCTTCGGTGTCATGAAACACCTGCGCGTGCTCGAAGACGCGGGCCTCGTGGTGACCCGCCGCTCGGGTCGGGAGAAGCTGCACTTCCTCAATCCGGTACCGATCCGGCTGATCCATGACCGGTGGATCGACAAGTACACCGAGCGCCACGCGGCGGCCCTGGCCGACCTCAAAGCGGAGCTCGAGGACCAGCAATGACCGTTCGTCGGTAGCGGACGAAGACCCAGCAGTACATCCAGAGCCTGGGCTTCACCACCGTCAACACGGCGGGACCGGCCGGCGCCACCCGGCCGGTCCCGCGCCCCTGGCGGACGCCCGTCGGACAATGGGGCGATGGGAGTCCGGTTGGCCGTGGCGGCACTGGTGGTCGCGGTGGCCGGTGGATGCGCGGACTCCCCCACCGCCGGCCCGCCACGTACGGCGGCCGCCAGCCGGGCGCCGGTCGCCAGTGCGGCACCGACCGCCCCGGCCGGCTCCGCCGCGCCCGACGCGTCCGGGAGCCCGGCCCGCTTCGCCCCGCAGGTACGCCGGTACGCCGGCCAGGCCGGGATCGGGGCGCAGCTGCTGATGGCGATCCTGTACAACGAGTCGTACAAGCCGCACGACCCGGATCTCGAACGCGCCTGGCAGAAGGTCGACCCGGACGCCGCGTTCGGGGTGGCCAACATGCACAAGGCCACCTTCGACGACACCAAGCGCGGCCGGGACTTCGCCGACCGGGACTGGACGGAGCTGCCCGACGATCCGGACCTCGCCATCAAGGCGGCCGCCTGGTACCTGCGCGACCTGGCGCACCAGCTCCCCGCGCACTGGCCGGCCCGGTACACCAAGGACGAACTCCTCGCCCTGGGCTACAACGCCGGGCCCGGCAGCATGAAGGCGTTCGCCCAGGGCGCCAAGGCCGGCACGGTGGCGCAGTCCTATGTGGACCATTTGCATGCCAACTGGGACGCCGCCGCACAGGCCCTCCGCTAGCCGCCGGGCCATCCGGTGATCGGCCACCCCGCGGGGTCCCGCGGATGGTCTCGACCGGGGAGCAGCGTGCGCCAACCAGGGACGCGGACGCCACGACCGCCGTATCATCGACATCCGAGGTCAGCGTGCCTCGCCGGGATGGGTCCCACCTGCGTGGGGCGTGCCGGCCGTCAGGGCCCAGGCGGCCGAGCACCAGGGAAGGAACCAGCGCGGATGAAGGCAGGGCGGCGATGAGCGTCGACGACTTTCGCCGAGCGGATCCCGTCGCGTTCCGGTTGACGCCGGCGCCGGTCCACGACCGCGCGGCGCGGTTGCTGGTCGCCGGCGCGATCGACCTCGCCACGGCGGACCGCCTCCGGGTGGTGATGGAGGCGCTGCTGGCCGACCCCCAGATCACCCGGCTGGTGGTCGACTTCGCGGAGGTCACCTTCCTCGACGCCGCCGGGATCTCCGCGCTGGTCGCCGGGTACCGGGCGGCCGAGGCCCGGGGGATCGTCTTCGCGCTGGTCAACTGCCCGCCAGGGCCCTTGCGGGTACTGGAGATCGTCGCCCTCGACAAGCTGCTGGCCGGGAGGCAGTCCACCTAGCCGGCCGCGGCGCGCCGGCGCCGGTGGCTACCCGGGCAGCCGCAGCCTTGCCCAGACCGCCTTGCCTTCCAGGGTCAGGGTGCTTCCCCAACTGGCCGCCAGCGCGTCGATCAGGATCAGCCCCCGGCCACCGCGACCGGTGTCCGGGTCGGGCAGTTTCCGCACCGGCGCCACCCGGCTGCCGTCGCGCAGGGACAGGTGCAGGAACCGCTGCCCGAGGGCGATGTCGAGGTGCAGGTCGCCCCCGACGTGCCGGACGGCGTTGGCGACCAGCTCGGTGACCACGACCTCGGCGTCGTCCACCAGGTCGGGCAGCCCCCAGGCCTGGCACGCCTCGACCACCGTCCGCCGGGCCAGCGCCGGGGCGGCCGGTGTCGCGGACAGCCGCTGCCGGACGCGGCGGGCGGCGGCGGCCTCGACCGCGACAACCGCCTGCGCCCGGGTCGGATAGACGCCTACCGTCTGGGTGATCGCAAGCCGCTTCAGCGCCGACCACAACAGGGCGGACGGCGCGCACACGACCATCGGACAGGCCGACCACTCCGCGGCGGTACTCGCGAACCTGCTGAAGACCATCAGGGTCAGGTCGTCCCAGAAGGTCAGCCCGGCCACGTCCACCACGATCCCCGACGGCTGCTCGACCAACGCCTTTTGCAGCGTCGTCCGAAGGTCGACGTCGGCGGCGGGGTCCAGCCGGCCAGCGAGCCGCACGAGTGCGACGGGGGAGGTGGCCTCCACCTCGCAGACCAGCCCGCTCACGGCGCGAGCGTCCGCGGTGGCGTAACCCGCCGCCGGGTCCCGGCGACCGCGCTCCTGCGCTGCCCACCCACCGGATCACCTCGCCTCCGCCTGCGGATCAACCCAGCGTAACGCCAGCCCCCGGGATTTTCCGCCGGTGCCCGCGACCCGCGCGCCGCGGGTCCCGCGACGCGCGGTTGCGGCACCGGGCCGAGCGAGTAGGATGCAAGGTGGTTGATGACCCAGCCGACCTGCAACGCAAGGTGGGCTGGTGACCGGAATCCCCACGATCGAACCCGCGCCGTCGGACAGCATCGTGCTGTCGCAGTCGCGGGAGGCGGGCGGTGTCGTCGTCCGTCTCGCCGGTGACCTGGACCTCTCCGTCGCCGCCGAGCTGCGCGAGCTCCTCCAGCGCGTGGTCCGGGACGAGCACGCCGACCAGGTCGTCCTCGACTTCGCCGGCGTCCGGCTGATCGACGCGCACAGCATCGGCCTCATCATGACGGCGTGGCGGACGATGACCGCACAGGGCCGCCAGCTAAGGGTGGCCGGGCTGCGGGACATGCCGGCGCGGCTGTTTGACATCCTCGGGTTGGCACCGCTGTTGGGCGACCCGACGGCGCACGACATCAGGGGAGGTGGCGGGGATGACGTGGGACGAGGAGCGGGTGACGGGCGGGGCCGGGGGCACGCCGCTGACGGACCGCCTGGCCGAGGCTGATCTCTGGGATGCCGCCGCGGACGAGCAGGAGCGGCTGGCCGACGAACGCGAACGGCTGGCCGACGAGCGCGACGCGCTGGCCGACGAGCGGGAGTGGCTGGCCGACCGGCACGATCGCGAGCTGGACCGCCGGGAAGCCGACCGCGGCCGCGAATCCGGGTCGGCCGACCTCTCCGACCAGCTCGCCCAGGCGCAGGCGGCGGTCCACCGCGCCGAAGCGGCGCTGCACCGGGCGGAGGCCCGGCTGGTCCGGGCGCGCCAGGTCGAGGCGCGCATCGCGGCGCAGGAGGCCCAGTGGAGCAGCGCCGCCGAACGCGCGACCGCCGTGCTGTCCGCGGAGCAGGCGGTCGACCTGGACGAGCAGGCGTGGCTGGCCGACCGGCGGGACTTCGTCGCCGTCGAACGGGAGCGGCTCGCGCGCGCCCGGACCGAGCTGGCCGACCAGCGCGACCAGGTGGGCGATCTGCGTGAGCGGCTGGCCGACGACCGGGAACGGGCCGCGCTGGAACGGCAGCGGCGCTTCGACCGCGGGTCACCGACCGCGGTCGCGGCCGGCGGGGATGGCACTCCACGGCGAGTGCCGGCTGGTGGCGCCGGGGTCGGGCCGAGCGCACCGGCACCGGGTACCGCCCGGGCCCCGCAGGCCTACGGCCCGATGCTGGTGGCCAGCTTCGCCGCGGTCGCCCAACACCTGTTCGCGGTGGACGACCTGCGGAAGGTGCTGGCGGACGTGCTCGGCTTCACGGTGGACGCGGTCGAGGGGTGCCAGTGCAGCGGGATCGTGCTCTGCCGGGACGGGCGCGTCGTGGACACCGCGAGCAGTGGCGCCGTCGCGGCCGAGCTGGATGACGTGCAGTTCCGCCGCCGGGAGGGGCCGGCTCTCGACGCGCTGGGCGGCGGGCCCCCCGTCTACGTGCCCGACCTGACGGCCCTGCGGGACTGGCCGGCGCTGTCCGCCGCCGCCCAGCGGGTCGGGATCAGCACCGTGTTGTGCCACCGGCTGGTGATCAGCGGACCGGTCGAGGGTATCCCGCTGGGGGTGTTCACCCTGTACGGCGCGGCACCGGCCGCGTTCAGCGACGCCGCGCGGGAGTTCGCCACCATCCTCACCGCGTACCTGTCGGTGACCGTGGCCACCTTCCAGCGGCGCGACGAGGTCGACCGACGGGAGGCCGCGCTGCATCGCGGCCTGACCACCCGCGACGTCATCGGCCAGGCCAAGGGCATCCTGATGGAACGCCAGCACCTGTCCGCCGGCGACGCCTTCGACATGCTGCGCCGGGCGTCGCAGGGGCTCAACCGCAGGCTCGCCGACGTCGCCCGCCACCTGGCCGAGACCGGGGAGCTGCCGACCTAGCGGTCCTGTGCGGCCCGCACCTCCCGCTGAGGCACGTCGCGGCCCAGATCGGCGAGGTGGCGGCCGTACTTGACGTCGAAGGCGGGCCGCTCGGAGCGGATACGCGGCATGCGGTCGAAGTTGCGCAGCGGCGGCGGGCACGAGGTGGCCCACTCCAACGAGTTGCCGAACCCCCACGGGTCATCGACCTCGACGAGCTCGCCGATCCGGTACGACTTCCAGACGTTGTACAGGAACGGCAGCGTCGAGGCGCCGAGGATGAACGCGCCGATGGTGGAGACCGTGTTGAGCGTGGTGAACTTGTCGCCGACCTGGTAGTCGCCGTACCGGCGGGGCATGCCCGCGTTGCCCAGCCAGTGCTGCACCAGGAACGTGGTGTGGAACCCGATGAAGGTCAACCAGAAGTGCACCTTGCCCAGCCGGTCGTCGAGCATCCGGCCGGTCATCTTCGGGAACCAGAAGTACACCCCGGCGAACACCGCGAACACGATCGTGCCGAACAGCACGTAGTGGAAGTGCGCGACGACGAAGTAGGTGTCGGTCACGTGCCAGTCGATCGGCGGGCTGGCCAGCAGAACGCCCGACAGGCCACCGAGCAGGAAGGTCAGCATGAAGCCCAGCGAGAACAGCATCGGCGTCTCGAAGGTGAGCTGCCCCTTCCACATCGTGCCGATCCAGTTGAAGAACTTGATCCCGGTCGGTATCGCGATGAGGAACGTCATGAACGCGAAGAACGGCAGCAGCACCTGTCCGGTGGCGTACATGTGGTGCGCCCAGACGGTCATCGAGTACGCGGCGATCGCGATGGTGGCGCCCACCATGCCCTTGTAGCCGAACAGCGCCTTGCGGCTGAAGACGGGGATGACCTCGGTCACGATGCCGAAGAACGGCAGCGCCACGATGTAGACCTCGGGATGGCCGAAGAACCAGAACAGGTGCTGCCACAGCAGCGGCCCACTGGTGCTCGCGTCGTAGACGTGCGCGCCGAGGACCCGTTGGGCGAGCAGGGCGAGCAGGGCGGCGGCCAGCAGCGGGAACACCAGCAGCACGAGAAGCCCGGTGATGAGGATGTTCCAGGTGAAGATCGGCATCCGGAACATGGTCATGCCCGGCGCGCGCAGCGTGATGATCGTGGTGATCATGTTCACCGCGCCGAGGATGGTACCCAGGCCGGAGATCACCAGCCCCACCACCCACATGTTCGCGCCCGCCCCCGGGCTGTGCTGCGAGTCGCTGAGCGGCGGGTACCCGGTCCAGCCGAAGTCCGGTCCGCCGCCCGGGGTCAGGAAACCGCCGACGACCATCAGGCCGCCGAACAGGTACAGCCAGTACGCCGCCGCATTGAGCCGGGGGAACGCCACGTCCGGCGCGCCGATCTGCAGCGGCACGATGTAGTTGGCGAACGCGAACACGATCGGCGTCGCAAACAGCAACAGCATGATCGTGCCGTGCTGGGTGAAGAGCTGGTTGTACTGCTCCAGCGACAGGAACTGCAGCCCCGGCCGGGCCAGCTCACCGCGCATCAGCAGCGCCATGAACCCGCCGACGAAGAAGAAGCCGAACGAGGTGACCAGGTACATCAGGCCGATCTGCTTGGCATCGGTGGTCCGCAGCAGCCGGGTGAGCACGTTGCCGGGCGGCTCGCGGTGCAGCGGGCCCGGGTAGGGCTGGACCGGTCGCGGGCGTGGCGCGACCGCCACCCGGGCCGGCGCCGCGAGCTCCTGCGTCGCGGTACCGGTGGCGTTGCGCACCTCGGGATGCTCCCCGTCGCGCGTCTCCTCCCGGTGCTCCTCGGGCGGGTACCCCGGCTTGCGGTACTCCCTCGGCGGAGGAACGGAGATCGCGCGCCGGCCGGTGGAGTCCAGCGCCTTGGGGTCGGCCATGCGCCCGCGCTACCCGGGTCCGCCCACCGCAAACCCGTTGATCGCGCCGGAATGCCACCAAAAGCCGAGGCTCAGCAGTCGGTCCGGCGGGCCGAGAGCACCGGTTCGGTCTCCGCACCCGCGCCGGGGTCCCTCAGCTCAGCCCCACCGGCCGGGCGCAGGTCGCTCGGCGCCGCCCGGCCGTCCTGCTCGGGCGTGAGGCGGGCGCGCAGCCGGACGGCGAGCGCGGATGCGATAAGGCAGCCGGTCACCACGACCGTCACCCACAGCCCGGCCCGGCCGGCACCGATCAGCGGGCCGGCGGTGATCGGACCGACGATGCCGCTGATCCCCCAGATGATCGACGTCATGGCGTTGTAGCGGCCGCGCAGCTCGTCGGTGGCCAGCGCGTTGGTCAGCGCCGGCATGACGGGTGAGAGCAGCGTCTCACCGACGGCGAACACCACGGCGCAGCCGATGACGCCGATCGCCGCGAGCAGCACCCGGCCGTGCTGGCCGGCCATCCCACCGGCGGCGAGGACGAGCCAGGACCCGGCGAAGATCACGCCGACCCCGGCCAGGGCGTAGGTGCGGCTGCGGTTGCGCAGGAAACGCAGCACGAACAGCTGGGCACCGACGATCATCAGGGTGTTGCCGGCGAGCGCCCAGCCGATGATCCGCGGACTGACGTGCGCGATGTGCGTGGAGAACGCGGTGAAGCCCACCTCGATCTGCGCATACCCGCAGGTGGTCAGCGTCAGACCGAACACGACGAGCCGGACGAACGCCTTGTCGCGCAACACCTCCCGGTATCCCGCGGCGCGGGCGGCCGGCCGTGGGCCGGACGGCGTCGCGGCGGCGAGCCGCCGGCCCACGTGCGGCAGGCTCAGCAGGATGCCCGCCGGCCCACGTGCGGCAGGCTCAGCAGGATGCCCGCCGGCACCAGGTAGCTCACCGCGTCGGCGAGGTAGATCGCCTGGAACGTGACCGGCCGGGCCAGGTCGACCAGGGCTCCGGCGGCCATGCCGCCGATCCCGATGCCGAGGTTGAGCAGGGTGAACGACAGGCCGAACACCTGCTGCCGCTGCCCGTCGGGGACCAGTGCGGCGAGGATCGTGTTCTGCCCCGACCACAACGCCGCGGTCCCCACCGCCGTCACGGTGAGCGCGAGGAACGCGGTGACGAGGTTGTGCACGAACCCGAGTGACGCGGCCCCCGCCGCCTCCACCACGAACAACGGCAGCACGACCCGCCGCGCGCCGTAGCGGTCCACCAGGGTGCCGCCCACCGGCGCGAGCAGGAGGCCGACCAGACCCATCCAGCCGACCAGCAGACCGACGGTGCCGGCGGGCAGGCCGCGCACCTGGTTGAGGTAGACGAACAGGAACGGCAGCGTCAGGCCCCGGCCGATCGCCGAGAAGACGGTGCCGATCAGGATGCGGCGCGCCTCCGGGCTGTCGGGCAGGGCGGCTCGGAACATGCCCCACAGTCTGGCGGCAGGGTACGACAGGAATCGACCGAGTTAGTGCGCAACCAGGGCCGGACCGCGCAGCGAAGCCACGCGTCACCGGCCGGCCACCGGCTGGCTGGCCGGCCGTCCGTCCGAACCAGCAGCGCCCCGCCGTCCCGGATGCCCATGGCACGCGCCGACATCGGGTCGAGGGCGTGGACGGCGACGGCGCCGGTCCCCCTCGTCACGACCGCCGAGCGGGCGGTCTGCCGGTAGCGCCGGGAAGAAATGGCCGGCGACCACGAGGCAGCCCGCGCCCACTACCAGGCCGCCGCCCGGGGTACCACGAGCATCCCGGAGCAGCGGTACCTCACCGCGCGGGCGGCGCGGCTGGGTCCCTGATCGACGAGGGCCCTCGCCGGACGGCCGCGGATGCTAGTCTCGGCCGGCTCCGGACGGGGGAGGCACGGAATGCGGATGCGAGCAGTACTGCCACTCGTAGTGGCGGCCGCACTCGGGGCGGCTGCGGTCGCGTGGGCGGCCGGGGGCGGTACCCGTGCGTCGGCGACCACCGACCCCACCCCCTTGCGCACGCTCGCCGCGGCCCGGGGCATCGGCATCGGCACGGCCGTCGCGGCGCCCGCACTGGCCGACGAGCCGGACTACGCCGCCGTGCTGGGTACCGAGTTCGGCAGCGTCACGCCCGAGGACGCGATGAAGTGGGCCGCCGTCGAGCCGGTGCGCGGGCAGTTCACCTGGGCGGCCGCCGACGCGATCGTCGGCTTCGCCACCCGCCACGGCCAGGCGGTGCGCGGCCACACCCTGGTCTGGCACCGTTCCCTGCCCGGCTGGCTCACCCAGGGCAGCTTCACCACCGACGAGCTGCGTGCGCTGCTGCAGCAGCACATCCAGACCGAGATGAGCCGCTACGCCGGCCGCGTCGGCGTGTGGGACGTGGTCAACGAGGCGGTCAACGACGACGGCACGCTGCGCCACAGCATCTGGCTCGACCGGCTGGGGCCGGGCTACATCGCCGACGCGTTCCGCTGGGCGCACGCCGCCGACCCGACGGCGAAGCTGTACCTCAACGACTACGGCGCCGAATGGACCAACGCCAAGAGCACCGCGCTCTACGCGCTCGTCCGGGACCTGCGCGCGCAGGGGGTACCGGTCGACGGGGTGGGCTTCCAGTCCCACGTGGTGCTCAGCAGCGAGCTGACCGGGCTGGCGGTCACGCTCACCCGGTTCGCCACGCTCGGGGTAGACGTCGCGCTGACCGAGCTCGACGTGCGGATGCCGCTGCCCGCCGACGCGACCAGGCTCGCCACGCAGGCCCTCGGGTACGGCCGGGCGGTGTCCGCTTGCCTCGCCGTCCCGCGCTGCGTCTCGGTCAGCACGTGGGGCTTCACCGACGCACACTCATGGGTCCCGGCGGCGTTCCCCGGCCAGGGCGCCGCCGACCTGTTCGACGAGCAGCTACGCCCCAAGCCCGCGTACGACGCGGTGCACGCCACGCTGGCCGTGCCGGAGCACTCCCCCGGCACCCCGGCCGGCTGGTGGCCGCTGGACGACCCGCCGGGCCCGACCGCCGTCGACGCCTCCGGCGGCGGACACCCGGTCACGCTGGGCGGTGGCGCGCAGGTCGGCGCCCCGGGCCGGGCACCGGGCGTCGGTGCGTTCGCCGGCAACGGCACCGACTCGCAGGCCTCCACCACCGGCCCGATCGTGCGCACCGACGCCAGCTTCACCGTCGCCGCCTGGGCCAACCTGGCCGACAAGGCCGCCGCCCGGGTGGTGGCCAGCCAGGACGGCCTGACCAGCAGCGGCTTCTACCTCATGTACCAGCCCGGCACCGACCGCTGGGAGTTCACCATGCCGTCAGGGCCCGACGGCTCGGCAGCCTGGCAGGTCGCGCGCTCCGCCACGGCCGCGGCCACCGGCGTCTGGACCCACCTCACCGGCGTCTACGACGGCGGCGCGCACCAGCTCCGGCTCTACGTCGACGGCGCGCTCGCCGGCACCCGCTCGGACGTGACGGCGTGGAACGCCGCCGGCAGCTTCCGGATCGGGCGCAGCTACTCCGGCGCGCGGTTCGCCGGCGCTATCAGCGACCTGCGGGCGTGGGACCGCGCGCTCGGCGCCGCGGAGCTCGGTGCGCTGGCCGATCCCCTGGTCGGCCGCTGGCGGCTGAACGGTGGCACCGGCGACAGCACGAGCTTCCACCACGACGGTACCGGCACCGCGACCGGCCTCTCGTGGACCGCCGACCGTGCCGGTACCCCGGGAGCCGCGCTCGCCCTCGACGGCACCGGCGCGGTCGACGTGGCGGCCCCGGTGGTCTACACCGACCGGTCGTACACGGTCTCCGCGTGGGTCCGCCTCGCCGACAAGGCCGGCTACCGCACCGTGGCCAGCCAGGACGGCACCACCCGCAGCGCCTTCTACCTCGAGTACCACCCGGGCTACGACCGATGGGCGATGATCGTGCCGTCGGTCGACTCGGGTACCCCGGTCACCTGGTACACCGCCCGGTCCACGTCGGTGCCGAAGGTCGGGGTGTGGACCCACCTGACCGGCGCGTACGACGCGGCGGCCGGCCAGCTCCGGCTCTACGTCAACGGGGTACGGGAGGCGACCGTGACCGGCGTGGTGTCGTGGCGGTCGGCCGGCGCGTTCCACATTGGACGGTCGTTCTCCGGCGGCCGCTTCGCCGGCGCGATCAACGACGTCCGCGCCTACCCCCGCGCCCTGCCCGACGCCGCGGTGCCCACCGGCTGAGCGCCGGCGGCGCCGGGCAGCCGGACCGTCACGGTGAGCCCGCCGCCGGACCGGGGTACCGCGGTGACGTCGCCGCCGTGCGCCCGGGCCACCGCCCGGACGATCGACAACCCGAGGCCGAACCCGCGATCCGCGCCGACCCGGTCCCCGCCCAGCCGCCGGAACGGTTCGAAGATGGCGCCGATGTCGTACGGTGCGACGGCCGGCCCGGTGTTGGTCACCGTCAGCGTGGCGTCGCCGCCGTCGACGCCCGTCGAGACCGCGAGCCAGCCGCGGGGTTGGTTGTGCCGCACGGCGTTGTCGACGAGGTTCTGCGCCAGCCGTTCCAGCAGGATCGGGTCGCCGGTGGTCGGCGCCGGGACCAGCTCGCGCCGCACGGTCAGCTCACCGGTCGCGGTCTGGTCGAGCACGTGCGCCGCCACGTCGCGCAGGTCCACCGGGGACCGTTCGGCGATCTCGTTCTCGCTGTCGGCCAGCGTCAGCAGCCCCTCGATGAGCCGTTCATGGCGGGCGTTGACGGCGAGCAGGGTCTCCCCGAGCTGGCGGGCGTCCGGGCTCGCGGTGGGCCGGGTGACCGCCACCTCGACGAGGGCGCGGTTGATGGCCAGCGGGGTACGCAGCTCGTGCGACGCGTTGGCGACGAACCGGCGCTGCCCGTCGAACGAGCGGTCCAGCCGTTCGAGCATGTCGTCGAACGTGTCGGCCAGCTCCTTGACCTCGTCCGGGGGCCCGGGCAGCGCGATGCGCTCGTGCAGCCCCCGGTGCGCGGTGGTCGCGGCCGCGACCCGCCGCGCGGTCGCGGTGATCTGGTGCACCGGCCGCAACGCCCGCTCCGCGACGAGCCAGCCGAACCCGATCGCGACGAGGCCGACGACCAGCAGCGCGATCCCGCCCTGGGTCAGCAGCGAGTTGAGCGCCTCGGTCCGCAGCCGGACCTGCTGCTGGTTGATCTCCCGGACGGCGTCGGCCGCCGGTAGGGTCCGGCCGTCGGCGAACCGCGCGGTCCCGCCGACCAGGTCCGAGGACGTCGACGGCTGCTCCGGCAGCCCCCCGCCGCTGCCCGGGGCCTGCAGGCTGATGAGCGTGCCCGTCGGCGGGCCGACCGCGTCGAGGCGCTGCGCGACCAGGAGGTACGTGACGCCGAGCAGGATGATCCCGGCGAGCAGGAACAGTCCCCCGTACAGGACGGTCAGCCGCATCCGGATGGTCAGGGCGCGTCTCATGGTATGCGGTACCCCACTCCCGGTACGGTCTCGATCAGCGGTGGCTCGCCCAGCTTGCGGCGCAGCTTCAGCACGGTCACCCGGACCACGTTGGTGAACGGGTCGATGTTCTCGTCCCACGCCCGCTCCAGCAGCTCCTCGGCGGACACGACGGTGCCGGCCGCCCGCATCAGCTCGGTCAGCAGCGCGAACTCCTTGCGGGACAAGGAGATCGCGCGCCCGTCCCGGTACACCTCGCGGCGGGCCGGGTCCAGCCGGAGCCCGGCGCGGTGCAGCACCGGCGGGTCGGGCGGGCGGGCCCGGCGCAGCAGCGCGTGCACCCGCGCGGACAGCTCGGCGAACGCGAACGGCTTGGTCAGGTAGTCGTCGGCGCCCAGGCGCAGCCCGGCGACCCGGTCCCGGACGGCCGTCGCGGCGGTGAGCATCAGGATCCGGGTGAACGCGCCGGACTCCACGACCGCCTGGCACACCTCGTCCCCGCTGACCCCGGGCAGGTCCCGGTCCAGGATCAGCACGTCGTACTCGTTGACGCCCAACCGTTCCAGCGCGGCGTCCCCGTCGTAGGCCACGTCGACGGCGAGCGCGTCGCGGCGCAGCCACTCGGCGACGGCGTCCGCGATCAGCGGTTCGTCCTCGGCTACCAGTACCCGCACGCCTTCCATCCTCGCGCGCGACCCGGTATCGGCGGCGTTAACGCCGGCGGTTACGACGGATTAACGCCCCCTCTCCTGTACTGGGTCCCGACCCCGGCGGCGCAACGCGAGTACCGGAGCAGACATGCGAACAGCGGTAGGAACCGTCCTCCTCGCCCTCGTCGTGGGGCTGGTGGCCGGATGCGGCAAGGCGCACCGGACGGGCATCGCCTCGGCCAACGGTGGGCACGGCCCCGGCGCCTCCCCGAGCGCCTCGGTCGACCCTGAGGAGCAGGCCCGCCAGTACGCGAAGTGCATGCGCGAGCACGGCGTGGACATGCCCGACCCGGACGGCGGTCGGGTCACCATCCGGGCCTCGGGCGGGCCGGGCGACACGGAGAAGCTGGACAAAGCCCAGGAGGCGTGCAAGGCGTACGCCCCCAGCGGGCCACTGCGCACCCCGGACGCCGAGGAGCTGGAGCAGATGCGCCAGTGGGCGACGTGCATGCGCGAGCACGGCGTCGACATCCCGGACCCGGATCCGGGCGGCGGCGGCGGGGTTCGGATCCAGGCCAAGCCGGACGACCCCACCTTCAAGGCCGCTGAGGAGGCCTGCAAGGACAAGCTGCCCGGCGCCCTCCGGGGCGGCGGTCCCGGCGGCGCCGGCGGCCAGGACCCGGGCGGCCGGACGACGGGAGACGGGCCGTGAAGAGGCGGCGGGCGCTGAAGACGACCGGCGTGGTGAGCGGCGTGGTCCTGGTGGGCGCCGCGGTGACGGTGGCGGCGACCGGCTTCGGGGGTACCGGTACCCCGCCGGCGACCGCGGGCGACCTGCCGCCGGCCAGCACGCCGGTGACCCGGATGACGCTGACGCGCACCGAACGGGTGGACGGGACGCTCGGGTACGGCAGCCAGGTCACGGTCGCCGGACGCGGCCGGGGCACGGTGACCTGGTTGCCGGCCGCCGGCACGACGGTCGAGCGGGGCCAGCCGGTGTACCGGGCGGACAACGTGCCGGTGCCGTTGTGGTACGGCACGCTCCCGCTGTACCGGACCTTGCAGCCGGGTGCCGCGAAGGGCCCGGACGTCAAGGAGGTGGAGCAGAACCTGGCGGCGCTGGGGTACACCGGCTTCACCGTCGACGACGAGTACACCGCCGCGACCGGGAGCGCGGTGAAGCGGTGGCAGAGGGCCTAGGGGATGGCCGAGACCGGCGCGGTCGATCCGTCCGCGGTGGTGCTCACCCCGGGCGCGATCCGGGTCGCCACGCTCCGGGCCGGGCTCGGCGACCAGGCCGGCGGGCCGCTGCTGACCTACACCAACACCACCCGCGCGGTCACGATCGCGCTCGACGTGGCCAAGCAGAGCCTGGTCCGGACGGGGATCGCGGCGACGGTCACGCTGCCCGACGGCACGGCCGTGCCGGGCAAGGTATCCGGCGTGGGTACCGTCGCCACCGCCGGCAACCAGGGCCAGCCGGCCACCGTCGAGGTGACCGTCGAGCTGGCCGACCAGTCCGCGCTCGGCTCGCTGGACCAGGCGCCGGTCGGCGTGGCGCTGGTGTCGGCGAAGGCCGACAACGTGCTGACCGTCCCGGTGGCCGCCCTCGTCGCGCTCGCCGAAGGCGGCTACGGCGTCCAGGTGGTGACCGGCTCGACGACCCGCTATGTGGCGGTGCGCACCGGCATGTTCGCCGACGGCCGGGTGGAGATCTCCGGCGAAGGCATCACCGCCGGTACCGTCGTGGGGGTCCCGAAATGATCGTCGAGTTGACCGAGGTGACCAAGCGGTACCCGGGCGGGGTGGCCGCGCTCGACGGGGTGTCCCTGAGCATCGGGTACGGGGAGCTGGTCGGCATCATCGGGCCGTCTGGCTCGGGCAAGTCCACGATGCTCCACGTCATCGGCACGCTGGACCGGCCCTCGGCCGGCCGGGTGCGGATCGCCGGGCACGACGTCGCCCGCCTGTCCGACCGGCAGCTCGCCGCGCTCCGGGCCGGTACCGTCGGGTTCGTCTTCCAGCAGTTCCACCTCGCGCCGGGACTGCCGGCGATGGACAACGTCGCCGAGGGCCTGCTGTATGCCGGGGTGCGGGTACGGGAGCGGCGCCGGCGGGCGGTCGCCGCGCTGTGCCGGGTGGGCCTGGAGCACCGGCTGACCCACCGGCCGCACCAGCTCTCCGGAGGCGAGAAGCAGCGGGTCGCGATCGCCCGCGCGGTCGTCGGCGAGCCGGCACTGGTCCTGGCCGACGAGCCGACCGGCAACCTGGACTCCGCGTCCGGTACCGGCGTGCTGGACCTGCTGCGCGAGCTGCACGCGGCCGGTACCACCGTCGTGGTCATCACCCACGACCGGGACATCGCGGCGAGCCTGCCGCGCCGGGTCGAGATGCGGGACGGGAAGGTGGTCGCGTGAACCCGGGCCGGGTACCGCGACCGGCGCGGCTGCGCCCCGGCGACGTCGCCCGGGTGGGGGCGGCCGGGCTGCGCACGCGCCCCCTGCGGGTGGTGCTGTCCGCGCTGGGCATCGCGATCGGCATCGCCGCGATGGTGGCGGTCGTCGGCATCGCCACCTCCAGCCACGCCGACCTCGACCGCCAGCTCGCCCGGCTCGGCACGAACCTGCTGCGGGTCGGCCCGGGCCAGACGCTGTTCGGCAAGGACTCGCACCTGCCGGAGGAGTCGGTGGCGATGGTCGGCCGCATCGCGCCGGTCACCGCGGTCACCGCCACCGGTACCGTGCCGGACGTCCACGTGTACCGCACCGACCGGATCCAGTCCGGCGAGACCGGCGGCATCGGGGTCCTGGCCGCCCGCACCGACCTGCTCGGCACCGTCGGCGCCAGCGTGGTCAGCGGTGCCTGGCTCAACGCGGCGACCGCCCGGTACCCGGCCGTGGTCCTCGGCGCCAAGGCCGCGCGCCGGCTCGGCCTGGCCACCGCGGACCGGTCGGTCCTGGTGTGGTTGGGCGGGCAGTGGTTCAGCGTGGTCGGCGTGCTGGCGCCGGTACCGCTGGCGCCGGAACTGGACACCGCCGCGCTCGTCGGCTGGCCGGTGGCCACCGCGCTGCTGGGCTTCAACGGGTACCCGACCACCATCTACACCCGTGCCCGCGACGACGCCGTCACGGACGTGCAGGCGGTACTGGCGGCGACCGCCAACCCCGAGCACCCGGAGGAGGTCAAGGTGTCCCGGCCCTCCGACGCGCTCGCCGCCCGGCAGGCCGCCAGCACCACGCTCCGCGCGCTGCTGCTCGGGCTCGGCGCGGTGGCGCTGCTCGTCGGCGGCGTCGGGGTGGCCAACACGATGGTCATCTCGGTGCTGGAACGGCGTACCGAGATCGGGCTGCGCCGGTCGCTGGGCGCCACCCGGGGGCAGATCCGGCTGCAGTTCCTGGTGGAGTCGTTGTTGCTGGCGGCACTCGGCGGTGTGGGTGGGGTCCTGCTCGGCATCGCGGTGACCACGGGGTACGCCGCGTACCAGCACTGGCCGGCGGTCGTCCCCGCGTGGGCCTCGGCCGGTGGTGTCGCCGCGACGGTCGTCATCGGCGTCGCCGCCGGGCTCTACCCGGCGTGGCGCGCCGCCCGCCTGTCCCCCACCGAAGCGCTCGCCACCACGTGACGGGCGCAGGACATCTGTACCGGTCAGCTGAGGATCGATGAATCTGACCGGAAACCGGCGGCTGGCGAGGATTGGGCTGTCCCGGAAAGCCCGTCGTCGAAAGGAACCGGTCATGCGTCGGGTGGCCCCCGCGTTCGCCCTGTTCTTCCTCGCCCCGCTGGTCGCCGAGTACCTGCTGGGCGACTTCCCGCCGGCGTCCTCGAGGAGGGCCTCGCCACCCAGTCGCTGTTCAACCCGGACTACGCGCACGCCCACCTCTGCTCGACCGGGGGCTTCATCCCGGCGCTGGGCATCGCGGTGCAGCCGCGCAGCAGTCCGCGAAGATCCGGGGAAATCCAGATGTCCCCGGCCGGCGCGCAGGGCATGCTCAGATTCTTGCAGCCCTGAGCAGGTCGATTCGAAAGGTGCTCATGCCATCGCCGAAGATGCGTCCTGACGAAATCGACATCGACGCGTCGCTGGTCGGCCGGTTGATCGCGAGACAGTTCCCGCAATGGGCCGGCCTCCCCCTCACCAGGGTCTGCTCCGCCGGCACCGACAACGCCATGTACCGGCTGGGGGACGACATGGCCGTGCGCCTGCCCCGGGTCCCCGGCGCCGTCGCGGACGTGGACAAGGAACAACGGTGGCTACCGTGGCTCTCCCCGCTGCTCCCGCTCGCCGTGCCGGTACCGCTGGGCCGGCGTGTTCCGGACGACGGGTTTCCCTATCCCTGGTCGGTGTACCGCTGGCTCGACGGCGCCAATGCGGTGGACGAGCCGATCGTCGAGCTCTCCGATGCGGCCGCGCAGCTCGGCCGGTTCGCCGCCGCGCTCCGGCGGGGCGATGCCACCGGGGGACCGCGGTCATTCCGGGGCGGGCCGATCAGCGCGCGCGACGACGACATCCGCGGCGTGATCCGGGACCTGGGCGCGGACGGCACGGTGGATGCGGACGTGGTGAGCGCGGCATGGGAGACGGCCCGCACGGCTGCGGCGTGGAACGGCGCGCGGGCGCGGCTGCGGACTGTACCTCGGGCTCGGCGCCGTGCACGTCTACCGGGTCACCAACCCGGTCCTGGGCGCCATCGGCCGGCACGCGGTAGCCGAGGTCCTCGCCGACTACCACCGCAGCGCCTGACGCCCCGCGCCGACGGTCCGATCGGGTCGCGCCGGCCACGAGGAGCCACAGGGTCAGCGACGCCTCGCCGATGAGGGAGGGCGCGTGGATGGCCGCGGCCGGCCGGGAGCGGCCTGGTTGACGCCCGCTACCGCCCCGCCGTGACCACTCCCGTCGCGCCGTCGACCGTCAACCGCTGCCCCGTGGTGATCCGGTTGGTGGCGGCCGGTACCCCCACGACGGCCGGAATGCCGTACTCGCGGGCGACCACGGCACCGTGCGAGTTGGCCCCACCCATCTCCATCACCAGCCCGCCGGCGGTGAGGAACAGCGGCGTCCACCCCGGATCGGTGGACGGCGCGACGAGGATCTCCCCCGGCTCCAGGTGGGCGCCGACCGGGTCGAGCACCACCCTCGCCGCGGCGCTCACGACGCCGGCGGACGCAGGGGTACCGACGAGGGCGCCGTCGGTCGCGACCACCGGCGCCGTCCCCGCCTCCGGTTCGGTGCCGTCGCTGAGCAGCACGCGCGGGATGTGACGGCGGCGCAGCTCCCGCGCATACGCCTCGCGCCGGTCCGCCACGACATCACGAAAGTCCCGGCCGTCCACCGCATCCGCCGCCTCGCGCAGGTCGAGAAAGAACACGTCGTCGGCGGTGGCAAGGCGGCCCGTTCCGGCCAGCCAGGAGCCGACCGCCGCCAGGTCCCGGCGGGCCCGGGCCAGCACCGTCACGAAATAGTACTTGGGCAGCTCGCGAAGCCCGGCGAGCAGCCGCACCCGGCTGAGTGCGAGGCCCACGACGCGTCCACGCAGCCGGCCCCGGCGGCGCGCCCGGGCGGTGAGCGTCGCGATCATCTCCTCGGCCTGCGCGGCGCTGCGGGCGAACACCACGTCGGGGGCGCGGTCCAGGTCGTCCACCCGCAGGTAGTTGGCGAGCACCCCGAAGATGTGGGCCGGGTCCTCGGCCCAGCGGGGCAGACCGACATCGATCTCGGCGACCGCACGGTGACCGTACCGGTCGAGGAACCGCCTCAGCTCCCGCTGGACCACCGGCGGCAGCGTACCGCCGCGGTACCGATCGGCCAGTTCGGTCGCCGCCGCATTCCGGATCAGCTCGGCCGCCTCAGCGTCGGCGCGTACCCGGGTGGCCAGGCGCCACAGCTCCAGGTCCATCTCGGTGGTCACGTTGTGGGGCAGGCCGCGCAGCACCGTCTCCAGCTCCCCCGGCCGCGCGTCGGACCCGAGCAGCTTGCTGGCCAACCCCAGCATCACGAAGCCCGCGGCCGCCGAGGGCAGCACCCGCGGGATGACCATCGGGATGCAGTCACCGAGGACCCCGACGGCGAACGCCAGCCGCTCGGCGGGGGTGGCGGGGTCCGGCGGTGTCGTGCGCCGGACCACCTCGACGTCGAGGCGGGCCAGCCGGCGCGCGACGGTCCGCGGGCGCAGCAGCGCCCGCAGGAATACCACCGGGATCCCCATGCGCAGCCCCACCCATGCGCCGTCGAGTCCCAGCCGCCAGCGCGACTCGTGCACCACCGACAGCCGCGGGTCGTCGAACAGCCCGCGCAGCACGGCCGCCGACCGAGCCTCCATGACGTCCAGCAGCTTCGTCGCCGCCGTGCGCCCGAGCGCACTGCGCATGACCGGGGTGATGTCGACGAACAGCCGTCCCGCGGCCTCCCGGAACGCTCGTGGCCCCGCGATGGGGTCGGTCGCGCGCAGGCCGAGAGCGCGCGCCCCACCGCCCGCCACCGCCCGGATGGCGGACACCCCCATCGGCGTCAGCGGACGGTACAGCCCTTGAGCGACGCTGAAGCAGAAGTACACCCGCAGGTCGCCGTCCTCGTGGTCGGCCGGTACCGGGAACAGCGTGGTGATCGGCCGGGCCTGGGTAAGCCACACCGTCCCGGCCGCGTCGACGGCCCACTCGATGTCCTGCGGCGCTCCGTAATGGGCCTGGACCCGGGCCCCCAGCGTGACAAGTGCCCGGATCTGCTCGTCGGTCACGCAGGCGGTGTCCACGGCCGGCCCGGTCGACGACACGGTACCGCCGCCGGGTTGCGCCCGGATGACCAGCCGCTTGTCGCCCAGTCGCCGCTGCACCACCGCACCGGTCGCCGCGTCGACGACGAAGTGGTCGGGGTTGACCGCGCCGGAGACCACCGCCTCGCCCAGCCCCGGGCTCGCGTCGATGACGGTCTCACCGCGCCGGCCGGTGACCGGGTTGGCGGTGAACATCACCCCGCCCACCGCCGCGTCCACCATCCGCTGCACCGCCACGGCGAGGCGCACCCCGCCGTGGTCGATGCCGTTGGCCGCCCGGTACCCGACGGCCCGGTCGGTCCACAGCGACGCCCAGCAACGGTGCACCGCCCGCACGACCGCGTCGACGCCCACGACGTTCAGGTACGTGTCCTGCTGCCCGGCGAAGCTGGCGAACGGCAGATCCTCCGCGGTGGCCGAGGACCGCACCGCCACCGGTGGGTCGCCACCCAGCGCCCGGTACGCCTCGGCGACCGCCGCGCGGACAGGGATCGGCACGGCGGCGGCCAGGATCCGTTCCCGCGCCTGCCCGGCAAGCCCGGCCAGCGCCGCGGTCTCGCCCGGGGCGGTGGCGGCCAGCCGGTCGAGGATCTCAGCGAGGTCCGCGACCTCCGCCAGCTCCCGGTACGCCTCGGTCGTCACGCAGAACCCCGCCGGTACCGGCATCCCCGCCCCGATCAGCTCACCCAGGTTCGCTGCCTTGCCGCCCGCCAGCGCGATCGCCTGCACGTCGAGGTCGGCCAGGTCGACGACGAGCGGGCCGGCACAGGTACGGCCCGCGGTCCCTTCCCGGGCGATCATGACATTGTCAGGGAGCCGCGGGCGAGCTCGGCGAACGCCTGCGCGAACTGGGCGAACGTGCGCGGCGGGCGGCCGGTGAGACGGGCGACGACGTCGGTGACCTCGGCCACCTCCCCGGCGGCGAGTGCTCCGACCGAGCCCTCCATCTGTTCGACCATCCAGTCGTCCATGCCCTGGGTGCGCATCATCGCCTGCAGCTCCTCGACCGGGATGTCGCGATAGCTGATTGTCCGCCCGAACGCGACCGACAGGTACGTCGCGGCGTCGTCCATGGACAGCGCCTGCGCCCCGGTGACCAGGTAGGTGCGGCCGTCGTGCCCGTCCTGGATGAGCACGGCCGCCGCGACCGCGGCGATGTCGGCGCAGTCGACGTAGGCGCACCGTCCGGTGCCCGCCGGCACCGCGAACCACCCCTGGCCGACGATCGTCGGGGCGAACATGAGGAAGTCCTGCATGAACATGCTGCCGCGCAGGATCGTGTGGGCCATGCCCGATCCGGCCAGCCGCTGTTCACCCGCGAAGTGCATGCGGGCGACCGCTGACCGGGCGTGCGGGCTTGCGTCGACGGCGGAGAGCTTGACCACGTGGTGCACCCCGGCGTCGGATGCCGCCTCGATCACGCTGGTCTCCATCTGGGCGAGCCGCGGTGACGGTGGGGGGAGCAGGTAGACGCGTTCGGTGCCCTTCAGCGCCGCATCCAGCGTTTCGGGACGCTCCAGGTCTCCCTCGACGATCTCCACCTCCGGCCCGAGGATCCGGCGGGCCGCGGTGAGGTCCCTGGCGAACGCGCGTACCGGCGCGCCGCGCCGGAGAAGTTCGGCCACGAGGTGGCGGCCGGTCTGCCCGGTCGCCCCGGTCACGAGAATCATGAGACGCCTCCTTGGGTGCTGGGCCAAGGATAGCACGAAACGCAACGCAACGTTGCGTTGTGTTACATGCTACGGTGGTGGCATGACGGTGGAGAGCGCGACGGTGGGGACGCGACGCGGTGAGGGCCCCCGCCGGGCGCAGGCGATCTTCGAGGCCACGCTGGAACTGCTGGCGGACAAGGGCTATGACGGGCTGACCATCGAAGGAGTCGCGGAGCGGTCCGGCGTCAACAAGACGACGATCTACCGATGGTGGCCGTCGAAGGCTGCCCTGCTGGGCGCCGCGCTGGTCGAGGCGCCGCTGCTCGGCGTCGACATGCCCGACACCGGCAGCCTCCGTGGCGACCTGGAAGCTCTGGTTCGGGGCGTGCAGGCACTGCTCACGACCCGGCCCACCGCCGACGTCGCGGTCGCCGCCCTGAGTGCCGCGACGCGCAGCCCGGAGCTGGCCGGCTATACCCAAGCCTTCTTCGCCGACCGGCTGGCCCGCGAGCGCCCGATCTTCGAGCGTGCCGTCGCCCGCGGCGAGCTACCCGCCGACACCGACCCAACGCTGCTCATGGATCTTCTCGGTGGCGCCGTCTGGCTCCGCATCGTGTTCCGCCAGATGCCGATCGAGGACGACTTCGTCCCCCGGGCGGTCAGCATCGTCCTTGACGGCCTCAGTCCAGGTCGGTGCACACGTTGTGCTCCGTCCCATGGATCATCGTGACGGTCTTGACGAAGGTGGGGCCGAACTCGACGGTGAACACCCCGTCCACGACCCACAGACCGCGCGGCAGGTTACCGCCGCCCTCGCGGAACCCCAGCAGAACCGGGCCGACCACGCGTCAGATCATCGAGCCGTCGGTCCGGTACTCGATCATGGCAGTACCGCTCGCGTCCACCTGCGTGGTGGCCCCGGTCTCGGTGTTGGTCACCTCGACGATGAGGTCGCCGGCGTACAGCTCCCGCCCGGGCGAGCCGTCCGGGTAGGTGTCCAGCGTCAGCTTGCGGACCTCGTCCACGACAGGCTCGCCGTGGATGGCGAAGTCGCACAGCGCGCCGGCGGCCCGGTCGAACGGTTCCTGAGGCGCGGGTACCCAGCCGCCCGGGACGGCGGCATCGACGGTCTCGGCCGATGCGGGAGTCGCCGCGGCCAGGAGGAGTACGGCGAGGACCATACCGAGTCCGGCCGTGAGTGTTCGACGCACGATGATTCCTTTCCGCGGTGAGCAGTCGTGGACCGAGCATCGCCGAGCCCGCTGACCACGGCCTCACCGCCGCGGCGGCCCGCCGCGGCCGGGCACCCGTATCCGGCCCGCCGGGACCACCGCCCGGAGGCGTGATCTCACCACCGGCTTGCCGCGCGCCGACGCGCCCTGCCCGGCCGGTTACGCTGCGACATGCCATGGAGTTCCGCCTCCTCGGGCCATTCGAGGCCCGCCACGACGATCGGCTCCTCGAGGTCGGCAGCCGGCGCCAGGAGCGGTGCCTCCTCGCCATCCTGCTCATCGAGGTGGGCCGGGTCGTGCCCATCGACCGGCTCATCGACCTGCTCTGGGACGGGAACCCGCCGCACGCGGCCCGGGGTGCGGTCCACACGTACATCGGCCGGCTCCGTGCCGCGCTGGGCCCTACGCGGTGCACATCGTCACCCGGGGCGACGGCTATCTCGTCGAGGCCGACGGGCACCACGTCGACGTCGAGGAGTTCGTCCGCCTCGCGCAGCAGGCGGCCGGCGTCGCTGACCCGGCCGAACGGATTCGGCTGGTGGACCGCGCCCTGGGCCTGTGGCGCGGCCCCCTGCTCATGGACCTGGCCGACGAGGAGCTGCGCCGGCGGCTCGACGCGCGCCTCGACGAGCTCCGGCTCACCAGCGTCGAGCTGCGGGCCGAAGCCCAGCTCGCGCTCGGTCAATCCACCCGCGTGGTCGCCGACCTGACCGACCTGGTCCGGCAGTACCCGACCCGGGAACCCCTCGTCGCCTGTCTCATGCTCGCGCTGTACCGCTGCGCCCGCCGGGCCGACGCCCTGCGGCTGTACCGGTCCATCCGCGCGGCGCTCATGGGCGACCTCGGTGTGGAGCCCGGGCCCGAGCTGCGCGACCTGCACCAGCGGATGCTGCGCGGCGATCCCGGCCTGGAGCTGCGCAGCCGGCCGGTGTACCTGGTCATGGTGCGCGGCGAGAGCCTGCCGTGGAGCGTGGGCGGGCATCCGGCACTGGACTTCTGCAACACGTTCGCGGGCTGGGGCCATCCTCCGTTGCCCGGGTCGGAGTGGCTGTCCCGCTACCAGACCCTCGCGGTCTGGACCGGGTACATGGACCTGGCCGACGACGCGACCGTCACGCGCCTCATCGCACTCGCGCGCGCCGACCGCGGCGCTGCCGCGGAGGCGTTGGCGCAGGCCCGGGAGCTGCGCACGCATCTGTACTCGTGCCTCACCGACCCGGACGACCTGGCTGCCTTCGGCGTCGTCGCCCGGTTCGCCGAGGCCGCCGCCAGGGTCTCGGTGTTCGGCCGGGACGGGGACGGGCTGGGGCGGTGGCGGCTGTCCCCGGATGCCGGCCTGCGGTTACCGGTGCACGCGGCCGCCCGGAGCGCATCCGAACTGCTCGCCGATCCGCGCCGGTTCACCGTGCGAGTCTGCCCCAACCCCCGCTGTGGCTGGTTGTTCCTCGACGAGAGCGGCATGCGCAAGTGGTGCAGCCTCGCCACCTGCGGCCGCTCCAACGGCCATTGCTGATCGCGGCCTCGGTCCGGGGACGGTCCGCCGCTTCGTCGCGCACGGCGGGATCCGTCACCGGGTGAAGCGCCAGCGCGTCGCGCCGTACGGCTCGGCGGTGGCGACCCCGATGGCGGTGTGGAACGTGAAGCGGTACAGGTGCCACGGTGGTGGTCCGGCGCTGGGCGCGCTGAACGGAGCGGTGAACGCGTCGCCTTCCACCTCGGCCGGCCACCCGCCTTCGCCGTAGCGCGCGGCGGCCTGTTCCAGGGTGGGCTGATCGGTGACCCTCGTCGCCTCACCCTCCAGGACCACGTCGATGCCGTTCAGCCGGGCGGAGATCGTGCAGGCCGGGTTGGCCGCCAGGTTGCGCGCCTTGCGGGTCGCGGGTCCGCTGGTGAAGTAGAGGTCCCCGGCGATCCAGGCCGCCCCGATCCCCGCCGCGTGCGGGCGGCCGTCCGGTCGGGACGTGCCCAGGAAGAAGGTGATGCCGGGCGTCGGGGTGTCGGCCGCGAGCAGGTCGCGGGGCCTGCTCCAGGGCAACGCCGGGGATCCGTACCGGTCGAGGTTGGTCACCTTGACGGGCTCTCTGTCGGTCATCTGTGCACCTCCTGCTCGCCAGCCGCCATGCGTGCCGTCGCGCGGCCGCGTCGGTCTAGGCCAGCTCCCCGGCGCCGATTCATCGCCGACGACCGGGGATGTCGGGTGCGGGGCCGAGCAGGGCGATCGAAGCCTGGACGGCCAGTTCGGTGATGTCGCTGACGCGTCCGCCGTCCTCGACGGTGGTGGCCGTCAGCTCACGCAGCCCGCCGAGCAGCATGATCGCGAGTTGCCGGGACACCGGGCTGGCCCGGACGGCGCGCCACGCGTCGGTGTCGCAGAGCGTCTGGATCATGGTGACGAAGGCCTCCATCGTGTCCCGCTGCAACCGGCGGGCCGCGGTGCCGAGCGACGGCACCTCGCGGATCCAGCTGAGGGTGATCGCTGGCCGCGACTCCGCGCAGGCGATCCACGCCTCGACAGCCTGGCGCACCTGGCTCGTCCATCGCGCGTTCTGGTCCACGGCGGCGGAGATCTGGCGGATCATCTCCGCGTTGGCGTCGGTGAGAAGCGCGACGAAACAGGCTTCCTTGTCGGAGAAGTACTCGTAGAAGGTGCGCCGGGACGTCCGGGCGCGCCGCACAATCTCGGCGACCGTGGTGTTCCGGTACCCGTCCTCCACGATCGACGCGGCGAGGCCGTCCAGCAGCCGCTGCCGGAACGGGTCGGGCTCGTCGTTCGCGGCCGGCACGGCGCGGAGCTGCTGATGCACGGTCGTCACCGGGGTCACGCTATACCTCTCTCGGGCGAAGCTCTTGTACGAAATGGTACGTGAGCGTACCGTGTGGCTGGTACGCTGGCGTACCATCGCTGGAAGGTGCCGCCCGATGACGACTGTCACGCTTCCGCCAGGTCCGTCGACCCCTCGATTCGTGCAGGGCGCCTATGCCCTCACCGTTGCCCGCCGTGGGATGCGCCAGATGCGCGACCGCTACGGCGACGCGTTCACCGTCAATGTCCCGATCTTCGGCCGCGCCGTGGTCATCAGCAATCCGGCCGAGATCAAGCAGTTGTTCATGGCCGGTCCCGACGTCGCGGACAACCTCGACCGCAACCTCGGCCGGGTACTCGGTCCCGGCTCGTTGTTCGCGCTCCGGGGCGAGGAGCACCACAAGCAACGCCGGCTGCTCATCCCGCCGTTCCACGGCCGCCGGCTGGCCGCGTACGAGAAGATCGTCGAAGACGAGACGATGCGTGAGCTGGCGTCGTGGCCGCAGGGGCGGGCCTTTCCGACGCTGCCGTCGATGACCCGCAGCACGCTCAACATCATCCTGCGCACGGTGTTCGGCGCCGAGGGCGCCGAGTTCGCCGCGCTGCGCGAGCTGCTGCCGCGGGCGATCACGATCGGCTCGCGGTTGGCCGTGCTACCCCTTCCCAAGGTCGACCTGGGAGGGTGGAGCCCGTGGGGGCGGTTCTGGGCGATCCGCCGCGAGTACGACGCCATCGTGGACCGGCTGATCGCCAAGGCGGCGCGGGACCCACACCTCGACGAGCGCGACGACATCCTCGCCCTGATGCTGCAGAGCCGCTACGACGACGGCTCGGGGATGAGCCGCGGTGACATCGCCGACCAGTTGCTCACGCTGCTCGCCGCCGGGCACGAGACGACGGCGACGACGCTCGCCTGGGCGGTCGAGCGGCTGCGCCGCCACCCGGCGGCCCTGCGCGCGCTCGTCGAGGAGGTGGACGCCGGTGGCAGCGCGCTGCGCGACGCGACGATCCTCGAGGTGCAGCGCACCCGTCCGGTCATCGACCTCGTCGGACGGCAGGTGAAGGCCGACACGTTCCAGATGGGACGGTGGACCGTGCCCAAGGGGTACGCGGTCCTGGTCAGCATCACGCTCATCCATGACGACGAATCGCTCTTCCCGAACGCGCAGGCCTTCGACCCCACCCGCTTCCTCGGCACGCGACCGGACCTGTACCACTGGATCCCGTTCGGCGGCGGCACCCGGCGCTGCCTCGGGGCCGCGTTCGCGAACATGGAGATGCACGTCGTCCTGCGCACCATGCTGCGCGAGCTCACCCTGGCACCGACCAGCGAGCCGGACGAGCGCTGGCACTCGCGTGGCGTGGCCAACGCTCCGGCCAAGGGCGGCCGCGCCATCATTCGCCGGCGATTCGCCGCCGCACTGCCGCCCGCGGCGGCCGCCACCACCGGAGCGGGCGCATGACCGAGCCGATGGCCGACGTCGGGCGCGGCATGTCGCTGGCCGACGAGCAGATCGGGAGTACCGATGCCACAACGACCTTTTAGGATCACCGGACGTCCCGTGATGATCACCGGTGGCGCGTCCGGCATCGGCCGCGGCCTGGCGCGGCGGCTGTCCGCGTTGGGCTCGCCGGTGGCCATCGCCGACGTGGACGAGCCCGGGCTTGCGAAGACCGCGGCGTCGCTGTCCGGTCCGGTGCTCAGCCGGGTCCTCGACGTCCGCGACCCGGCCGACCAGCTGCGGTTCGCCGACGAGGTACGCGAGTGGCTCCCGGCACCGCTCGCGGCGGTGTTCAACAACGCCGGCGTCGCGGTGACCGCGACCGTCCGGGACGCCGTGCCGGAGGACGACGACTGGCTGTTCGAGATCAATTTCTGGGGGGTGGTGAACGGGACCCGGGCGTTCCTGCCGATCCTCCTCGAACAGGACGACGGCGCCATCGTCAACACCTCCAGCGTGTTCGGGTTGGTCGGCATGCCGTACCAGAGCGCCTACTGCGCCTCGAAGTTCGCCGTCCGCGGCTTCACCGACGCGCTGCGCCAGGAGCTGCGCGGTACCGGCGTGCGGGCCGTCGCCGTGCATCCGGGCGGCATCACCACGAACATCGCCCGCAACGCGCGCATCCGTACCGACCCCGAGGGCCTCGGGCGGACCAAGGAGCAGATGGCGGCCGAGTTCGAGGCCCTGACGATGACCTCCCCCGACAAGGCGGCGCGGATCATCCACCGTGGCGTGGAGCGCGGCAAGGCCCGGATTCTCGTCGGACCGGACGCCTACCTGTTCGACGCACTGTCCCGGATCGCACCCACCCACTACTACGCCGTCATCTCCCGCCTGCAGTCCCGGCTGCGCGCCCGACAGAAGGAGCCGGTGTGACAACGACGACCGAGCACGTCGACGTGCTGATCATCGGCGCCGGCCTGTCCGGCATCGGGGCGGCACACCACCTCCAGTCGGCCTTCCCCGACCGGACCTACGCCATCCTCGAGACCCGCGACACGATCGGCGGTACGTGGGACCTGTTCCGGTACCCCGGCGTGCGCTCGGACTCGGACATGCACACCCTCGGTTACCGGTTCCGGCCGTGGACGCAGGCCAAGGCCATCGCCGACGGGCCGGCCATCCTCCGCTACGTCCGCGAGACCGCCGCCGAGGCCGGCATCGACCGGCGCATCCGTTTCGGGCACCGGGTGGTGCGCGCGGAGTGGTCCACACCTGACGCGCGCTGGACGGTGGAAGCCGTCCACCACGGCGAACCGGTCCGGCTGACCACCAACTTCCTGTACACCTGTGCCGGCTACTACCGTTACGACACCGGCCATGCGCCGCACCTCCCCGGGATCGAACGGTTCGGCGGCACCGTCGTGCACCCGCAGCGGTGGCCGGAGAACCTCGACTACGCCGGCAAGAAGGTCGTGGTGATCGGCAGCGGTGCGACGGCCGTGACGCTCGTACCCGCGCTGGCCGATCGGGCCGCACACGTGACGATGCTGCAGCGCTCGCCCACCTACATCCTGTCGGTGCCGGCCGAGGACCCGATCGCGAACCGCCTGCGGCGCATGCTCGGGCCACGCCGCGCGTACCCGATCGTGCGGTGGAAGAACGTCCTGATCGGCACGCTGATCTACCAGCTGAGCCGGCGCCGTCCGCGCATCGTCAAGTCGATGCTCCGGCGGGCGGCGATCCGTCGGCTGCCGCCCGGCTACGACGTCGACACCCATTTCAAGCCGTACTACCAACCGTGGGACCAGCGGCTGTGCCTCATCCCCGACGGCGACCTGTTCATCGCGATCAGGCAGGGACGGGTCTCCGTGGTCACCGACCAGATCGCCGAGTTCACGGCGGCGGGACTGCGCCTGGAATCCGGCGCCGAGCTGGACGCGGACATCATCATCACCGCCACCGGACTGCAGCTTCTGGCCTTGGGCGGCATCGGGCTCGCCGTCGACGGCCGCGAGGTCAAGCTGCCGGAAACCATGGCGTACAAGGGCATGATGCTCAGCGGGGCACCGAACTTCGCCTTCACGATCGGCTACACCAACGCGTCCTGGACGCTGAAGGCCGACCTCGTCAGCGAGTACGTCGTCCGGCTGCTGCGGTATCTGGACATCCACGGCTACGACCAGTGCGTACCGACCAACGACGACCCCACCGTCACCGAGCGGCCGCTGCTGGACTTCCAGGCCGGATACGTGCTGCGCTCCATCGACGAGCTCCCCAAGGCCGGCTCGCGGGCCCCGTGGCGGCTCGGCATGAGCTACGCGCATGACCTGCTGAACCTGCGCCACAGCCGGATCGACGACGGCACGCTGCGGTTCTCCCGGCGACCCGTGACCCACCAGGCGGTGGGCCGGCCGGCGTAACCAGCGGCTGCCGCCGTGCAATCCTGGAAACCACGGACGTTGCACCGGTGAGGACGACATGAGTGGTTGGCGACAGCGGTGTCACCGCTACAGCACCCGCGTCTACGGGCCCAGCCCGTACACCACCTGGCTGAGCTGGATCGGTGACCAGCGCATCGCCGTCGGCAGCGTGCCCACCGCCGCGACCCTGGCGAGGCTGCCCGGCAACGGCGTCACCCATATCGTCAACTGCCGCTCGACCACGCAGACGTGGATCTCTCAGGACCTCGCCGTCGAACGCGCCCTGCTCGGTCCCTCCCGGGTGGTCCACGCACCGATGTGGGACTTCGGCCAGCCACAACCGCCCCACCTGTGGTCGGCCGCCGCACATTTCGCCGCCCAGGTCCTCACTGACGACCCGGCCGCCGGCGTCCTCATCCACTGCCAGCAAGGCCGCCGCCGCTCGATCATGCTCACGTACGCCGTGCTACGCCTCCGCGGGCACGGCCCCGACAAGGCAACGACCCTCATCACGCGGCACCGCGCCGAAGCCCGGCTCGTCGACGCCTACACCACCAGCGTCGAGCACTGGCTCACCGCCGGCGCCAACCCCGTCGGACCACTGCGCATACGCTGACCGCCCGCCCTGGCCATCAGGGGGACAACGGCTGCGGGGTGGGCAACCCGTGCCCACCCCGCAGCCGCCTGCCTGACTCGTCAGCCGCCCGTGGCGACCTGGAGCCAGTCCACGTTCGGTCCGCCGCTGGCGCCGGTCGCCGTCGCCCGTACCGTGTTCGCGCCCGCCTTCAGTTGCGCGTTCACGCTGGCGACTTGCCACGTGTCCCAGCCACCGGTACCGCCGAAGTTCACCGTCACCGCCGCGGCACCGTTCACGCTCACCGCCATCGGCCGGTTGGCGGTGGTGCCGTTGGCGTACCGGATGCTGAGCCCGGCGCTGCCCGCCTGGGCGGCATCGACGGTCACCGTCCATTCGACGTAGCCGCCCGCCGCGTTGGCGTAGTCGACGAAGCCGGTACCGGTGAAGCCGGTGTGGTTGGCCGACACCGTCGCCTGGTTGAGGGTGGCGTCCTCCGCCTGGTAGGTCGCGCCCGGCGGCGGTGGCGGCGGCTCGACGACGCCGCCGCCGGCCCAGCTCGAACCTAGGAACAGCTCGTCGATGCGCAGCTTCTTGACGTAGTTCCCGGCTTGCGAACCCGACCAGGTACTGGTGACGACGAGCCGGACGTACCGCGTGGTGACGCCGCCCAGGTCGATCATCTGGACCCCGCGCTTGCTCGGCAGGGTGCCGGACTTCACCGTGCTCCAGGACGAGCCGTTGGTACTGGTCTGGACCTGGTAGGCCTTGATCCGGGCAGAGTCCTGCACCCCGCCGAAGCCGTCCCGCGGGTGGGTCGGCGACCACTCCCGCTGGTTGATCCCCAGGTACTGGACCTTCCGCGCGCTGCCCTGGTCCAGCGTGACGTTCACCGGCAGCGTCGTGTTGCTGTCCCAGTAGGTGTCGAACCGGCCGTCGAGCACGGCCGAAGCCGGGTGCCCGTTGGCCGACGCCGAGGCGCTGGCCGACAGCGAGCTGCTCGGGTAGATGCCGGAGCGGCCGCTGGTCTCCACCCGGAAGACCGTGTCGTACTGGTCCCAGTTGGTCTGGCCGCTGATCGTGACCGTACCGTTCGCCTGAGTGAACGGGCGGGTCGCACCGGTCCGCAGGTCGGTCACCCGGCTCACCTTGTACCCGTTGTCCTGGAAGCTGATTGAGTTGCCCGACGTCGGCTTGTCGATGACGTGGACGTAGTGCAGGTTCGGGTTGGTCTTGCTGACCGTCGTGGCCCCGTACGCGCCGTTGCCGAAGGGCCCGCCGGGGAAGCCGCCGTACCCGTACCCGCCGCCCTCGACGCGGTCCAGGGACTCCCAGATGGGGGTGAGCAGGCTGTTGAGGAAGTTGTTGTAGTTGGCCTGGTTCGACGGGAACTTGCCGTTCACCATCGCGGTCTCGGCCATCAACGACTTGATCGACCCGCCCGCGTTGGTGATCAGCCGCCCGACGTTGAGCTTGATGTCGACGGTGCTGTTGGAGCCGCCGAACCACCAGGGGCCGCTGCTGGGCAGCTTGTAGCACGCCTCGATCATCCGGGGGAAGGGGGTGCCGATGGCGGTGGCCATGTCGTACCGGATCGGCATGCCGGTCTTCTGCTCGTTGGAGACCGTGTCCATCTCCGGCGTGTCTTCGTTGTTGTTGCTGAGCAGCATGTGCGGCCGCCGCTGGTGCACGAGCTCGTACAGGTGGTGCGACTCCCAGTAGGCGTTGTCGTTGTCGACCCAGAACCCGTCGAGGGTCGGGTACTTGTCCATGACCTCGATCCAGTTGTCATAGCTGAACTCACCGAAGCCGTTGCGGCTGTGCAGGTCGACGTTGCGACCCTTGTACCGGGAGTACGCCGCCGAGTTGAGCCACTCGGTCCCGCCCTCGTTGTGCCACTGCGGGTCGTCGGTCATGTAGAGGATGACCTTCAGGTCGGCGGCGTGCGCGGCTTTGATCAGCTCACCGAGGAAGTCCCGCTTGGTGCTGCAGCTACCCGGGATCGCCGAGGGCCAGGCCCGCGAGTACCCCAGGCGGCTGTGGAAGGAGGCCAGGACCAGGTACCTCGCGTGCAGCTTCTTGGTCTCCTGGACCCAGTAGTCGGCGGTCCAGCCGCCGCTGGTGACCGCGTCCTCCCATCCGCTGCACGAGGAGTGGCTGGGCGAGGTACGCATGCCCCAGTGCAGGAACAGCCCGGACACTGAGTTGCGCAGCCAGTCCTGCCTGGGGTTGGCCACCTCGGCCCGCGCGGGCGAATGCGGTATGGCGAACATCGCCGCGGCAACCGCCGCGACGGTCGCTACGATGCCGAGCTTTCGTCTGGTATGCATACGTAGCCTCTCCTCATGGCACGTCGGCTTGCAGCCGTGCCGGTCTGCGGCCGGACGACACGAACGTCGGATGTATAAGCGAACTGTGGGCAGCAGCCGGTCACCGTGCCGGGCGGGCCTGGCGATGGTCATTCCCGACACCCTTTCCAGGCGGGTACGCAGCGGTCTTGGCTCGCCCGGCGGGAGGGTCGAAGGTCACCGATTTATTGGCTGACCTCGAAAGAACATAGGATCTCTCGCGGTATCCGTCAATATTCGGATGCGTCGATGAACACCGAGTGTCCGAATTGCCGCGATGATCTTCCGCACGCCGGAGCGGCGGAGCCCTCCCGACTCCAGGTCAGCACCCCGCCGGAGAGTCCGGCGTCGACGGCACTCCCTCGGCGTCACGATGTGTTTGTCGACACCAGGTAACCGGTCGTCGATATGGCATCCCGGCACATGGCCGACCTGTCGGCCGCGCACCTAGTGTCCCGGTCACAGGGATGGAGGTGCGGTGCCGACCATCGTTTCCACCAGGGGTCTCCGTAAGGAGTTCCGCGGCTTCGTCGCGCTCGACGATATCGACCTCCAGGTCGCCGAGGGCACGGTACACGCCCTCGTCGGACCGAACGGTGCCGGCAAGACCACGCTGTTCAACCTGCTCTGCGGCTTTCTCACGCCGACCGCCGGCCGGCTGGAGATCGACGGCCGGGACGCCACGGGACTGCCGCCGCACCGCGTCGCCCGCCTCGGGGTGGCCCGGTCGTTCCAGATCACCAGCCTCTTCCCGGCCCTGTCCGTCCGCGAGCACGTCGAGCTGGCGCTGCAGGCCAGCACCGGTCTGGGGTGGCGGTTCTGGCGCTCGGACCGGCAGTTACGGCGGTTCCGGGACCGGGCGTCCGACCTGCTCGACCAGGTCGGGCTGGGCGGGCTGGCCGAGTCACCGGCCGGTGTGCTGGCCTACGGACGCAAGCGGGCCCTGGAACTGGCGGTGGCGCTCGCGCTCGAGCCCCGGGTCCTGCTTCTCGACGAGCCGACCGCCGGTATGGGTGCCGAGGACATCGACCGCACCGTCGACCTGGTACGCCGCGCCGCCAGCGGGCGGACCGTCGTGCTCATCGAGCACAACATGACGGTCGTGGGCAGTCTCGCCGACCGGGTGACGGTGCTCCAGCAGGGCCGGATCCTGGTCGAGGGCGGATACGCCGAGGTCCGCGACGATCCCCGGGTCGTCGCGGCGTACCTGGGAGAGGCCCATGCTCAGCATCCGTGACCTGTCCGCCTGGTACGGCGAGGCGCAAGCGCTGCGTGAGGTCACCGTGGACGTGGCCGCCGGTGAGGTGGTCACCCTGGCCGGGCGCAACGGCGCCGGCAAGACCACGCTGCTGCGCTGCGTCATGGGACTGCACCGGGACCAGCGCGGGGACATCGAGCTGGCCGGCACCGGCCGGCTCACCGGCATGCCGCCGCACCGGCGCGCCGCGGCCGGCATCGGCTGGGTGCCCGACGACCGCGGCGTGTACGCCAGCCTGACCGTCGAGGAGAACCTCACGCTGCCCCCGGTCACCGGCCCGTCGCCGTGGTCCCTGGCCGCCGTGTACGACGCGTTCCCGGTGCTCAGGGAGCGGCGGCGGTTCCCCGGTACCCGGCTGTCCGGCGGTGAGCAGCAGATGCTCGCGCTGGCTCGCGCGCTGCGCACGGGGGCCCGGCTGCTGCTGTGCGACGAGCCGACCGAAGGGCTGTCCCCGCTCCTGGTCGGGCAGATCGGCGACATCCTGCGTGGGGTCAAAGCGCAGGGCGTGACGGTCCTGCTGATCGAACAGAACCTGCACTTCGCGGCCACCGTGGCCGACCGGCACTACCTGCTCGCCGAGGGCCGGGTGGTGGAGACCTTCGACAACGCCGAGGTCAAGCGACGCGAGCACGAACTGCTCGAGTATCTCGGGATTTAGGGAGTGGGAGATGCGTAAGGCCGGTGCGGTGGTTCTCACCGCGTTACTCCTCGTCCTCGCCGGCTGCGGGGGCGGTGGCCCGCGTGGCGGCGCTGGCAAGCTGTCCGGCGACAAGATCGTCCTCGCCGTGCTCAACGACCAGTCCGGCGTCTACTCCGACCTGTCCGGCAAGAACTCGGTCGAAGCGGTGCGGATGGCGGCCGAGGACTTCACGGCCAAGTACGGCGACAAGGCGATCACCAAGAACATCGAGGTGGTCACCGCGGACCACCAGAACAAGCCGGAGGTGGCCAACTCCAAGGCCCAGGAGCTGTACGACCGGCAGAGCGCCGACGCCATCCTGGACGTGCCGACGTCGTCCGCCGCGCTCGCCGTGGCCACGGTGGCCAACCAGAAGAAGAAGCTGTACCTGAACGTCACCGCCGCCACCACCGACCTGACCGGCAAGGCGTGCAACAAGTACACCTTCCACTACGCCTACGACACGTACATGCTCGCGTACGGCACCGGGACCACGGTGACCAACCAGGGTGGCCGGAACTGGTACCTGATCTACCCCGACTACGCCTTCGGGCAGGACATGCAGAAGTCCTTCACGGCGGCGATCGAGTCCGCGGGCGGCAAGGTCATCGCCAAGGACCCGACCCCGTTCCCCAACGACAACTTCTCGACCTTCCTGCTCAAGGCGCCGAGCCTGAGCCCGAAGCCGGACGTGCTGGGCACCATGCAGGCCGGCGGCGACCTGGTCAACGTGGTGAAGCAGTACAACGAGTTCAAGCTGCGCGACAAGGGCATCAAGCTGTCGGTGGGGCTGATGTTCATCACCGACATCCACTCCCTCGGCGCGGACGCGTTCGCCGGCACCACCTTCACCGACGCGTGGTACTGGAACCTGGACGAGCGCAGCCGCGCCTGGGCGGACAAGTTCCAGCAGCGGACCGGGATCCGCCCGTCGTTCGCGCACGCCGGCAACTACTCGGCCGCCCTGCAGTACCTGGAAGCGGTGCAGCGGGCCGGTACGGACGACTCGGACGCCGTGGTCAAGAAGCTCGAAGGGTACGCGTTCGACGACCTGTTCGCGCGCAACGCCACCATCCGCGCCGAGGACCACCGGGTGGTGCACGACGCCTACCTGGCCGAGGTGAAGCCGTCCAGCGCGGTGTCGCAGCCCTGGGACTACGAGAAGATCCTGCGGACCATCCCGGCAGCGCAGGCGTTCCGCCCGGTGTCGGCCAGCGCCGCCGCCGGCTGCAAGCTGGGGTGAACCCGCGGTGGTCAACGTCCTGCAGCAGGGTTTCAACGGCCTCGTCAGCGGCGCGTTCCTCGCGCTGCTGGCGCTCGGCCTGTCGGTCATCTTCGGCATGCTGGGCGTGGTCAACTTCGCCCACGGCGCGTTCTACATGCTCGGCGCGTTCGGGGCGTACATCCTGCTGACCGACGCCGGGGTCAACTTCTGGCTGGCGCTGCTCGCCGTGCCCGTGGCCCTCGGGATCGCCGGCATGGTGCTGGAGCGCCTGTTCATCCACCGGCTGACGGCCCTCGACCCGCTGTACAACTTCCTGCTCACCTTCGGCGTCACGCTCGTGCTCCAGGATCTGGTCAAGCGCGAGTTCGGGGTGGCCTCCCAGCCGTACCCGGTGCCGGCGGCCCTCAACCGGCCGCTGGACCTGGGCCTGTTCAGCTACCCCGGCTACCAGGTGTTCGTCCTCGCCGCCTCGGCGCTGGTCTGCGCGACCGTGTGGTACCTGCTCACCCGCACGCGGGTCGGGATGGTGGTCCGGGCGGCCACCGAGCGTTCCGAGCTGACCCGGGCGCTGGGCATCAACGTCGGGCGGTGGGTGACGCCGGTGTTCGGCTTCGGGGTCGCCCTCGCCGGCCTGGCCGGCGTCCTCGCCGCGCCGATGCGGGCGGTCAACCCGTTGATGGGCGGCGACCTCATCATCACGGTGTTCGCGGTCGTCGTCATCGGCGGGCTCGGCTCGATCTTCGGCTCGGTGGTCGCCGGGTTCGGCATCGGCGTCGCGTCCGCCCTGTGCAACCTGTACCTGCCGGCGCTGTCGCAGACCCTGGTGTTCGTCCTCATGGCCGCCGTGCTGCTCTGGCGGCCCGCCGGCCTGTTCGGCCGCGAGGAGGCCCGGATATGAGGTACCTCCTGCTCGCGGCCGGCGTCGTGGCGGCGCTCGCGCTGCCCTGGCTGGTCTACCCGCCGGTGGCGCTGGACATCGCGGTGTGGGCGCTGTTCGCGATCGCGGTCGACCTGCTGCTCGGCTTCACCGGGCTGCTGTCGTTCGGGCATGCCGCGTTCTGGGGTACCTCCGCGTACGCCGCCGGGCTGGTCGCGCTGCACACCGGAGCCCCGTTCCCGGTCGTGGTGCTCGCCGGCGCGCTCGCCGCGGCGGTGCTGGCCCTGCCGATCGGGTACCTGTCGGTCAAGCGCACCGGCATCTACTTCGCCATGGTGACTCTCGCCTTCGCGCAGATGATGTACTTCATCGCCAACCAGTGGCGCAGCCTCACCGGTGGCGAGAACGGCCTGCAGGGCATCCCGCGCGACCTGTTCGGGGTGGACCTGTCCGACCCGTTCTACTTCTACTACGCCGCACTGCCGCTGGTGCTCGCCGGCGCGTTCGCCGCCTGGCGGATCGTCCGCTCGCCGTTCGGCCGGGTGCTGGTGGCCATCCGGGACAACCCGGCCCGCGCGGAGGCGCTCGGCTACCCGGTAGCGCGGTACAAGCTGCTGGCGTTCGTGCTGTCGGCCGCCCTCGCCGGACTCGCCGGCGGCCTGCACGCCGTCGGGCACGGCCTCGCCTCGCTCCAGGACGTGCACTGGACGACGTCCGGCAAGGTGGTGCTGATCGTCGTGCTGGGCGGCATCGGCACGCTGTGGGGGGCGGCGCTCGGCGCCGTGCTGGTCGTCCAGCTGGAGGACTTCCTCGCCACCGCCGGCTTCGACGGTCCCGGGATTGTCACCGGAGCCGTCTTCGTCGCCGTCGTGCTGCTGTTCCGGCGCGGCATGTGGGGTACCGCCGCGTGGTGGCTGTCGGCGCGGCGGGGCGGCCGGGGGTGGCGCCGCCGCCGACCGCGCGGCGGACCGCCGGCGCCGCCCCACGGGCAGCCGGCCGACGACCTCGGCCTGGCCAGGAAGGGCGTGTGATGGGTGCCGACGTGGACCTGCGCGGCCGCACCGCCCTGGTGACCGGCGGGGCGAGCGGCATCGGCCGGGCCTGCGCCGTGCGCCTCGCGGCGGCCGGGGCGGAGGTGCTGGTCGCGGACCGGGACGAGGCCGGGGCCAAGCAGGTGGCCGCGGAGGTCGGGGGGCGGGCGCTGGTGGTCGACCTCACCGACCTCGACGCGGTGGACCGGCTCGACGTGGCTGCCGACGTCCTCGTGAACAACGCCGGCCTGCAGCACGTCGCGCCAGTGCCGGAGTTTCCGCCGCAGACCTTCTCGATGATGGTGCGGCTGATGCTGGAGGCACCGTTCCGGCTGGCCCGCCGGTGCCTGCCCGGCATGTACGCGCGCGGGTGGGGGCGCATCGTCAACATCTCGTCGGTCCACGGGCACCGGGCCTCGCCGTACAAGGTGGCGTACGTGGCCGCCAAGCACGGGCTGGAGGGGATGTCGAAGGTGATCGCCCTGGAAGGCGCCGCGCACGGGGTCACCTCCAACTGCGTGTGCCCGGCCTACGTCCGTACCCCGCTGGTGGAGCGCCAGATCGCCGCGCAGGCGGCGGCGCACGGCATCTCGGAGGACGAGGTGATGGGCAGCGTGATGCTGGCACCGGTGGCGATCAAGCGACTCATCGAGCCGGCCGAGGTCGCCGAGGTGGTGGCGTACCTTTGTGCGCCGGAGGCATCGTTCATCACCGGCGAGTCGATCATGATGGATGGCGGGTGGAGCGCGCACTGAACGGCGAGGAGCCCCGGGTGGCGGTCGCCTTCCTCGACCTGCTGGCCCGCGAGGCGGCGGCGGTCGAGTTCGACGGCCCGGTACTGGCGGCGCGGGCGGGCGGCGCTGCGCCGGCGGTACTCGACGAACTGGACCAGGCCCGCACCCTGGCGCTGCGGGTGCGCGCGCTGCTGGAGCGGCGGCGGCGCCGGGAGGCGGAGCTGTCCGCGCTCGCCGAGACCCTGGCCGACCTCGCCACGCTGCACGACCTGGACGCGGTCCTGGAGGCGATCGTGCGCCGGGCCCGCAAGCTGCTCGGCGCCGACGTGACCTACATGACGTTGCAGGACGAGGAGCGCGGCGACACGTACATGCGGGTCACCGACGGGTCGGTGTCGGCCCGGTTCCAGCAGCTCCGCCTGCCGCCGGGGGCCGGCCTCGGCGGCCTGGTGGCCCAGACCGCCACGCCGTACGTGACCCCGGACTACCCGGCCGACATGCGGTTCCGGCACACCGGTGAGATCGACACCGCGGTCGCCGAGGAGGGCATCGTGGCCATCCTCGGGGTACCGATGCGCCTGGGCAGCCGGATCGTCGGGGTACTGTTCGCGGCCAACCGCAGCGCGCGGCCGTTCTCCCGGGACGAGGTCATCCTGCTCGGCTCGCTCGGCTCGCACGCCGCCGTCGCCATCGACAACGCCCGGCTGCTCGCCGAGACCCGGGCGGCGCTCGCCGAGCTGAGTACCGCCAACCGGCTCATCCGCGAGCACAGCGACGCCGTCGAGCGGGCCGCCGAGGCCCACGACCGGATGGCCGAGCTGGTGCTGCGCGGCGGCGACGTCGTCGACCTGGCGAGCACGGTGGCCGAGCTGCTCGGCGGCGGGGTGGCGGTCCTGGACGTCGACGGGCGGCCGCTGGCCTCGGTCGGCGACTTCGGCCCCGCGCCGGCGCGGGGCGAGGCGGCCGCCGCGGCGCGGGCGCTGGGCCGTACCGTCCGCCGTGGCGACCTGTGGGCGACCGCGGTGAACGCCGGCGGCGCGGCGGTGTGCGTCCTGGTGCTGCGCCCGCCCGCCGAACCCGGGGAGACCGACCTGCGCATCCTGGAACGCGCGGCGGTGGTCACCGCGCTGCTGCTGCTGTCGCGGCGCAGCATGGCCGAGGCGGAGAGCCGGGTCCGCGGCGAGCTCCTCGACGACCTGATATCGCGCCCGCTCGACGATCCCGACCTGATCCGCGAGCGCGCCCGGCGCGTCGGCGTCGACCTCGACCAGCCGCACGCCGTGCTGGTCCTGCGCGGGCCGGACGAGCTACGCCAGCGCATCACGGCATGGGCGGCCGGCCATGCGGCGCACCGCGGCGGCCTGGCCGCCTACCGCGACGGTGTCGCGGTCCTGCTGCTGCCGGAGGCCGACCCGGCCGCCGTCGCGCCGCGGCTGGCCCGCGAGGTCGGTACGGCCGTCCGGGCACCGGTCACCGTCGGCGCGGCCGGCCCGATCCACGGCCCCGAGGAGGTGGTCCGCGCCTACCGCGAGGCGGACCGGTGCGCCTCGGCGCTGGTGGCCCTCGGCCGGGCCGGCCACGGCGCGAGCGCCGCCGACCTCGGCTTCGTCGGCCTGCTCCTCGGCTCCCGCCGAGGCGACGTCGACGGGTACGTGCGGGGCGTGCTCGGGCCGGTCCTCGACTACGACGCCCGGCGGGGCACCGTCCTGCGGGAGACGCTGGAGGCGTACTTCGGCTGCGGCGGCAGCCCGGCGCGGGCGGCCGGGGTGCTGCACGTCCACGTCAACACCGTGGTCCAGCGCCTGGAGCGGCTCAGCAGCCTGCTGGGCGGCGACTGGCAGCAGCCGGAGCGGGCGCTCGACCTGCAGCTCGCACTGCGGCTGCACCGCATCGGCCGGCGCGAGCCTTCGGGCGGCTGAGCCGGCGCCTCAGCCGGCGGCGAGGGCGCACGAGTTCACCGGGTCGCCGGAGGTCGGCCGCGGCACGGTGGCGTCGGGCGGTGGCGCCGTGCCGTCCAGCCAGTTCTCCATTGCCACGAACGCCGCGCGGTAGCAAGGCAGGATCGGGCGCACCAGGGTCGGGTAGAGGGCGTACAGGCCGTCGACGTGCGTGCCACCGTCGATGCGGTAGTACCGCAGCAGATCACCACGGCCCTGCTGGCGCACCATGGCGGTGTACACGTCGGAGTCCAGCCGGATCGGCAGCAGCGAGTCGAGCGTGCCGTGCAGCGTGAGCATGGGCCGGTGGATGCGCCCGGTCAACGACACCCGGTCCACCGCGCGGTGTACCGGCGCCGGACGGCTCGCGTAGTCGTAGTCGGCATCGCAGCCGGGGACGCTGCCGGGTGCGCAGAACGGCGTCCCGGCCTCCAGCGGGCCGTCGTAGTCGGGATCGAACTCCTCCCGGTAGATGCGTTGGGTCAGGTCCCAGTACACGCGGTAGTGGAAGTCCCAGGTCGGCTCGGAGCCCGGCGCATACCCGGCCCTGATCATCTCGTCGTGCGCGGCCGGGTCGCCGGCGGCGTAGCGCGGGTAGGCGCGCAGCGCCGGGGGCAGGAACGTCAGCAGGTTCGGCCCGTCGGCGGTGAACAGGGTGCCTTCCCAGTCGACGCCGCCGTCGTAGAGCCCCGGCACCCGTTCGAGCTGCCAGCGGGTGAGGTATCCCCCGTTGGAGACGCCGGTCATCAGGGTGCGCCGGGGCGGCGTGCCGTAGCGCTGGCGCACCACGACCTTGGCCGCGACCGCCAGCTCGGTGACGCGGTGATGCCACTCCCGGATCGCGTCTCCGGGACGCCGGCCGTCGCGGTAGAACGTGACGCCGCTGTTGCCCTTGTCGGTCGAGGCGAACGCGTACCCGCGGGCGAGCACCCAGTCGGAGATGATGAAGTCGTTCGCGTACTGCTTGCGCACCCCCGGCGCGCCGGTGATGACCAGGCCGCCGTTCCAGTGGTCGGGCAGCCGGATGACGAACTGCGCGTCGTGGTGCCAGCCGTGCTCGTTGTTGAACGTCGACGTGTCGGGGAAGTAGCCGTCGATCTGGGTACCGGCGACTCCGGACGGGTTCGCGGTACCGGGCGCGTGGAGCCCGGCCCAGTCGGCCGGGTCGGTGTGTCCGCTGGCCACCGTGCCGGCGGTGGTGAGGTCGGCCAGCCGGGCCACTTCCTGGCGCTCGGCACCGGGCACGACGAGGCGGTGGGACGGGCTGCCCGCGTGGGCCGGTACGCCGGCCAGGGTCGCGGTGGCGGTTGCGGCGACGAGTACGGCGGCGGGCGCGCGCCGGAGATGACGGACCACGGGTCACCCTTGTCGTCGTGTTCGACGGTTTCTGCTCCGTGCCGGTCATACTCGCGCCCGCGCCGGCGTACGGCCATGGTGCCCGACACCACTTCACCACGGCCCGCTGTGGGCGCGGCGCGATGCGGTGGCGCCTCCGTCCGTCAGCGCACGAGGTAGCCGGGGACCCGGTACCCGCCACGCTTGAGGCCGGCGGCGAGCTTCATCCGATCCGCGTCGGTCTCCCACCCGAAGTCGAACGCGTTCGCCAGCCGGTTCACCGTGTTGAACAGGAAGCAGACGTAGAGTGCGTCTTCGATGGCGTCGTCCGGCACACCCGCCGCCCGCACCCGCGCCACGTCCGACGCGCCAACCTCGCCCGGGTTGAGGGTGACCTTTTCGAGGAGCGTGAACGTCGCGGTGAGCGGTTCGCCGAACTCGCCGTCGCGCCACCGGTCGAGCCGCTCGGCCCGCGCCGGCCCGGCCAGCACCGCGGCGACTCCGCCGTGGATGCCGGCGCAGAACGGGCATGCGTTGAGGCGCGAGACGTGCGCGGCGATGAGTTCCCGCTCCGCCGCGGTCCAGTACGACCGCCCGCGCATCACCGAACGCAGCATCCGGATGAAGGGGCGCCCGAAGAGCTCGGGGCGGTACAGGACCATCTTCGCCACCGGATCGGGCGCGGTCCGCGCCGTCATCCCGATGAACCGCAACGCCACCCGGGCTCGTCGCCGGTGGCCGTGCTCGAGGACATGCAGCCGCACGTCAGCCCGTCTCGGCAAGGGCGCGCAGGCCCGCCTCCAGCCGGCCGGACGCCGCACCGACGGCCGCCGCCAGCGTCATTTCGAAAATGGCGTCCTCGGAGTATCCGGCCGCCTTGAGCCCCGCCACGTCGCTGTCGGTGATGCGGTAGGACGACTCGCGGACCTTGTCGACGTATGTTGCCATCGGGTCGACCAGGTCTCCGCCGCCGTATGCGGCCCGCCGGACCTCCGTGCCGGTCTCACCGGGCGCGGTGAGGGTGGCCTCGCGCAACGCCGCCGCCGCCGGCCCATACCTGCCCATGGGTACATGATGCGCGGGCCCCTACCGGCGGACAAGAAACGATCAGACGGAAGCGCTGGGCACATCCGGCTCACCGGCTTCTCGTGCCGCTGGTTCCCACACGGCGTTGTCATGGGCGAAGACGACCCGTGCCGGGTCCAGCCGCTGGATCCGGTCGATCCAGGCGGGCGTGATCGGCAGGGATGGGGAGTGGTGGTCCTGGCCCGCCCGCCAAGCGAGGGCGTCGGAGCCGTAGGCGGTGGCGGTGTCGTGGCTCTGTCCGGCCACCACGACAGTGCCGTCGCGCCGGCGGACGACGACGGACTGATGGCCCGCGGTGTGCCCGGGCGTTGGCACGACGAGTACGCCGGGCAGGATCTCGGCCTCGCCGTCGAGCTGCTCGTACCGCAGACCGGGGGCGTCGACGAGCCCGGGCAGCGTGTAGTCCGGTGTGTGGAGCGCGGTTTCCAGTTCGGCGCGCTGGGTGAAGATCGGGCGGCCGGGAAGCGCGGGGTTGCCGCCGCAGTGGTCGAAGTGGAGGTGGCAGTTCACCAGAAACCTGATGCCGTCCACGCGTTCCCCCGCTCCGGCGAGGGCGGCGTCGAGGTTGCGCCGGCGAGGACGGTAGTGCGCGTCGACCTCGGGGTGACGGCCCATGCCGGTATCGACCAGCAGCAGCCCGGCCGGGTGGCTGACAAGGTAGCCCAGGCAGGGCTCCACCCGCGCGGTACCGGTGCCGGTTTCCTCCGCCGGCCGGACGAAGTAGCCGAAGTCGACCCGGTGTACCGCGAGATCTGCCATCGGACGAGTGTGCCTGGTGCGACGGCAACCCGACATCCGCGTTGGTGTTCGAACATATGTTCGATATGATCATCATGTGTCGGACCAGCGGAACGACAAGTGGGGGCACCTGGCGCACCGGGAGGTCTACCTGTGGACGGACGAGTGGCATCGATGGCTGGCGGAGGCACGTTCGGGCGGGCCGGACCGTCGGTTCACGTCGGGCGACCACACCGCGCGACGGACGGGCAGGCGTCGCCTTCGCTCGACGCTCGCACGGACGTGGTCAGCGGCAGCGCGAGCGTGGCGGGGGCATCAGGTCCGCCGTAACGCCTCGCGCCGCCGGCAGCGTTGACCCGCAGCAGGTAAGTGATGCAGCCGGTCGGAGATTCGTCGTTGCGCCGAGGAGTATTGACAGGATGGCAATGGTTAGGGACCCTGCCTAATCATCATAGGGACCTTGCCTGCCCGGCCGCGCCGCCGCCCGGCTGTAGGTCGATCCCGGTTAGCGGGTGGAGGAGCCATGCGAATGCCGGTGCGGTGGTCTGTTCGACGGCGGGTGGCGGCCGCGGTGGCCGCCGTGGCCGCGGCGGTGGTCGCGGCGGGGTTGATGGCGGTGACCTGGTCGGCGTCGGCGGCGGCGACCAGGTACGAGGCGGAGAACGCCACCATCTCGCAGGGCGTGGTGGAGTCCAACCACCTCAACTTCTCCGGTACCGGGTTCGTCAACTACGACAACCTGACGGGCTCGTACGTGCAATGGACGGTCAGCGCCGCCAGCGCGGGGACCGCGAAGCTGTCGGTGCGTCACGCCAACGGGTCCACCGCCAACCGGCCGATGGACATCACGGTCAACGGCACCGTGGTGGCCGCCGGGGTGGCGTTCAACCCCACGGGTAGCTGGGACACCTGGGCCACGGTGACCGTCAACGCCGCGGTGAACGCCGGCACCAACGCGGTGCGGGCGACCGCCACCACGGCGAGCGGCGGCCCGAACGTGGACTTCCTGGACGTCGAGGTGGCCGCGCCGAGCAACGACTACCAGGCCGAGGACGCCACCATCTCCCAGGGCACGGTGGCGACCAACCACCTCGGCTACACCGGTACCGGCTTTGTCGACTACACCAACGTGACCGGCTCCTACGTCGAGTTCAGCGTCACGGCGGGGGCCACCGGCCCGGCCAGCCTGACGTTCCGTCACGCCAACGGGTCCACCGCCAACCGGCCGATGGACATCACGGTCAACGGCACCGTGGCCGCCGCTGGGGTGGCGTTCAACCCGACGGCCAACTGGGACACCTGGGCCGACGTCACGATCACCACCACGCTGACCGCGGGCAGCAACACCGTCCGGGCCACCGCGACGACCGCCAGCGGCGGACCCAACCTCGACCGGCTCCGCGTCGTTGCCAGCACCGGTACCGACACCGAGCCGCCCACCGCGCCGGGCAACCTGCGCTCCACCGGCGTCACCTCGTCCAGCGTGTCGCTGGCGTGGGACGCGTCCACCGACAACGTCGGCGTCACCGGCTACGACGTCTACACCGGTACCAGCCTGACCAAGACCGTCACCGGCACCAGTACCACGGTGACCGGCCTGGCTCCCGCCACCAGCTACACCTTTACCGTCAAGGCACGCGACGCGGCCGGCAACACCTCACCCGCGTCCAACCCGGCCACCGCCACCACCGGCACCGGCACCGGACCGGCGGTGCCGTTCGGCAGCCACCTGTTCCCGTACGCTTCCGGCACGTTGAAGCCGACCGGCACCCAGTCCACACTGGACCAGGCCGTGGTCGACTTCTACAACCGCTGGAAGTCCGCGTTCATCCGGCAGAACTGCGGCAACGGCTGGTACGAGGTGATCTCGCCGGACGCCGACCACCCGTACGTCGCCGAAGGGCAAGGGTACGGGATGATGATCGTCGCCACGATGGCCGGCGCCGACGCCAATGCGAAGACCATCTTCGACGGCATGGTGAAGTTCATGCTGGCCCACCCCTCGGTGAACAACGCGAACCTGCTCGCCGCCGAGCAGGACAGCTCGTGCCGCAGCGTCAACGGCTCCGACTCGGCGACCGACGGGGACCTCGACGTGGCCCTCGGCCTGCTGCTCGCGGACAAGCAGTGGGGCAGCGCCGGTACCTACAACTACCGCGACCTCGCGATCAAGCACATCAACGCGATCAAGGCGAGCGAGGTCAACCCGACGACCCATCTGTTGAAGCTGGGCGACTGGAGCAGCTGCTGCGACAGCCTCTACTGGACCACCCGCCCGTCCGACTTCATGATCGACCACATGCGGGCGTTCCGGGCGGCGACCGGTGACACCGCGTGGGACACGATCCGCACCGCGCACCAGAACCTCATCACGAACCTGCAAAACCAGTACGCGCCCAGCACCGGCCTGCTGCCCGACTTCGTCGTGGACACCAACACCACCCCGAGGCCCGCGCCCGGTCAGGTCCTGGAGAGCTCGAACGACGGCAAGTACTGGTGGAACTCGTGCCGCACCCCGTGGCGCATCGGCGAGGACGCGGTGACGAGTGGCAACTCCGCCGCGCTCGCGTCGGCCCGGAAGATGAACTCCTGGATCAAGTCGAAGACCGGCGGCAACCCCAACAACATCGCGGTGGGGTACTCGTTGGGCGGCACGGCCATCTCGTCCGGGAGCGAGGCGTGCTTCTTCGCGCCGTTCGCCGTGGCCGCGATGACCGACACGGCCAGCCAGGCCTGGCTCGACGCACTCTGGACGAAGCTGGTGAACACCTCGTTCGGCAGCAGCGACTACTACAACGCCAGCGTGCAGCTGCAAGTCATGCTCGTCGTCAGCGGGAACTACTGGCTTCCCTGACGGACCTGTACCAGCGCTATCCCACACACCGGTGCCGGCGCCCTGTTCAGGGCGCCGGCACCGGACTTTGATGAGGCCGCAGCAGCGGCCGACTGGTGGCGGCTAACGGAGTTGACCGTGTGCTACCGCACTCCGGCCGAAATCATGGCGCTTGCCGGGCGGCTGCTGGCCAGTATCGACCCCGCGCTGCCCGCGCTGCCCGCGCCGCGCGCGGTGCGCGCGGGCGGCGCTCCCCCATGGCGGGAGCAGGTGCCTCCCGGTCCGCTGCCGGTCGAGCTGGACACCACACCGGTCGACCACGAGCGGCTGCGGCCGTAACATACCGACTGGTCGGTAACTGGCCAAACCCGGTGGAGGTGTCGGATGAAGGCATGGCAGGTTGACGAGCACGGCGAGCCACGCGACGTGCTGCGCGTCGACGAGGTGCCGCAACCGCGACCGGGCGCCGGTCAGGTGCTGGTCCGGGTCCGGGCGGCCGCGCTGAACTTTCCGGACGTGCTGATGGCACGCGGCCAGTACCAGGTCCGGCCGCCGCTGCCCTTCGTACCCGGGGTCGAGCTGTGCGGAGAGGTCGTCGAGGTCGGCGGACCGGCCCAGGCCGGCTCTTCCGGCAGCGGCTGGCGGATCGGGCAGCGGATCATCGGTACCCCGGCCCCTGGGCATGGCGCGTTCGCCGAGTTCACCGTGCTGGACGAGGCCGACGTGTTCGCCGCGCCCGACGCGTTGGACGACGCGGAAGCGGCCGCATTGCACATCGGGTACCAGACCGGCTGGTTCGGTCTGCACCGGCGGGCGCAGCTGCGCGCCGGCGAGACGCTGCTGGTGCACGCCGCGGCCGGCGGGGTTGGCAGCGCGGCGGTGCAGCTGGGTAAGGCGGCCGGCGCGCGGGTCGTCGGCGTGGTCGGTGGGGCCGCCAAGGCGCAGGTCGCGGTGAAACTCGGCGCCGACGTGGTGGTCGACCGCGCGACGACGGACTTCGTCTCCGTGGTCAAGGAGGTCACCGGCGGGCGCGGCGCGGACGTCGTCTACGACCCGGTCGGTGGCGAGGCGTTCGAGCGCTCGGCCAAGTGCATCGCATTCGAGGGGCGACTACTTGTCGTCGGGTTCGCCAGCGGCCGGATCCCACAGATCGGCGCGAACCATCCGCTGGTCAAGAACTACTCCGTGGTCGGCTTGCACTGGGGGCTGTACCGGCAGCACGCGCCCCACCTGATCAACGAGGCGCACGAGCGGCTGACCGCGCTGGCCGCGGCCGGTACGGTCGCGCCGCTGGTCAGCGCCCGGCTGAACTTCGCCGACCTGCCCGAAGGGCTGACCCGGCTGGCCGGCGGGGACACCGTCGGCCGGCTGGTCCTCCTCGTACCCTGACGGCTCGACTGTCGCTGTTCACGGCGAGGCGCACGGGCCCAGCCGAGCCAGGTCGATGGCCTCGACGGTGGTCGCCACGTGCAGGCCCGGTTGCGGTCCGCCGGCCAACGTGTACAGCACCGTGCCGACGGTTACGGCGCCCAGACCGTGCCGGGGCGTCGGCATGGGCGGCAGGGCCGACCAGGCACCGGTCCGCACGTCGTACGCCTCCGCCTCGGCGAACGTCGCCGGGATCTCCCCGCCGACGGCCACCACCTGACCGGCACAGGTCGCCGCGGCCGCGAGGCCGCCGCGCGCGGTGGGCAGCCGCGGCAGCGCGGTCCACCGGCCGGTGCCAGGGTCGTACGCCTCGACCGCGGTGAGGTTGCCGGCACCGGTACGGCCGCCGACGGTGTACACCCGGCCGCCGAACCCGGCACCGCCCAGGTGCTCGCGGCGGGTTGGTGGGCCGTCCGCCGCGGACCAGCGGTCGCCGGCGGCGTCGTACACGAGCATCTGCTGGGCCAGGCCCGCGGGGTCCACGCCGCCGGCCACGTAGACCCGGCCGCCGAGCGCGACCGAGGTGCCCGCGGCACGGGGCTGCGGCAGCGCGGCGACGGGTTGCCAGGCATTGCCGACCAGCCGGAAGGCCGCCGCGCTCACCTGTTTGTCCGCCCGCCACCCGCCGAAGACGTAGACGGTGCCCTCGACCGTGGCGGCCATGGCGTGATTGACCGCCACCGGCAGGTCGGGGCGGCGCGTCCAGCGACCCGTTGCGGTATCCAACACCTCGACCGTGGCCACGGTCGCGCCGTCGGCGACGTAGCCGCCCATCACGTAGATCAGGGTGCCGGCCGCCGCCGCCGCGACCTCGGTACGCGCCGACGTCATCGGCGCCACGGTCCGCCACGCCAGCCCCGGTACGACCGACACGCTCGGGCGCGGCTCGGCGGGGCGCCCCGAGGGCGTGGCCCGGCGCGGGCTCTCGCAGCCGGCACCGGCGAGCAGTCCGGACAGCACAGCGGTGGTCAGGACGGTGCGAGCCTTCACCCGGCAAGTATGCGCACGACCGTTCGCGGCGCGCTGGCAATGGCCTGACCCGGGACGCCCCACGTGGCGCCCGGGCCGTGCTTGACGACCCGAGCGCCACGAGCGGTTCAGGACGTGAACCTCAGCGTCCGCGCGGCGGCGAGAACGGCGCCGTCGAAGCCTTCCAGGCGCACGTCCCTGCCGGCCGGCAACGTGATGCGGTGTTCGCCGTCGGTGACCCTCACCGAGCTCACCGGCCGGTCGTTGACGTAGCAGTCGAGGCTCGACAGGTTGCCGGTGGTCACGCTGAGCGTCGTCGACGCGTCCTGTGCGAGGACGGTGACGTCCAGCCGGCGCGGTGTCCGCTTGGCCAGCAACGCACCCGCCGCGTCCAGCAGGTCGACGTTGCCCTCCAACAGGTCCCGGCGGGTCATGCGGTGCCGCTCGTCGGGCAGCACGCCGAGGTCCTCGAGCGGCTGGCCGGCATGCGCGCGGACGCGCAGCGAGCGCAGCAGCGCGACCCGCAGCCGCGCACCATTGGCCAACCGCTTGAACGGTCCGTCCGGCCACCGGGTCACCAGGTCGTCCAGCTCCCACACGGTCGCACCGCCGGCGCCGGTGTTGTCGTCGACCCCGAGCACCGGGCCGATCTCGTTGTCCTGGAAGCCGGCGGCGAAGATGTCGGTCGCGCTGTAACACAGCGCGTCGGTGACCAGCACGACCGGGCCGTGGTAGAGCTGGCCGACGTCGTTGACCTCGTCGCGGTCGAAGAACGGGATGCCGGTCGAGTACTGGGCGCCGGTCTCGGTCGACTCCTCGATCGACGCGGTCCAGGGCGCCAACCAGGACACCGCGCGGGACAGCCTCGCGGTCGACTCGGTGGTGACGAACTGGAAAGGCTCGGCCTGCACGATGCGGGGAGTGAGGAGCTGCAGCAGCGACTCCGCCGCGTACGCGTAGCCGCCACCGTTGCCGCGCACATCGAGAATGAGGCCGTCGCGGGGCATCAGCGGCAGCAGACGGCGCACCTCGTTGATGAAGTCGAGGAACTTGCCGTCCGCCATGTGGAACGTGTAGATGCGCAGGTGGCCGAAGGTACCGTGGGCCGTGGTGACCGTCCGGGCCTTCAGCTCCCCGACCGGGCGGCTGCTGGGGATGAGGCCAGGCTCCTCCGCGGCGACGTCGTCGGCCGGCGCGAACAGCGCCTTCTTCACCTGCCGGACCAGCTCGGTGCGCAGGTCCATGGCCAGTACGTTGGCCGCGTTCTGGGCCGGTCGGCCAGCGGCGCCGCCGGCGACCTCCTCGGCGACCGCCTCTCCCGGTCCGGCCTCGCCATCGGTGGGGTTGATCTTCTCGTTGACGTTGACCACACGCCACGGGATACGGGTCTCCCGCACCTCACCGTCGACCCGGTAGCGGACGTCGATCCAGTCCTCGTCAGGTACCTGCGACAGGGCCAGCGAGCGCTGAGTCATGCGTTCCCGGCCCCGGGCGCGGCGGGCGGCCGGGTTGCTGCCGGCCTCGCTCTCGGCGTGGCGCGCGACGGCGACCGCGATCGGCGAGCCGTTCCAATGCGTGATCTCCGCACCCCGTACCAGCCTCGGGTCGCCGACCAGGTCGGGACGCGCGTGCGACACCAGCCAGCGGGGTTGGCCGCCCTCCCAGCACTGCTCGATGAGCATGCCGACCGTCGCGAGCCGGCCAAGGTACGGACGCGGCAGCACGTACAGCGTGTGCAGGTCGCGCAGGTCGTTGAAGATGTCCTGCAGCTCGGCATGGAACTCCGCGTCGGTCACCTGGCCGATTCGGCGACGCAGCAGGCGCAGTCGCTGGCTGGGATCGATCCCGTACATCGCGCGCTTCTGCCACAGGTGGACGTACACCTCGTCGATCAGCGTGGCGGCCTGGCGGGCCACCAGGTCGCGCTCGGCCGCGGTCATTGACACCTGGTCGAGCTGCGTGCGGAACTCGGTCAACAACGGTGCGGCGGCAAGCGCCTCGTCGACCGCGCCGCTTTCCGGGAGCTGGTTTACCGGATAGGCCGGCATGTTGCACCTCCGTGGTAGCCCTCACTACTGGGCTGGGGATGGCGGAGGCCCGCCAGATACCGCCTGTCGGCTTTCGGATCCATACCGTGCAGGTGGTCCGGCAACGGCCACAGATACCCCGGCCGGCTCAGCCGGCGCCGAAGCACACGAAGCCGGTGGTGACGTCCGGTGGCATGGCGGCGGCCCCGGGTGTTTCCGGGTCCGGCCACCAACAGGGCCCTGGCCCCCGGGCTCGGCTCGGGCTTCGCCGCGCGACCCGGCGCCGGGCCTCAGCAGATCCACCGCCGCGTCGAACTGGCGCAGCGCCAGCCGGCCGCGTACGGTTTGGCGGCCCGGTCGACCAGCGGTTGCGCAGCCATGTCACAGGGCGAGGGACGGCGTCACGACGCGGGGCGTGTCGTCGCCGTCGAGCCCGGGTTCGGGCGGGTGTACCAGCAGCTGCGCCAACCCGTGCGGAACGCCGTCGAACACGAAGCGTCCCGTACCGTCGGAGGTGACGAACCGCGAGCCCGCCGGCTCCGGCAGGCGCAGCTCGACCCGAAGCGCCGCGGCGGGTGCGAGCCAGCCGTCCAGCCGGACACCGCCGTCGGGGCGTTCGACGATAGTGATCATGATGGTTCGGCTGGGCGCGTCGAACGTGACCGTGCGGGTGCGCTCGCTGGTCCGCGCCCCCGACCCGACGAGCAGATCGGCACTGAGCCGGGCGACCTCCGCGTCGAGGTGCCCGAGGGCGATCGCGAACCGGACCCGCTCGTCGAGGTCGGCGGGCGGCGGGTCGAGCCGCGCGTCGATCGCCGCCAGCTGGTCAAGGATGGCCTGGTCGTCGCGGTCCAGCGGCATGCCGGCGAGGTCGGTCATTGCGCGCTCCAGGATGGATCGGCCAACAGCATCTCGCGCAGCTTGGCCAGGCACCGGCCGCGGGTCGGGCCGATGCTGCCGCGGGGCATGCCGAGCGCTTCGGCCACCACCTCGTAGTCGGGCCGGTCGACCTGGGCGACGATGCGCAGCAGCGTCCGGCACCGCTCCGGCAGCAGGTGAAAATGCCGCCACAGCACCTGGTCGCGTTCATCCGACAGCAGGCGCTCGTGCGGCTCCGGACCCGGATCCGGTATGGAGTCCAACACCGACTCGCCATCCGGTGCCTGCCGGCGGGAACGGTTCCGGACGTGCCATGCCTCCCGACGGGTCGCGGTCACCAGCCACGCGGTCAGCGCCTGCGGAGACTTGATCTCGTACAGGTTCCGCAACAGCACCAACCACGTGGTCTGGACGACGTCGGCAGCTTCCTCGGCACCCAGACCCTGCGCCCGCGCGACGTGCCACAGCAGCGGGTTGAGCTCCCGTACCACCTCGTCCAGCGCGGCGCGCTCGCCGCCTCGGGCCCGCTCCAGGTACGCGGCGAGCCGGGCGGTGCGGTCGCCGCGGCTGGCCTCGGCCTGACTGGCGCCGATGGACACGGTGAACATGCTATGGCCTGGCGACCGCGGCCGGAATCGCCTTCTCGACCGGGATCCGCGCCGCCAGCTCACCCGCGTACCGCGCCGCGGCGAACGAGGTGCCGCGCGACCACGCGTACCCGGAGTACAAGTCCCCCTGCCGCAGCACGGGCATGAGGCTGACCACCCCGTCGCCTTCCCGCCACTCCTGCACCCAGACCCCGTAGACCTTCCCCTCGGTGTCCATCACCGGGATGGAGAGCACCTGGGCGGCGGGGGCCGCCAGCCGGAGAAGCCCGGCGATGAAGGTGCCGTGTCCCCGGTGGTCCCGCTCCCCCTTGACCGGTTCGGGCCGGCTGATCGGCACCTGCACCGGCCAGTCGGTGACCTCTTCGGCGAACGACTGGCCGGCCACCGGCTCGGGTAGCCAGTCATGCGGCTTTAGCTTGGTGTCCAGCGGCGCGACCACCGGCCGGCGGCGAAGCGGCCGCCATGGCGGTCGCGGCGGCATCTCGTAGTCCGGCGCGGACAGCCATGCGCCGCCGTGCCCGATCTTCTTCCCGCTCGCCTCGTAGGTGGCGTAACCGTGAGTGCCAACGTCGTACTCGAAGATCGGTGACAGGTCCGGGAGCGGCTTGTCGGCGTGCTTCGGGCTCTCCCGCCGCAGCGCGTCCCGCACCGCCAACGGGTCGGCGCCGGCCAGCGCCAGCACCACGGTCTCGTACGTACGGTCCATGGGTGACGGCTGCAACGGACGTCCGAGCCCGGCGTCGTGGAGGATGGCGTTGAGGCGTTCGATCTCCCCGGGCTCCAGTACGGACTTCGGCGCGAGGATGACGCCTTCACGGTAGGACGTGGGCATGCTGCCTCCATGGACCGGGCGGCGGCTGCCGCCGATGAACAGGTGGCGCGACCGGCCGTGCAGATACCCGTCAGCCGTGTCGATACGTCAGCTCCCCCGCCCCGGCGACCGCTCCGGACGCCGTGGCCCGCTTGCCCGACGTTGTACCACCGGTCACCGCGACAACCGCCCGATCGACCGATGGACGCCGGGGGTGACCGGGCCGTGGGCCGGCGCCCCGCCAGCCAGCCGTAACCAGATGGTGGCCCGCCGGGTCAGGGCGGGCCACCAGCATGACGGTCAGTCAAGCGCTCATCTGGTACGGACGGGTGCAGTGCGGTCGGGGTGGTCGGAGCCGGCGGTCACCGGCTGCTCGCCCTGTCCGGTACGGGTCGCGGCCGCCGGAGGTACCCCGCCGGTCGGCACGTAGATCGCCTCGTCGAACACCGACCCGACCGGTGCTCTCGCTACCGCGAAGGCGCCGATCGCCCGGCCCCCGACCCAGGAGGTCGAGATGTAGTCGCCGACCATCCGCCCCTGGCTGGTGTCCGCGGCCCAGGTGACCGGGAACGGGTCGGCCAGCATGAGCGGTGCGGTCCACGTCGCACCGCCGTCGGCGGACTGCACGAACCCGACCTGCAGCTGGCAGGACGAGCCGCAGGCGCTGTTGGCGTAGAAGTAGTAGGTGAGGCCGAGGCGCCCGGTCGAGCCCGGGTCGACCGCGATGCCCGGGATGAAGTGGTCGACCGTGCTCGCGGTCGCGTCGATCGGCACCCGTGCGATTGCCGACCAGGCAAGGCCGTCGGTCGAGGTGCTCATGACGATGTCGTTGCTGGCGCAGCGCTTGCGGAACCGGCAGTCCTGCCAGACGACGTACACCTTGCCGGCAGCGTCGACCTCGGCCGAGGGCAACGGGCCGGACCGCAGGTTCCCGGCCTCGGCGTGGTCGCGTACCCGCGCCACGGTCACGGTCCGGCTCCAGCTCGCGCCCCCGTCGGTGGAGCGGAACGCGATGATCGCGTTCTCGAACGCGCTCGCCGCCGGCACGATGACGGTGCCGTTCGGCTGGACGACGGGCTGCCCGCCCAGGCCGGTCGCGCGGTTGGCGGTGGCCAGCGGGGCGCTCCAGGTGAGCCCGCCATCGCGCGACGTGCTCATCAGGATCAGATCGTTGGCACCGAAGTCGTCGAACTGGGTGTAGCAGTTGCCGTAGAAGGGGCTGGTGGGGTGGTTGTCGCAGACCGTCCAGTTCTTGTCGAAGTCCTGGCCCGCGCCGGCGACGGCGACGTTGACCGGCCCGCCCCAGGTGAGCCCATCGGTGGAGCGGTTGACCACCACCGCGGCACCGAGCGGACCGCTAGGGGTGTTGAGCAGCGGCAGCGACGAGATCAGCCAGACGTTGTGTCGGGCGTCGTAGGCGACGCTCGGGTCGGTGGTGCGGTCATACACACCGCCCACCTTGTTGGTGAGGCCCGGCAGCACTCCGCTGGTCCAGGTGAGCCCAGCGTCGGTCGAGGTCGCGAACCCGATGTCGGAGGCCCCGCCGTTGAAGTACCGGCCGACCTGTGCGGCGGCCACGATCGTGCTGCCGAACGCGAAGGTGTCGGGCTCCACCGAGGTCGCGTGCTGGCTGTCCGCGTTCGTGAACGTGTCGACGATGACCTCGGTGAGACTGACACTCGCCGCTTGGGCTGACGGCGCGGCGATCAGCAGCGTGGCGGTAGCCGCCGCGGCCACCATGCCCAACCGCGTATAGGACTTCCACCTCCGGGGGGACATGTTCCGGAAGTACATGCGCGAACCACCTCCTTGTGGACAGCCGACGACGCCGGATGATGCCCGTGCCTCTTGGCCCGGTTCGTCTCGGCACCCGCATACCATTCAGGCCATCCTGGCAGGCACCCGTTCCGCCGGACATCGTTCTACCGTCCTGCAGATTGACCGCCAGCGATCACCGACGGCGACTACCTCACTTACCGACTCCGGCCCAGCTGCCATCACAGCAGCCAATCCATCCAGCCCGCGGGGTAGGCAACGACCGCCGGTTGCTCTTCACCTAATTGATCATCAACAATGGATCCACATTGACGGCCCGGAGTACGGGTGGGGCGGGCCGCGGAGATCGGAGGGCAGCATGCGCCGGATCCTGGTTTTCCTCACCGCCATCACGCTGCTCGGCTCCGTGGCTGGCCCGGCCCGGGCGGCGGTGGCCGCGACGCCGACCCCGCCACAGGTGTACGGAGCCTGGCACTGCTCCAACGACGCGTGCCTGTGGGGCAGCGCGCGCGATCTGGCCGACTTCGACTACAACAACCACTGGCTGATCGACCGCGGCGACGGCCGACCGTCGGTCAATCTGGTCATCCTGAGCTTCGTCAATCCACTCCGGCTGTTGAACAAGACCACCGACGCGCAGACTCTCGACGGCGTGCCGCGCGGCATGACCGCGACGATCGTCAACTACTTCACCGCCAAGGGCATCCGCGTGATGCTGTCGATCGGCGGCATCACCTACGTCGACGACTGGAACACCGCTCTGGCGACCGGCGCCACCCAGCTCGGGCTCAACGCCGCCGCGGTGGCTCGGGCGCTCGGCGTCGGCATCGAGATCGACTACGAGGAGAACAGCAGCCCGAACCTGACCGGACTGCAGGCATTCATCGACGCGTACCGCTCCCAACTGCCCTACGACGCCACCGGCGGGAATCCGGCGGCCCGGCTGACCATCGACGTCGCCGCCGGCGACCGGTGGCTGATCGCCCTGGACCGCAAGGCCACCGCCGACTGGCTCCGCACCGACCGCCCGGTGCTGGACTACGCCAACGCCATGGTCCCCGCCCGCCAGCCGTCGAGCGCCGCCGACGCCGAGGCGAACTGGCAGGAGCACATCGACGGCAAGCCCAACTACTCACCGCCGATCCCGCCGCTGGCGCCGGCCAAGTTCACCGGCGGGCTGTTCATCGCCGAGGGGAAGCGGGTCCGGCCGGAGTGCACCGACTTCGCCAACTCGCTGCAGAACTCGACCGGCACTTATGTGCAGGGCGTCCTGCCCAACGGCGCCGGTACCACGTCCGGCATGCTCGGGTACATGTTCTGGGCGGCGGAGCGCCCCTCGACCCGTGGCGTCACCACCACCCCACCCAACACCTGCGAGGGCGGCGTCGGGGCCGGAGCGACCGCGTACCAGGTCCCGATACCCATGCCCGCCCTACGGCAGAGCTGACCGGCCGGCCGGGAGCGGTGGCGGCAACTGGTACCGCGGCTGCGGCAGGACGGCCACGAGGTGTCCGCGATCACCCGCCCGTCCGGACCGGATCGACGCGTTGCGGGCCATGGGCGCCGAGCCGGTGGTGTGCGACGTGTTCGACGCGGCCCGGCTGCGCGAGGTGGTCACCGCGGCCCGACCGAGGCCGGCGCGCGGCGGTACGTCGCCCAGAACGTCTGCTTCATGTATGCCCCGCAAGGCCCGCCGGTGGTGGACGAAGAGGCCCCGCTGGCCGTCCGGGCGCCACCACGCCGCCTCCGGGGAGCACCGGCCGATCCAGATCGTCGACGGCCTCATCGGCACCATCGGCGCCATCGAGCGGGCGGGCGGTGGGCTTAGAGCCCGCTTGAAGAACCGTCAAGCCGTTCGTTCATTCGGTGTCGGGCAGCGGCGTGCCGGGCCAGTCAAGCAGGCGGGCACCGAGCACGGCGGCTTCGAGGGTGAAGCGCTGCGTCGGCTCCGTCGGCGCGTACCCGGTCAGCGCCTTGATCCGGTCGAGCCGGTAGCTGACCGCCCGCACGCTGACGTTGAGCTTGCGCGCGGCGGCCGTCGTGTTGCCCTGGCTGTCGAAGAGCGCCGCGAGCGTGTCGACCATGGGCTGGGCACCGCCCCGGGCGTCGGCCAGCGGACCGAGCACGACGCGTACCAGGTCGATGATGGCCGCCCGGTCGCGCAGGAGAACCGGGAAGACGAGCAGGTCGGCGGCGTGCAGGACGGTGGCCCGGAAGCCGAGCTTGTCGGCGAGCCGGAGGGCGTTGCGCCCCTCCTCGAACGAGCGCATCACCCCGCCCGGCCCGGACTGTGGCCGGCCCACGCCGATCTGCCAGCCCGCCTGGGTACCGAGTACGCCGACGAGATGGTGGGCCAGCTCGCCCGGCGCACCGCGCAGCATGCTCGGCAGGACGCAGACCAGCAGCCCCTCCCGGTCGGCGACGAGGACGTTGTGGTGGCCGAACCGCTGTACCAGGGCCTGCTCGACCTGCCGGATCGCCGGGTCGCCCGCGGTGAACGGCCGCTCGGCGCGAGCCACCGCGACCACGTGCCGGCCGGCGAGCAGCACGCCGAAGCGCTCCGCCCGCTCGGCCAGCCGGACCGGGTCCCCGCGCCCGTAGAGCAGGTCGTCGAGGAACTCCCGCCGGGCCTCGGCCGTGGCGTGCACGGCGAGCCGCTGCGAGTCCTCGTACCCGTCCAGTACGGCGTCGAGGGTGCGGTGCAGCGCGCTGAGCATGGACCGGGTCGCCGCGCGGGCATCGCTGGCGCTGGCCGCGTCCGCGATGCCGGGCAGGCCGGCGAACACCCGCTCGCCGGCCGCCAGGTGGCCGGCGACCAGGGTCCGGATCGGAACACCGCGGGCGCCGGCGTCCGCGCCGACCTGGCGGCAGCGGTCCAGTTCGGCGCGCCGCGGTTGGCGACCGGTACGCGCGGCCTCGGCGAGGATCGCCGCGAGCGGATCATCGGTCGGCTCGGGTGACGCCCGCCGGTCGGGCGCGAGCCGGTCAGACACGAACGTCGCGGCGGTCGAAGCTGACCAGGGCGACGACCACCAGGACAACGGAGGCACCCAGCAGCACCGCCAGGTACCCGAAGTTGAAGCCGTTGAGCAGCGGATCGGACCCGATGTAGTAATGGAAGGGCGAGATCCAGCGCAGGGGGTGGATCCAGGAGACGGTGTCGCCCAAGGCGCGGATGATGTACCCGGCCACGGCGGCGACCCCGGTGACGGCCAGCGCGGTGCCGGTGCGGCCGGTGGCGGCCCCGACGGCGAGGGCGAGCGTGCCGGACAGCAGGCCGAGCAGGAACAGCCCGGCGCTCGCCGCGCTGACGTTGACTGCGCTGACGCCCATGTCCAGCACCTGCGACAGGACCAACGGAATGATCCACACGATCAGGCCGAACCCCACCAGAACGCCGACCAGGGCGGCGGCGCGCTGGGCGACGAAATCGCGGCGGCTGATCGGGTTGGCCAGGTACAGGTCCATGACGTGCCGGTCTTCGGGCCCCGCGATCGCCCGAGCGCCCAGGATGGCGGCCGCCATAATCATCAACAGCGGCCCGATCAGTGCGTAAATGCTGCCGTGGAGGTAGCCGACCCCGGTGGTCAGGTCGCTGACGCCCAGTGCCTTCTTCATGCCCTCGGGCAGTCCCCCGGTCTTGAGCTTGGCCAGGTCGGGGTTGTTCTTCACGCTCGCCCAGAAGCTGGTGTAGATCAGCGTGAACGCGGTCAGACCGATCCCCCAGCCGATCGCGGCGCGCCGCCAGTCCAGCAGGCTCTTGTTGACGAGGCTAGGCAGCACGGTGTTCACCTTCTTGCGTGTAGTAGTAGCTGAGGAAGGTCTCCTCCAGATCGGGCTCAGTGGAGATCATGTCCGCCACGGTGTGCCGGGCCGCCGCCTTGATCAACGGGTCCAGCATGCCGTCGACGGTGCAGCGCAGGGTCGCCCCCTCGACCTGCAGCTCGGTCACCCCCGCCAGGCCCTCGAAGTCCCGCGGCGGCACCGGCCCATTGAAGTGGATCTCGACGTGCCGCTTGGCGCGCTTGCCGAGTGACTCGACCCGTTCCACCGCGACCAGGTGCCCGTCGCGGACGATGCCCACCCGGTCGGCAGCGTGCTGGACCTCGGCCAGGACGTGCGAGGACATGAAGATGGTCTGCCCGGCCGCCCGGGACTCGCGTACCAGCTCCAGGAACTCCTGCTGCATCAGTGGGTCCAGGCCGCTGGTCGGCTCGTCCAGCACGAGCAGCTCCGGCTCATGCATGAACGCCTGCACCAGGCCGACCTTCTGCTTGTTGCCCCGCGACATCTCCGGCAGCCGGCGGCGCAGGTCCAGCTCGAACCGGTCGGCCAGCTCGGTGATCGTGCGCTGCGCCACGCCGCCACGGGCGGCGGCGAAGAAGCGCAACAGCTCCGCGGCCGTCTCCCGGCCGTCGAAGGACAGCTCACCCGGCAGGTACCCGATGCGCCGGCGCGCCTCGACCCCGGCAGCGCCCCGCGTCGGCGCGCCAAGGACTCGTACGGTCCCCCGGGTGGGCCGGATGAAGTCCAGCATCAGCCGGATCGTGGTGGTCTTGCCGGCCCCGTTCGGACCGAGGTACCCGAAGACTTCGCCGGCCTCCACGGTCATTGACAGGTCCTCCAGCCCCCGGTGCGGGCCGTAGAACTTGGTGAGGCCCTGGGCCTCGACCACGGCGTTCTCGCTCATACCGGCAGCGTGACCGGATGCGGGCGCGCAGCCAAGGGCGCGCGCCGGACAACTTGGGCCCCGTTCTGTTGCCGAGGTACGGCAATGGAAGCCCGCCGGCGAAAGTCACCACACAGCTCTCGCCACGCCGGCACACCGGCGCGCGGCGCCACGCCGATCCGTCGTGCGCTTGGGCGCCTGCTCAGCATCGGGTACGCCACGTACGGCAACGTGATTCAGACATAGACCTTGGTCGAGCGGTAGATCATTTGTCCCGAAGCGTTGACACGTCACCGACGGCGTGCTTAGCGTGGCGACGAGCGTCTTTGGTACCGTCGAAACGGGGGCGGCCCATGGCCGGCGCGGGACTCATTGCTTCGCTATCTTCGGTCTGGCTATTAGCCGGGGCCGGAAAGTTGGCAGTGCCGCGGGTGGCCGCGTCATTCCTTGCCCGATTGACCAACCGACCGGTGGCCACTCGTACCATTCGAGCCTTCGCGATCGTAGAGATCGCCATCTCGGTCGGTCTGGCCACTCCGGTGGTCCGGCCCTGGGTGGCATTGGCGTCCGCGGTGGCGAGCGTCGTTCTGCTGGCAATTCTGGCGCACGCTCGGACGGTGTTGTCGGAGCAGGTTCCCTGTGGTTGTTTCGGTCCGCTCGTCCTCAACAATCGAATCGGCGTCGGTCAGCTCATTCTGGTCGTCGCCATGCCGCGATGGTCGGAGAACTCGCCAACCGGGTACTGACGCCGGCTGAGCTGAGACGACCGGTCGAGATGCCGGAGATGAAAGCCATCCACGGTATCAACCGGGACGCCTGGATGGCGACCATTCCCACTCCGATCGGCGCCACGAGTGACGAGCAAATCGACGCACCAGCCGACTTCGGCCTTGTGGTACTGACGACAATCTGCACGAGTTGCTCCGCCTTCGCGCGCACCCTGAGCGCGTCACCGAAGGCGGACAAGCTGCCCAAGCCGCTCTTTGTCCTGGTCTCCGCGCCGAGCCGGATGGAGGCGGATAAGTTCGCCGAAGATACCGGTCTGCGACGGATACCGCAATTGACGCTGCTCTTCGACGAACTCGGTCAGTGGTGTCACAAGAACCTCGGTCTCAACATGGCACCGTCCTTCATCAGGGTGATCGACGCCCGCATCCAGGGTGCCTGGTCCCTGTCGAGCTTCACCGACATACCTGTGCTCTGGGAGTCGGGCCGCCGCTCACGCATCGACCGCAATAGATTCGGCCTAGAGAGGGGGAGACGTGGATGTCCGTGATGGAGGAGCACGACCACCCCGTGGAGACGGGGCGTAAGACGAACAGACGGCATTTCATGGCGAAGGTCGGTGGGACCGCCCTCGTGGCCGCCGCGATCGTCATGGGCAAGGCGTCACCGGCGAGCGCCTACCCATGCGGCTGCTGCGATCTCGCATACACCCTTCGCTGCCCGGTGTCCTGGTGTCTCTTCAACGGTGACTGGTTGTGGTACTGCGGCGGGTGCACCTGCTGCGAGGCGCACTGGACTACCTGCTCCGCGTCCAACTGCTGCTGACCCGACCAAGCGGAGGAACGGTGGACGGCTACCTGATGGTGGCGGTCGCCTTGGCGGCGGCCCTGACCCAGCTCTTCAGCCCTTGAGGAGTGTCCATGGTTGGCGTGACCAGCCCGCTGTTCCGCAATGGTGACATTCGCGGTGGGCGCAACCTGGTCATCTGGTACGTGGTCGGGACGGCGGTCTCCGCCACAGCGATCTTCGCCGCGCTGAAGGTGGCATCCCTCGGCGTGTCAGCCGTCCTGCCCTCCGGACTGCGGTATCTGGTCCTGGCTTCGTGCGTCGGTACCCTGCTGGTGCTCGACGTGCTCGGCCGGACACCCCGGCTCAACCGCCAGACGTCGCAGCGACTTCGGACCCTGCCGCCGTCGGCCCGGGGATTCCTCTGGGGCATCGACATCGGTTTGCAGTTCACCACGATCAAAGTGACGTCACTGGTCTGGGTGCTGATGCTGTTGTCGGTCGCCGATCCGCGGCACGCTCCGCTCGCGGTGCTCGTCTACTATGCCGCGTTCCTGTCGACCGAGGCGGTGGCGGTACTGCTGGACCTGCGACTGGGACCGGCACGGGTCTTCGGGAAGCTGCAACGGACTCGGTTCCGGCATGCCGCGCGAATGGCCTCGGCTACCTTGCTGGTTCCGGTCGTCGCCGTTGCCGTGAGTCGGGCGTTCTGATGGCGCGGCAACGGACGAGCGGGCCGGCGGCCGTATCGACAGTCCTGGGCACGACCTCGGTCGTCGTCATGACCGAGTTCGTGTGCGAGAGCCTGACCGCGTGCGTCGCGCTGTGGCTGCGGTTCGTGTGGTCTACGAAGATCATCCTGGCCGCCGCATCCGGGTTGACGTTCAGCAGTACGACGACGAGTTGGCGGGACCGCCGCATCGTCAGCATTTCCTGCTGGGAGTCCGCAGTGTCGGTGTACTCCCTGGGCTACTCCCGCAGGCACGTGGAGGTGGTCCGCTGGGCGTTGCGGCGGGGCGGTATCCAGACGAGGAGTGTGTTGTTCGAGTCGGCCGGCGACTGGCGTGACGTGATGTTGCGGGATCGGTACCGGCAGAAGACCGTGGCCGATCCCGCTGTAGCCAGCCAGCGGGAGAAATGAGGAGTGATGAGTACCGGTCGGAAGGACTATTCACCTGTTGACCATGGGTTCGTGCGGATCGAAAAGCGGTCCGACGGACTGCACGACGTCAAGGTGCTCCGCAGCCCCGACAGCGTCCTGCAGAGCGACGTGGTATGCGTTCACCTGAGGTGTAAGCGGATCGATGTCGACAAGGACGTTCGGCTGGTCAATGCGGGCGCCGCGACCCAAAGCCTGGCGCCCGTCAGGGTCTACCAGAGCTTCAAGACGAAGACGGTGGTCATCACACCCAGCGAGTCGGCGGGTGCCAGGTAGTGGGAGAGGGCGAGGTCTCCGGCAGACGAGTCGTTGACGGCGATGACCGCATCCGCTCCGGAGACCTCTCCCATCGGCCCGCGTGCCGCCGGTTCCGCAGGAGCGGTTATGGCGAGGGGCGCCGGGGTAGCGGAAAGGTATGCTGTCGCTCACGTTGATCGTGGTCGGCGCTGTCGTGGTCCAGCGATACCTGCGCCGGGTGGAGCGCAGTCCCGGCGACCCAGCCGACAAGATGCACCGGATGCGGGTCTGGGGGCTCGCCGAGGTGTTCGTCTCGTTCATCGTGCTGCTGGCCGGCAACTTCGAGGTGAATGCGGAGGCGGCGGCGACGGGTCTCGGTCGGTCGACGCGCATCGGCGGCCTGGTTGTGCTCGCGGTGGCCTGGCTGGTGGCGATGATGGCCGTCACGGTGACCGTGGCGCGTGGCTACCAGCGGCTGCGCGGCACGCAGGAGCGACCGTCCCGGCTGGTGCGGCGGGCGCTGCGCATGTACGCCGCGATGATGCTGCTGCCGTTGACCTGGTGGGTGCTGTACCCGCTGGTGGTGCGCCGGCACGCCGGCCCGGCCCCCATGGTGGTGCTGGCGCTCGGGCTGCTCGTAGTCAGCGCGGTGGTCGGCCCGTACGTGGTGATGCTGATGGTCCGGTCCCGGCGGCCAGACGAGCCGACCCGACGCCGGTTGCTGGCGATCTGCCGCCGGCACGGGGTGCGGCTACGGGATGTCCGCATCATCGACACCGGCGCGGACCGTACCGCGAACGCGTTGTCCACCGGCGTGCTCCCGGGCCTGCGGTACATCTTCGTCACCGATCGGCTGCTCACCGACTTCGCCGACGACGAGCTGGAAGCCGTCCTCGCGCACGAGATCGGGCACGCCCGCCAACACCACCTGCTCGTCAAGCTCGGGCTGGTGGTCGTCGCCACCGGTGGCGTGGTCGGGCTGCTGGTGCTCACCGCGAGTCTGCTGCCCGATGCCCGGCCGGTGCGGCTCATCGCCGCCGTCCTGCTACCGCTGGCGATGCTAGCCCCGTGTTCCGCACTTGAGCGTGGGTGGGCTGGCGTGGCGTGTTGATCACGGTGGTGGTCGGGTGTAGCACCGTCGTCTGTGGATGAACGACGGGCTCGTTATGGGGCGCCGAGTGTGGAGAAGCTGCTGGG
>WNFV01001550.1_pt1 | contig 63506 bp, 63 predicted proteins | sample 5400101 | NCBI WGS metagenome assembly WNFV01 (sample SAMN13153361, study PRJNA577476) | soil metagenome | isolation source: 115 cm soil or saprolite under grassland replicate 1 | place: USA:California | collected 2016-06-15
CCACGTCCGGCGAGTCTCCCGACGACACTCGAACGGTGAACTTCTCGTGCATGGAATCCCAATCACCGGCCTCGTACTGCACCTTGATCCCAGGGTTCTCCTGCTCGAACCGTTCGATGACGTCCGACGCTAGCGGCGTGGCTTCTCCGTAATAGTCGAGCACCGTGATCGTGACCGGTCCGGTCTCCTGTCCGTCCTCATCGCCGCCGGTGCAGGCAGCGGCGACGATAGTGAGGATGCCGGCGACCGCGATCGCCGCCCGAACTCCCACCCACCTCATCATGCTCTACCTCCCTCCCTCGTGATGCTCTCAAGCGTGATCGTGTGCGCGCCCTCCTCACATCGTCACGTCGCGACCGCCTTGCGCCCCCGGGTGAACAGCAGATCCTGCGCCGTCTGAAGCGCGAGCGCCACTGCCCCGGTCAGCTCGGCGTCTTCCCCCAGCGCCGAGACCTCGAGCCTCGGCTGGAAGGGTGAGATCGCGCGCAGCTCCGCTTCTATTGGCTCCAGGAGCAGGTCACCGTTTCGGCCGATGCCGCCGCCCAGGATCACGAGCTCGGGATCGATCACTGGAACCACGGCCGCGACGGCCAGCGCGATGTGCTTTGCCACGCGTTCCATCACTTCCTTGGCCTTGTCGTCGCCCCGCCGCGCCGCCGCGAGGAGCTTCTTCGGCGTGAGCGGCCGCGGCATGCCGAGCTCCCGGGCCATCTGCACGATGCCCTTCGCCCCGATTGCGGTTTCCAACGCGCCCCGACGACGATTGGCCGGATCGTGGGGATCCGAAGCAGCGAACGGCATGTACCCCACCTCACCTGCGGCGCCCGTCGCTCCTCGGTACAGCTCTCCGTTCAAGACGAGCCCCATCCCCACCCCTGTCCCTACGTGGAGGTACACGAAGTTCGACACTTCCTTGCCCAGCCCTCGCCATTGCTCGCCTACCGTTGCCAGGTTCACGTCGTTCTCGAACGCGATGTTGGTCCCGAGCTCACGCTGGACGGTCTCCACCAACCCGTGTCGTCCCCACCCCGGCAGATTGTGGGCCAGGGCCACCTGTCCGCGGCTGGGCTCGAACACGCCCGGGCTGCCAACGGTGGCGCAGGTCACCTGTCCCCACCTGATCCCCGCCTCTTTGGCCAGGCCGTGCGCGATCTCGCCGATGTGCGAGATCAGCGTCCGTGCACTCGCGGCTTGGGCCCGCTCGTCCCGGCGGACCACGACGTCGCCGTTGAGGTCGGCGATGGCTGCGCGGAGGAGCGACGTGCCCACGTCGATGCCCACCACCCAGCCCGCCCTGGGGTTCAGCTCGTACAAGACGGCGCTCGGCCCCTTGCCGCCCGACGACTTTCCGGCCGGTCGCACGAGCCGAGCCCGTTCCAGGGCCACGAGCGAGTGGGACACGGTGGGTTTGGACAGTCCGCTGTCCCTGGAGATCTGAGCCCGGGACACCGGGCCCACCTGCCTGATGAATTCTAGAACTGCCCGCTCGTTGATCGCCCTGAGCAGGCTGGGCGTTCCCGCCGCGAAGGTCTGGTCCGCGCCCGTGCTCATCCCCTCAGTGCTAAGGAAACTTTCCTAACTATTCGGGCGCATGCTACGCTCGGGCCCCGACCCGAGTCAAGGCGGGCGTCACCGCCGGGCCTTCGTCATCGAGGGAGGAGGCCGAACGAGCTCTTGGGCCGGCCGAGCAGAGCCTCTGTCGTCGGAAGGAGCCGCCCATGGACGAGTTCCCACGGTTCGACCTGACGGGACAGGTGGCCCTGGTGACGGGGGCGGCGCGCGGGCTGGGCCGCGCCATCTCGCTCGCGCTGGCGAACGCCGGTGCCGACGTTGCGCTGGGCCTTCGCGACGCGAACGCCGGCGACGACGTCGCCTCCGAGGTCGAGGGCATGGGCCGCCGCGCATTGCCGCTCCAGATGGACGTGACGCGGATGGAGCAGGTGTTCCGGGCGGTGGACGACGCCCTGGAGCGCCTCGGCCGGCTCGACATCCTGGTGAACAACGCCGGAATCGGGCCGGAGAACCCCGCAGAAGACGTCCGCGAAGAGGACTTCGACCTGACCGTCGCGGTGAACGTGAAGGGCACGTTCTTCGCCAGCCAGGCGGCGGGGCGGGCCATGATCGCTCAGGGGAACGGGCGCATCATCAACCTGAGCTCCCAGGCCGGGTTCGTGGCCCTCCCCACCGAATCCGTCTACTGCCTGACCAAGGCGGCCATCGTCCACCTCACCAAGTGCCTGGCCGTCGAATGGGGCAGGCACGGCATCACGGTGAATGCCGTGGCTCCGACGTTCATCTCGACGCCGGGGACCGAGCCGGCGCTGGCCGACCCGGGATTCCGTGAGGACGTCCTCGAGCGCATCGCCGGGCTGCACCGCATCGGGGAGCCCATGGACGTCGCAGGCGCTGTGGTGTTCCTGGCCTCCCCCGCCGCTTCGCTCATCACCGGCGAGACCATCCTGATCGACGGCGGTTGGACCGCTCGCTAGCGTTGGCCTACCGCGAGCCTCAGGGCAACCGAAGCTCGCCGGGGAAGAACCGGGGCAGGTGCTGGCGGTTCGCCTCGAGGAGCGCCTCGAGGAGCGGAACCGCGGTTCGGTAGTCGCGGACCAGGGGGTTCGTCATCAGCGCCTTCAACGCGATCGTCCGGTCGCCCGTCGTGGCGGCCCGGACCGCCAGTCGCTCGTACGCCTTCACGTGCTCGACGAGCCCGAGCATCTCGGGCGGGAGGGGCGCCACGGGGATCGGGTGGGCGCCGTCCCGGTCGATGCGCGCGAGGATCTCGACCACAGCGTCGTCGGGAAGGTCGGGAAGCGCGCCCTCGTTTCGAACGTTCACCACTTGAAGGTCGCCCGTCCCTTCGTGGAGGGAGGTGATCAGCTGCGCCGCAGCTTCGCTGTAGAACGCGCCGCCCCGACGCTCCAGGAGCTCGGGCTTCTCCGCAAGGTCGGGATCGCGGTACAGCTCGAACAGGCCGGCCTCGATGTCCATGACCTCTTCAGCCCGGGTGCGCTCGGTCCGCTGCCGCTCGATCACCTCGTCGGTCAGGTAGTAGTAGTGCAGGTAGTAGGAAGGGATCGCACCGAGAGCCCGGATCAGTTCGGCCGGGGTCTCGTCCGCCAGGAGGTCGATACGCGTCGACAGGATCTCCGGCAGCCGGTCGACGCCGTCCACCAGCACCGCGCGCTCCCAGGACAGGTGGTTCAGGCCCACGTGCTCGAGCTCGACGCGTTCGGGCTCCACGCCGAAGGCCTGGGCGAACCGTCGCTGGAACCCGATGGCGACGTTGCATAGGCCGATGGCCCGGTGGCCCTCGTCGAGAAGCGCTTGCGTCACGAGCCCGGTGGGGTTGGTGAAGTCGACGAACCACGCGCCGGGCGCGCCCCTTTTGGACGTCTCCTCGGCCAGCTCCAGGACCACCGGCACGGTGCGAAGGGCCTTGGCGAACCCGCCCGGCCCGGTGGTCTCCTGGCCGACGCAGTCGAACCTCGGTGGGATGGTCTCGTCCAGGTATCGCGCGGCCTGGCCCCCCACCCGAAGCTGGACCACGACGAAGTCGGCGTCTTCCAGCGCGCGATCGCGATCCCCGGTGAGCGTGAGAGCCCCGTCGTAACCCGCCTTCGCTAGCATCCGTTCCGCCAGTCCCCCGACGACCTCCAGGCGTTCGGGATCGACGTCGAGGAGAACGAGATCGTCGAGGGGGAATCGGTCCGCTCGAGTGACGAACCCCTCGACCAGCTCGGGCGTGTAGGTGCTCCCTCCACCGACCACGGTGACCTTCACACCCATCGCGCCGCATCGTACACTCCGTCCAGGTGAAATCGTTAGGAAACTTTCCTGACCCATTCCTCGGGGAAATCGCTCGTCAGCCCGAGGCCCTTCGCCGCGCCGCGACGGCCCTGCTGGAGCAGCGGTCGACCCTCGAGGAGATCCGGGAAGCGGGCATCACGGCGCGGACGGTGGTGTTCACCGGGATGGGAAGCTCCTACGACGCCTGCTATCCGGCGGTGAACGACCTGGCGGGGCGCGGCGTTCCCTCGCTCCTGGTCGACACCGCCGAGCTCCTGCACTTCCGGCGGCCCATCCTCGGGCCGGAGACCTTGCTCATCATCCTGAGCCAGTCCGGCGAGAGCGCCGAGATCGTCAAGCTCGTGGGAGAGCTGACGAAGCAGCGAGCCCGGCCAACGGTGGTGTCGATCACGAACGGCCTGGACAACGACCTTGCCAAACGGGCCGAGATCACGCTCGACACCCGGGTCGGGAAGGAGACGGGGCCGTCCACGATGACGTTCGCCGCGGCAATGGCCCAGCTCTCGGGCATCGCTCGGCTGGTGGCGGGCGATGGCGTGGACACCGCTATCGATCGTACACAGACGGCGGCCGAGGGCGCGGCCCAAGCCGTGGAGCGGCTGCTCGATGATCCGGAGGCGAGCGCTGCCGAGCTGGCGGGGTTCCTGGGAGGGAAGGGCGTGACGGTGGTGCTCGGCCGCGGCCCGGCACGGGCCGCGGCCGAGATGGGCGCGCTCACCCTGAAGGAGTGCGGGGTCATGGCCGAGTCCTTCGAGTCCGGCGCATTCCGGCACGGACCCATGGAGCTGGCAGGCCCGCAGATGGCCGCGGTGGTCCTGGCAACCGAGCCGGAGACCCGGCGCCTGGATCTGGGCCTGGCCGCCGACCTGGTGGACGCAGGGGCCGCCGTCCTGGTCATCACCCCCGATGGCGAATCGCCGAAGGGCGCCCACGCCGTGGCCACCGGCTATCAGGACCGCGCGCTGATGTCCGCCGTGGCCATCGTCCCGGTGCAGCTCCTCGCGTGGAAGCTTGCGACCGTCGGCGGCCGGGCACCCGGCGTATACACGCGGGCGTCGAAGGTGACGACCCGTGAGTGACGGGGTCGGCGTGGCGCTCACCTTCGACGCCGAGCACCCCGATCGCCCCCACTGCCCGCCGGGGAACGCCGAGCGCATCCTCGACGCCCTGGGCGAGGCGGGAGCAAGGGCCACGTTCTTCCTCCAGGGCCGATGGGCACGGTCGGATCCACGGATCGCCGAGCGGATCGCGACCGACGGCCACCTGATCGGGAACCACTCGAAGTATCACGCGCGCATGACGTTGCTCACCGACGACGGCATCCGAACCGACGTCCAACAGTGCGAACGGACGATCCGCGACCTCACCGGAATCGACCCTCGCCCCTGGTTCCGGTTTCCGTTCGGGGACGGCCGAGACGATCCCCGCGCGCTCGCCACCCTCGAGGGGATCGGCTACCGGAACGTCCACTGGCAGGTGGAGGCGCTCGACTGGGACGCCGCCCGAACGCCCGACGATGTCGAGCGGATCACTCTCGAGGGTGTCGTAGGGCACGGCGACGGCGCGGTGGTGCTTCTGCACACGTGGCCCGAGTCCACCGGCGAAGCCCTTCCTCGCATCCTGAAGCGGCTCGCTGAGGACGGCGCCCGGTTCGCCACCGTGGACGAGCTGGAGTCCCTGCCGTGAGCCTTCCGGCCGTCATCGCCGTCGACGGTGGAGGCTCGAAGGTGGACGCGGCACTGGTCGCCGATGATGGGACCCCGGTCGGCGCGGTTCGGATCCGGAGCACCGGCCACGACGGGCCGCACAGCGACTCCTACTTGAAAGGTGTGGCCACTGCCGTCGACGCGGTGTGCGGGGAGGCCGGCGTAGATCGGGACGGCAGGCCGATCGCCCGGCTGGGCATCTACTGCCTGGCTGGAGCGGACCTGCCAGCCGACGACCGACGCATCCTGCGGTGGGTCTCCAAGCATCGCTGGACCGAGGACGACGTGCTCCGCAACGACACGTTCGCCATCCTCCGCGCGGGCACCGACCGAACATGGGGTGTGGGCGTGGTGTGCGGCTACGGGACCAACTGCTCGGCGGTGGCTCCCGACGGCCGAACGTTCCGGTTCGCCGCGATCGGCGACATCTCCGGTGACTGGGGCGGGGGGATGGACATCGGTCGTATGGCGCTCTGGCACGCGGTCCGGGCCGAGGATGGCCGCGGGGATGAGACCGAGCTCGCCGGACTCATTCCGTCTCACTTCGCGCTCAAACGGCCCCGGCACGTCATGGAGGCGATCCACCTCGGTCGCATGGACATGGACCGGCTGGCCGAGCTGCCTCCGATCGTGTTCCGGGCGGCGGGCGCCGACGATGCGGTGGCCCGCAGCATCCTCGACCGGCAGGCCGACGAGATCGTAGCCATGGCCGGCACCGCCATCCGAAAGCTCCGGATGACCAAGCTCGACGTTCCGGTGGTCCTCGGGGGCGGGATCTTCCACAACGAATTCGGCCCGTTCTTCGATCGGATCGAGGAAGGATTGCGCCAGATCGCCCCGGACGTTCGCGTCACCGTGCTCTCCGCTCCGCCCGTGGCCGGAGCCGCCCTCATGGGGCTGGACCGGATGGGCGCACCGGATGCGGCAAAGGCCCGGCTCCGTGCCGCCTTGAGCCACGAGCGCCTGGCGCGAACGCTGAGCGTTGCCATGAGGGAGGATTGAGGCGTGGCCGGAATCGTGCTGGAAGAGGTCTCGAAGGTTTTCGCATCCGACGTCGTGGCCGTGGACGACCTCTCGCTCGAGATCGGCGACGGCGAGTTCATGGTCCTGGTGGGTCCGTCCGGCTGCGGGAAGTCGACGATCCTCCGCATCCTGGCCGGCCTGGAAGAGGTCACCGCAGGTGAGGTCTACATCGATGGCCGGCAGGTGACGGACCTCCCGCCGAAGCAGCGCGACGTCGCCATGGTCTTCCAGAACTACGCGCTGTACCCGCACATGTCGGTGGAGCAGAACCTGGGCTTCGGGCTCAAGCTCAGAAAGACCCCGAAGGCCGAGATCAAACGCCGGGTGACCGAGGCAGCCAAGATCCTCGGGCTCGAGCCGCTCCTCGGGCGAAAGCCCGTGGCGCTTTCCGGGGGGCAGCGTCAGCGGGTGGCCATGGGCCGGGCCATGGTTCGCGAGCCCAAGGCGTTCCTCATGGACGAGCCGCTGTCGAACTTGGACGCCAAGCTCCGGGTGCAGATGCGGGCGCAGCTGGCGAAGCTGCACGACACCCTGAAGACGACGACGGTGTTCGTGACCCACGACCAGGTCGAGGCCATGACGTTGGGCGAGCGGGTGGCCGTCATGCGCGACGGCGTGCTCCAGCAGGTGGACACCCCGCAGAACCTGTATGCCAACCCGTCGAACCTGTTCGTTGCGGCGTTCATCGGCTCGCCACCCATGAACATGGCCGAGGCGAAGGTGTCGGACGGCAAGGTGACGTTCGCCGGATTCGAGATCCCGATGCCTGATGGACGCGACCTCGGCGACCACCGCGGGAAGACGCTGATCCTCGGCATCCGCCCGTCCGATCTGGAGGACGCGGCGGTGTGGTCCAACCCGGACTTGCCGACCATCGAGGTGACCGCCGACGTGACCGAGGAGCTGGGCTCGGAGGTGAACGTGCTGTTCACCGTAGACGCGCCACCGGTCGGGGTGGAAGAGGTAATGGAGGCGGCCGACGAGCCGGTGGAGGAGGCAGCCTTCTTGCTGGAGGAGAACCGGGCGGTGTTCTGCGCACGGGTCGATGCGCGCTCGGCGGCGCGCCCGGGGTCGCGCGTGCGCCTGTCCGTCGACCCGCGCCGGTTCCACTTCTTCGACCCCGAGACCGGCCTGGCCATCGGAGCGTCGAAGCCGGCTACCGCTCCGGCCTGATCCCGGCTTACCTCACAGCTTGTACCCGAACCTGCGCAGCATGGCCTTCCGCTCGCCGATGTCGTCCTCGTTCTCCACGCCGAGCGGCGAGCCGCCGTCGATCACGCCGAGGATCCCGCGCCCCTGCTCGGTCTGTCCCACCACGACCTCAACCGGGTTCGCCGTTGCGCAGTAAACGGTGCAGACCTCCGGGAGCGACTTGATGGCGTTCAGCACGTTGATGGGAAAACCCTCCTTCAGCAGCACCACGAACGCGTGGCCGGCCCCGATGGCGTGCGCGTTCTTGACGGCGAGATCGATCAGCTCCTGATCGTTGCCGCTCCACCGCACCAGCCTGGGTCCGCTCGACTCGCAGAATGCGATCCCGAACTTGAGCGAAGGCGAGGACTGCACCAGCGCCTCGTGGAGATCCTCCACCGTCTTGATGAAGTGCGACTGTCCGAGGATGAAGTTCAGTTCCCCTGGCTTCTCGAACCGGACCGTGGAGATGTCCATCGGCCGAGCCTCCTAGGCACGCGTGCCGAGCCTGGAGACTATCCCGGCGAGCAGCGCGATACGAGGAACCACGCTCGTCAGGTCGATCCACTCCCGTGGCCCGTGGTCGTCACCGCCCACCGGCCCGAGGCCGTCCAGCGTCGGGACGCCCGCCGACGACGTGGTGTTGGCGTCCGACGCCCCGCCGGTCGCCGCGTCATGCAACTCGAACCCGAGGTCCTTGGCCACGTCGATGGCCAGCGCGGCGAGCCGGGCTCCGGCCTCGCTCTTCTCCATCGGCCGGTGCCACCCGCCATCGTCCACGTCCACCAGGATGTCCGGGACGGTGGTGGCTTCCGCGATCCGACTCACCTCCACCTCCGCGGCCGTCAGCGTGTTCTCCTGCGGGGAACGGACGTCCACGTTCAGGACGCACCGCTCGGCGACGACGTTCGGCCTGGTCCCGCCCTCGATCACGCCGACGTTGACAGTGACGCCGGGCCACCGGCCGTTCAGCTCGTGCAGCGCGATGACCTTGTGCGCGGCCTCCAGGATCGCGCTTCGTCCTCGCTCCGGCTCCACGCCGGCGTGGGCGGCCCGGCCGAGGATCTCGATCCGGAAGTCCGATACGCCCTTCCGTGCCGACACGACGTCTCCGTTCTCACGCGCGCCCTCAAGGACGAACGCGGCGTCCGTGTCCGCGGCGGCCTGCTCGATGTGCGAGCGGGAGAATGGCGAGCCGATCTCCTCGTCGGGGTTGCAGATGTACGTGATGGAGCCGAACCCGTCGAATCCGGCCTCCCGCAACACCTCGACGGCGAAGAACCCAGTCAACAGGCCTCCCTTCATGTCGGAGACCCCGGGGCCGGTCGCACGGTCGCCCTCGATCCTGAAGGGGCGCTCGGCCGCAGTTCCGGGCTCGAAGACAGTGTCGGTGTGGCCGATCATCAGCACGCGGGGACCGGCTACACCGTCGAGCCGCCCGATCACGAGGTCTCCGAGCTGCGGCTCCGCTCCGGCTGGCACGTGGGCGATCCGATCCACCTTCCATCCGCCGGCCTCGAACCGCGCCTGACACAGGTCGGCGATCTCGTTCACGCCCTCCCTGGTGAACGACCCACAATCGACGTTCACCATGGCCTGGAGATCCTCGACGAATTCGTCGTACCGGCGAACGGCGATCCGCTGGAGCTCCTGGATGTCCATCGGGCCGAAGTATATGAGCGTGCCGGTTGCGGGACCCGAGGCCGGGCCCGGCATCGTTAACGCACTCGAAACAGGTCGGATATTGCGACGAGACAGCCTTCGCCTATAACCCGGAGAACCGGTCGAGGGAGGTTTGCTGTGCCGAAGGTCGTTCCTGGCGATACCGCGTGGCTGTTGGCCGCCGCGGCGCTGGTGATGTTCATGACACCCGGACTCGCGCTCTTCTACGGCGGCCTGGTCCGGGCCAAGAACGTGCTGGGCATCGTGATGCAGTCGTTCGTGGCTCTGGCTCTGGTCTCCGTGCTCTGGGTCCTGGTGGGCTACACGCTTGCCTTCGGGCCGGACCGCGGGCTCGTCGTCGGAGGACTGGACTTCCTGGGACTGAACGGCGTGGGCGCCGCTCCGACCCCCCTCGCACCCACCGTGCCCGCCAGCGCATTCATGGCCTTCCAGCTGATGTTCGCAATCATCACGCCGGCCCTCATCACGGGAGCGTTTGCCGAGCGCATGAAGTTCTCCGGGTACCTGCTGTTCCTGGGGTTGTGGTCCGTGCTGGTGTACGCGCCGCTCGCTCACTGGGTCTGGGGTGGTGGATTCCTCGGAGCGAACGGGGTCGGGGCCATCGACTTCGCCGGTGGGACGGTGGTGCACATCAACGCGGGCGTCGCCGCGCTGGCCGCCATCCTGTACCTGGGGAAGCGACGGGGCTACGGATCGAGGGCATTCGTCCCCCACAACGTGCCGATGGTGATCCTGGGGACCGGCATCTTGTGGTTCGGATGGTTCGGGTTCAACGCGGGCAGCGCCCTCGCCGCCGGCGGCCTGGCCAGCAGCGCGTTCGTGGCCACGCAGCTCGGGGCCGCGTCGGCGGTGCTCGGGTGGCTGATCCCCGAGTGGCTCCAGCACGGCAAGGCCACGACGATCGGCGCGGCCACCGGTGCCGTGGCCGGGCTCGTGGCCATCACTCCCGCGGCCGGTTATGTCGGCCCGCTGCCAGCTATCGCCATCGGCCTGGCCGGAGGGGCGGTGTGCTACTTCGCGGTGGGCCTGAAATCACGGCTCGGTTACGACGACTCGCTCGACGTGGTGGGCGTGCACATGGTCGGAGGGGTGGTCGGAGCGCTGTTGACCGGGGTGTTCGCCAGCCTGGCCATCAACACGGCGGGTGCGGACGGCGGCATCGCGCAGCTCGGCAGGCAAGCGACGGCCATCGTCGTCACGCTGTTCTTCTCTTTCGCCGCGACGTGGCTGATCCTCAAGATCACCGACCTGCTGGTCGGCCTCCGCGCGAGCGAGGACGACGAGGAGGTGGGGCTCGATCTCTCACAGCACGGAGAGGCCGCGTACGCGTGGACCGAGCGAGCGGCCACGCCGGTGGGGGCCGCTGACGATGGCACATACGTGATCCGCGACGGCGACCGAGAGATCGAGATCCCGGAGGTCGTCTTCCTGGAGACGGCCAGACGCGTCCTGGAGCTGTCCCGGTCCGGGGACGGAGAGGTCGCCCGGACGGGAAGCGAGTAGGGCCCCGGCCCCGGTCCGGCACGGCCGGTACCATCCGGCCGTGCCGGGGCCCGGGTCGGAGCTGAACGGTTGGTGGCGGGCTGGTCTCGCCCTCGTCGGGCCCGTCCTCCGGCTGCTGTTCGATGTCCGGTTGGCCGGGATCGAGCGAGTCCCTCGGATCGGCCCGGCCATCCTGGCGGCGAACCACGTGAGCGCGCTCGACGGCATCGTGCTCGCGTACCTGGTGGCTCGGCGGCGGAGCCGCCCCACCAGGTACCTCGTGGCTGCAGAGTTCTTCGACCGGCGGTTCCACGGCTTCTGGCTCCGGACCTTCAAGCAGATCCCGATCCGGCGCGGGATGAGTGACTCCGGGGCCCTGGACGAGGCGGTGGCTACCGTCCGTTCTGGTGCCGTCGCCGGGATCTTCCCCGAGGGCACGGTGAACCCGGATCCAGGCGGCCCCATGCTCAGGGGGCGGACCGGCGTGGCCCGAATCGCGCTCGCCGCAGGTGCGCCGGTGATCCCGGTGAGCATCTGGGGGACCCAGATACGATGGCCTCGAACCGGGCTCAGGTTCGGCCGACCACTCCGTCCCACGGTGGCCCTGGCCTTCGGCCCGCCCGTCGAGCCCCACGGGGACCCCTCGTCTCCCGACGACGTCCAGGCATTCACTGCGCTGATCATGACGCGGATCGTCGAGCAGACCGCCGCCGCCCGAGACATGGCGGGTCGGGGTCGCCCACCTCCCATCTAGAAGTGTCGGAAAAACCAATCACCGGCCAGCTCGGCGACGCGTTCCAGGGCTCCCGGCTCCCCGAACAGGTGACCCGCGCCGGGGATCACCTCCAGACGCTTCTCGCAACGGAGAGACTGGAACGCTTCCCGATTCACCTCCACGACCACGGGGTCCTCGCTCCCGACGATGAGGAGTGTCGGCGCGGTGACCTCCTCGAGCGCCGCACCGGCCAGATCGGGGCGGCCTCCCCGAGAGACCACGGCGGCGATCCCCTCCGACAGGCGCGCAGCAACTACCAGGGCCGCCGCAGCACCGGTGCTGGCACCGAACAGGCCGACGGGGAGGCCCACTGCCTCCGGCCGCAACGCCATCGCCCACCGAGCGGCATCCTCGAGCCGTCCGGACAAGAGGCCGATGTCGAACACCTTTCCTCGGTCGTCGGCCTCGGCCGGCGTAAGCAGATCGAACAACACGGTCGCGATCCCCCGTTCGTTCAGCGCGCGGGCCACGGCCACGTTCCGAGGCGACAGCCGGCTACTTCCGCTCCCGTGCGCGAACACCACGATCCCGACGGCCCCCGAAGGGACCGTGAGCTCACCGGGCAGCGAAGACCGGCCGGACCCGATCTGGACCTCGTCCATCTCGATGACACTCCCAGCGAACCACAAACGCACGCCGGCGGGAACCCACATGGACGGCCGTGGCCGGGCGGTACAGTGAGACCGTTGAGGACAGCTGCCATGAGGGAGAGCAGGCTTCGCGCGGTTCTCGCCGCGTCATTGGTGGTGGTGGCAGGGTGTACTTCCTCGACCGGTACGCCAGACAGCGAAGGGCCCGGTCCCGGGAGCCAGACGCCCGGCATCCGGACGCACCTCGCCTCGGGAGATCCACTCCCCGATGGATGCTCCGATCGGCATTCCGAACCCACCCAGACGGTGGCGTTCGCGGCCGAAGGAAGAGCGTGGGTACTCGATCCCTCGAGCGGCGCGCTCACATGCCTGTTCCAGGTCAGCGACCCCGGCCCATTCGCCTGGGGCCCCCTGGGGGACCGGGTCCTCCTCGGCGGGCTGCACATGGAGGCGATCGGCGGCCAGACCCTCCAGCCTCCCCTCGACGTCCAGCCTGGCCCCACGGCGTGGGGACATCCAGTAGGGACGGCCGTGGCGTTCGTCTCAGGCGACGGGACGGAGCTCGACAAGCGTTACCTCGACCAGAAAGGCCTCGTCGACATCTCGCCGTTGCGCGGGGTCTCGTACCTGAGCGTGACCTATCATCCCTCCGGCCTCGCGTTGGCCTTCGTGGCCGAGCGGGAAGGACGCCAGTCGATCTGGCTCTCCTCGAATCTCGGCGAGGATCCCAAGCGCCTCGTGTTCAGCAAGGTGGGGACCGAGTTCGGAGCACTCGAGTTCTCTGCGGACGGACGGAGCCTCGTTTACGCGGCCGAGCACTCTGACGGGCACCCGGAGGTGCTCGCCCTCGACCTGGCGAATCGCAGCTTCATCCGCTGGCTGTGGAGGGGCCAGCCGGGCCAGCGCGTCCTGTCCGTCTTCCAACCGCCCAGCCGAACTGGAAGATTCCTGGGACTCACGTTGGGATCGTCGTGCGACGACAGCGAGGCCATGATCCGAGAACCCGACCGCAAGCTGATCCCGATCCTTCCCGATGGCTCTGGGCCCAGTCGAGTGCTCGGCTGGCTCGATGGCAGGCACGTTCTGGTGGGCGCGGGGGGATGTGGGGAGTCGCTCGATCTCTCGGCCTTCGACGTTCGCACCGAGGCGAGCGTGCCCCTCGTTTCGGACGTGACCGCGGCGGCGAGCCGGGCGCCCGCTCCGAAGGCGCCGACCTCGCTGCCCGAAGAGGTCGAGGGCGAGGTCGGCTCGGGGGTCGGCTGATAGGCGAACCTCTGGCGGCCGGTCGGCCGTCGCAGGGAAAACGAAAGGGGCCCGGTCCGCGTCCGCGGACCGGGCCCCTCTGGATCTGCGAGCCGCCTTACAGCGCCACGGTCGAGATCAGATTCGAGTCGCGCAGCTTCCGAAGGGCCTCGCGCTCGATCAGGCGCACCCGCTCGCCGGAGAGGCCGAGTACCTTGCCGGTCTCCCGAAGCGACAGGGGCTGCCCGTTCTCCAGCCCGTAGCGAAGCGCGACGACGTGTCGCTCGCGATCGTCGAGCACCCGCTCCACGGCGTCACCGATCTCCTCGCGGAGCAATGCGTCCTCGACCTCGTTGAACGCGGCGTCGGAGTCGACCTCCTCGATCAGATCGCCGAGCTCGGTGTCCTCGCCCACGGGAGACTGCAGGGACAGCGGTTCCCGGCGACCCATCTCCGAGAGGTCGTCGATCTCCTCGACCGTGGTGTCGAGGGCCTTGGCCAGCTCGTCGCGCGAGGGCTCCCGGCCCATGGTCTGGGCGAACTGGAACCGGGTTCGGTTCAGCTTGCGCAGGCGGTCGTGGATGTGCACCGGCAGGCGGATCGACCGAGACCGGTCGGCGATCGCCCGGGTGATGCCCTGGCGGATCCACCACGTGGCGTACGTGGAGAACTTGAACCCCCGGCGCCAATCGAACAGTTCGACGGCTCGCATCAGGCCGATGTTGCCCTCCTGGATCAGGTCGAGGAGCGGCAGCCCCTGGCCCTGGTACTTCCGGGCCACCGAGACCACCAGCCGAAGGTTGGCCATGATGAATCGCTGCCGGGCGGCCTCGGCCTTCTTCACGGCCTGGCGCGCTTTCAGGATGCTCTTCTCCGAGCGCAGGCGGCCGGCTCGGAGCTTGTCCTCCGATTCCTTGCCGTGCTCGATGATGATGGCGAGCTCGACCTCCTCCTCCTTGGTGAGGAGTGGCTCTCTGGCCGCGGCCTCCAGATACAGGCGGAGGTCATCGGCGTCGTCTGTGCCCAGCGGGCGGGCAGGCTCTGGCATCTAGTCCTTCACTCTCCTCCTCCGAATCTCCCCAGGGCGTGTTTTCCCGCTCCGGGGAGGTCTCGGGGACCTTACATAGTACGTCGGCAGGGGGGCACTCGATACGAGAGCTGCCGGTGGCACGTCGCGGTTCCATGGTACGGGCGGTCCCACCCCTTGTAAAGGCCGCCATTTGTTAAGACATCGTGACGACCAGGTCTATTCCCGCAGCTAGTGACCTCTTTCGGCCCCGAATGACTTACAGCGGTTCGCCCATGTGCCCCATACCTCCTAGTACGTCTCAAGGGTGGCGATGGCTCGACCGAGGGATCCCACGAGGCTGGAGCAGCGCAGATATCCTGCGTGGAGGAAGGTGCCAGGTGCTCGACGATCCGTCCCGGCCGGAAGGTCCATCGGGGGTGGCCCCCCTCCCGCCACCTCCGCCACCCGCCGGCTCGTGGACGAGCCCTCCACCTCCACCTCTTCCGAAGACCCGGTGGGCCCGAGGCCGCCCCGTTCCCCTCCACCCGATGAGGGTTGGGGAGATGCTCGATGCCGCGATCAACCTGTATCGCACCCATTGGCGGACACTGATGGTGATCGTCGCGTTCGTGGTTGTCCCCCTGACGTTCGTCGAGGAGGCGGTCTTGACACTCACGACGGGCGGGACGACCGTCGGTTTCGGGGAGACGGCCACCACCTCGCAGGGCCAGGCCGACACGTACCTGGCCCTCGGCGTCGTCTTCGCGCTACTCCAGTTCCTCCTGGTCCGCCCATTCCTCACCGGGGCCACGGTACGAGCCGTGGCAGCGGCGTACCTCGGGGAGATTCCATCGGTCGGGCCCGTGTACTCTTTCGCCCTCCGACGACTGGGATCGATCGTGTGGGTGCTCGTGCTCACCATGCTGGCGCTGATCGGGATCCTCGTTGCGGCGGGGGGTTTCGCGGCCCTGTTCGGCGCGATCGGAGCGTGGCCTCTCGCCGTACCCGTCTTCCTGGCCGCAGGAGTGCTCTGCCTCCTCGTGTACGTCCGATGGGCCTTTGGCTCGGCGGTGGTCGTCGTCGAGGACGGCCGTGGCACTGGGGCGCTGCGGCGATCGTGGGGCCTGACCTCCAAGGCCTTCTGGAAGATCTTCGGCACGGGCCTGCTGGTCCTGGTGCTGACGGGCATAGCGAACACGATCCTGGGCCTCGTCCCGACGGCCCTCTCCTACGGGCTGGGGTCCTGGGGCTGGCTGCTGCGAGCCGTGGGCTCGGCTGCTGCGTCCGTCGTCACGACGCCGTTCGTCACCATCGTCGTGGTCCTCCTGTACTTCGACCAGCGGATCCGCAAGGAGGGCCTTGACCTTTCGATCATGGCTCAGGAGCTTCGGACCCAGCGCCCGTCGTGAGGCGAGGCACCGGCATCTCGGCCCTGGCGATCGGGGCCATCCCTCTCCTGTCGTTCGCCCTCACGGTCGCGACCCCACGTGCGGCGCCCGTCACCAGCGCCGACTTCCTCGAAAGGCTTCAGCAGGCCGACCAACTGGCCGAGGCCGGCGCGCTGAACCCCTCCCCCGGCGCGATGGATGCCGTTCGAGCGGCGCTCGGGCTGCCCGTCCAGCTCCTCCTGCCGGGTGGAACAGTCCGTATCGACGCCGACCCGTTCCTCGATCGACTGCGAGGTGACGTGCCCGAGGACTTCGATCGCGCCGCTCAGCACCTGGAGGCGGTCTCCGCTTCCGTTCGATCGGCTGCCTTCGCTTCTGCGACCGACCGGGCCGCAGTCGCTTCCGCCCTCGATCGCGCGTACGCCGGGATCGCCACTCCCGGATGGCTCCAGCGGCTCGGACGGAACGTCCGGGAGGCCCTGGCTCGGCTACTCCAGGCGCTGGTCGAGCCGCTGTTCCGATACCGGGGGTTCGGAAGCCTGATCGCATGGTCCGTCGTTCTGGGGGTCGCGGTGATCATCCTGCTCGTCCTCCGCAGACTGGGAGTGAACCTGGTACCCGAGCGATCGGGTTCCTCGGCCGATCCGACGTTCGCCGCCACGGACTGGCACGGTCTGGCCGAGCAGGCCATCCGTCGCGGAGACCTCAGGGAAGCCACACGCGCGCTGTTCCACGCGCTGGTCGCCACCCTCGCGTCCCGCGGGGTGATCGCCGCGGACCCCGGCGTGACGGCGGGCGAGTGCCGATCCGCGGTGGCCCGGGCCATGCCCGCCCTGTATCCATCGGTCGCGGAGGCGACGAAGGCGTTCGAACGCGTCGCGTACGGGGGAGCACCCGCCGGACATGGAGAGGTCGATGCTCTTCGAACCGCGAATAGGGAGGCCACGTCATGAGACGGAGGAAGGACCTGGTCTTGCTCGCGGCCCTGGCCGTCGTCTTCATCGGGGGGCTGGCGCTGATCGGGCCGTCTCGTACCGCCGACGACACCCTTGCTCTTCGTCGGTTCCTCTCCGAAAGCGGCCTCGTCGTCCGAACCGAGGCTTCGGTGCCGCCTCCTCCCGGGACGTTCGTCCTTCTCCGGGACGTCCGTGACGGGGAGCAGGCTTCCTCCCTCCTGCGATGGGCCCGGTCGGGTGGGAGGCTCGTGGTCGCTGACCCCGGGTCCTTGCTCCTCCCACTGCTGTCCGTTGAGCCGGGGGATCGCGTCGCCCTGTTCGGTGCTCGAACACTCCTGCCAAACTGCACTGCTCCGGAGACGGTCGGGGTCACTGAGATCCTCGCGGATTCCGGCGACCTCACACTTCGCTCGTCGAACGCCGATGCGGTCGAGTGCTTCACTCGGCTCGGCGGTTCCTACGTGCTGCTCGTTCAGGCCGGCGAGGGGGAAGTGGTCCTGCTCGGTGGGTCATCGGCGCTCACGAACGAGCTCCTGGACGAGGGGGACAACGCGATGTTCGCGCTCATGCTGCTCGGGGGTGGTGGGCCCGTGGTGTTCGGGCCCCCCGCCCAGCCCGGTGCGAGAGGGCACTCGCTGTGGGGCCTGCTGCCCGGCCCGCCCAAAGTGGTCATCATCGAGATCGTGATCGCCGGTGTCCTCTTCGCTCTCGCCAGAGCCCGACGCCTGGGACGATCCCCGTCGGAGGAGCCCCTGGCCCCCATCCCGGCGAGCGAGCTGGTACGAGCGACGGCCGGTCTGTACCGCAGGGCCAGGGCCTCGGCCTTCTGCGGGCGCCTGCTGCGAAGCTCGACGTCGTCGCGCCTGGCCCGAAGGCTCGGCTCGCCGCACGACGTTGCGGCCGATCGGCTGGTCGAGCTGGTCTCCCGCTCCAGCCACCTTCCCCACGAGCAGGTGGAGCGGGCGCTCGCCGGCCCCGACCCGATCAACGATCGGGAGCTGATGGCGCTCGGCGACGAGCTCGCCACGATCATCCGCCATACCGAAGGAGCGAGCCGATGACCGATCCCAGAGCGGCGATGTCGGCCGTGCGAGCCGAAGTGGGCAAGGCCGTCGTGGGTCAGGAGCCCGCACTGTGGAGCCTCACCGCCGCCCTCCTCGTACGGGGCCATGTGATCCTGGAGGGCGTCCCCGGTGTGGCCAAGACGCTGATGGTGAAAGCCCTCGCCACGGCCCTCGACCTCCGTTTCCAACGGATCCAGTTCACGCCGGACCTCATGCCTTCCGACGTGACCGGAAATGTGATCTTCGAGGCAAAGACCGGCGAGTTCCGGTTCCGTCCCGGTCCGGTGTTCGCCAACCTTCTGCTGGCCGACGAGCTGAACCGAACGCCCCCGAAGACACAGGCCTCGCTGCTGGAGGCGATGGAAGAGCGGCAGGTGTCGATCGAGGGGGAGACCCATGCCCTGCCCGAGCCGTTCCTCGTGGTCGCCACGCAGAACCCGGTCGAGTACGAGGGGACATATCCGCTCCCGGAAGCGCAGCTCGACCGGTTCCTGTTCAAAGTGCTCATCGACTATCCGAGACCCGACGACGAGAAGAACATCCTTCGGATGCACGATGCGGGCAAGGATCCCCACGACCTCCCCTCGCTCGGCGTCACGCCCGTGGCAGGGCCCGCGGACCTTTCCGCCGGTGCCGCCGGCGTTGTCGAGGTGAGGATGGCGCCCGAGCTCATGACCTACCTGGTCGACCTCGCGGCCGAGACGCGCAGGAGCCCGTCACTCTCGCTCGGGGTCAGCCCCCGGGGGGTGGCAATGCTCCAGTCGGCGGCCAAGGCGTGGGCCTACCTCTCGGGCCGTGACTTCGTCACCCCCGATGACGTGAAGGTCCTCCTCAAACCGACCTGGCGCCACCGGGTGTTGGTGCGGCCCGAGGTCGAGCTCGAAGGGGCGAGCGCGGACGCGATCCTCGACGGTGTGCTCGCCCGGGTCTCCGTCCCCGATTGACGTGTACCTCTCACCGCGACTCGCCATCGCCGCAGTCGCCGCCGGCCTCGTGGCCGCGGGCGTGGTCGCCGTTTTCGTGTCGGTGCCGTTCTGGGCCGGGCTCGTCGCGGCGAACGCGCTGGTGCTCGCGCTGCTCGTCTTCGATGTCTCGCGGGCACCTCACCCGACGACGCTGAGACCGGTCCGGGCGGCCCCGCCGGTCGTCACCGTCGAGCACGATGCGGAGATCCAGTTGCAGCTCCACAATCCGATCGCCCGTCCACTCCTCGTCGCGGTGCGTGATATCACGCCCCCATCGGCCCGGCGCGACCCCAGGTTCCACCGGGCCACGATCGCGCCGCGTTCGGTCCTGACGCTCGGGGCGCGCATCGCGCCGTCGAGGAGAGGGCTGCTTCAGGTCGGTCCGGTCACCGTCCGCACGGTCGGGCCATTCGGCATGGGAGGACGGCAAGCGACGCTGCCACTCCTCGATCGGATCAAGGTGTACCCCGCCCTCCCTGGTCGAGCCGAGGTGGAGCTGCGCGTCGAGCGAGCCCGGCTCCTACAGAGTGGGGAACGATCGTCGATGTTCCGGGGTGGGGGGACGGAGTTCGACGCGCTCCGCGAGTACCACCCGGACGACGAGTTCCGACGGATCAACTGGACCGCGACGGCTCGAGCGGCCAAACCGATCACGAACGTGTATCGGGAGGAACGCAATCAGCGCGTCATGGTCCTCCTCGACGCCAGCAGGACCATGGCGGGGTCTATCGATCGCGTCTCCCGCTTCGAGCACGCGATCGACGCCGCCGTCGCCGTGACCGAGCTCGCAGCTCGGGTCGGGGACCAGGTCGGGATGATCGCGTTCGGCTCGCAGGTGGCCGCCATCCTTGGTCCAAAGGGCGGCCGCGCCCAGCCCCGGCGGATCGTCGATCTCCTGTTCGACGTACAGCCGTCCCTCGACGCGGCCGACTATCGAGGGGCCTTCGCCGTCCTGCTGTCCCGCTACCGGCGCCGGTCGCTCCTCGTGCTGTTCACCGAGCTCGCCGAGGAGTCGGCGATGGAGTCGCTCTTCGGGGCGATGCCCGTACTGCTCCCCCAGCACCTGCTGATGGTGGCGTCGGTGGTGGACCCCCAGGTGCTCGCCCTCCGCGACGCGGCGCCCGGATCCTACGACGCGGCGTATCTCGGAGCCGCGGCCGCCGCCTCGGTCGAGGCCCGGGAGCGCACGGCGAGGCGGCTCAGGGCGATGGGGGTGATGGTGGAGGATCGCGAGCCGACACGCCTGGCCGGCGCCGTCGCCGACCGGTACCTCCGGGTCAAGAGCGCGGGGCGCCTGTAGCGAGCCGCCGTCCTCGGCGGCCGGACGTCACCAACCAGAGCAGGTAGCCGACGGACGCGGCCACGCCGATGCCGATCTCCACGGCATCGGGCAGGGCGGTCCCGGTGACGAACCCCTCGATGAGGGCGGCCACGACGAACGCGGGGATGACCCCGATCACGACGACGACCGACTCCGCAGCCTCCTCCTGCAGGGCCCGGCCCCGTGTTCGGTCCCCCGGATCGATCAGGGCCCACCCCATCCGCAGGCCGGCCCCGGCGGAGATGCAGATGGCCATGAGCTCGAGGATGCCGTGCGGGAGGATCAGGGACCAGAACCGTCCGCCGTTGCCGACGGCCTGGAACGCGCCGGCCAGGACCCCGAGGAGCAGCGCGTTCCGCACAACGATCCAGATCGTCCCGACGCAGAACGTGATCCCCAGGGCGAACGCGAGGAACGCGACCTGCACGTTGTTGAACAGGATCAGCGTGGACAGGCCCGCCGGCGGCCCGAGATCTCCGGCGCGTCCGCCGGAGCGCTCGATCGCCTCGCGCGCTCCCGGCGGCAGGATCCCCGCCTGGACCTCTCGAGAGCTCACCACCCATGTCCACGAGCCGAGGATGACCGCGACGAGGATCGCCGTTGCGACCAGCACGTATGGAGCCGTGCGGCGAAGCGCCTCCGGGTAGCGAACCGCGAACAGCCGAGTGAAGCCGCGCACGGTTCGCGGCCTGGCCGAGTACACGGCAGCGTGGGCCCGGGAGACGAGTGAGTTCAGGTAGATCTCCAGGCCCGGATCGTGGAACCGAGCCCGGGCCTCGGTCAGGTGCACAGAGGCGCGTAGGTACAGGCGGACGAGCTCTTCGATCTGTGGGCCCGACATCGAGGACAGCGCACGCTCCCCGCCGGCGGAAGCCGCCTCCAGCCGATCCCATTCCGGCCGATACTTGGCGATGAAGGAATCGACGTCCACGCAAGGGAGTCTAGGGACACATGCAGCAGTCTCAAGGCCCCGAACGGATCGTCACGCCGGAGGCCGTCGCGCTCACGCTCGACCTCGCAGGGCTCGGCTCCCGGATGATCGCGATCGCGATCGACATGGTCATCCAGGTCGGCGTGTTCCTGCTGCTCTCTCTGTCGTTCGCCGGGTTGGGCCTTCAAGGAACCTCCGCACAGGCCGTGCTCCTCGTCTCGTTCTTCCTCCTGTTCTGGGGATACTTCTTCGCGTTCGAAGGGATGTGGAACGGGCAGACCCCGGGCAAGCGCACCCAGCGCATCCGCGTGGCACGAGCCGACGGGCAGCCTGCAGGATGGCCGCAGGTCGTGATCAGGAACCTCGTGCGGATCGTGGACCTCCTGCCCGGCTTCTACGCGATAGGAACGGTGTCCATCGTCCTGACCCGCCAGTCCCAACGGCTCGGTGACCTGGCCGGTGGCACGGTCGTCGTGCGTCTGCGGGCAGCTCCGCCGCCCTTCGCCGTGTCACTTCCCCCCGACTCCTTCGTGGCCGCCCGGACGTTGGATACCGCCGCGCTCACCGAATCCGAATACTCGCTGATCCGCTCGTTCCTCGAACGGCGGGGATCCCTGGTCCCGGCCGCCCGTGAGCGGCTCGCCGCGGATCTCGCCACGACGATCCGCCCGAGGGTCGCCGGTGCCGACGCGTGGGCGGGGAGTGACGAAGGGCTGCTCGAGGCGATCGCTGCTTCCTACCGGGCCCGGTACCGCACCTCCGAGCCGGTGCTTCCCCCTCCCCCGCCGGCCTGACCCTTCGGGCGCACCCGAGCCGCGCTCAACCCTTCCCCCTTGGCAGGCGCGGCCAGGTGCTCCTGGATGCCCACGCCATACGCCTCGGCGAGCCACGCGCGGACCTCATCGTCGAGGTCCTCCGGGGAGCGGGCGTGAAAGGAGTAGATGAAGTTGTTCGGTGGGATGAACTCGACCTTGGCGAACCGCGGACTGTCGATCCTGTCCTTCAGCCAGAAGGTCGCGCGCAGGCCGCGCTTCTGAAGGGCGACCCCGGCGAACCGGACCCGGACCATGAATCCGATGCCGGTCTTGACCGGAACAGCTTTCACCCCCGGCCCAAGGTCGCGGACCATCTCGGCGAATCTGCGGTACAGGTCCACGACTTCCTTCGGGCGACCCCGCAAGTGGTCGCCGATCGTCATCCGGACACAGGAGTGCCACATGTTGGGCGAGACGAACCGCTGCCCGCACCTCGGGCAGGCCCACAGTGGCCGGAGCTTCGCGTTCGGTGACGCCTTCGCCGGCATCAGGCCGACCAGGCGCGGACCGAGGTCACGGGGGCCAGGTGGGGAGCCACCGTCCTCCACGTCCGACCGCCGTCGGCCGAGCCGAACACCTCGCCCGACGTGGCGCCGAAGTACAGGCCGAGTGGATCGGCGCCGTCGTGCCCGAACGCCTGGCGAAGGACCGTGAGATAGGCCTGCTCCTGGGGCAGCCCCTGACCTCGCGCCACCCAGGTGCTGCCCGCATCGGTGGTCTCGTAGACGCGGACCTTGCCCTCGGGCGTGACCCGGTCTCCGTCGGAGACCAAGGGTATGACGAACGCGCGGTCGGGGCGGTGCGGGTCCTGGACGAGCGGAAAGCCGAAGTCCGACGGTAGCCCTTCGGCGATGTCGAGCCACGTCTCGCCGCAATCGTCGGAGCGATACACGCCGCCGTGGAACTGCATGAACAGCCGTTCGGGCGCCAGCGGCGAGCGGTACATGTTGTGGATGCACAGGTCGAGGGTGGTCTCCCGGACCTCATCGGGCACGTACCGGGGGACCAGCCCTTTGTTCCCGTTGCGCCACGATCGGCCGCCGTCGTCTGAGATCCACACCCCCACCGCGGAGATGCCGATGGCCAGTCGGTCGGGGTCACCCGGCCACGGGCAGATGGAGTGGAGCGCGAGGCCGCCGGCTCCGGGTTGCCAGTGCTTGCGACTCGGCTGGTCCCAGAGTGCACGGTTCAGCGTCCAGGTTCGACCCCCATCCTCGCTTCGAAACAGTGCGGCCGGGGCAACCCCGGCCCACATGACGCCATCCTCTTCGCCGGGATGCACGATCCAGATCCGTTCGACGGTCGCGTCCTCCCCGTCGGGGAGCCTCGGCCCGTCGGCCTGCGTCCACTTTTCGGCGAGTGGATCATCGGTGAGGAAGAGGCGGGGCCCGTACTGACCGTGGGTAACGGAGGCGAAATACCGCCCCGACCGTGGATCGCGGACCGCGTATTCCACGGTCTGTCCGGAGAACCGCCGGGCGGCGACGTCCATCGGACCTCCGCGATCCCCTCGGAGGACGAACAGTCCCTTCCTCGTCCCCACGAGCACCTCCGCGTCGTGCGCGCCACCGGAGATGGAGGGCAGCACGTGGACCCGATCGCCTCCTCGCACCGGCGCGTGGGGGGTCGCCCGTTCCTCGTTCACGAACACGGCGATGTGTTGCCGGATCTTGCCCTGATCGTCGAGGACCCATCCGATGAGCCGCGGATACGAGCGCTCCAGCGCCTGGAGGAGCTCAGTGACCGTGGTGCCATCGACCTCGACCTCGCGACCCCCAGCCAGGTCGCGAAGCGGCGGACGAAGGGTGACGACGGCCATTCCACGAAAGTCTAGCCGGGCTCGACGACGGCGGAGACCTCCACCTCGACCAGGATGGCGGGATCGATGAACTCGAGGCCGCCCACCGTCGTGTTGGCCGGACGGACGTCCCCGAAGACCTCGCCGTGAGCCCGCGCGGCCTCCTCCCAGCGCGAAGCGTCGGCTAACAGGACGCGGGTTCGAACGACGTCGCCGAACGCGGCACCGAGCTCCTCGAGCGCTTCACCGATCGTTGCCAGGGCCGCCCGGGTCTGGCCCTCGACGTCGTCCGGGAACAGGACGGTGCCGTCAGGCGCGGCGGCCGCCGTCCCTGAGACCTCGACGACGCCCCTGACCCGCACGGCACGCGCGTAGCCCATCACCTTGGCCCATGGACGGTTCGCCTCCACCCTCCTCCTCATCGCTTCATCTCCTTCCGCGACTGCGTTTCGAGCATCGCGATCGTAGGGCGTCGCGTCCGGGGAGGTGATGGTCCGGCGCCGACGGCCTCCTGTGGTGGGCCCGGCAAGTACGCTTGGGCCGATGGGCGAGCTGGACATCCCCGAGAGCCGGTTCGTGGACCTGGACGGCCCGGTCCACTACGTGGAGTGGGAGGGTCCATCCGAACGAAGCTTCGTCCTCCTCCACGGCCTCGGAGGCTCTTACCTCAGTTGGGTGCGTGTCGGACGGCGCCTATCCGAGCACGGCCGAGTGCTGGCCCTTGACCTGGCGGGCTTCGGTCGCACCCCCCGTGACGGGCGGAGCAGCAAGCTCAGCGCGAACCAGGTGTTGTTGGCACGGTTCATCGACGATGTGATCGGCGCGCCGGCGGTCCTGGTGGGCAACTCCATGGGTGGGGCCATCGCGATGCTCCAGGCCGCGTACGAGCCGGCGTCGGCTGAGGCGGTCGTGTTGAGCGCGTCGGTGTTCCCGTGGGCTCGGGGGGGCGTGCCCTCGGCCCTCGTCCTCACCGGCTTCGCCCTGTATCGGGCCCCCGGGATCGGCGAGTGGGTGGCCAGGAAGCGGCTCACCGCGATGTCGGCGGAGCGCATCGTGCGCCTCGGGTTCCGGATCGTCGCCATGAACCCCGCCACGGTCCCCGAGGAGCTCGTCCGAGCGCACATCGACCTGCTGCTCGAGCGGCAGAAGGACCCCGATATCGGGCCGGCGCTCGTCGAGGCGGCACGCTCTCTCCTTCGCCTGGGCGAGCGAGGCGATCTTGCCCGATCGGTCCTGGACCGTGCGAAGTGCCCGGTGCTCGTGATCCACGGCTACGGCGACCGGCTGGTGCCGGTAGCGTTCGCCCAGGCGGCCATCGCCAGCCATCCGAACTGGCGGGTTCGCCTGCTCCCCAAGGTGGGCCACGTGCCGATGATCGAAGACCCCGACCGGTGGATGGCCGCCCTCACGGGCTGGCTCGAGGAGGTCGTGGAGCCGGGGCAGGCCTCCTCTCCCGATTCAGCCCCGGACTAGACCAGCCTAGACCCCGGCCGCCTTGCACATATCGTTCAGCGAGTCGTCGATCGCCGTGGCGAGCTGATGGATGTCGGGCATCCCGTCCCAGTCTCCGGTCAGGCCGAAGGCCATCACACCGCCCAGAGATGAGCACGCGATCGACAGCGCCGAGTTCTCCCCGAGCGGCATCGATGGGTAGCTCGCCACCAGACGGGCGCCGGCAAGGTACATCGGCTGCCCAGGTCCGGGGATGTTCGAGACAACGAGGTTGAACCACCGCCCCCGTGAGACCGCTCGGGCCGCCGCGGCGAGCATCCCGCCCGGCGCGTAGGCACCGAGGCCGATGATCGCGTCGGCCCCGAGCGCCATCATCGAGTCCTTGAGGAACTCTGTCCCCTTCCGAACCTCGGCCAGACGGCGCTTCGCCGACATCGTCCCGACCGGGACGTCCACGAAAGCCGGCGCCACGCGATTGCCCACGCCGTCGTCCGCGCCGGTTCTGACCGAGACGGGAACCATCACGCGGAGAGTGCGACCGCGGGAGGGCTCTCGCCGGGCCTTCAGCAGTTGGTGCAGGGCCCCGGCCACCACGCTCAGCACGACGTCGTTCACCGTTCCCCCCAGCGCATCCTTCACGTCTTTGAACCGCTGGAGCGGCGCCTCGGTGATGGCGAACCTCCGGTTTGGGCCGATCGCGACGTCGAGCGGGCTCGGCGGTCTGGCACCCATCCCCAAGATGCTGCGCACGCCCGAGGCGATCGCACCGAGGCCGATGGCCGTCATCACCGGCGCGTGCATCACCTGGCCGGCGCCGTCGAGCACGGCTTGGACCGGGTGCGTGATCTGTCGGAGGACGGCCTCTCTCACGAGATCTAGCCCGGGCGGCTCCGGCTCCGGGCTCCAGCGAGGAGGCGCCGGCGGTTCGGGCGGCGTTGGATCGACGTCGTAGAGGACCGCCGCGAGCTGCATCCCGGAGACACCGTCGATCATCGCGTGGTGCACCTTGAGCAGGGTCGCCACGTGACCTTCCTCCAGCCCTTCGATCACATAGAGCTCCCAGAGCGGCTTCGTCCGGTCCAGGGACCGCGACAGCACGCGTTGCACGGTGTCCGTCAACTCCTGTCGTCCGCCGGGTGAGGGGAGCGCCGAGTGGCGAACATGGAAATCCAGATCGAAGCGCGGATCGTCCACCCAGACGGGAAGCCCGAGGTGGCCGGGGACCATCACGACCTTTCGCCGGAACCGCGGCGCGAGATGGAGACGTGAGGCGATCACTCCGGCCACGTCGTCGTGGCGGAGACGGCCGTCCGGCCGTGAGGTCGGATCGAACACCGACAGCGCGGCCACGTGCATGTGCATCGCCGGCCGCTCCAGGTACAGGAACGACGCGTCGAGCGCGGTCAGCCTCTCCGGTGGCATTCCGGTCTATGCGCGCTGCCGGACGCCGACCTCGTCGATGTGACGGAGGAGGTCGGCCGGGTCCTCGTACACGCGGTAGGCCCCGGCACGTTCCAGCTCGTCCTGCCCGTACCCGCCCGACAGCAGGCCGACGCCCAGGGCTCTGGCCCGGCGAGCGGCCAGCAGGTCCCATACGCTGTCGCCGACGACGACGGACTCGGCGATGTCGACGCCGAGTCGTTCGGCCGCGGCCAGGAACAGGTCCGGATCCGGCTTGGCGAAGCCCACCTGGTCGCGGGTCACGATGGGGACCCCGTCGGGAACCTCCAAGAGTGGCAGCACTCGGCCGGCGCTTTCCATGCCGCCGCTCGTGGCGATGGCCCACGGGACGTCGGCGTCGGAGAGATACGCGAGCAGCTCGCGGGAGCCCGGAAGCAGGCGCACCATGCCGGCCCGCTGCTCGTACGCCTCGGCATGGAGCTTCTTCAGGCGCTCTCGCTCGTCGGCGCTCACCTCGCGGCCCGTCTCCCGAAGGAGCGCGTTCGCGAATAAGCCGCCGCTCATCCCGACCTTGCGATGGATCCGCCACACCGACAGCTCGATGCCAACATGGTCGAGCGCGTCCTGCCACGCCAGGACGTGCTGGTACACGCTGTCGACGAGGGTCCCGTCGAGGTCGAACAGGAACGCCATGGTCCGGTCCATCGGGGGCTCCTTTGGACCAGAGGGTACTCCAGCCCGCCCGAGGGCTCGCCGGCTACGGGACCTGTTGCTCCTGCACCGTTGCCACTCGGGCCAGGCTCGCGGCGACGGCACCCACCAGGATCAGCGCCCCACCGAGCGCGATGCCCCCGGTGACCGACTCGCCGAGAAACAGGACCGCGAGCACCGCGGCGGCGAGCGGCTCCATGGCCGAGACGATCGCCGTCCGGATGGCGCCGATCCGCCGGATCCCCTCAAGGAGACAGACGAACGCGGCCGCGGTGGCCAGGCCCATCCCGATCACCGGCCACCACTCGCCCCATCCATCTGGGAGCGAACCGTTCCCGGTGAGTGAGGCGAAGGCGAAGAGGCCGAACGACGCGCCCGCGCTCACCCACATCGCGCTCGTGAGCGGGCTCGTGCGACGAAGCACGCGATCGGTGCCGACGAGGTAGGCGCTGTAGGTGGTCGCAGCGCCGAACGCCGCGACCACCCCGCGCGCTTGGATCGACAGTCCGGTTCCGGTGGCCACGACGACGGCCGCGCCGCTCACCGCGCACACCAGCGCGAGGAACGTGAGCCGCCCCGGTCGGCCGCCCCCCGTCGCCCAGGACATCAGCGTCACGACCACGGGATAGATGAAGAACAGCAGCGTCACCGCGGCCGCGGTGCCGTGCTCGAGCGCGAGGAAGAAGAGCGTGGCCTCCACGGCGTAGCCACACACGGCGAGTACCGCGAGCCCGGCTCGCTCCCCCTCCACCGCCGCGAGCGGACGGCGGAGGGCGACCAGCAGCGCGAAGAGCACCACCGCGGCCACCCCGAATCGGATGGCCAACAGCGAGTACACGGTGATGCCGCCCTCGAGCTCGTGCTTGCCCAAGACCACGACTGAGCCGAAGCACAGAGCGGCCAGCGCGACCAGTGCGCCGCCCACCGCTTCAGGCCGCGTCGCGGTGACCTGCGCCCTACCGGTCGACAAGCTCGATCCGCATCCGCTTGAAGTCCTTGCCCTTGCTTTCGGTCTTCACCACGCGGACACGGCCCACCTCGGCCGTCGAGCGGATGTGGGTGCCGCCGTCGGCCTGCTTGTCGACCCCTTCGATGTTGATCACCCGGATGGGGTCGACGTGCTCGGGGATCAGGTTCACCTTCGTCCGGATGAGGTCCGGGTCCACCAGGGCCTCGTCCCGCGGAACGAACGAGACGTGCACCGGGCGATCCTCAGCCAGGGCCTCGTTCAGCTTCCCCTCGACGGCCCGGCCGAACTCCGCCGACATCGTGGGGAGCTCGAAGTCCATGCGGGCGATGCCGAGATCCATGGACCCTCCCGTCACCTTCGCGCCGTAGTCGCGCCACACGATCCCCGACAGCACGTGGAGCGCGGTGTGGGTCCGCATGAGAACGTGCCGGCGGTCCCAGTCGATCTCGGCGGTCACGTGGGTGCCGATCGGTGGTAGACCGCCCTCGATCACGTGCTCCAGCGTGCCCTGGCTCTTGACCGTGTCGATCACGCGGGCCTTGCCGCCGCTCCACATCAGCCACCCGGTGTCGCCGGGCTGTCCGCCGCTCCGCGCGTAGAACACGGTTCGGTCCAGCACCACACGGTCGCTGCTGGCATTGGTCACGTTCGCCTGGCACGTGCGCGCATACGCGTCGGTCGAGAAGAGTTCCTCGGTCATGGGGCAGAGCCTATCGGAGGCCGGTCGGTCGCCCGCCCCCGCTCGGTTCAACCTCGAAGGCCTTCTCGCCGGCGCGGACGGCGACGGACAACCTTCACTCGACCGGTCAGTTGCGTGCGCGGAGCGGAAGTCGTTCGTCCGGTGAATCGGCGTGAAGACCGGTCCCGGGTAGTCCAGGAAGAGCAACGGTCCGAACTCGGCCGCTGAGTTCCCACCGAACGTGTTCGTCGTGCCCGGGATGTTCGCGCCGCCGAGCTGCCAGAAGCACCCCACCGTTCCATCGTTCCTGGTGCTGTAGAAGGGGTAGAAGTTGGAGCCGGGTGGTGGGTTAACGCAGCCCGTCCCGGTGCTCCGGTCGCAGATCCCGCCGAAGTCGGCGGCCTTGATCCGCGGCAGGTCGGCCTCGAGCCCGACGCGATCGAATTTCTGTCCTCCGCCGAGCGTCGGACTGGTGAACAGGATCGACGCTGGGTTGAGCGCTGCGTCTAACGCCGGGGTCGCCCCGGTTCCCGGCCAGTTCGGCTGGTAGGAAACCCCATCGAAGTCATTGTCGGTGGCGATGCAACCTCCGATCTCGACCAAGAGGGATTCGTCCGCGTTGAAGCAGGCCACGTCATCCGAGTCCTTCTTGTCCTCGGTGACACCCGGGTTGACGCACTTGTAGCCCGCCTCACCAGGCTCACTGGCCGAGCGAACCTGCCGGGGTGGAAGCCGTGGCGAGAGCGACGACGCTCCCGGACCAAGTCTCCTACCGGTCCCTCCAAATCACGCGGGCCGTGCAGCGGGCTTCGCTGGGCCCCAGTGACCGATGGAGACCGAGCCCGGCGGACCGGCTATTGCTTCGTAGGGCATGCCAGATCCGCTGTGCAATCGAGTACCCAGTTACGGACGATGGGAATGTCCACGCGCTGGTAGCCGCCGAGATAGCGACAATTGTTCGTGAAGCCGTAGCTCGTGTCACCGACCAGGTAGCCATCCTTCAGGGCGGGACCTCCAGAATCACCGAAGCAGGTACCACCACCCGCACGGGGATCCATTTCGTTGCCGTTGGTCTGCAGGATCTGCGCGGTCAACTTCTGACCGATCTCTGTGGTGTATCGACGCACGATCGGCTCGCGCTCCGGTGTCGGCGGGTGCCCACGCACCTCGGTGCCGTAGCCGAGCACGAGGAACTCTGTAGCGTTCAGCAGCGGCTGCCGGAACCGGTTGAGGTAGTTCTCAGGGGCGAGGGATGCCGACCCTAGTCCAGGGGCTTGATCGAGGAGGACCACACCTGTGTCGTTCCAGTTCCTGAGGTCGGTGAAGTCGCTGTAGTTCGGATGGGTGCGAGGTGTTCCGAGGAACCACGTCTGTTCCCCCTCGTAGTCCGGAGGCGTGATGTCGGCTGTGGTGAATCCGATCGTCGAAATCGCATCATCAGGCCCGCTGTCGTCGGCGGCACGAGGGATATCGATCTCCGCCTCCTCCTCGGAACGCGAGATCAGCGGATCGAAGGTCACGACCACCTTCCCGATATCCTCGAAGGTGCAGTGAGCGGCAGTGAGGAACACCTGCGGCGAGATCAGCGTCCCCGAGCACCGGAAACGGCCATCGGGCTGATAGAAGACGACCATTCCGACGTTGGAGTACTTGTTGGCGAGGTCCTCGGTGCCGCCGGTGATCGCCGTCGCCGGCGTGGTCGCCGCCAGCAGCGCCGCGAGAGCAAGACCGAGGGCACAGAGTGAGCCGCGGTCAGGAAGACGGTCGGCGAGATGAGGGTGACCGGGCACACCGCCCAAGTCCCGTCGGAGTACGCGACCGGCGCAAGCTACGCGCCCACAAAGGGATGCCCGTTCCCATCCGGCTCACCATAGGTGATCGCGCCCGCCGTGGTTGTGAGCGTGAGAGCGGCAACAGCGACGGATCGTCTCGGAAGAACTCGTCCTTCGCCTTGCGGTACTCCTCGAGCTCGCTCATGGGCGTCGGAGCAACCCCGCCATGGCGTCAGTCATTCGCGGTCAGGAACGCAGCCACCCGCTGGACCAGCGATGGGATGGCCTGGAACAGGGCGATCTCGCTCTCGAACATAAGCAACTCCGAGCTCGGCAGGAGGTCGTGCAGGATGCGGCCGAGCTCTGACGGATGGATGTCGTCGCCTTCGATGCAGATCAGCAGCGTTGGCGCCGACACCTTCCGCAGGAGCTCCCGGTCGGGAACCGGCCAGTCCTCGATGACCTCCCGGATCGCCCGGGCCAGGCCATCGGGGTGCTCGTGCTCCCACATGACCTTGTCGATCTGCGGCGAGCTCCAGGAACCGGTCCTTGAACCCGAAGGGAACGTCCAGCGCGGCCGGCAGGAGCCACACCATCCGCTCGAACCGGTCGGGATCCCGGGTCACCAGGTTGGCGATGGCGCCGGCGCCGAGCGATGTCCCGACGGCCCGTGTCGCCCCGTAGGCCGCGGCAACGGCGTCGAGGTCGCCCGCGAGATCCTCGAACCTGTACCCGGTCTGCGGGGCGCTCGATCTGCCGTGGCCGCGGAAGTCGAAGCGCACCTTCGTGCCCGGCACCATGGGCGTCAGCGCCGCAAGCTCCCGGCAATTGTTCGTCAGGCCGTGCGCCACGACGGTGACCGGCTCACCTTCGCCATCGACCTCGCAGTGCAGGGTGACGTCTTCGGTGATCACCTCGGGCAGGGGAGGACCTCCGTTCGAGAGCTCGCGTACGATACCCGCCGGGGGGACAGCGTGGCCGACATCGAGGTCCGGCGTGCGAGCGGCGAGGACTTCGTGCCGCGATTCGGCGTCACCGTTCGGGACGAGGATGGATCCACCAGCGTCCACGAGGTGACCGTGTCGCTCGCCGACTTCGAACGCCTCGGCCGGAACTTCCGGGAGCTCGACGAGTTCGTCCGGGCCTGTTTCCAGTTCCTCCTGGAACGCGAGTCGAAGGAGTTGATCCTTCCCTCGTTCGACGTCGCCATGATCTCGAGCTACTTCCCGGAGTTCGAGGACAGGATCTCCCGATCCTCACCGTTCTGATCGACCTTCGATCGCGGCGAGTCCCCGCCGGGCCTGGTCCAGGTGGAACCGATCGTGTCCGGCGACCAGGCGGAACGAGAGGTCCAGGCTCTCGGGACCGCGCTCCTCGTGCAGGCCGACGCGGGCCTTCTCCTCGGGCTTTGCCCGGGCCCAGAGCCGAAGGTTGGCTCGTCGGAGCGTCTCGAAGAGCCGCAGCAACTCGTCGGGATCCTCCGGGTCGTGGTGCAGCCGGTCGACCCAGAGGTCCTGGTCGTAGCCGATCAGGGGTGGCTCGTCGTGGGCCACGATCCATCGGTACCGACCCGCCGAAACGATCTCCGCGTCAGTGGCATGCGCCAGGCACTCGAGCACCGACCACTCGCCGGGCTCGGGCCTGACGGTCAGGAGGTCGTCGGACCGCTCGATGACCGATCGCCATGCGGCGGGCGTCGCGCCCTGCACCTCAGCCGGGTCGTCGTGGCCAAGCAGCGACAACAGATGCCGCTGGTACCCCGACGGGTCGCCGATCGGGTCCGGCGTTGGAAGCGGTGTCACCGGGCCCCTCCGTCGCCCGTTGCTGCACGGGCATCGGCGATGTCGTCCTGGTTGGCCAGCTGATCCTTGATGCTCCTCGCCCACCGATAGACGGCCGTCGTCACGAGCAGGAAGACGATGCCCGATCCGATCAGGATGAGCCGGACCCGGTCATCGTTCCACACGAGCGACAGCACTAGGGCCGGAACGATCCACCCCAGGTTGTAGGCGATGTCGAACAGGCTGAACCCGCGGCCGCGGAAGTCGTCGGGAAGCGCCTGCTGCATGATCGTGTCCGCCGAGATCTTGCCCAGGAAGAACCCCAGCGCGCCGACGAACGTGATCGCCGAGTAACCGGCGATCGTCTGGACCCCGCCGAACAGGATGACGCCGACCCCGAGTGCGGCCATGGCCGACACGAGCAGCCGGTACGGCGGGACCCGGTCCTTGAGCTTCTGCGCCAACACCATGCCGATCGCCGCGCCGATCGCCCCGCACGCCCCGGCGATGGCCAGGACGGTCTTGTCCGAGTCGGAGCCGGAGAGCAGATGACGCGCCTCGAGGGCGAAGACCAGGGCGACGAATCCGAAGAACTCCATCCGCAGCGCCTGGAAGCCGGCCAAGCCGAGCGCCGCGGGCGGCCGGCCGAACACCTCGTGGAGGCCGGTCGCGATGTCTCGGAAGACTCGGCGGACCTCCTCGGCGAACCGGGAGGTGCGCCGCTCGTACTCCAGGCGTTCGACGGAGCGCGCCACCATCGCGGCCACCAGGTACAGCGCCGCTCCGAGGAGCGCGACGATCCACGAGGGCGCGAGCGCCGTGCCCACCAGCGCCACTCCACCGCCCACGACCTGGAAGATGGCCCCGCCGGCCTGAGACAGGCCGTTCGCCTGGAGCAGGTCCCTGCCACGCACGACCGCCGGGATCCCGGCCGACTTGATCGCCAGCAGGATCCGGGTGCAGGCCAGCGCGACCAGGATCGCCAGGATCAGGATCGCATCGGGAAGGCCGTCACCCACCGCGGCCAGCGCCAGGGCGGCCAGGGCGACGGCGGTAGCTCGGAACAGGTTCGACCGGACCAGCAGGAGCTTGCGGTCGTAGCGGTCGATGAACGCGCCGACGAACGGGCTGACCACCGTGTACGGCACGTAGAGCGCGAGGACCACGACGAGCAGGTAGCGGGCCGACGGCGCGCTGGCCACGTCGAACCCCTTCTCGCCGCCGAACGCGATGGACTTGGCCAGCGAGGCCTGGACGATGCCATCTGCGGCCTGGGCCACGAATTGCGTCCCCATGAGCGCCGAGAAGCTCCGGTTGGAGAACACCGCGAACAACTCGGCGAAGAACCGTGAGACACCGGCGAAGAGGCGGTCGAGCCTGGGCTTGCCGACCCGGAGCCCCACGGCCACCGCCGTGGCCAGCCCGATCGATACCCATCCGTCCGCAGTGGTGAACGGGGCCCGGCGGATCGACACCCAGGCGATGGCCGCGAGCACCGTGAGCCCGATGGAGATGCCAGGGACCAGCGCGACCTTCAGCCAGATGTCATCGAGCTCGAACCACCTCGCTGCGATCACGCCCGGGACGACGAGCAGCAGCGCCAGCGCGAACAGCACCCACAGCGTGTGTCCGAAGTTCCCGAGGATCCCAGGATGATCGGCGTACAGTGCCGCGGTCGCGGCCTCCGCTGCGCGGGCAGCATCGATCGTCTCCGGCGAGGGAGTGGCCAGGTTCGTTCCGGTCACCACCGCGATGTCCTGGCCGATCTTGACCAGGTAGTCTGGCGGGGGCTCCTGGTCCAGGAGCGCTGCGTTCTCGGTGTTCTCGTTGAACTGCCGGACCAGGAACACCACCGGGGGCTGCGGATACGTCTGCTCCAACGCCTGCACCTCGGCGAAGAAGCCGCGCGACATCTTGTTGTACGTCGGATCCGTGAGCTCGGTCGGTCGGTTCCCCAGGAAGTCCCGCACGCCGCCGAAGTAGGACATCGACCGCTTCACGGCGTCGCCCGGCAACCCGGTCCGCGAGACGTTCGTGAACGTCTTGGCCCAACCGTACGCCTGGTACGTGTCGCCGAAGTTCAGGATGAACACGATGGGGCGGCCGGGCTCGCGAGCGGCGACTGCCTCCGCGGCCGAGAGCGCTGTTCGGGTCGGCTGGTCGATCCACTGGTTGCTCGGCTTGGCCCACTGCGAGGCGTCGCGGCCCCGGACCCATACGAACGCCATGGCCCCCATGAGGACGGCCACGCCCAGGACGGCCACCGCGCGCGTCCCGCCTCGCCGGCTCAGCAGCCATCGCACGACCACCCACAGCCCCAGGCCCAGGAGAGGCATGAGCGCCGCGGTCGCGTTCATGAACCGGTAGTAGGGATACGCGCTGCCCGCCACCCAACCGAACACGCCGAGCAGCGGCAACAGCCACAGCGCGGAGACCGTCCCGAATGTGTCGGCCGGCCGCCGATCCTTCCGCGCTCGGTAGATCACCCATCCGATGGCCAGCAGGATGAGCGGGAACGTGATGAGGGGTTGGAGCGATCCCACCCATCCGCTCAGCCGATGGAGGAAGACCTCCATCGTGTAGGGAGGAGGCAGCGCCGCATCGGCCAGTGACCCCTTCACGCCCCACGGTCCGGCCAGCCACGACCCCAAACCCAGGATCATCCCCGAGCCGACCGAGAGCAGACCCGGGCCGTCCCGTCGGAGGGCAGAAGACAGGGAGAACCGGCTGGTCACGAAGTGCAGGGCGAAGGCCGCGAGGAGCGTGACGCCGAAGATCACACAAGTCGTGGGGTGGGTGAAGGCGGCGGCCAAGCCGAACAGGAACAGGGCCGACCTCGCTCCCCACGACGTCTGCCCCGGCTCGTAGAACGCGAGGATGAGACACAGCAGGTAGAGCACCGTGATGTTGTCGAGGTAGCCGACGTACGGCGTGGTCATGAACAGCGCCGCCGTGGCCACCATCACCAGCAGGAACAGCAGTGGGTCGCGGTGGCGCCGGTAGGAGAACGCTCCGAGCGCGAGACCCGTGAGGATGGGGATCCCGATCATCATGAACGCGCTGAACGTGTACAGGTCGATGCCGGCCACCCGCTGCAGGACCGAACCGTAGAGCGGGACCACGACCCGGTACCCGCCGGAGAACATGCTGAACGGGCCCCACTCCCCCGCCACCAGGCCGGGTTCGTCGTGCAGGATCAGGTTCGACCGCCACGTGTACCAAGCCGGGTCGCGCGTGGGCGCGCTGATGGAGGGATCGCGCAGGAACGTCCAGCCGAACGCGAGCAGCAGGGCCAGGATCGTCAGCACCAAGACGGCGGGGCGGCGGAGGAAGCGGCTTCCCGGCTCCGGCGCCGGGACCAGGTCCTGAGCCGGAGCTTCCCTGGTCACCGCCATCCGGTTTGGTCCTCCCCCTTCGTCACTCAGCTCGCGCGGGCCTCGGGGAGGCACGGGAGCCGGGACAGCATAGTCGAGGGGAACGCCGCGGAGAACACGACGTCGTTCTCGTGGCCGGGGACAGGAGTGTTCCGGTTCTTGAACGTCTGCTGCTGCGTCATCCGCATGATGAACTGCGAGACGTCGTCGAGGGTGAATCCGTTGTTCGCGAGCTCGTCGGTGTTCAACCAGATCTCGGTGGCCCTGACCTTCTCGACCAGCGGCACGCCGTCGTCGTCGTCGAACGCCCTGCGTACCAGCGAATCGATCTTGTTCACATCGATCATGAACGCGCCGCTCACCGCGGGGTCCCGCTGGGTTCCGTGGTCGGCCGTGAGGGTCATGATCCACCTTCCCTTACCGACCACCCGGTCGAGGAAGGACACCAGCTCGCGGAGCGCCTCGTCCTGGTAGGTGACCGCGTCGGACATCTCCACGCCGTCGGCGCTGAACAGGTGCCCGATCGTATCGATGGCCTTGTAGTTCACGGACAGCAGGTCCGGGATGTCGTCCTTTCCGAACCCCTCTCGCTCGATCACCGTCTCCACCAGCCTGGTCTGGTACGGGGTTCGGGCCGGCGTGTCGAACCCGTTGTGCAGCTCCGTGAAGGGATGGCCTCGCCATGCCTCGTCGAGCCGTCCGTCGGCCTGGTCGAGGGCTCGCGTGTACGCGGTCACGGGCGGGAGCGTGTTCACGTAGCTCGGGAAGGTGTAGTACGGCGCCATGGACGGCGTGAGGTTCCACACGTCGGACTCGGCGCCCGCGGTGGGCCCGAACTGCGCCTCCCGCGCAACCGCGAGGTCCTTGTCGCCGCCGCCCCATAACGAGCCATGCCCGATCATCATGATGTGGGCCGAGAGGCTGGCGATGGCCCCAACGATCGGGCGGTTGTCCATGCCACGGTCGTACAGGTCGGCCAGGCTCGGCTCGAGCAGGAACGCCGGGCCGTTCGCGTTCGGCTTCTGGATCCGGCCGTTCACCCTGACGTACTCGTCGACGAAGCCGGTGCGCATGGGGAAGGCCCCGGTTCCGATGATGGAATGCCCCGTGGGCGTGTTCGATGGCGAGGCGCCGACCGTCACATAGGTGAACCAGGCGCCGTGTGGTCGGAGCGAGCGCAGGTACGGCCAGTCGTTCGGCCACCGGTTCAGCACGTCCATGCCTCCGGAATCCCAGATCAGCGTGAGCAGCAGCCGAGGAACAGGACGGCCCTCGGCGGGGAGCAGGGCTTGGTCCTGAGCCGTCCCGTCCGGCGCGGGGAAGTCGTACTTCAGCATCGCTCCCTCGGTGGGTGCGATGTCGGCGAGCGTGATCGGACGGTGGTACATGCCGGGTCGCACATAGCCCGGTCCGTACAGGAACAGGGGGACGTCCTGCGTGTACGCGAAGGGCGTCGAATGGGTCAGTCCACCGTTCACGAAGTTCGGGTCCTTGGGAACGATCTGGATGTCCCCACTCCGCCCGGGGAAGTATCCGCGCCAGGTCCGGAGCAGTACCTCGTGGGAGAGGTCCGCGCACACCTGCTTCGCCAGCGCCCTCTCGGAGACCTGGGTGGGGACGGTCGGGCCGCTCGTCGGGGCGGGTGGCGTTGCCGACGTGCCACCCGACGACGTGCACGTCGACGCGAGCAGCGCGACGACAACGAGCAGACGACGAGACGACCTCACGGGCGAGTCGGCAAACCTAACAGACCCCTCCCCGGAAGGTGCGGAGGGCCGGTCCGTGCCTCGGAATCGCGATAGCGTGTCCCGTCGTGTTCGGACGGCGCCTGCTCGTCCTCCTCCTGGTGCTCGCCGCGATCGGCGTGCCCGCGGGCGTGCTGCGCGCGGCGTGCGCCGGGAAGTCGTGCCCTGCGGACGTGGCGCACGCTCGCGTTCCCTTCTGTCCGCTGCCGGCGGAGCTGAAGGCGAAGCTGGCCGCGGGGTTCCGCGAGGGACGGTCACCCGACGTGATGGCCGTGACCGGGAACCACGCGGTTGCGGGCCCGGACGGTGGCGGCCCATGGCCGTCGGTCGCCGAAGCCTCCACGGTCACACGGGTGCCCATCGCGTTCTTCGGCACGGGGATCGAGCCGGGAGCCCTGGTCCCGCGGGGCACGGGCCTCGACGCGATCGCCCCGACGCTCTCCGAGGTGCTGGGTTTCCGCCGACCGCACCCCCAGGTCCGAGCGGGGGCGGCCGTCGCCGGCATCTCCGACGGCGAACGGCCCCGGCTCGTCCTCGAGGTGGCGTGGAAGGGCGTGGGAACCCAGGAGCTCCGCGACGATCCGCGCAGCTGGCGTTCGCTCCGCTCGTTCATGGAGCGCGGTGCGGCCACGATGGCCGGCGACACCGGTTCCCTGCCGCTCGATCCCTCGGCGACGCTCACGACGATCGGCACCGGCGGCCTGCCGTCGCAACACGGGATCACCGGCGCGCTGGTGCGAGACGATGACGGTCGCGTCGTGGAGGCCTGGGTGCCGGGTGCGCCCCTCTCCGTGATCGCGACGTTCCCCGATGACCTTGACCAGGCGATGGACCAGCGTCCGCTGATCGGCCTGGTCGCGAGCGATGAAGCAGATCGCGGGATCGTCGGGGGCAACTGGTATGTCGGCCACGACCGCGACGCGATCGTCGTGGCGACGGGCGACTCCGCCGTGCCGGCCGCCGAGCGGCTCCTCGCCGAGGGGTTCGGACGGGACGCCGTCCCGGACATCCTGGCGGTGGTCCTGGAGGGCTCGACCGGCTCGATCGACAGGCGGACCCAGCGGTTGGTCGCCGCCGCGGAGCGAGCGGCCGGCGGCTCCGTGGTCGTAGCCATCGCGGGGACTGGGGGCGGCTCGGGAGCCGACTCCGGATCGTCCGACGGCGCTCCCATCAGGGTCTCCGAGGTCGTCTCGCAGGTCGACGCCGGGGTCCCCGGCGATCCGAACGTGATCGCGGACATCGTCTCGGGAGGGCTGTTCCTGGACCAGGGGGCCCTGGCGGACGAGGGGATCTCGGGTGACGCCGTGGTCCAGGCGACGATGGGGGTCACGGCCCCCGACGGGACGCGAGTGTTCGAGGACGCGTTCCAGGGCTTCGCGGTCTCCTTCGGGAGGTATTGCTGATGGTCGACGTCGCGCCCTCGCAACCAGCGAGGATCGCCACGGTTCGCACCGCTGCGGTCATCGTCGCCGTCCTGGCCCTCGCCGCCAGCCTCCTTCGGATCCTCGAGCCCGGCCGGATCGCCTGGATCCAGGCGTTCCTCATCGTGTTCGGCTCGCTCGTCGTCCAGGCCATGCCGTTCGTGCTGCTGGGAGCCCTCGCCTCCGCGGCGATCGAGGTTTTCGTACCGGTGAACGCACTGGAGCGGGTGGCCGGGCTTCCGAGGCCGCTCCAGCTCCCCGCGGCGGCCCTGGCCGGCATCGGCTTCCCCATCTGCGAATGCGGCTCGGTGCCGGTCGCTCGACGACTGGCCGCCCGAGGGCTCACGCCGTCGGCGGCGGTCACGTTCATGCTCGCGGCCCCGGTCTTGAACCCCGTGGTGATCGCGTCCACGTTCGTCGCCTATCGGGCGCGATCGTCGCTGTGGACCATGGTGATCGGACGATTCGCGCTGGGGATGCTCGTGGCCATGGTGGTCGGATGGGTCCTCGGCAGCCGGAGCAAGGACGAGGTGCTCCGGCCCCGCTCCGAAGAAGCGCATGTCGTTCTGGTCGCGCCGGGGCCGCCGGAGGCGGGGTGGCGGAGGTTCTTCCTCCACACCGGCAACGACTTCCTGTTCATGGGTCGGTATCTGTTGCTGGGCGCGGCGGCCGCGGCGATGGTCCAGACGTTCTTGCCCGCGTCGCTCGTGTCGAAGGTCGCCGGGACGCCGGTCCTGGACATCGCGGTGATGATGGGCCTGGCCACCGTGCTCTCGCTCTGCTCGGAATCCGACGCGTTCGTCGCGGCGTCATTCGTGCAGTTCGGCCCGGCCGCGCAGCTCGCGTTCCTCGTGTCGGGGCCGATGATGGACCTCAAGCTCGGCGCGTTGTACGCCGGCACGTTCCGCAGGGGGTTCCTGCCGATGCTCGTGGTGACGGTGTTCGCCACGACGTTGGTCGGTGCGATGTGGGTGATGGTGGTGGCCGGATGAAGGACTCCGTTGCCGTCCGGGGCACGGCCCACGAGCGCTCGCACGGCAGTGAGTTACCCCGAACGTGGAGCCCCGGCCGTGTCGCCGGAGGGCTGGTGCTGGCCGCGTGGGCCGCCCTGTTCTGGTTCCTGCTGCTCACCGGGCGCGACGACCTATACCTGTCCACCAGGACGTCATGGGTCGTGCCGGTGGGCGCGGCGCTGCTCGCGGCCGCCGCTGCCGGGCTGATCGTTTCGGCCCGGGTCCGCTCTCCCCGGCCCATCGGCTCACGCGATGCCTGGGTCATGGGGCTGATGGTCCTCCCAGTCGTCATGATCCTGGCCCTCCCGCCGGCCACGCTCGGCAGCTTCTCAGCGAACAAGCGGCCGGGCTTCAGCTCCGCGGGATTCGGCGGATCCCTCGCCGACCCCGGGAGCGGCCCGCTGACGCTGGTCGATGTGGCCGCGGCCCAGTACTCGAAAGCCGGCGAGCAGGCGCTCGCCCGGCGGGCTGGGGAGCAGATCGACTTCATCGGCATCGTCACTCGCTTCCCCGATACGCCGGCCGGTGAGTTCCTGTTGACCCGCTACATCGTCACGTGTTGCGTCGCGGACGCCACCACCGCCCAGGTCCGCGTGGTGAACGTCCCTCCGGGGCAGTTCCAGGCGAACGACTGGGTGGAGGTGAGGGGCTCGATCTACCCCCTAGGCAAGCAGGTGATCGTGAACGCGACGTCGGTGGAGGCGGTGCTCCGGCCGGCCAGGCCCTACCTCACGCCCTGACCCTCGCTCCCGCCGGTCCCGCTCCCCTGGTGGGGCCCGAACCCTGGTCTTGACCGGCGTTGGGGTTTTCGGCCACACTTCAACCCAGGAGGAACCGATGGCCGAAGTAATGGCCCCCCCCAAGTTGTTCGTCCACTGGCCCGACGATCTCCGCAGGGAAGATGGAACGCGGGACGTCCTGCTAGCGGCGGCCAGGCGGCAGGTGCCGGGCGTGGAGGACGTTCTCGTGCTCCCCGACGGCGAGTCCGAGACCGGACAGTACGTCTACCTGAAGTTCCCGGACAAGATCCTCCGGTACACGCTCGACTGGGTGTGAGGTTCGAACCACTCGCGCTCTAGCTGGAGGTCGTCCTGCCCTGCCTGGGACGCCCGTGGGCAGCCGGTTTGAGCCCAGCGATCGGGCCCCGATAGGGTGCGCGCGATGGCCGTTCGTGTGGGCGTGGGGCTGTTCACCGGTCAGATCCCGGTAGGGTCAGGACGGACCTTCGCTCGCGAGTACCGGGAGACGATCCACTTGGTGCGGCTGGCCGAGTCCGTGGGTTTCGACTCCGCCTGGGTCAGCGAGCACCACGGCGCCTCCGACGGCTACCTCCCGTCACTCCTTCCGATGCTCGCGGCCCTGGCCGCCTCCACGGATCGGATGCAACTGGGGACCGGCGTTGTCCTCGCGCCTCTCCACGATCCGCTGCGCCTCGCGGAGGACGCCGCAGTGGTGGACCAGCTCTCCGGGGGCCGCCTGATCCTGGGCCTGGGGATCGGATGGCGGGACGAGGAGTTTCGGATGTTCGGCGTCCCGAGGTCCGAACGAGCCATCAGGACCGCCGAGACCATCGACATCCTTCGGCGGGCCTGGACTGGGCGCCGGTTCTCGTTCGAGGGCAGGGCCCACTCGTACGATCGGGTCAAGGTAACACCGCCGCCCGCACGTGAGGGAGGCGTCCCGATCTATCTCGGTGGATACGCGGCCGCGGCGGTGCGACGAGCGGGACGGATGGCGGACGGATACATCACCGACGCCGACGCCGCAGAGGAGGTCAGGCCGGCCCTGTCGACGCTCGACGAGGCAGCGCGGTCGGCAGGGCGGGATCCTCGTTCCCTCGGCATCGCGCTCATCCAGAACGCGTTCGTCGCGAACGACCCCGATGCCTGGGAGATGACACGCTCGGGCGTCGCCCACCAGCTCGGCACGTATCGGGCGTGGGAGGGCACCGCCGACACGCCGGACGACGACCGGCTGGAGCCAACGCCCCCGGACGAGGAAACGATGCGAACGTGGACTCCCGCAGGGACGCCGGAGGAGGTGCTCCGGGCTCTCCGGCCGCTCGCCGAGGCCTTCGGCGACCGGGAGCTCCACCTGATCGTCCGGCTCCACTATCCGGGGATGGATCTCGAGCCGGCCGCGCGTGCGGTGGAGCTGTTCGGCCAGGAGATCCTCCCATCGCTGAAGGTCGGCTGACGGGTCGTACCGAGGCCCGATTCAGGCCGGTCCCGCGAGCGAGACGCGCTCGAACTAGGAGGTGGCCTCCTCCGCCTTGACGACGCCGACGAGATGTCCCTCGGGGTCGGTGAACAGCCCGTAGGTGACCATGCCCATGTCAGTGACCGGCATGACCACCTTGCCGCCCAGGCTCTCCGCCCAGATCCAGGTACTTCTGGGGGTCGTCGACCTCGGCGTAGATCGTCACGCCCGGGTTCTCGCTCTCTCCGGAGATACCTCCCTCGATGCCCCTGCCGCCGGCCTCCGTGTGCACCAGGCCGTAGGTCGGCATGGCCTCATGCACCTGCCACCCGAACAGCTGCGAGTAGTACGTGGAGAGGGCCTTCAGGTCCTTCCCGTTGATCTCGAAGTGCACCACCGGTGCGCCCATGCCGTTCTCCTCCTTCCACTAACCGGCTCCGGATCCGGAGCCTGGTTCATCGTGCGCGGCGGCAGTGGCCAGCCGCGGCAAGAAATGCTTCCACCCTCCATCGTGCTCGGCGCGCTGGTCCTCCGGAAGGTCCCGGTGCACCAGGCGGAGGATCGTGGCTTCTCCGTCGGACGTGAGCGTGATCTCGACGGTGCTCGATCCGGGCGGGACGGCGTCGTTCCCCTCCCACCCCCACGTGAACACCACTCGGCGCGGGGGATCGAGCTCGACGAACTCGCCGACCACCACTGTCTGGCCGATCTGCACTCGGTACACGCCCCCAGGCCTGGCGTCGAGCTGCGCCGAGTCGCCCTTCCATCGGGTCATCTTGTCGGGGTCCGTGAGGAACGCGAACACGGTCTCGGGCCGGGCCTCGATCCGGAGCTCGTGGGCGAGCACGTCCGTCCCCTCAGTGACCACGCCGCCTCCTCTCCTCGGCCTCCGCCACTCGCTTGAGGGTGGCGAGCTTGATCTCCCACAGACCATCGATGAACTCGCGGAGCTCCGCAAGGCCCTCGGGCCGGATCCGGTAGATGCGACGGGTCCCCTGCCGCCGCTCGGAGACGAGCCCGGCATCCTTCAACACCCGGAGGTGCTGGGACACGGCCGAACGGGTCACCTCGAAATGGGAGGCGATCTCCCCGGCGGTCTTCTCCTCGTCGCGAACCAGGCGCAGGATCTGACGCCGGCGAGCCTCGGCGATGGCTCGGAGAGCGGCCTCCACGATGCGCAGCAGGTTAAGTCTGGCCTTACGTTAGTGTCAACTAACGACCATCTGGACCGCGAGGCAAGCTTCCTACGCGGCCGATGCCGGCCTGGCCCGATACCGGCGGTAACCGAAGCCGATGGCGAACGCGATCGCGGCCAACGGGATCAGGTACCCCAGCCCGACCACGACGGCGAAGATCACGCCGAGGAATCCGTCGACCGCCCGGTTCCAGGCCTCGCCGAGGCTGGGCCGTTCACGGGCCGCCGACCGCCGAACGCCGACCACGGCACCCACTTCTCGGAGCGACACGTCGATCGTTGCGAGCGATGTCTGGTCCTCCAACAGGCGGAGCTGGCCCTTGATCTGCTCGATCCGGAATTGCACGTCCTGCAGCTGGTTCTGGACCCGAAGCGTGGACTCGATCGAGCTCGCCCTTCGCATCAGCCGCAGGAGCACCGCCTCCTGAGCCTGCCAGGTCCGAAGCCGTGCGTCGAGATCGACGAACTGTGACGTCACGTCCTGGCCCGAGATCGACTGCCCCTCAACCGAGCCCAGGCCTCGGAGGTCGTTCATGGCCCGGTCGAAGGCGGAGGCGGGAACACGGATCGTGAGCTCGCCCGACTTGGCTTTGATCCCGTGCATCGATGAATCCTCAACGTAGCCGGCGTACCTTCCGGCGATCGTGGTCCCGGCGTTGAACGCCGACTCGAACCCGCCGCTCTTCACCTCGATCGAGATGCCGGCGGTCTTCACGATGTCGGGACCGATGGGGGGGAGGGATCCGACGGAAGAGAGCGCTCCCCCGGCGGCGGGACCGGCATCCTGCCCGTTCACAGATCCGGGGCTCGGGACAGCGGCGACTGGTTCGTCGCTCCCGACCCGACCCACTGCCGTTTCGGATGCCCGGCTGGCCGCGCCCCCGCCGCCACCTCCTGACTGCTCCGACTGGAGCCCGGCACCCCACGTGGAGACGTATCCGACGATCCCCGCGAGCGCCAGGAACCCGATGATCGACAGCACTGCCTTGCGCATGGAGGCCTCCCTGGCCGGTCCGAACGGTCGAGCGGTTGGACGAAGGCAGGGGGTTCCGGCGTTCCCGTTCAGCCGGGCAGGCGGACGCGGCCGCCCGGGCGCCCCGCCCGGGCGGCCGGCCCCGCGACCAGCAGGCCGTCGGCGGCCAGCGCCGACACCGCCTCGTCCACTCGCTGGAGGGGCACTCCGGTCTCACGGGACAATTCCGCGAGGGACGCCCCTTCCCGATCGACGAGGGTGCGGACGACGGCGCCGCGCAATTGTCGGATCGACCCTTCGAACGTGGGCCGCCCCCGCCGAACCGGCTCGGGTTCCCGGCCCTCGGCCGCAAAGCGACACAGCGCTCTGAGCGGACACGCTCCGCACCGGGGCTGAGGCCGACACCGCTCCCGGCCGAGGTCCATCACCGCCTGGTTCCACCCGCCCGGGTCGCGGTGGTCGAGCCATGCGTCGGCCAGCGCGCGGATCTCGCGCGGCGACACACCGTCGGGCTCCGCCCCGAGGAAGAACCGAGCCACGATCCGCCGCGCGTTCGTGTCGACGGCCGCGATCGACGACCCGAACGCCACCGACGATACTGCTGCCGCCGTGTACGGGCCGACCCCGGCGAGCCTCTCCATCTCGACCGGATCGTCCGGAACGTTCCCCCCGTGGTCCCGGACGATCGTGCCGGCCGCCTCCCAGAGCGCCACGGCTCGGCGGTTGTACCCCAGGCCCTGCCAGGCGGTGACGACATCGCGGAGGCGCGCCCCTCCGAGCGAGTGAACGGTGGGGAAGCGGGCCAGGAACGACCGGAAGACAGGGACCACGCGCGACGCCTGCGTCTGCTGCAGCATCACCTCGGAGACCAGGATCCGGTACGGGTCGCGCGTGCTCCGCCATGGGTACGTGCGTCGGCGGGGTGCGTACCAGCGAAGCAGGGCTTTGCGACCCAACCGGCGAGGTCTAGGCTGGGGCGTGGGCATGACCACCGTCCGCGACGTCATGAGCAAGGAGGTCGTGACGGTCGAGCCGACGGCGACCGTGGCCGAAGCGGCCACCATGATGGGCGCCCATCACGTCGGCTCAGCCTTGGTGCTCCAGGAGGGGAGGCCGGCCGGGATCTTCACCGAGCGCGACATCCTCCGCGCGCTGGCTGCCGATTTCGACGCCGCGCAACACCACATCTCCCAGTGGATGACCCCAGATCCGGTCACCGTCGAGTCCGGCACCGACGTCCGCGAGGCCCGCGACATCATGCTCGATCGGGGATTCCGGCACCTGCCGGTGATGGACGGCGCCGCGCTGGTCGGCGTGGTCTCCCTCCGCGATCTCTCGCGATCGGGGTAGCCTCAGAACCCCGGCTTACCCCGAGCCGACAGATCCCCCGCCGCATCCTTCAGGGCCGCCCACACCTCCCGGAACACGTCGGCCGCGAACTTCGGCGTCTGGCTGTTCTCCCCGCCCAACGTGCCCCGCACCGCGGACGTCGTGATGTCGACGGCCTTCTCGAAGAGCGCCCAATCGAACTCGCGCGCCATCCTCCAACCTCCTCCTTCCGGCTTTGCCATGGCTCGGACCTGCAGCGGCAGGCTACATGCTGGTCACTCGAAGGCGCGGAGTCCCGTGAGCGCCTGCCCAACGATCAACGTGTGGATCTCGCTCGTTCCCTCGTAGGTCAGGACGGACTCCAGGTTGTTCATGTGGCGGATCACCGGGTACTCCAGGGTGATGCCGCTCGCCCCGAGGATCGTTCGGGCCTCTCGAGCCACCCCCAGCGCCTCCCGCACGTTGCTGAGCTTGCCCATCGAGACGTGCTCCGGCCGAAGGATGCCCTCGTCCTTCATCCGTCCGAGGTGGATCGCCAACAGCATCCCCGAGTTGATCTCGACCGCCATGTTCGCCAGTTTCTCCTGGGTGAGCTGGAACTCCCCGATCGGCTTGCCCCATTGCACGCGGGTCTTGGCGAACTCGAGCGCGCTCTCGAAGCAGGCGCGCGCCGCCCCCATGGCGCCCCACACGATCCCGAATCGCGCCTCACTCAAGCACGACAACGGGCCCTTCAGCCCCACCACGCCGGGCAGCATCGCGTCCTCGGGCAGGCGAACCTCGTCCAGGACGAGCTCGGAAGTGACCGAGGCTCGGAGCGAAAGCTTGCGCTCGATATCCCTGGTGGAGAACCCGGGCACCTCGGTGGGGACCAGGAACCCGCGAACACCGTCGTCGGCCTTGGCCCAGACCACAGCGAGGTCCGCGATGCCACCGTTCGTGATCCACATCTTGGTCCCGGACAGGATCCACTCGGAGCCGTCGCGGGTCGCTGAGGTCCGCATCCGGCCCGGGTCGCTCCCGACGTCGGGCTCGGTGAGCCCGAAGCACCCGATCACCTCGCCGCGGGCCATCTTCGGCAAGTAGCGCAGCTTCTGCTCCTCGGTCCCGAACTTCCAGATGGGGAACATGCACAGCGAGCCCTGCACGGAGACGAAGGACCTGAACCCGCTGTCGCCGGCCTCGAGCTCAAGACAGGCCAGGCCGTAGGAGATCGCGTTCGCCCCTGCGCAGTCGTACCCGGTCAGGTGCATCCCGAGGAGGCCGAGCTCGGCCAGGCCCTTGGCCACCTCCCTGGGGAACTCGCCACGCTCGAACCACTCCCCCACGCCAGGCAGGATCTCGCTTCGAACGAACGCTCGAACGGCATCGCGGATGTCGCGTTCCTCATCGGAGAGCAGGCGGTCGATCGCCAGGAAGTCGAGCGGATCGATCTCGGGGGCCGACATCGCGGCACCTAGCCTACCCGCCCGCCGGACGCCGACCGATCTCCTGCCGAGCTGTCGATCCTGCATGTCGCCGAACGTCGATAGGGTTGGTGGCGGCCACCGGGCCGCCGAGACAGAAAGGGGTCGTCATGCGCTATTTGCTGTTGATCTACAACGAGGAGACCGGGCAGATGGAGGGTGCGTCGCCCGAGCAGCAGGCCGCCGAGATGCAGAAGTGGGACGACTATGGGAAGTGGCTGACGGACAAGGGCTGGATCCGCGGCGGCGACGCGCTCCAACCCTCCGCCCAGGCAACCACCGTCCGCGTCCGCAAAGGCGAGACCCTCACCACCGATGGGCCGTTCGCGGAGACCAAGGAGCAGCTCGGGGGGTACTACGAGGTCGAATGCCAGAACCTGGACCAGGCTATCGAGGCGGCGTCTCGGATCCCGTCCGTCGGGACCGGATCGATCGAGGTCCGGCCGATCATGGAGTTCGACACGGGTCTTGGGCGACTTCGACCTGGCCGAGGAGGCCGTACAGGAGGCCTTCGCCGTAGCCCTGGAGAAGTGGGCCGCGCAGGGCCTCCCCAGGAATCCGGCGGCCTGGATCACGACCACGGCCCGGAACCGTGCCATCGACCGGCTGCGCAGGGAGCGGACCCTTCGAGGAAAGACCGAAGCCCTGCAGCGGCTCGCCGAGCTGGAAGCCCTGGGTGGAGACGAGGACGACGTGAGCGGCATCCCCGACGACCGGCTCCGCCTCATCTTTACTTGCTGTCACCCCGCGCTCGCGATGGAAGCTCGGGTCGCGCTGACTCTTCGGACACTGGGTGGCCTGACCACGGCCCAGATCGCCCGCGCTTTCCTGGTGGTCGAGTCGGCCATGGCGCAGCGACTGGTGCGAGCGAAGCGCAAGATCCGCGACGCCGGGATCCCCTACCGGGTCCCCCCCGAGGAACTCCTGCCCGAGCGGCTCCCGTCCGTTCTGGCGGTCACGTACCTCATCTTCAACGAGGGATACTCGGCGACCGAAGGCGCGCTCGTTCGAGCCGAGCTCTGCGGGCTCCTTACGTTGATGCTGCTCCACCATTCCCGGCGGGACGCGCGGGTCGATGGGAGCGGTGAGCTCGTGCTCCTCGAAGACCAGGACCGGTCGAAGTGGGACCACGACATGATCGATGAGGGACTGGCGCTCCTGGATCGGGTCAACGGCATGCAGGCTCTGGGTCCCTATCAGCTCCAGGCCTCGGTCGCGGCCGTCCACGCTCGGGCGCCGCGGCCGGAGGATACTGACTGGCCGTTGATCGCCGCGTTGTATGAAGCATTGTCGGCCGCGACGCCCTCACCGGTCGTCGAGCTCAACCGGGCGGTGGCCGTGGCCATGGCGGACGGCCCGGACCGGGGTCTGCGGACCCTCGAGCCACTTGCCGAGGCCCTGGACGCCTATCACCTGTTCCACTCCGCTCGCGCCGATCTGCTTCGCCGCCTGGCCCGGTTCGAAGAGGCGGCCGCCGCTTATGAGCGAGCCCTGGAGCTCGTCACGAACCCCCAGGAACGGAGGTTCCTGGAGCGGCGTCTGGCCGAGACGCGCTGGGCTGGGTAGGGTCGTCGAGGTCAGCCGCCGACCGGGACCTCCGGCAGCATCGCCAGCGCCGCCTCCTCCGCCGACGGGTCGAATTCCACCTCCGGGAGGCGGGCATTCAGGTAGTCGTCGTAGGCCTGCATGTCGAAGTGCCCGTGCCCGGACAGCCCGATGAGGATCACCTTCTCCTGTCCGGCCTCTCTGGCAGCTACCGCCTCGTCGATGGCGCCGCGGATTGCGTGGGCGGACTCGGGCGCCGGAATGATGCCCTGCGTCTGCGCGAACTGCACGGCCGCGCCGAACACCTCGTTCTGCGTGTACGCGGCGGCTTCCATGTGCCCCTCCCGGACGAGCAGCGAGAGCGAGGGCGCATCGCCGTGATACCGCAGGCCGCCGGCGTGCACCGGGGCCGGAACGAAGTCGTGGCCCAACGTGTACATGGGGAGGAGCGGGGTCATCTGCCCCGTGTCGCCGAAGTCGTAGGCGAACCTTCCCTTCGTCAGCGTGGGACAGGCGGCCGGCTCGGTGGCCAGGAACCTGGCCGTGGACGTCCCCCGCAACCGCTCGGCCATGAACGGATAGGCCAGCCCGGCGTAGTTCGATCCGCCGCCGACGCAGCCGACGACGACATCGGGACGTTCCCCCGCCATCTCCATCTGCTTCTTGGCCTCCAGGCCCACCACCGTCTGGTGCAGCAACACGTGGTTCAGGACCGATCCGAGCGAGTAGTGGGTGTCATCGTTCGTCGCGGCCACCTCGATGGCCTCGCTGATGGCGATCCCCAGCGAGCCCGTCGAGTCCGGGTTCGCCTCGAGGATCTTCTTCCCCGCTTGGGTCGTGCTCGACGGCGAGGGCCGCACCTCCGCCCCGAAGGTCTCCATGAAGATCCGCCGGTACGGCTTCTGTTCGTACGATGCCTTGACCATGAACACCAGGCACTCGAGGCCGAAGAACCGGCAGGCCATCGAGAGCGCCGAGCCCCACTGCCCCGCCCCGGTCTCCGTGGAGATGCGCCGGACCCCCGATTCCTTGTTGTAGAAGGCCTGGGCCACGGCGGTGTTGGGCTTGTGCGACCCGGCCGGCGATCCTCCCTCGTACTTGAAGTAGATGCGGGCGGGGGTCTGGAGCGCCTGCTCCAGCCGGACCGCCCGGTGAAGCGGGGTCGGCCTCCAAAGCCGGTAGATGTCGAGCACGGGCCGGGGAACGTCGATCCACTGCTCGGTCGACACCTCCTGGAGGATCAAGGCCTCCGGGAACAGCGGAGCGAGCAGGTCGGGCGTGATCGGCTCCTTCGTCCCAGGATGCAGGGGCGGGAGTGGTTGGATCCCCGCGCCGACCATGTCCGGCATGATGTTGAACCACGCCGTGGGGATGTCGTCGGTCGAGAGGTCGAACCTGGTGGGCTCCGCCATCGATGCCTCCTGTGCGGGGAAGTGAGGCCGGAGAGCGTATCCGAGGGCGCCGGGCCGGCGCCACCCACCTGACGCACGTATGGATCGTCGGGTTGAGGTGAGAGTCGCTCAGAGCATACGGCGCTCAGTGAGCGTGCGCCGGCGTGGCGTGCCACCGGTGCGGGGCGATCAATCCGTCCGCTTCGGCGGGCCCCCAGCCACCCGGCTCGTATTCCACGACCGGCGCTGGACGGTCCAGGACCGGTTGGAGGATCTCCCACGCCCGGTCCACGCCGTCCTCGCGAAGGAACAGCGTGTGGTCGCCCTCCATGGCCTCGAGGAGCAGCAGCTCGTAGGCGTCCGCGATCTGCCCCCCGAACTCCTCCTCGTAGTCGAAATCCATCGTGACGCGCTCCAGGTCCAGACCCGGCCCCGGCTTCTTGGCGTTCACGGCGAGCGTGATCCCCTCCTTCGGCTGGATCCTGATGGTCAGGTGGTCGCGCATCGGCAGTTGGAGGTCCGTGCCCCGGAACACGTTGAACGGGACCTTCAGGAACTTGAGCGTGATCTCGCTGCACTTGGCGGCCATCCGCTTGCCGGTGCGCATGAAGAAGGGAACGTCCGCCCACCGCCAGTTGTCGATCTCCAGCCTCAGGGCGGCGAACGTCTCGACGGTCGAGTCGGGGGCGACGCCCGGTTCCCCCCGGTAGCCGCGGTACTGGCCCCGGACCACCTGCGATGGATCGCAGGGTTGAGCGCTCCGCAGGACCTTGACCGTCTCGTCGCGCAGCCGGTCGGGCTGGAAGGACACCGGCGGCTCCATCGCCAGGAACGTCAACACCTGGAACAGGTGAGTGACCACGAGGTCGCGGATGGCTCCCGTTTGCTCGTAGAAAGCTCCCCGGCCGTCGATCCCGATCTCCTCGGCCACGGTGAGCTCGATGTGGTCAAGGTATTTTCGGTTCCACACCGGCTCGAAGAGACCGTTGGCGAACCGGAAGGCCAGGATGTTCTGGACGGTCTCCTTGCCCAGGTAGTGATCGATCCGAAAGATCTGGGACTCGTCGAAGACCTCGTGGATCCTCGCGTTCAGCTCACGGGCCGAAGCCAGGTCGTCGCCGAACGGCTTCTCGAAGACGACCTTGGCGTCCCGGTGCAGACCAGCCTCGGCCAGACGGTGCACGATGTCGGGGTAGACGGTGGTCGGCGTGGCGGCGTAGAAGAACCGCCCCCCCTCGGTCCCGAACCGCTCGTCGACCGATGCGAGGTGTTTCTCCAGCCGCATCATCGCGCCCTCGCTCGCGAACTCGCCCGGGAGGTACGAGAGGCGCTCGGCGAACCCCCGCCATGCCTCGTCGTCCGGCGTCCATCGGCCGAACAGCTTGACCGATTCGCGGGCCTGCTCCCGAAACTCCTGATCGGTCATCTCGGTGCGGGCGTACCCCGATATGGCGAAGCCCTTGGGGAGCAGCCCCTGGACGAACAGGCTCCAGAAGGCCGGCAGGAGCTTGCGCCTCGTCAGATCGCCGGAGGCCCCGAAGATGACGACGGCCTGCGGTCGCAGCTCGGCGTTCATCCGGTGCTTCTCCCCAGGCTCACGCGTCTCCTCCTGCGACGAGGGGTACCAGCTCGATCCATCCCTCCACGAGCCGGACGGGAAACGTTGGGACGGGATCCTGGGCCGGACCCTCCACGGGCTCGCCGGTGCGAAGATCGAAGGCGCTCCCATGACACGCACAGACCACGGTGTCGGCGGACTCGTCGACCTCTCCCTCCGACAGCAGGCATCCCTCGTGCGTGCATTCGTCCCCCAGGGCGAAGAGCTCGTTCTCGACGTGGGCCACGGCGATCCTCCCTGCAGCGAGCTCGAACCCGCGCAGCTCACCTTCGGGTACCTCGGCCAGGGAGGCGACCCGGATGTACTCAGCCACGGCCTCTTCCTTCGAACCTTCGGCGGACGTCGGCGAACCTTTCGGTAACACTACCGCCGTGCCCGAACTTCCCGAGGTTGAGGCGTACCGCCGCTTCTTCACCCAGCAGGCGACGGGCCGGATCGTGCGGGCCGTGGACGTCCTTGACCCGGCCATCGTGAGGAACGCGGCTCCGGAGGACGTCGGCCGCCTGCTGACCGGCCATCGGTTCGAGGTGCCCGTGCGACACGGGAAGTGGCTCGTGTGCCCGGCTGCCGGCCCAACCCTCCTGTTCCACTTCGGCATGACCGGAGACCTCGTATGGTCGGGCGACGAGCCCGATCGGCATCGTCACGATCGGATGGTCCTCGTGTTCGACGAGGGCGAGCTCCGCTACCGGAACATGCGGCGGCTCGGAGGGGTGTGGCTGGCCACTGACGACGACGAGCTGAAGGTCCTGCTGGGCAGCCTCGGCCCCGACGCGCTCGCCGTCGAGCGGGATGAGTTCCTGGGATCGCTCTCGCGCCGGAGGGGAGGCGTCAAGGCCCTTCTGATGGACCAACGGCTCGTGGCCGGGATCGGAAACCTCGTGGCCGACGAGATCCTGTGGCAGGCCAGGATCCACCCCCGTCGGCGGGTCGAGGGCCTCGCCCCTAGCGACCGCGTTCGCCTGTTCCGAACGATGCACCGGGTCCTCGGCGCCGCCGTCGAGGACTTCGACTACCTGGAAACACGGCGGCGGTGGCTCAGCCGGGTCCGGGGACGGCCCGGGGGCAAGTGCCCTCGGTGTCGGACGGCACTCTCACGGACCGTGGTGGGGGGGCGGACGACCTACTTCTGCCCATCCTGCCAGCGCTGATCCTCGTAGGGACGGGATAGCCGGCGGAGCGCCGACCACCCCCGCTGCAACAACGTGGCACCTCCCAACACCACGAGTACAACGAGCATGGGGACCAGGGCTCTCGGCACCATGAGCCCAACCGTCATGGCCACGTACCGCTCCAGCCGCTGGAAGAACCCCTTGGAGAGCTGGATCCCCGCAGCCTCTGCCTCCGCGCGCACGTGGCTCACCGTCAGCGCCGTGACCAGCGTGACGAGCGCCAGGGCCGCGGCGAGAACGTGTCCCTGGCCCTGTTCGGACCAATACAGGCACCCGAAGAGGACCATGTCGCCGATCCGGTCGAGCACCGAGTCCAGGAACGCACCCGCCCGCCGGTCCTCACCTCGCAGCCGGGCCACCGCCCCGTCGAAGACGTCGAACAACCCCGCCGGGATGAGCAGCGCACCCGGCAGGAATCGGCGCCCGGTGAGCAGGAGCCAGCCGACCACAACGTTCGCCACGAGCGATGCAACCGTCAGCTGCCAGGGACGCACCCCGGCTCGGTACAGCCCGGCCAGGATGGCCCGGTACGGCCAAGTGAAGACGAACCGCATGGCGGGACCGAACACGCCCGTGGTCTTCCGTGGGGCCGGCATGTCCCGCACGCGGGGCGCGGGCGCCTGGGGCTCGGTCCCGGGCGACTCGCTCATCCTGTAGGGGAGGCTACCCCTCCGGGGAAGCCGCGGCGAAGCTAGCTGCCGTTCGGCCGAAAGCTCACCACCACGCAGCGGAAGGTGCCGCCCGGCGCCTCGTACGAGACCTGTTCTTCCGTGCGGGCGCCCATGAGGGCCTGGCCGAGCGGCGATGTGGTGGTGATGGTCCGGACTCCGGCCGCCCGCTCCTCCGCCGACTCGGCCAGCAAGTACGTCTCGTCGTCGGGGTCCTCGTCGTCCAGCGGCCTGACGGTCACGAGCATCCCCGGCGTCACCACGTCGGAGATCGACGGCGCCTCGATGATCTCCGGATCACGCAGCATCCGCTCCAGGTTCCGGATCCGCGACTCCATGAGGGCCTGCTCGTTCTTCGCCGAGTCGTACTCGGCGTTCTCGCGGATGTCGCCGAGCTCACGCGCCGTCTTCAGCCGTTCGGCCATGCGTGAGCGGCCGGACGACGTCAGCTCGTCCAGCTCGGCCCTCAGGCGCCCATATGCCTCGAGCGTGATGGTCGCCGTGGGTTCCTGGCCGGGCTTTCGCGGTGGCCGGCTTGCCAGCTCCTCGGGAAGGTTCATCGAACGCCGAATCTACCAATCGGCGGCACACCTCCCCCTCCACCGCTCGACCCCGTTCCTCGCCTGCCGGAGCGTGGTCGATGATAGGCATTCTCGGGCCGGCGTCGGGCGACGCGGGCGGCAAGGGGCCGAAGGGAGGCGTGGATGGGGCGGCTGGACGGCAAGGTGGCGTTGATCACCGGAGGGGCGAGCGGCATGGGCAAGGTGGCCTCGCAACTGTTCGCGCGGGAAGGGGCCAAGGTCGTACTCAGCGATGTCGCCGAGGAGGCGGGTGAGGCGGTTGCCGCGGCCATCCGCGACGGCGGCGCGCAGGCGGCGTACGTGCACGCCGACGTGTCGCGGGCCTCCGACGCCGAGGCCATGGTGCGCTTCACCGTGGACACCTTCGGTGGGCTCACCGTCCTGTACAACAATGCCGGGGTCTTCCCCGAACGGGATGGTTCAGTGACCGAGACGCCCGAGGAGGTATGGGATCTCACGATCGGCATCAACCTCAAGGGCGTGTACCTGGGATGCCGCTACGGGATCCCGGCCATGATCCAGTCCGGAGGCGGCTCGATCGTCAACGTCGCCTCGTTCGTGGCGCTCATGGGGGCGGCCACCCCCCAGATCGCCTACACGGCCTCGAAGGGGGGAGTTCTGTCGATGACCAGGGAGATCGCCGTCGAGTTCGCGCGCAGGGGCGTGCGGGCGAATTCCCTGTGCCCCGGGCCCATCGAGACCCCGCTGCTCCAAGGGCTGCTGGCGGACCCGGATCGTCGGCAACGCCGGCTGGTACATATCCCGATGGGCCGATTCGGCCAGGCCGAGGAGATCGCCAACGCGGCGCTCTTCCTGGCCTCCGACGAGTCCTCGTACATGACCGGGACGGCCCTCGTCGTGGACGGGGGCATCACCGCGGCGTACGTCACGCCGGAGTAGCCCGGCGCGCGATCTCAGACCGGGGCGGCCAGGACATCCACGAGCGCGATGAACGAATCCGCCTCACGCTGATCGAAGGGGACGGCGACCGGCAGGGGAGTCATGAACCCGCTCATCATCGAGCCCGACAGCGTCTCCAGTCGAACGCGCCACACGCCCTCTTGGGCCGACCATCGCATCCGAAGCGACTGCACCGCCTCGATCCCCCGGACCGCCTCGAGCAAAGGTCCCTCGGCCCTTGCGAGCCATTCGGGCCCCCCGGGGACCGAAGCCGCCCACCCCAGCCTCGTCCGCTGGCGCGAGAGGGGCCCTCGGAAATGGAACGAGAGCTCGGCGTCACGTTCGGGCCCGTGCCCGGGGACGGTGGACGAGAGCGAGAGGTAGTTGGCCTTGAGGAACAGCCGGCGCTGGTGCCGATGGCCGACCGAGATGTCCGGTCGGCGGCCGGATGGGTCGGTCAGCTTCACCCGGAGCGCCCAGGGGGCCTCCTCGGCGACGACGTAGGGCGGACAGAACCTCCGGGCCGCCGCCTTCACCGAGGGCATGGACGACACACGGGCCGGCCGCCACGATCTCTTTTGCCCGCGTTCGCCCATCGCCGGCCTAGCCCGAGGCGAAGGCCGGCTTCAGGGCAAAGTACACCTCGCGGTACTTCCGGTAAGCGCGCTCGTAAGCCTCTCGCCGCTGCGAGTCGGGCTGGTGCTCATCGGGCTGGAAGGACACGAACGCGGCTACCGCGTCGGCGACCGAGGGATGGACCCCCGCGCCCACGGCCGCCAGGATGGCCGCGCCCGTCGCCGTGGTCTCGACGCTGGTGGGGATGCGCACCGGCAGGCCGGTGACGTCCGCCTTGATCTGGCGCCAAAGAGGTCCCTTGGCTCCCCCGCCCACGATGGTCAGCCTTCGAACCTCGAGCCCCGCGTTCCCCATGGCCTCCAGGATGTCCCGGAGGCCGAACGCGCTGCCCTCGAGGACGGCCCGCATCATGTGGGCCCGGGTGTGAGCCAGCGTGAGCCCGTAGAACACGCCCCGGGCTGCGCCGTTCCACTCCGGCGTCATGGCCCCCTGCATGCATGGCAGGAACACCAGGCCCTCGGAACCGGGCGAGACCTCGGCCGCCTCCGTGGCGAGCAGGTCGTAGGCGTCGCCCATCCCCTCCGCCTCGGACTGGCGCTCGAGAGGGGCGAACTGGTCCCGGAACCACCGCAGGTTGCCGCCGGAGACGAAGCCTGGGTTCTCCAGAAGCCACACCGCGGGGTCGGCGTGAGGGTGGCACTCCACCAGCATGGTCGGGTCCTCCCGGGGCACGTCGGAGGCGGCGCACACGGGCTCCGCCGTCCCCACCACGTCGCACACCTCGCCCGGCGAGTACACGCCGGCCCCGAGCGTCGCGGCCATCTCGTCGCCGCAACCCACCGCCACGACGGTGTCCGGAGACAATCCGGTCGCCTCCGCGAACGAGGAGGTGACGGTCCCGGCCGCCTCGGTCCCGGCAGCGAGCAGTGGGAGCTGCGCGGGAGACAGTCCCACGGCCTCCAGAACCTGCTCGGACCACATCCGCGTTCTGGGATCGAGGAGCGCGAGGGACGAGGCGTTCGAGTAGTCCACCGCGAGCACCCCAGTCACGTCCCGAAGCACGAACGAGCCGGGAGACATCAAGTGCGCGGCGTCGGAGAACAGCTCGGGCTCCTCATCGCGGATCCAGAGCGCCTTGAACACGGCGTGAGACGAGTCGAGGTTCGCTCCAACGTGGCGATAGAAGTCGGACGGGGACATCCTCTCGGCGAGGGCCGCGGCTTGAGCCTCGGCCCGCCGGTCCATCCAGATCATCGCGGGGCGGAGCGGCCGCCCCGCTGCGTCGCAAGCCACCATACCGTCGAGCTGGCTCCCGAATGACAGGCCCTTGATCGCGCTCGGGCCCTCCGGCACCTCCTGCACCAGCTTGCCCACGGTGTCGATCACAGCCGTGGTCCACGCCGTCGGATCCTGCTCGGCCCACCCGGGATGAGGGAACGCCAGGTCGTACCCCTCGTACGCGGAGGCGACGAGGGTCCCGTCCGCGGCGTACAGGGCCGCGTTCGTCCCCTGGCTCCCAACGTCGCAGCCGACGACGTACGGCCCGGTCACGCCGGCGCTCCGGGCTCGATCACCATCTTCAGCCCGGTGCCCGCCCTGATGGTGGCGAACGCCTCGGCGATCCCCTCCAAGGGGAACCGATGGGTGACGATGCGGCCGAGGTCATCCCTCCGTCGGTTCAGGTAGTCCATCGTGATGCGGTATTGCCGGGGTGTGCAGCCGTACGACCCCAGGATCGTGAGCTCCTTGTAGTGGAGCTGGTTCATGTCGAGCGGACTCACCGGATCCCCCTTGGGCAGCCCGGCGAAGTAGACGATCCGCGCCCGTTTGGCCGCCATGACCAGCGCGGCCTGCTGCGCTTGCTTGGACGGCGCGGCCACGATCACGCGGTCGGCCCCGGCCCCTCCGGTGCGCGAGAGGAGCTCCTCCACGCCGTTGTCCGCGCCGGCCACCCAGGCGTCGTCCACGAACTCTCCCACCGCGGTCAGCGCGATCTCCAGGCGTTCCTTACTCACCTCGGTGAGGTACACGCGGCCCGCCCCCCGGTCGCGGGCCAAGACCGACTGCCAGCAGCCGATCGGCCCCGCCCCGATGATCGTGACGGTGTCCCCATAGCGGATGTCGAGCGTCTCCGCGCCGTTCAGGGCGCAGGCGAAAGGGTCGGCCACGGTCGCCAGGTCGGAGGGGAGCTCCCGAGGCAATGGGATCAGGTTCTTCGTGGCGATGGGGGGCACCGCCGCGTACTCCGCGTACGCCCCGGGGTGCGGCGTGTACCCGTACAGCTCCTCGCGCTCGCACAGGTTCTCGAGCCCGTCGGCGCACCACGCGCACTCGCCGCATGTGAGGATCGACCCCAGGAACACCCGGGCGCCTTTCTCCACGCCGGCCGGAAGCCGAGCGCCCTCTCCCACCTCGACCACGATCCCCACGGGCTCGTGTCCCAGCACCCAGGGCGCAGGGGCGCGCGGATCACCGTTGAAGAACGTCCGCGCATCGGTGCCGCAGATCCCGCACGCCGCGACCTCGATGATCGCGCCCTCTGGATCGAGCCTGGGTTCGTCCGTGTCTTCGACCTTCACAACCTCAACGTCGTGCATGAAGGCGGCCCTCACGCTTGACCTCCCAGCTCATCCAGGAGCGCCTCGTGGGCCTTGTCGGCGCTCCACCTCTCCCGGATCACACGCGACAGCGCGCGGGTGATGCCCTCAGGGGAACGGTGCATGAAGATGTTGCGTCCCACCGAGCACCCGATGGCCCCGGCGGCCACGGCCTGCTCCATGCGCCCCAGGAGCTCGCGATCCTCGAGCCGGGACCCCCCGGCCAAGACGATGGGGATGCCCGAGGTCGCCTCCACCAGTTTGGCAAAGGAGTCGGGATCGCCAGGCCAGTTCGTCTTCACGATGTCGGCCCCGAGCTCGGCGCATAGCCGGACGTCCCGGCGGAGGTACTCGAACCCGTACCGGTCTTTCAGGTCCTCGACCGACGCGTAGGTCGTGGGGAACTCCGCCTCCGCGATGAACGGGATGCCCAGCCGCTGGCACTCACGGCCCACGTCGGCGAGGGTTCGGATCATCGTCGGCTCGCCATCGCTACCGAGCGCCGTGAACAGCACGACCGCATCGGCCCCCAGTCGAAGCGCCTCCTCCACCTCGGCGATCTGAACCACTTCCGGACGGCCGCCGTCGGGGTTCGCCGACGCCGATAGGAGCAGGGCGAGCGCCGTCTCGCGGGCGAACGCCGGCGCGGCGATGCGGATCATTCCCTTGCTCATCATGATCACGTTCGCGCCTCCCGCGACGGCCTCGGCCGTCCTCGAGGCGATGTCGGCGAGAGGTTCCAGGAACTGCGGCGAGGTCATGCCGTGGTCGAGCGCGCAGATCACCGACACCCCGGCCGGATCGATCACGCGCTTCAGGCGCATAGACGTGCCGGTCTGGGCGCTCACCCGAACCTCCTCCCCGGTCCCCGCCGAACCACGGTGAACTCGAACGCATCGGCCAGGTGGTACTCGTCCGAGAGAAGGACCGGCCGGCCCTGGTCGTCGTAGTCGACCTGGCGGATGTACAGGAGCAGCGCTCCCTTGATCACCCGGAGCCGGCCGGCCACTGTCCGATCGGCCTTTATCGGCCGGAAGCTCGCCACCCCATGGTGGACGACGATCCCTCGGGCCCGTTCCAGGTATTCGTAGATCGACCGGCCCGAGATCCACTCGACGAGGTCCGACCGGTCGCCCACCGCGGGCCTCGGCATGATGTCCCGGGAGTACACGACCGGCCGCCCATCCGCCGTGCGGACCCGCTCGACCGCAACGGTCGGCGCACCGTGAGGGATGGCGAGCCGCCGGGCGACCTCGGGTGACGCGGGCCGCTCGACGACCTGGATCGCCTCGGACCCTGGCTCCATGCCCGCCGCCCGGATCGCGTCGGTGACGCCAAAGTTCACGTCCAGGTTGTTGCGGAGGCGAGGCCGGTGGGTGACGAACGTTCCCGCCCCCCTGGTCCTGGTCAGGAACCCGTCCTCCTCCAACGATCGGAGCGCCTCGCGTAGGGTGGCCCGAGAGACCCCGAAGTCCGTCGCGAGCTCCGGCTCAGGGGGAAGTTGATACCCCGGCGGCATCTTCCCGGTGGCCATTCGCTGGGCCAGCTCCTCCCGGACGGAGGACCACAGCCCCCTTCTTTCCCTCGTCTTCATGCCCAAGCCACCCCCTCCGGGCGCGATCTTTGTCAGACAAGGATCTGGTGGATACTACCAAAGGCCGGCTTGACGGGGGGAATCGGGCCGGCATACGCTCGCCCGCGTCCGGATTTTGGTCAGACAAAGGCCGGCCGGTCGTTTCTCCGTCGAGCCGGCGGGAGGGGGGGCTGGTGGAGGAGAAGCCAAGGGTAGAGAAGGTCGGCGTCGTCGAGTATGAGCACGTCGGCCGGCAGTACATGGAGCACCGGGCGCTGGAGCGGCGCGCGGGCGTGGCCCTGATCTGGGGACTCGGAGTTGGCTACGTCATCTCCGGGGAGTACTTCTCCTGGAACTTCGGGTTCGCCGGAGGAGGGTTCGGCGGGTTCCTGATCGCCAGTGTCCTGGCCGTCGCCATGTACGTGTTCATGGTCTACAGCATCTCGGAGATGGCAACGGCCTTCCCCGTGACCGGCGGCCCCTACGCGTTCGCCAGACGGACGATGGGCGTGTGGGGTGGGTTCGCCACCGGCATCGGAGCCATCCTCGAGTACGTCTTCGCAACCTCCGCCATCGCGGCGGCGATCTTCGCCAACATCGCGATCCTGCCGCCGTTCAATGACTTGCCCAACGTCCTGGGGCTCCAGCCGATCGAGTGGGTCGCCGCTATCACATTCGCGATCTTCGTGGTCATCAACCTGACGGGCGTGCAGGCCACATTGGTATCGGTGTTCGCCATCACGGTCACATCGGTGGTCGTACTGCTGTTGTGGGGCACCGTCTTGCTGATCGGTGGCCACTGGGACGCATCGAACTTCACGAATATCGCTCCGGCGGCCGGGCAGAGCACCCTCTTCCCGTTCGGTGCCTTCAAGGGGATCCTCCAGGCACTGCCGTTCGCGTTCTGGTTCTTCCTGGCCATCGAGGGCGTGCCACTCGCCTCGGAGGAGACGAGGGACCCGTCCCGCGACCTGCCGAGGGGTTCGATCCTGGCGATGTGGTCGCTGGTGTTCTTCGCCGCTGTGGCCTTCTTCGTCGGCGGGGGCGTGTTGGGTGCCGAGGGCCTCTCGGGAGCGGGAGCCCCGCTCGCAGAATCGGTCAAGGCGGCACACGGCGGTGAGAGCAACTTCTTCTGGATCGTTGCGGTGGTGGGGATCACCGGCCTTGTGGCCTCGTTCCATTCGATCATCTTCGCGTTCAGCCGGATCATCTACGCTCTGTCGCGGGCCGGATACTTGCCGCGGTTCCTGTCGCTCACGGGACGACGCAAGAGCCCATATCTCGCGATCGTCATCCCGGCGTTCCTCGCCCTGCTCACGCTCATCATCACCAACCGTCAGAGCGACCCGGTGAACGCCATCTTGATCGTCACCGAGATGTCGGTGTTCGGCGCCCTCACCACGTACGTGCTGATGATGCTCTCGTTCATCATCCTCCGGGTGAAGGAGCCGAACGTGCAGCGGCCGTATCGGAGCCCCGTGGGCATCGTGGGCGCGGTCATCGCGGCGATCATCGCGTTCGTGGCAGGCGTCGCGCAGCTTGGTTACAACCTGCAAGGGGCGCGGACAGGCGTGCTCGTCACCATCGGGGTCCTGCTGGCGGGCTACATCTACTTCTGGCTGTACAGCCGCCACCGGCTGGTGGCCGAGGCGCCGGAGGAGGAGTTCGCCCTCATAGAGCGGGCGGAGGCGGAGCTGGACGCGCCGGTCTGACGGGGCGCTCATCGAGCAGAGGGGTTCGATGACTGAAGGGGGGCGGCGAGCCGCGAGCGGCTCGCCGCCCTTCCCCTTCCTACGGGACGCTTGTCCCCATCTCGACCGATGCGGTTCAGTACAGGGAACCTGAGAAGGAGGCGGCCACATGGAGCGAGGCAAGCTAAGCGTCAAGGACCTGGAGAAGCTCGTCGACGAGGGCGAGATCGACACCGTCCTGTGCATGTTCACCGACCTCCAGGGCCGGTACATGGGCAAGCGCATCCTGCCACACTTCTTCCTGGAGGAAGTGCTCGCCGACGAAGGTCTCCACGCCTGTCTGTACCTGTTGGCGATCGACATGGAGATGGAGCCGCTCCCCGGATACCGGTATGCGAGCTGGGAGACCGGCTACGGCGACTTCAAGCTGATCCCCGACCTCACGACGCTCCGCCTCGTCCCCTGGATCTCCAAGACCGCCATGGTGATCTGCGACATCGCGGACGAGGACACCGACGAGCCGGTCGAGGTGGCGCCGCGCCAGATCCTGAAGCGTCAGGTCGAAAAGGCCAAGGAAACGGGCTACACGGTGATGAGCGGATCGGAGCTCGAGTTCTATCTGTTCAAGGAGTCGTTCGACGAGGCCGCCGACAAGCGGTACCAGGATCTGCACCCCACGTCGACCTACATCATGGACTACCACATGCTCCAGACCACCAAGGACGAGTGGCTGATCCGCCAGATCCGGAACGGGATGAACGACGCCGGCGTGCCCGTCGAGTTCTCCAAGGGTGAGTTCGGGAAGGGCCAGCACGAGATCAACCTCGTGTACGCGGACGCGCTCGAGACGGCCGACCGCCACGCGCTGTACAAGCACGGCGCGAAGGAGATCGCCGCGCTGAACAACGCCGCGCTGACGTTCATGGCCAAGTGGACGATGGCCGAGGCCGGATCGTCCTGCCACGTGCACTCCAGCCTGTGGACCGAGGACGGATCCGACTCGCTCATGTGGGACGAGGAGGACCCCCACCACATGTCGGAGACCTTCCGCTACTACCTCGGCGGCCTGATGTCGACGGCTCGCGAGATGGCCTGGATGTTCGCGCCGTTCGTCAACTCCTACAAGCGCTACCAGCTGGGCTCGTGGGCGCCGACCGCCATCGTGTGGAGCCACGACAACCGGACCTGCGGGTTCCGGGTGGTGGGGCATGGCAAGGGTCACCGGGTGGAGAACCGGATCCCCGGCGCTGACGTCAACCCCTACCTGGCCTACGCGGCCACGATCGCCGCGGGTCTCCACGGCATACGCAACAAGCTCGAGTGTCCCCCGATGTTCGAGGGCAACGCCTACGAGGCCAAGGACGTGCCCAGGGTTCCCTCGTCGCTGCACGAGGCCATCGAGGCGTTCGGCAAGAGCGAGGTGGCCCGGGAGGCGTTCGGCGACTTCGTCTTCGAACACCTGCTGAACACGGCCCAGCAGGAGCAGGTCATCTTCGACAACACCACGGTGACCGACTGGGAGCTGACTCGGTACTTCGAGCGGGGCTGAGCTTTCGGTCAGCTGAGCAGCCCCGGGCTGCCGGTACACTCGGAGCAATGAAGCCGCTGGTCCTCGTGCGGAACGACGGGTTCGAGACGTACGGCGTGGCCGTGCCATCGCTTCGGTCCGCCGGCGTCGAGCTCCTGCTGGTCGACGCGTTCGAGGGGGAGCCGCTCCCGGAGCTGTCCGAGGTCGCCGGCGTGGTGATGCTCGGGGGGACGGTCAACGCCGACCAGGTCGATCGGCACCCGTTCCTGCTCGAGGACCGAGCGCTCACGCGAGAGGCGGTGGACACAGGCGTGCCGTTTCTCGGCGTCTGTCTCGGAGCGCAGATCCTGGCCCGGGCACTCGGTCGCCCGGTGATGAAGGCCGCCAGGCGCGAGCTGGGGTTCCAGCCCATCCATCCCACGGAGGCCGCGGCCGA
>WNFV01000997.1_pt1 | contig 63493 bp, 69 predicted proteins | sample 5400101 | NCBI WGS metagenome assembly WNFV01 (sample SAMN13153361, study PRJNA577476) | soil metagenome | isolation source: 115 cm soil or saprolite under grassland replicate 1 | place: USA:California | collected 2016-06-15
CCTCGACCTCCTGGCCAGCGGTCGCGTCGACATCGGCCTTGGGCGCGGGTACCAGCACTACGAGTTCGAGCGCCTCGGCCTCGAGCTCGACAGCGCCCGCGGGCGGTGGGAAGAATCGATCGACGTTCTGCTTAAGGCCTTCCGCGGGGAGCCGTTCAGCTACGAGGGGAAGTTCTTCAAGTTCCCCGAGACGTCGGTGTTCCCGCAGCCGCTCCAGCGCCCGCACCCGCCCATCTGGGTCACGGCGCAGAGCCCGGAATCCGTGGAGGCCGCCGTGCGCCGTGGATTCAACGTGCTCACGGGCGGCTTCGGCGTTCCGATCGAGCGCATGGCCGAGTTCCGCCGGCTCTTCGATCGGGTGGCAGCCGAGGTTCGACCGCCACACCCGCTGCAGGTCGGTGTCCAGCGCGCGGTCTACGTGACGCACGACCTGGCCGACGCGCGGGCCACGGCCGAGGAAGCCCGCTGGAACATGCGGGTGACGCTGAGCCTGCGCAACCATACCGAGCGCGTGGAGCGCGGGCGCGCCATCCCCGTGCCCGCGGCGCAGGAGCCCGACATCGACGACCTCCTGGACCGCTTCCTGGTCATCGGCACGCCGGACACGTGCATCCGTCAGATCACGCGCATCCAGGACCTCGTGGGCATCACGCACTTCACCAATGTGTCCCGAGGATCACGCAGCACGTAGACGGCCCTTGCCTTCGGATACCGGAAGTCAAAGAGCTCGCGGTCGCTGTGTGTCTTGATGATCGAGACGCGTGCGGTGATCTCTTTCCAGTTGGCGCGCAACATGTGGCCGAATTCGCTTTGCTGCCCTGCGACATACGGGCCGATCCACTCGCCCGCGCTATGAAACCCCGGCCGCAGTAGCGCGTTCCTCGAGAGCGTGTTGATCAGGAAGTGCGTGCCGGATCGCTCGTGGGCCGCCACGTAGAATGGAGCAGGCGCGCGCGTCGGGGCGGACGCCACGGTGTTGGCCCACTGACGAAGTTGCGCGCACATGAGGGCGCCTCGCCGCCCTGCTAGAGCCGGCCCTCGTCGACGGGCAGGCCAAGCCAGTGGCGGCCGACCAGCTCGTAGTGGGCCATGCGACCCTGCAGGTGCTGGGTGATCACGTGGATGTCCTGGAAGTGGCGCTGGATCAGGTTGCCCTCATAGGCGGCCGTCGCCCCGGCGGCGTTGTAGACGGTGTCGATGACCTGCGCCGCCAACCGGATGCCGTGTGTCGTGGCGAGGCGCAGGACGGCGCGCCGCTCGAGCGTGACCGAGCCGGCCAAGGCCTCGCTCCAGATCTCGCGGACCGTCTCCATGAGGAAGGCGCGGCCTGAGCGCAGGGCGGCTTCGGCCTGGCCGACGTTGACCTGGATCATTGACTGATCCCGCAGGAGCGCCTGCATGGCGCGCGGCGTCTTGGCGCCGGCCAGCTCGAAGAAGGCGTCGAGACAACTGCGCGCCATCCCTAACGCGACCGCGGCATCGCCCGAGGCGAACGCCAGCGTGCGCGGGATCTTGTAGAGCGGGCCCGTTTCCATCGCAGGCGCGGTGGCGGACAGCACGGTGCGCTCAGCGGGCACGAAGACATCGTTGACGGCGAAGTGGTGCGTGCCCGTGCCCCGCATGCCTCGCACGTGCCACGTGTCGAGCAGCTCCGCCTCGGCGACCGGCACGAAGAAGTAGCGCATCTCCGGCTGGCCGTCCTCGAGCCTGGTCTGGCCGTTTTCGATGATTTGCGCGTGCGCCGCGACCCAGGCGGCGTGCCGGCATCCGGTGCTGAAGCCCTGGCGGCCCGTCACCCGGTAACCGCCCGGCACCACGACGGCCTTCGCGGTGGCGGCCGGCGTGTTCGCCACCACGCTACGCGGAGTCTCGATCCAGATCGCACGAGCGATGTTCCGCGGCATCCGGGCTGCGTAGGTGGCGAAGATCGCGCCCTGGTTGACGGCCCAGCCTGTGCTGGCGTCCGCCTTTCCGATCTCCTCGATCACCTCGACGTAGCTCGGCAGGTCGATCTCGGCGCCGCCGATGGCGCGTGGAACCGCCAGGTGGAACAGGCCCGCGTCGGCCAGCGCTTCGAAAAGCGGCCGCGGCAGCTCGCGCGCGGTGTCGATCTCGTCGGCGCAGGAGCGGATCAGCGGAGCGAGCTTCTGCGCGGCTTCGAGCGGGGATGGGGCCACGTGGGTCCTCGCGGAGAGTGAGGTTTCCCGAGTTACCCGGCCACGCCCATCCGGGCCGCCTGCGCCGCCCGCCACTCGGCACGCGATGTGAACCCGGGACGGTTTCGGCAGAGCGCCTCGGTCTGCTCGAGGATCGCCTCGACCGGCGCCTCGATGTCGAACGGCTCGGCGTAGGGCTGGGGAGTGTGCCACGGGGTATCGACGAAGAGCTCGACCCGGTTGCCCTCGGGATCGGCGAAGTAGACCGACCAGGCATTGCCGTGGGTGACGATCCGGAACTCCTTGATCCCCTCCGCCCGCATGCGGGCGTGCATGGTCTTGAGAGCAGCCAGCGTCGGCAGCTTGAACGAGATCTGGTTCACGACGTTGTAGTCCACGCCGGGCGGCCGCCCCGTGACCAGCACCATCTGGTGGTGCTCGTCCGGGTCGTGGGACAGGAAGACCAGCGTGGATCCGCCCGGGAGCGCCCCACGGTCGCTCACGAGGAGACCGAGCACGCGCGTGTAGAAGCTCTCCATGCTGGCGAGATCGGTCACGTGTATGCCGAAATGACTGAACGCGGCGGCCGGCAGATTTGTCATCTTCCCTCCTCCGCAATCGTGTGTACGTCGCGGATCATATCACGGCGGGAAACGTCCGGAACGTGCGCAGCAGCGACGCGCGCGCTGCCGCGCCGGGCGGCGCGAAGGGGACCACCACCGGCGTCACGCCCGTGCGCGCGAAGGCGCCGATCTGCTCGCGGCAAAACTCGGCCGGGCCCACCACGCCCAGACCATCGAGGACGCGCTCGGAGATCTCCTTCACCGCCCTGGTGCGATCGCCGGCCTTCCAGGCGGTGTTCACCGCCAGAACCTCCTCGGCGAAGCCGCATTCCGCGAAGAAGCGCCCATAGGCGTCGACGATGGCGTAACCGGTGATGTCCCGCGCCAGCGTCTCGCGCACGGGCTCACGATCATCGGTGACGCAGGTCCGCACGTACACGGCGACGTCCACGTCCGCGACGCTTCGTCCGGCGCGCTTGGCCCCGGCCTCAACGTGGCTCAGCGACGCCGGCACGGCCGAGGGCGGGATCCAGTTGAGCAGGACGCCGTCGGCCACTTCGCCCGCCAGCGCGCACATCCTGGGCCCGAGCGCGGCCAGATAGATGCGCGGCGGCGGCATCGGAGCCGGGATCGCGAGCCGGAAGTTCTTGAGCCGGTAGAAGCGGCCCTCGAAGTTCACGCGCTCGCCCGCCGCGGCCATCCGGATGATCTGGACGGCTTCGCGCATCTGGTGGACCGAGGGCGTGAACGGCAGGCCGTGCCACTGGCCAACGATGATCTCGCTCGAGAGCCCGAGCCCGAGCGCGAACCTGCCGTTCGACAGATGCGCGAGCGTCGCCGCCGCCTGACCGTACACGATGGGGGTGCGGGTCTGGACCGGAATCACCCCGTTGGCAATCCGGAGCGTCGAGGTATGGGTGGCGATGAGGGTCGAGAGCACGATGGCTTCCGTGCCGGAGCCCTCGCCCACCCAGGCGGTGCGGTAGCCGCGGGCCTCCGCCTCGCGGGCGATCGCGGGGAACTCGCCGATGGGCATGGCGAGACCGGTCAGCGCGATGTCGGTCGGCATCAGATCCGCTCGCTGACGAAGGTCGTCTCGTGATCGTGGGCCACGTCCATGCGGACCAGGTGCAGGTAGCGTGTGCTCATCGCCCTCTCCTGTGGTGGGTGCGCGGCATGGACCGCCCCTTGCTCCCAGGGGGGTTCGCCCGTATCTTTGGTCGGTCGCCAATGGTCGGTTGAATGTACCGCGCCGCGTCTCTGCCGCGCACACAAACTCGAAAGGAAGACGACCGATGCCGCCACCAGTTGACCCGAACGCTGTCCTCATGACCGGCGAGAACTCCTTCATCCGGCTGAGCCCCGACGGCGGCAAGACCATGTCGGACCGCGTGAGCCACTGGCGCGTGCTCTGGTGCCCGGCGGGCGCGGGCCACACGCTCTTCATCCAGAGCACGCTGACGGACGGTCGCACCCGCATCTACAGCGACAACATCGCGGTGGCGCGGTGGCTTCAAAAAACGATCGAGACCCTGCTCTTCCCGGCCTTCGCCGACACGGCGCTGCCGGTGATCCCCGCGCGCTTCGCGAGAGCCGGCGGGCCGTGGTCCACCGCGACCGAGACGGTGACGGGCGCCGACGCGCGGATCGTGCTCTCGTGGTACGACTGCATCGAGCCCTTCGTGCTCAACGCCCCTCCCGGCTTCAACGACCGGCCGATCGGCGTGTTCAGCACCTTCTTCCCCGCCCGCGCCGCGCAGCTCGAGGTCAACGGGAAGGTCGCCACCGGGAGCCCCTGGCTCGAGATGCGCGGGGACCGGCAGGGCAGCAGCGCCACCCTCGCCTGGTCCGAGACCTGGGTCAAGCCGCGCGGATAGCCCGGCGGTGGCCTGAATGACCGAGAGCGAGGCGCTGGCGGCCCTGCGCGGCGACGACGCAGCCGAGGCGGCGCGCGCCGCGGAGACACTCTGGCTGATGTGGCATCGTTCCGGCGACTCGCGCCTCGACGGCCTGCTGCGCCGGGGTATCGAAGCGATGGAAGGCGAGGATCTGCCCGGAGCAGAGACGGCGTTCACCCGTCTGATCGAGGAAGCTCCGGCCTTCGCCGAAGGGTGGAACAAGCGCGCGACCGTCCGCTATCTCGCCGGAGACTACGAGGCGTCGATCGCCGACTGCCGGGAGACGCTGGCGCGAAACCCCAACCACTTCGGCGCCCTCTCGGGCCAGGGACTCTGCCATTTCGCGCTGGGGCAGTTCCGCGAGGCTGCCCTACTCTTCCGCCGCACGCTCGCCGTGCATCCCCATCTCGGCGGCGCGCGGGGAAATCTCCGGAGGGCCGAGGAAGAGATCGCGAAGTGGAACTAGGCGGCGGCCTTCAGATGACCGCGTCGCGCCGGAGCCGCGCGATCTCTTCCTTGCCGTAGCCGGCCTCCTTCAAGATCTCGTCGGTGTGCTCGCCGAGCGTCGGCGGCTCCCGGTCGAGGCCCGGGCTACCGTGCTCCAACCGGAACCCGGCGCCGACGAGCCGCATCGGCCCGTAGCGGCTGTCGATCGTCTGGAGCACGTCGCGGTGCTCGAGCTGCGGGTGGCCGACGATCTCGTCGATCGTCCAGATGGAGCCGCAGGGCACGTCCGCGGCCGTCAGCCGCGCCTCCCAGCTTCGGGGGCTGTCGGTCGCCAGCGCGGTCTCGATGATCTCGCGCAGCGCCGGCTCGTTCGCGGTGCGCGCGGGCCAATCCTTGAAGCGCGGATCGTCGAGCGCGTCCGCGCGCCCGAGCACTCGCATGAGGCCTCCGAACTGCTTCTCGGTGAGCACCGCCAGCACGAGGTAGCCGCCGCGCGCCCGAAACCGGCTCGCCGTGGGCTTTCTACTTACAGATCCGTTGCCGATCTGGCGCTGCTCGATGCCCGCGACCGTGTACTCGGAGACGGGGCCGGCGAGGAAGGCGAGCGTCGCGTCCAGCATCGCGACGTCCACGAGCTGCCCGCCGCCGGTGTGCGTGCGCTGGTACAGCGCGCTCGAGACGGCCAGCGCCGCCGTCATGCCGCCGATCGTGTCGCAGATCGCGAACCCTGCGCGCGTCGGGCCGCGCTCCGGCTCGCCGGTGATCGACATGATCCCGGACATCGCCTGGAGCTTGCCGTCGAAGGCCGCCGTCGTGCGCTCCGGCCCCGTCCGGCCGAAACCCGAGACCGCGCAGTAGATGAGCCGCGGATTGATGGCCGAGAGCGCTTCGTACCCGAGCCCAAGCCGGTCCATGACGCCGCCCCGGAAGTTCTCCCATACGACGTCGGCCCCGGCCGCGAGCCGCCTGACGATCTCCACCGCCTCCGGACACCTGAGGTCGAGCGTGATGCTGCGCTTGTTGCCGTTCACCGCCAGGAAGGACGGCGCCATCTTCCGCTCGGCCCATGCCTGGTCGGCGGGCGAGACGCGCGTCTCGTCGCCCTCGTGCGACTCGATCTTCACGACGTCGGCGCCGAGAAGCGCCAGCTGGTAGGTGCCATACGGCCCCGCCAAATAGCGGGTGAAGTCGAGGATGCGGACGCCCGCGAACGGCTTGGTCACGACCCGTCGCGCTTGGCCTTCGCAACGGTTTTTATTACGTCAAATTCCTTCCGTCGCTGGGCGATGATCTCCGGGGTGAGCTTCGTGAGGTCGTTGTAGTCGCGCTTCCATGACGCGTCATCGCTCCACCGGAGGGGAGACTGCACGGTGGTGCGGGCGGCCGGCGCGCTCTCGAGGATCCGCAGCGCGAGCTCGAGCGTCTGCGTCTGCGATCGGACGTCGAAGGGCCGGCCGGCAGAGTTACCGAGCGGGAAATCGCTCCACAGGAAGCGCGGGACGCCGCAGTGCTCGACGATGTCCTTGGCGCAGCCCATGATCACGGTCGGCACTCCGTGCGCTTCGAGGTGCCGGGCGGCCAGACCCACGGTCTGGTGGCAGACGGGTCAGCTAGGGACGAGCACGGCGACGTCGGCGCCATCCTCCCGGCAGCGCCGCAGGAGCTCGGCAAGGTCGGCCTCCGTCTCCCGGTGGCTGCGGTTCGTCGGAGCGCCGTGGAAGCGCGGGGTCAGCGCACCGATGCGCCCAGCGGCCACCGCTTCCTTCAACCGCTTCAGCGGGAAGTAGGTGTTGATGTCCTCGGCCGTCGTGTGCGTCCGATCGTAGCCGACGTGCGAGATCCTGAGATCGGGCGCCGTCTCCGTGGACGCCGAGTACACCTTGTAGAACTTGGCCGAGGCATTGTAGGGAGCGCCGGGCCCCTGGTCTCCGGCCTCCGGTTGGAAGGGGGCCGCCGTCGTGATCAGCGTCACGCGCGCCCGCGCGAGCGGCGTCCCCAGCGGCGTGAACGGGACTTCGACGAAGTGGGCCCAGCGGTACGGGTTGCCGTAGCCCAAGGCGAGATAGTAGTCGCGCGTCCGCTGCATGTACGAGATGGGGACGTCGTCCGCCGCGGCCACTGCCTTCGTCTCAGGGACGGTCGTCGCCATAGCCGCCCCAGTCTAGCCCGCGTAGCCCGCCGCGTCCAGGCGGGGAATAGAGACCTGACCCCTAGTCGAGGACCTCGCGCATCTTGCGGGCCAGCTTGCTCGGAGTGAAGGATTTCTGCAGGAACGGCGTGTCGCGCTCCAGGATGCCTTCATGGACGATGACATTGTCCGTGTAGCCGGACATGTAGAGTACCTTGAGGTCCGGGCGGAAGCCCTGGACGGCCTTGGCCAGAGTGCGGCCGTTCATTCGGGGCATCACCACATCGGTGATGAGCAAGTGGATGGTGCCGGGATGCCGCTCGGCGATGCGAAGGGCGTCCGAGACGTCTTCGCTTTCGAGCACGGTGTATCCCAACATCTCGAGAAGCTCGCGCGCCAGGGCGCGGAACGCGGGCTCGTCCTCCACCAAGAGGACGGTTTCGGTCCCGCGTGGCAGCCCACCGGGCTCGCTGGCCGCCGCGACCGTGGCTTTCCCCTCGGCCCTCGGGAGATAGATCCGGAACGTCGTGCCCTGCCCAGGCTCGCTGTCCACCGTGATGTGGCCATGACTTTGATGAATGATCCCGTAGGCCGCGGCCAAGCCGAGCCCCCTGCCCTTGCCGATGGCCTTGGTGGTGAAGAAGGGCTCGAAGACGCGGGCGCGGGTCGCCGCATCCATTCCGGTGCCGCTATCGCTCACGGTGAGGACCACGTGCGGGCCGGGCCGCGCGTCGACGTGCCGCCGCACGTACGCGGCGTCCAGCTCCACATTGCGCGTGCTGAGCGTCAACTGCCCGCCCTCGGGCATCGCGTCCCGGGCATTGATGGCCAGGATGAGGATGATCTGCTCGAGCTGCCCGTGATCGGCGGTGACCAGGCCCGTCGACGGGTCCAGGTCCAAGATGAGGTCGACATCCTCCCGAAGTACGGGCTCGAGCAGCGCCTTCATGTCAGAGATCACGTCGTTGATGTCGAGCACGGTTGAGTCGAGGATCTGGTGCCGACTGAAGGCCAGGAGCTGGCGCGTCAGGCTGGCCGCGCGGTCTCCCGCGTCTCCGATTATCTTGATGTCACGCCTATTCGGATGATCAGCGGGGAGCTGACCCAGCACCAGGTGACAGCGCACACTGATCACCGTCATCAGATTGTTGAAGTCGTGGGCGATGCCCCCAGCCAGGCGCGCGATCCCTTCCATCTTCATGGCTTGGCGCAGCTGTTCCTCAAGGTGCTTGCGCTCCGTGATGTCCACGAGAACCGCCAGGGTGCCCGAGACCTGGCCCTGGCCGTCGAGGATCAGCGCAGTGGATGTGAGCACATCGATCAGCGTGCCGTCCTTCCGCCGCCGGTGCGACTCGTATAGGGTGGCCTCGCCCTGGAGGTTCCGCGCCACGGCCTGATCGAACTCGGCACGCTTCGCGTCCAGGATCATGGGAACGAAGTGGCCGAGCACCTCGTGTTCCTTCCAACCGAACATCCGCTCCGCGGCCTTGCTCCAGGTGGTGACGCGCCCCGCCGGATCCAGCGCGACGATAGCGACGGCCGCCGCGTCGATGAGGGTTTCGAGCGACCGAGTCCGCTCCCAGAGCGCGCGCCCGGCTCGCTGCTTCGCGAGCGCCTTGTCGATCGTCGCCATCAAATGATCCATCTCGAACGGCTTGGTCACGTAGCCGAAGGCGCCGCTATTGACGGCCTCCATGGCGGTGGTCACCGAGGCCTGACCCGTGATGATAATGACCTCGGTGGCCGGGGCCGACGTCTTGATGGCCTGGAGCAGGTCGAGCCCGGAGACATCCGGCAAGTGAAGGTCCAAGATCGCCGCGTCGACGGAGCGGCCTGTCAACAGCTCGAACGCAGCCCGGGCTTGGGTCGCGGTTCGGACGGAATGGCCACGAAGCTCCAGCACATCGGCGATGCTCTGAAGGGTGTCGGGGTCGTCGTCGACGATGAGGATGCTGGCCGGCTCGTGCATCGAGACTAGAGTACGAAATGTTGCTCCATCTGCCTACTCTAGAAATTGTTCCGAATGGAACACGAGTTGTGTGCTAAATGGAACATCCCTGCGACAGGGAGATCTACCCGTGCAGGAAGATATCCATGAGCGAGCTATGGACGTGCAGGCCACCGTTGTACTCGATGAAGCCCAGCTTCCGAAACTTGTTCATGAAACCATTGACCCGGGAGCGGGTGCTGCCGATCATTTCCGCCAGCGTCTCCTGGCTGATCTTGGGAAGGACGGGCTCGGATTTCCCCCCCTTGCCTAAACGGGACAGCAGCAACAGCACTCGCGCCAGCCGCTTCTCGCTCGAGTTGAACAGCTGATCCACGATGTCTTCCTCCATGCGCGCCGTGCGCGACAGGAGGTGCTCCATGAAGAGCTCCGTGAGCGCCGAGGCCTGCTGGAGCGCCGCGACCATGGCCTTTCTCTCGATTCTCACGAGAACTGCATCGGTCATCGTGAGGGCCGTGGCCACGCGAAGCGGTTGGCCGGCGAGGCATCCTTCAGCAAAAAACTCTCCGGGGCCGACAATGGCCACGACGGCCGACTTCCCTCGTGACGAGACGACCGTCAGCTTGACGCGGCCCTTTTGGACATAGAAGACGGCATCGGCAGGATCGCCCTGGGCGTAGATGACCTGGGCCTTCCGATACTCCTGGACGACCCGCCCGGGGCCCGCCTTGGAGAGGAACTCCCACAGACGAGAGCGCTGAGACTGTTTCAGTGCCATTTCGGCCTCCGATCTGACCCTGACCAAATCTCACAGGACGGTCCGAGCGCGCGTCTGATTACATCAGGGCCGAGCGGGACCTGTCAAGATCGCCAGAGAGCTCCTCAGCGGGCGATCTCTCCGACGACGCGGACGCGGGTGCGCAGGGAGTTGCCGGGCAGGTAGGCGAGCGGCAGGTCCTCCACCTCCACCACGGTGATGGTCGCGCGGTCGGCGCCGGCCGCCACCGCCTTGTCCTCGGCTGCCCGGCGGGCGCGCGCGATGGCCTCCTCCCGTGAAAGATCCTGGAAGATCTGGTCCACCTCGGCGCTCACCTGGGCGATCGCGGCGCCCACCGCGTTGGCCACCGCTTGGTGCGGCACGTTCAGGACCTCGGAGACGCCGGCCAGGCGCAGCGGCACCAGGAACGACCCGCCGCCCACCACGATCAGCGGCGTGTCGCCCGCATCCGTCTTCATGCGGTCCACGCCCTCCTCGATCATGGCGCGCGCGCGCGCGAGGGCCGCCTTCACCAGCGCGGGCGGCAGCGATGCCACGCGCGTGCGGTCGCCGAGGTCGACGAGCCCGGCGGCGACCGCGACGTCGGTGACGGTCAGGATGTCGCCCCCGAACACGAGGGCCTGCTCGGTGAGGCGATAGCCCACGCTGGCCGGTCCGACGGTGAGCGATCCACCGGCTGTCGAAACGATGGTTCCACCGCCCAGGCCCAGCGAGAGGAGATCGGGCATGCGGAAGAGCGTGCGGACGCCGCCGATCTCGACCACGTTGTTGGCCTCGCGAGGGAAGCCGTGCCGGAGGCTCCCGATGTCGGTGGTCGTGCCGCCCACGTCGACGACCAGCGCCTCGTCGCGCTTGGAAAGGAACGCGGCGCCGCGCATCGAGTTGGTCGGTCCCGACGCGAAGCTGTAGACGGGATACGCCTCCGCCACCCCCGCCAACATCACGGTACCGTCGTTCTGGGTGAGGTAAAGCGGAGCCCGGATGCCGCTCGCGCGCAGCGCCTCGGTGAACGCCCGCGTCGTCCTCCGGGCCAGCTCGATGAGGCAGGCGTTGAGCAGGGCGGCGTTCTCGCGCTCGAGGAGACCAATGCGGCCGAGCCGGTGGGAGAGGGTGACCGCCACGCCGGGACACTCCTCGAGGAGAATCGCGCCGGCCTCTTCCTCGCAGGAGGCGTTCAGCGGCGAGAAGACCGCGGCGATTCCGACCGAGCGGATCCCGGCGGCGCGGATCCGCCGCGCGGCCTCGCGCATGCCCTTGGCGTCGAACGGGACGAGCGGGCGGCCGTCGAACTCGTGCCCGCCCTCCAGCATCACGACCTCCCCCCTGACGAGGCCCGCCAGCTCCTCGGGCCAGTCCACGAAGGGCGGGAGCGATGCGCCGGAGGGCAGGCCGATGCGCACCGCGGCGACCCGGCCGAGGTCGCGGCGCTGCACCACCGCGTTGGTGAAGTGGGTGGTGCCGATCATCGCCGCCTGGGCCAGGCGCGCGGCGGGCGCCTGCTCCACCAGCGCGGCGAGGGCGCGGGTGATGCCGGTGGTCACGTCCGCGGTGGTGGGGGTCTTCACCGCCGCCACCACCGCGTCCTCCTCCAGGAGGACCGCGTCGGTGTTGGTGCCGCCGACGTCGATGCCGATCCGCCGTCTCACGCGAACACCGAGCAGAAGTCGAGGTCGTAGCCGAAGGCGCGCGGGCCCACGTGCTGGAGACCCTTCGGCGTGAGCAGAATCGGTGGCGCGGGCAGGGCGATGACGGTCACCCGCTGGCCATAGCGCAGCGTCTCGGTGCCGATCGCGTCGCCGGAGACGGTGTCGAGCACGCAGATGAGGTCGGGCGTCATGACCCGCGGGAGGCCGTCGAGCCAGCCGACCGCGAACTCGTTCTGGAAGGCGAGGGAGAAGCCGTGGCCCCGGAAGTCGTCGAGGCCCTCGATCGTCGCCGTGCCCCGGAGGAAGCCCTCGGTGGTGCGCCGCGCGATGTCGTGGATCTTGCCGCTGAAGAGCTTGATCCCGGCCTCGACCTCGAGCACCGCCTCGATCGGATCCCGGTGGGCCCGGCGCGCGGCCTGCACGGCCCGGCCTATTCCGATGGCCTTGGAGGTGGAGCCGAGGATCGCGCACTCCTTGACTTCCTTGCCGGTTCGCGGCGCCTTGCAGGTGGACGCGATGGAGCCCACCTCCACGCAGGCCTTGCGGCTGATCCGCTCCATCCACTTCCAGCTCGCCGCGCGCGCCACCACCACCGCGTTGTCGCGGACGTCGGCGAGGGTCAGCGGGTACATCCTGAGATCGTGGATGGCGAAGCTGGTCATCTGCGCCTCGGGGAACGCGCGCCCCATGCAGTCGGCGTCCACGACCGGCAGATCCAGCAGGGCCGCGGCCATGAAGGGCTGGATGGAGTTGCCGCCACCGATCTCGAGCGACATGACCGCGCGGAACTCCTGACCGAGGTACTCCTCCATCATGGTGACGGCCAGCGCCATCGTCTTCGGGTCCGTGAGGCGCTCCTGGCCGACCAGCGGCGCGCCCATGTTGGAGACAACCGCCACCAGGTCGTCGTCGGCGAGCTCGGCGGCCGTCATGAGCCGGCACACCACGCCCTTCCGGTAGAGCTGGCGCATGTTGAGCAGCGCCAGGTACGGGCTGCCGCCGCCGCCCGTGCCCAGGATCCAGGCGCCGATGGCCAGGCTCTCGATCTCGTCCGCCCCTACGGGTCTCATCGGTCCGGGCGCATCAGAACCCCGTGAACTCCTCGAGTCCCATGAAGCGCGCGATGCCCAGGACGAGCACCAGCGCCACCCCGATGGCGAAGGCGGACACCGCGGCCGCGGTGGGGTCGAACGAGTACTTCAGATAAGCGAAGAGCTCGATGGGCAGCGGGGTCAGCTTCGAGCTGGTGAGGAACAGCGACAGGGTGAAGTTGTCGAAGGAGATCGCGAAGGCGAAGATCGCCCCCGCCACCACGCCGGGCTTGATCACGCCCAGGGTGATCTCGAAGAACGCTCGCGCCGGATGGGCGCCCAGGCTCTGCGCGGCCTCCTCCAGTGCCATGTCGAAATGGGTGAGCGTGGCGGTGACCGTGCGGATCACGTAGGGGGTCGTCACAACGATGTGGCCGATCAGGAGCGCCGCGTAGGAGGCCTGCATCTGGAGCAGCGTGTAGAACTGCAGGAGCGCGACGCCGGTGAGGATCTGGGGCATCAGCAGGGGTGATGTGACAAACGCGTTGAGCAGCTCACGGCCGCTGAAGCGTCCGCGCACCAGCACGATGGCGGCCGCCGTGCCGATGACGGTGGAGGCAACGGCGGTCCAGAATGCCAGCTCGGTGGAGAGCCAGAGGGCCTGCATGAACTCCCGGCGCTGGAAGAAGTTGGCGAACCACTTCAGCGAGAATCCCTGCGGGGGAAAGGTGAAGTAATTGCCCGCATTGAAGGCGGCCAGGACGACGACCACCATCGGGAGCAGCAGGAAGGCGTAGACGAGACCCACCACCGCCCGCAGGATCACACGATCCCCCGGAGCGCGCGCTCGGTCACCTTGATGTAGACGCCGATCAGGACCACCGAGATCAGGAGCAGCACGAAGGCGTTGGCCGCGCCGAACGGCCAGTCGAATACCGAGAGGATCTGCTCGTAGACCACCATCGGCAGCACGTGCACCTTGAAGCCGCCCACCAGGATCGGCACCACGAACGAGCTGATGGCCAGGGAGAAGACGAGCAGCGAGCCCGCCAGGATGCCGGGCAGCGACAGCGGCAGGGTCACCTCGAAGAAGGCGCGCCGGGGCGAGGCCCCCAGGGTCTGCGAGGCCTCGATGAGCTGGGGCTCGATGCGCTTCAGCACGCCGGTGAGTGACAGCACCATGAACGGCAGGAACACGTGCACGAGTGCCAGCACCACCCCGAACTTGTTGTACATGAGCGGCAGCGGCTTGCCGAGCCACCCGCGCTGCACGAGGCTCTCGTTGATGAGCCCGCGGTCGGCGAGCAGGATCATCCAGCCATAGCAGCGGATGACGATGCCGACCAGGAGCGGGGAGAGGATGAATACGATCAGCAGAGGCTTCCACCGTGATCGGGTCAGCGCGAGATGGTAGGCCAGCGGATAGCCCAGGAGCAAGGAGACCGCCGTGGTGATCACCCCCAGCCAGAGGGTGTCCACGAGCACGCCCAGGTAGTAGGCGTCGGTGAAGAAGTGGATGTAGTGCTGCGGGGTGAAGGCCCAGTCGAGCTGCCCGTACGACTGCCGCGAGAGGCTGATGGCGAACATCAGCAGGAGCGGGGCCACGAAGAACACCGCGAGCAGCAGGACGTACGGCCCCAGCAGCAGGACGCGGGCGCGGCGGATCACGGGCTAGCCAGCTCGGAGGGGGGCTCTGCCCCCCTTCCGAAACGTCCCCCCGACACGATTGCGCCGGCAAAGCCGGCGCTCGAAGCGGAACACTCTGCTCGCGAGCTCATGGGAATCACTCGGACAGAGGGTCAGCGGCCGAGGAGCTCCGCGGCTGCGCGGGCCACGAGGAGGTTCGCCAGCAGGGTCGGCACGCCGGTGAGGGACGCGATCTCGTCGCGCGTCTTGCGGCGGAATCCGATGCAGTCCATGACCACGAGGCCCGCGTGGCCGGCGCGCAGCGCATCGGCGGCGCGGCGGACCGCCGCGGGATCGCTCTCCTCGTAGGGCGAGAGCGGGACGACGTGGGCGTCGAAGCCCGAGGCGCGCCAGCGCGCGGTGGTCTGCGGCACGTGGCGCTCGGACGGCGTCAGCACGCCCAGGCGCCCGGAAAACGTCAGGGCCCGGAGCAGGCCAAGCAGGAGCTGCTGCGGCTCCAGGAGCGGGCGGCGCGCGGCGAGCCGAGGGAAGGCGCCCGTGCACAGCAGCACATTGAGCGTGACGCCCTGGTCCTCCAGTGCGGCGATCCGCGCCTCGACGAGGGGGATCACGTGGCTCTTGCCCACGAAGACCGACGAGCCGTCGGCCAGGCGGGTGACGAGGATCTCGTCGTCCCCCTCAGGCGCGAGCGCCGCGATCCGCTCGCGGCCGAGCCCGTCGAGCGCGCCCGCCTCGACGATCTCCACGTCGCCGCCGAGGATCGCCGCCATGTCCGGCACCACGTCGCTGCGCGGCGATTGCCCGACCGTGATCAAGCCGACCTTCGTCATGCTCGTTCCTCCTGGATGATGCGGGCGTCGGCGGCCGCCCAGCCTGCCCGCACGCGGGCGCCGGCCGAGAAGCGCACCTCGCCCAGCTCGAGGGCCTGCAGCTCGAGCCCGGCGTCGCTCTTCAGGATGTACCGGACCGTCTCGCCCTGGTAGACGACGTGGGCGACCGTCATCGGAAGCACGGTGTCGACGGCCCCGGTGGGCTCGAGCCGGATCCGCTCCGGGCGGAGGGCGACAGCGACGGCGGCCCCGGCGGGCGCGGCACCGGTGGCCGCGAGCGTCGCGCTGCCGCAGTCCACCCTGTCCGAGCCGGTCGCGCGACCGGACAGGAGATTGATGTTGCCGATGAAGCCGGCCACGAAGGCGGTCGCCGGCGTCTCGTAGAGCCCGCGCGGCTGGGCGACCTGCTCGACATGCCCGCGGTGCATGACCGCGATGCGGTCGGACATCGTGAGCGCTTCCTCCTGGTCGTGCGTCACGTAGATCGTCGTGATGCCCACCTCGCGCTGCAGGCGCTTGAGCTCGATCTTCATGTGGTCGCGCAGCTTCTTGTCGAGCGCGCCCAGCGGCTCGTCGAGCAGGAGGACCGCCGGGCGGGTGACGAGCGCGCGGGCCAGCGCCACCCGCTGCTGCTCGCCGCCCGAGAGCTCCGCGGGATAGCGGGCACCATGGCCCGGGAGCTGGACGAGGTCCAGCGCCTCGGCCACCAGCCGGGCGATCTCCACCCTCTCCATGCGCTGCATGCGGAGCCCGAAGCCCACGTTCTGCGCCACGGTGCGGTGGGGGAAGAGCGCATAGTGCTGGAACACCATGCCGACGCGCCGCAGGTGCGGCGGCACCCTGGTGACCGTCCGCCCGTTGATCGCCACGTCGCCCGCGTCCGGCGTGACGAAGCCCGCCACCGAGCGCAGCGTGGTGGTCTTGCCGCACCCGGAGGGGCCGAGGAGCGTGAAGAACTCGCCCGGGGCCACCGCGAGCGACACCCCGTCGAGCGCCCGCGTCGCGCCGTAGCGCTTGACCAGGTTGACCAGCGTGACGGTATCGCTGGCGCGGGGCGCCTCGGTCAACGCATCTCCTTGTTCCACTTCTCGGTCCACTGCGGGCGCTGCTTGGCCACGTGAGCCCAGTCGAAGAGCACGAGCTTGTCCACGTCGGCCGGCCCGCTGACGATCTTCCTCGCCACGTCCGCCGGCACCTTGACCGTCTTGTTGGTCGGGCTCCAGAACAGCTCGGTGGCAAAGGCAAGCTGCACCTCGGGCGAGATATACGCGTCGATAAACTTCCACGCGAGATCCTTGTTCTTCGAGCCCCGCGTGACCTGGACGATCTGGTCGAGGATCGGCTGGCCCTCGCTGGGAGCGACCCAGTCGACCGGGATGCCCCGCTTCTGCATATCGTAGGCGGAGGCGTCGTGGAGCACCGCGAGCACGACCTCCTTCTGCTCGAGCTGCTTCTCGACGGTGCCGGTGAAGTCCACCAGCTTGGGCTGGGCGCGCTTGATGGCGGCGACTCCGGCGTCGATATCGAAGTAGTCCTTGCCATAGAGCTTCGAGGCAACGAACAGGAAGTTGATGCCGAGCGTGTTGCCGATGACATAGGTCGCCCGCTTGCCGGCGTAGGACTCGTCCCAGAAGTCCTTCCAGGAGGTGGGCTTTCTGGTGCCGGAGTCGGTGCGGTAGGCGAGGCCGATGCGGCCCCAGAACATGGCGAGGCTCGTATCGCCGATGAGCGCCTTCGGGTAGAGGTTCTTGATGTTGGGCGCGAGGGCTTCGTTGCGCTTCTCGAAGAAGCCGCGCTCGCGCGGGATCGGGAAGGCCGGCTCGTTGCCGAATACCACGTCGTAGGGCGGATTGTCGGGGCCCGCAGCCAGGAGCTTGGCGACCCACTCCGTGGTGATTCCGGTGACGATCTCGACCTTCACCCCGTGCTTCTTCTCAAAGGGCTCGACCAGGACCTTTTTCATCACCTCCTGCCAGCGCCCGCCGTACCCGGTGACGACGAGGGTTTTCTGCTGGGCGGCCGCGCGGGGAGCCGGGACGAGGGTGGCGACCAGGATCGCGATCAGGGCGAGCATCAGACGAGAGCGCATGAGCAGACCTCCGAGGGAGTTTTGACTTCTGCTTGTCTCACGAACGCAGCCTATTATCAAGGCCCTGGCTTCGCCTCGCGGCTTCCTGGCGCCGAGAAGGGTGTAGACTGGAGTCGCAGGAACGCTTCAAGAAGAGCGCATCAACGTGAACGCCGGATCGCCCTGCGTATTCCAAGGAGGTTGACATGGCATCAACCAACCCGAAACCGACGAAGGTCACGCCGATCACTCTGCCGCCCCTGCCCTGGCCTGAGGACGCCCTCGAGCCCTTCATCTCGAAGAACACGATCGGCTTCCATTATGGCAAGCACCACAGGACCTACGTGGACAAGCTGAACGAGCTCATCGCGGGCAAGCCCGAGGCCGCCATGTCGCTCGAGGACATCGTCAGAAAAACGGTCGGCAAACAGACGAAGGTGGACATCCTCCACAACGCCCAGCAGACCTGGAACCACACATTCTACTGGAACAGCATGCGGCCGAAAGGCGACCCGAAGCCACCGCGGGAGATCGCCGAGAAGATCCAGAGCTCGTTCGGAGGGTACGACGCTTTCAAGAAGAAATTCGCCGAAGCCGCGGTGGGGCAGTTCGGCAGCGGCTGGGCGTGGCTCATCGCCCAAGGCGGCAAGCTCAAGGTCGTCGCGACTCCCGACGGCGAGGACCCTCTTCCCACGAGCGCGACGCCGCTTCTCACGCTGGACGTCTGGGAGCATGCCTACTACCTCGACTATCAGAACCGCCGGAAGGACTACGTCGCGGCGGTCATCGACAACCTCCTGAACTGGGACTTTGCGACGCAGAATCTTGCGCATGGGAACGATAAACGGGAACGCCCTCCGCGGCGGTGAGTATTGTCAGAAAGACAACAGGGCTGACCGTCGTGACGGCACCCTGGTGCAAAAAGTCACTCGGGCCCAGGTATCCTGCCCGCAACATCGATTCGCGGCTCGGCGCCAAGCTTGGGTCTGAGCACCACGGTCTCGGCCTGGCCCGGCATGATACCGACCAGTGCTTGAACCGTCAGGCCGTGAGTCACCACCACGAGCGTGCCCGGTCCGCGCCAGCTGGACACCATCTGCTTCAACGCCGCGAGCCGTTCCGGGCTCTTGTCGGACGCTGCCACGGCCCATGTATTGTCGACTGGACCGAGCGCCAGCAGCCGCGCGGTTTCCAGGCAGCGGCACCAGGGCGACGAGAGGATCTTGTCTACGCGCACGCCGTGTTGGCGGAAGGCCTCGCCGAGCGCCCTCGCTTGCGCCCGTCCTCTGTCATCCAGATTGCGCTGGGTCGAGCAGTCGTCGATCTTGAAACCGGGCGGGTCGCCGTAGCCGGGCGGGGCATTGCCATGGCGGATCAGCGCGACAAGACTGCCATTGACGAGGGCGGCCCAGGCTTCCCGGGAATCATCGGCGGCCGCCACCGGCGCGGCGATCAGCGAAAGGGCGAGAATGGCGAGCGCGAGCCGGCTCAGACACGCCTTCCGACGATCACCAGGTCCCGACAGCGCATAGTCCGGAGCCGGAAGCATAGCCTAGCCCTCCGGATTCTCTTGCGCCGGGGCCTCCAGCACGAGCGCCTCCAGCGCCTCGTAGGGTTGCGCGCCCACCACGCCGCGGCGGCCCACGACGAACGTCGGCACGCCCGTGACGCCGTACTGGCGCGAGAGCTCCCAGTCAGCGTCGACGGCGGCCTTGAAGGTTCGCTTCTCCAGCACCTCGCGGGCGCCGGCGGCTGACAGGCCCACCTGCTCCACGACCTCCAGGAGCACCGCGGGCTGCGAGATGTCGCGCGCCTCCACGAAGTAGGCGCGGAACAACGCGTCGTGGAGCGCCTCTCCGCCCGGTTGCGTGTCCACCCACTTGCCCAGCTCCTGGGCCAGACGGCTGTTGTAGGTCATCGTGCGCTCGCCGTAGGGCAGTCCTTCGGCGTCCATGCGCGCTTTCATCTGTGCGTGCATGGCCTTCCGATCGACGTTGCGCCCCGCGAACAGATCGGCCAGCGAGCGACCTTCCGGCGGCGTGTCCGGGTGCAGCGGGAACTGCACCCACTCGACTTTCACGTTGTGCTCGGCCTTCAGCCTCTCAATACGCACGGTACTGAGATAGCACCAGGGTCAGACGTAGTCGGAGAAGATCTGCATCGTGATTGGCTGGGTCATGACATCTCCTGTCCGCTCGATGTGACGCGCGCCCATCCGATCGGATGAGCTGAGGGCAGCGGCGCCAGGTGGCCCCGGCGCGCCGATTGGTTCAATCAATCGGAGACGTGATGAAACGACGCACCTTGACGCTGCTCGGCTTGCCGAAGACGTAGCGACAGGGTGACCGACAAAATCTGGGTGAGGTCGGGTACCTCCCTGCAGAGGATCCAGAAGTTCTCGCGGTTGACTACAAGAAGGCGGACTGGTGTCTCCGAGACGACCGTGGCCGAACGGGTGCCTCCATCCAGCAGGCTCATTTCGCCGAAGAATGCTCCGGGCCCGAGACGCACTGGCCTTTCCTCTGCCACATGGACGTTCACAGCGCCATCAAGGATGAGGAAGAACTCGTCTCCGGGCTCGCCTCTCCGGGTATGCACGGTGCCGGCAGGGGCGTCGAGGACTCGCGCGATCTTGGCGACATTCCGAAGTTGCTTCTGGCTGCACCCCTGCAGGATCGGGACTTCCTCGAGGTCTATCTTGTCCGCCTGCTGGTCTCCGGATCCGGACAAGACGGGTCCGAATCGATCCGTGGAATCATACGCGATCGAACCGTCCATCATCCGGCTGATGAGTTCCATCGGTGCCCTCCTGTCCGGGTCCCTGTCCCCTGATCGCTCCTCTGGCGGGTTCCCCCAGGTTGTCCCTCCCGGTGAATTGATGCATGTCCACGCCGCAACAAGGATGCCAGATGGCAACTCTAGGAAAAACGTGGAGTTCTGGCGCGGCGTCCGTGGATCTCAGGGCATCGTGCCTGAAGCCGAGACAGAACGACTCGGGCAGGGAAACGGAGCGCCCCAAGGAGAGACCGCCTGGTGTCCCTACTGCTGGAACGTGCTTCGAGTGCCGGGCCACATGACGAGCCAGACGAGGCCCGAGGGAGGCAGCAACCCGAGGCGTACGTGGTCGTTCGAGCCGAGAGGCATAGCCACGAGGCGAAGGCTCAGTGGATCGTACGTTGAGGGCTGCTGCCGACCGAGAAGGTGGCTCTTCGAGGTGAGCGGCCGCGCCGCGAGGCGAGGGCTGAGTTGCTCTGGCGAAGTTAATTGGCCCGGCACTAGCCGACGCGGTGACGTTGGGCGATGATTTCTGCCACCGTCGCCTTGGTGACGCGCGGCCGTCGTCTACGCCCCTGGGCACCGTAACAGCTCCTACTTGCAGGCTGGGTGGCCACATCCGCAGCGGCTGCCCTGCATCTTCCCCTTCGCGCAGTCGTCCGAGCAATAGCCGTTCTTGCCTTCGACCGCCGAGCATTTACAGCCGTCGTGCTTGCACGTCATATGTCCCTCCTTGTAGATCATCGTCGAACTTCCGCTCGTGGCCGCGCAGGTTCGTGGACGATGCCGCGGCGAAAGGGCGCCAGCCCGAGACGTCAGGTGGTGGGGTGGAGCGGTGGAGCCGAGGAGCTATGCCTTCTCCCATTCCGTCCTCCATCTCTTCATCTTCTCGATCTCGGCCTCCTGGGCCTTCATGATCTGCTGGGCCAGCTTCTTGATCTCTGGCCGCTTCCCCTTTTCGAGAACCTCCTTCGACATCTCAATGGCACCTTCGTGGTGCGCGATCATGTCATGGAGAAACTGGACATCGTACCCACCCGGTCGCATGTCGGCCGGTGCCCCATGTTTCATTTGCATGCCCGGGATGTTCTCGCTCTTGGCGGACGCTGCGCCTTTGTACCAGGCATTCCGCCATGTCTTCATCTGGTGGATCTCGGCGGTCTGATCCTTGATGATCTGACCGGCAAACGTCTTCAGGTCCGGGTGCTTCGCCTTCTTCAGAGCCTCCCTGGCCATATCCACTGCGCCTTGATGGTGCACCGTCATGTTGTCGATGAACCGGAGGTCAACGTCCGGGGCTTGTGCCGCAGCGGAGAGCGCCAACCAGAATGCGCCGATGACCAGTGTGGTAAGTCCCGTCACGCTATGCCGAATCAACCGCATCTCCCCTCCCCTCGTCACCACACTCTGAAGCCCGGCGCGTTCAACGACGCGCCCGAGATCAGCCGCGCCAGGGTGGGCCCATAGGCGATGATGACCATCACCGCGGCCAGGACCACCCAGGGCCGCAGGCGATCCAGGAAGGCCGGTCCCTCTTCGGCCCGCGCCAGGACTTGGGCGAACTCGGGCATGGCCGGCGCCGGGTGGCGCGAGATGGTCACCGTCAGCAGGAGATTCAGGAGATACAGGATACCGCTGACGAAGAGCAGCGTGCCGCCCACGCCGACCCAGAGGAGCAGGGTCTTCCATTCAGGCTGAAAGTACGCGGCCTGGCTGATCATGGTCCTGCGCGGCATGCCCCGGAGTCCCAGCTCGTGCAGCGCGATGGAGAAGATGAGCATGCCGATGAACCAGAGCCAGGACTGGGTGAGCGCCATGCCCCGGCTCCAGAGCGCCCGCCCCGCCAGATGCGGCACCAGCCAGTAGGAGATCCCCATGAACGTGAGCGTCACGGCCGTCCCCACCGTCGTGTGGAAGTGGCCCACGATGTAGGCCGTGTTGTGTACGATCAGATTGACGTTGTAGGAGGCGTTGATGAGCCCGCCGATGCCACCGGCGCAGAACATGAGCATCGCGAGCAGCTGGGCGGCCACCGACGGGTCGCCCCACGGCAGCTTGCCGAACCACGCGAACCAGCCCCTGCCCCCTCGCGCGCGCGCGCCGCTCTCCAGCGAGGCCACGACATTGAAGAAGGTCAGCAGGCTCGGGAAGAAGACGGCGAAGGTGAGAAAGGCCTGAAAGAGCTTCCACCCTTCGTGGATCCCGGGATCGGTCACTTGATGGTGCAGGCCGAGGGGCGCGGAGAGGATCAGAAAGAGGAGGAATGAGGCGCGCGCCATCGGATCGCTGAAGAGCTTGCCGCCCACCTGCGTCGGCATCAGCATGTACCAGGAGATATAGGCCGGCAGCAGCCAGAAATAGACGATCGGATGCCCCGTGAGCCAGAAGAGAGTGCGGGCCAGCAGCGGGTCAGTGCCCGACACCAGCCCCAGCGACCACGGAATCAGCAGGAAGAGCATCTCGGCGGCCAGCCCGATCGACGCCAGCGTCCACATGGCCATGGTCACCAGCGACATGAAGGACGGCAGCGGCGTCCGCTCGCCAGGATGCTGCGCCCGCCAGATCCGGTGAGTCAGGGCGAGGCGGAGCGTCACGAGCCAGGTGCCGACCACCACGAGGGTGAGGCCGATATAAAAGGCCCAGTGCGCCTTGAGCGGGGCATAGAAGGTGAACATCACCGTCGCCGCATTGCCGACGAGCGGGATGGCAGCGAGGACGAGGCCGGCCAGCATCAGCCAGAACGTGAACCAGCCGAGCCTGAGGCTCACCAGCGGGATCGGGTACCCGCGGGCGGCGATGAACGGCAGGAAGCCGCTGATGAAGAACGTGGTCCACACGAGGACGTTGAGCACGCCATGCACGCTCACGCTGTGGTAGTAAGACTGTAGGAAGTACTGGCTCGCCGGAAAGTCGAATCCGGCGTGCTCGAGACCCTGGAGCAGTCCCGTCAGCACGCCCCCCAGCAGTGCCACGTGGGCCACCAGCAGATGGGCGGCGGTGAGTCGCTTCTCGGGGTCGCTTGCGCGCCTCTCGGCCTCGCGTGCGGTCGCAGTCGTCATGGTCTCCGGTCTCCTCGAACGGGCGTCGTCACGACCGCGGGTCGACGATGATCTTGCCGCCCATGGTGTGATGCGCGATGCCGCAGTACTCGTGGCAGGCGATGAAGTACTCGCCCACCCTGTCGAAGTGCGCGGTGACGCGCGCGATCTGCCCGGGGATCAGCATGACATTGATATTGACGCCGGGAATGAACAGACCGTGGATCACGTCCCGGCTCGTGGCGACGAACGTCACCGTCGAGCCCACGGGTACGTGGATCTCGTTGGGCGTGAAGGACCAGACCTGGCCGACCATTCGGACTTCGTACCGCAGCGGCCCGGTCTGCACCAGCCCCAGCTTGTCGAACGGAGCCGTCTCGAGCACTTTCGTAGGATCCACGCGGCCGGCGATACTCGGCACATGGATGCCGGCGCCGAAGGCTGTCACGAGGAGAGCGGCGACCATGCCGACCGGGATCGCGATGCTCGGCAGGATCCAGGCCAGCTCGTACAGATATACCGTCGCGCCGTTCTTCATGGGCTAGTACCTGAGCCAGAGCCGCATGTACGTATTGATCCAGAAGACGACGACGATCACCAGGAAGATCAGGATGAACAGTAGCGCGCCCCTTGGATGCTCGTTCTCGGCCATTCCCCTCCCCCTGTTGGAGTTCTCGCGTTTCAGCCGGGCAGACCCCGGCGTCCGGGACGCTCTTCCTCGACCTTGTGCTCCAGCGCCTGGCCGCGAATCTTCACGCGGCAGGGCTCGCAGATCAGCTCCTCGGTCTCCCGCGCGCACACCACGCAGCGGTGGGCCGGTGGCACCTCCGGGGCCGCAGCCGGACTCGAAGCGACCTTGGTCGTCGGCGACACCGTGAGCACCGGGCACGGCGCCAACCGTACCACGGCCTCGGCCACGCTGCCGAGGAGCACGCGGCTCACGCCGGTGCGCCCGTGGGTGCCCACGACGATCAGACCGATGTCGTGCTCGCGGGCATAGTCGACGATATGCCGCGCCACCCGCCCGCTGCGCAGCTCGGTCTCGACCTGGACGCCATTGCCAAGCTTCGCCTTCAGGCGCTCGAGCTTGGCGGCCGAGTCGGCCGGATCAGTGACCGGCGGCACCACGTGGATGACGTGGAGCGCGGCGCCCCACGTGCGGGCCATGTCTCGCGCCATCTGCGCCGCCTGCGACGAGGCCAAAGAGAAATCCGTCGCGAACAGCACCCCCTTGATGTTCATGGCCATACCTCGCTTGTCATCGGGTCACGAGCACCGCGCAGGACGCGTGCCTGAGCCAGGGTGGCAATCATCGGCGTGGTGATTCTGGTCCAGCAGCGTGACAGGTGTCAAGCACCCGATCACCCTCAAAAAACGTGTGACCGAAACAGAATGGGTTGCTTCAATACAGGTGTGACCAACTGAACCGGAAAGGAGGCCCCGTGACCGAGCTCGTGCCGAGCCTCGAGCGGGTGTGCAACGTCCTGAAGTCGTGCGGCGGGCAGGCGGGCCCGGTCCGGAGCCCGCGGCCTTAGGGGTCTCCGCCCCGCCGGATCGCCGGTTCGCTCCCGACGCCCATGGTTCGCGACGCGAGAACGGCCTCGAGGCGCCCTGCCTGTCCTCTTCAATCCCGCAATGGCTATGGGAGTCGCACCTGAGCAACCGCCCGCCAGAGGCGGCGATCGACGGCGACCCGGGGCTTCAGGGCCACAATCATTTCTATCCGCCGCTTCGCGCTCAGATGTCGATGATGAGCCTGGCCCGCCAGCCACCCCCGGTCTTCTCAAGCAGGAATTGATGGAGCGTCACGGCCTTGGGATCGGCTCCCAGCACCGTCCGCTTGGGATCAATGAAGCCGCCGCGCGCGTCGGCCTCGAGCTGGAACGGGCCCGCCCCGTTGATCCGGACCTGCGTTGCCGGGAAGACCTGACGGTCGCGGTCCTTGAGGAAGATGAGCTCGGATAGCCAGTCATAGAGCAACAGGTCAAGGCTCGGCGATTCGATCACGATGTGGCGGTGTTCCGTGATCGACACGGTTCCCACATCCACCATCAGGGATGCGAGGCGGCACTACGACGGGTCGGGTAGCGAAGCCACGCCGCTCACCCCTTGATGTTGCCGATCGGCGAGAGGGAGACAACCCTTCGCGAGAGGTCGAGCCGGTGGAGCACGTCCACCACGGCGCTCAAGTCCTTGTACGCAAACCCGGCCTCCTCGGCCACGCCCGAATTGGAGGCGGCGCGGACGATGATGCCTCGCTCCTCCATCTCCTTCAGCAGTGTCTCGCCCCACACCAGACGCTTCGCGTGGGCCCGTGACATCGTGCGTCCAGCTCCGTGAGCCGTGGAGCCCCAGGTCTCCGCCATCGCCTGCGCCGTTCCGACCAGGAGGGCCGACCCCGTCTCCATGGAGCCGCCGATGATCACGGGCTGGCCAACGTTGCGGTACATCTCCGGCACGTCGGGCGCTCCCGGGCCAAACGCTCGTGTCGCCCCCTTCCGATGCACGACGAGCTCCACCGTCTCTCCGTCCACCACGTGGTCCTCCAGCTTGGCCGTGTTGTGGCAGACGTCGTAGACGACCGAGAGACCGAGATCGCGCGCCTCGTTCTCGAAGACTCGCGCGAAGACCTCGCGCACCCGATGGGTGATCACCTGCCTGTTCGCGAAGGCGCTGTTCGCCGCGGCGTTCATCGCCCCGAAGTACGCCTGTCCCTCTTCAGACCTGAATGGCGCGCATGCCAGCTCCCGGTCCCTCACCGTGATGCCATAGCGCTTCATCGTCTGATCAAACAGCCGGAGATAGTCGGTGCCGATCTGATGGCCGAATCCTCTGGAACCGCAGTGGAGCATCACGCAGATCTGGCCGGGCTGATCCACTCCGAGGACGGCCGCCACCTCGGCGTCGTGGATGCCCTCCGGGCGGATGACCTGGATCTCCAGGTAGTGGTTGCCGGAGCCGAGCGTGCCGAGCTGGTCCATACCGCGTGTGATCGCGCGGTCGCTGACATGCGCGGGATCCGCGCCGGGCAGGCAGCCATGTCCTTCGATCCGCTCCAGATCCTCGGGCCAGCCGTACCCGCCCGCTACACACCAGCCCGCGCCTTCGATCATGACTCGTCTGAACTCGGATTCGGACAGGTGGACGAACCCTTTGCAGCCGACCCCTGACGGGACCGCCTCGAACAACTCGCCAATCAGTTCTCGCAGCTTCGGCCGGACCTCGGCCTCCGTGAGGTTCGTGCGCAGGAGACGCATCCCGCAGTTGATGTCGAAGCCGATGCCCCCCGGAGAGATCACTCCGGCGTCGGACCTGAACGCCGCGACGCCCCCGATCGGGAAGCCATACCCCCAATGACCGTCGGGCATGCACAGCGAGGCGCGGACGATGCCGGGAAGACACGCGACGTTGGTGACCTGCTCGAACACGCCGGCATCCATCTCTTTGACGAGGGACTCCGAAGCATAGATGCGCGCCGGGACGAGCATCCCCTCCTTCGCCGATGGGGGGATCTCCCAGATACAGTCGCTGACAGGCCTCGCCCCGGCCGAAAGTGCCTTCGATATCCTCATCATTCCATCTCCTCAGGCGTCATCGGACGCACAGCGCGCTCTCTCGCCGTCGGCAATCGCCGCTCAACGGCCGCGCCGGCGAGGCCTGTGCGCTGCTCTCCGTCCGGATCGTATCTAGGCCGGCTCGCGGACCGTCAAGACTGGGCACGGTGCCAAGTCCAAGAGGCGATGCGCGACACTGCCCGGGAGTCCCCGATCGGTTCCGCGCCGGCCGTGACCGATGATGATCAAATCGGCTCGTTCGTTCTGGGCCAGTGCCACAATCTCTTGGTATGGCATCCCGGCGCGCAGCACCACATGGACCTTGAGCCCCTGCGCGCGCGCCTTGGCTGCGCATTCCTCGAGTTCGTCGGTGGCCCACCTCCTCGTGGCCTCCGTCAGGAGATTCTGCCCAGCGATGACATGGATCAGCAGGAGCTCGGATCTCATCACCGCCGCGAGCCGCTGCGCCAGCGCCCACGCCCCCTCGGCGCACGACGAGAAGTCCGTGGGTACGACGATTCGGTGAAAGACCGCGTCAGAACTCATCGGGAGGCCACGTTTCACTCCGGAATGAGGTCGAGCTGGCGCAGCCAGACCGTGGCCTCGCTGTCGCTCGGAGCTCGATAGTCACCCCGGGGAGACAGGGAGCCGCCTGATCCGACCTTCGGACCGTTTGGCATGCAGCTTCGCTTGAACTGGCTCAGCCCGAAGAATCGATCGAGGAAGATGCGTAGCCAGGCTTTGCTCTCGCCGATCCCGTACTCGTGGCGCCTGCCCGCCGGGATGTCTGCCCATGCGCCCTTGACAAGGTCGTGCCAGCAACAATAGGCGAGGAAGGCGACCTTGCTCGGCGGATAGCCGAATCGCAGCGTGTAGTAGAGGTGGAAGTCTTGCAGCTCGTAGGGACCGATCACGGCCTCGGTCCCTTGTGCCGGCTGCGCCCCCGCCCCATCGGGGACAGCCGCGACCGCCACGCCGCCGGCGGCAGTCCCGATGCCGGCCAAGAGCGCGGCGAGCCCCAGGCTCGTCAGCGGCCCGGCGATGGCGATCCTGAACTCCACCCCCGGCGAGGCGGCCTCGCGGCTGATTTGAGCGACGCCCCCGAAGACGAAGAGCGTGATGCCTCGGATCGGGATGCCGTTTCGCACCGCGACGCGGGAATGCCCCAGCTCGTGCACCAGGATGCACGCGAAGAAAGCCAGGCTGGTCAGAGCGCCCAGCACCCATCGCGTCGTGGTGCCCCACTCGGGGTGCAGCGAGGGGAAATATCCTCCCGCGAGCGAGCCCGCCACGAGGGCGAAGACCAGGAGCCAGCTCACGTGCACGGAGATGGGGATGCCCCAGATCCGGCCGATCGTCAGCCGGCCCGGCGCCCGGAGCCCGCCGCTCACTTGACGAGCAGGATGGGGCATCGGCAGAGGATCCCGACCTTGTAGCTGGTTGTGCCCCAGCCCATGCCGCGGTGCTTCGGGTTGACCCTGTGCGAGCCCATGACGATCAGGTCGGCGCGCGCGGTGGCCGCCGCTCGCACGATCTCGCGAGCCGGGTCCCCGACACACACCTCGCTGCGCACCGCGATCCCCCTCACGGCGAAGAGCTTGGACGTGCGGGCCAGCTTCCGTCGTGACGTATTGACGAGCCGGTCGTAGAAGGCCCGCATCTCGCCGGGCGTCAGGCGCGGCACCTGCTGTACCACATGCACGAGCGTCACGGTCGCTGGACCCTTGCGGGCTAGTGCCAGCGCCACCTTGAGAGGCCGCGTGTTCCGGTCGCTCAGGTCGATGGGCACGAGGATACGTGCGAACATGTCCACCTCCCTTGTACTGCGCAGGGCCATGTCGCTCCCTTCCCCTTGGGAAATTCAGCAACCCGGATGCCAAGCCGGCCTGTCGAGAGAATCAAAGAAAATCCACCCGTTGGGTGCACGCCCGCGACGCGGAGCCGGAAGCCGCCGCGGAGCCCGCGCCCCGACCGGGGCTGCTGAGTCCCAGCCGCGGTGGCGCCATCCGGCTCGCGCCGGCACCCACGGGGCTGACCCCGAATGCCTGGGGGTATTTTGCCCTCTTCGCGGCCGTGGTGGGGCCCTCATCCTCCAGCCGATCCCGGGACCGGTCGCGGGCCTCCTGGGCATCACGGCCGCAGCTGCGCTGCGGATGGTCGCGCCCACGCCCGAGGCCTCGATGCGCCTTGTTCGAGGGCGATGAGGCGATCCCTCGCCGAGTCCGCCAGAGCCTCGATCCGTATAGACCTCCCCCGCGATCTTCGCGAGCACCGCAGCCGGCTGCCCGCGCTAGGATGCCTCAGCGGACGAAGAAGATCTGGCCGTCGGTGGCGAGCTCGCCGAACGGCGGTTTCAGCCCCCGTGAGAGTGCGCGGAGCGTGGGGCGGCCTACGTGAGCGAAAACGAGCCGCCGGATGCCGGAGCGCTTCGCCGCCGCCGCGACGTGGAGCAGATCCAGGTGGCCGCCGACCCCGCCCACAAACCGGATCGGACGGTCCCACGCCGCGCCCTCCGCGAACATGAGGTCCGCTCCGCGCGCCCACGCCGGGAACCGGTAGAACTCCGGCGCCCAGACCATGACGCGACCTGCGGCGCGAATGCGATAGCCCCAGGTGGGATGGCTCGTGTGGGCGACGGGGAGCGCCTCGATGCTCACGCCGCCCTCACGGAAGCTTCCGGCGTATGGGACGAGGCCTCTCAGGGCGGCGCATCGCCGGATCGCCGTGATGAGCTCAGCCCGTTCATCGGTCACGAGCCACGCGTCGAGCCGCCTCGGCAGCTCGGCGCGCCGACCTCCGTCGATCATGACCCTGACCCCAGCGTGCGCCAGCAGCAGGCCCGCGGGGGCGTAACGCGGCGAATTCTGGGCCCCCACGCCCACCGTCACCAGCCTCACGACGGCACGCTTGGTGGGCAGACGATGACTAGCCGCGGCGCTCGAGCACGTGGACGTAAACTTCTCGGCCCGTCTGGTCTTTCTCCGTGCGCTGCTCTCTGAGCACGGCGAGCTTGCTCGTCTTCGCCCACCCCTGGAAGTCCGACACCGAGCCGGGATCCGTCGCGAGGACCTCCAGGACATCGCCGGCCTTCATGCTGTCGACCTCCTTCTTCGCGCGGACGATCGGGACCGGACATTTGGTTCCTCGGACATCGAGCTGTCGTGTTTCCATGGCAGGACTCCTCTCTCAAGCCCTCGAGGAACCTCTCTCAGGGCACCGCGGGCACGGTGCTTGCCGCGCACTGGTTCTTTCCGAGCTCCCACTCCGTCGCCTTCTCGGGATCGACCGTGGCCAGGCCCAGGTTGGCGCGGATGATCTCGGCGTATGCTGCCGGGGGCGGCTTGAGGGCTCTGCGCATGGTCGCGACGAACACCTCCTCGTCGGCGATCTGTAGCTCCGGGACGATGCGCCGCAAGGTCCCGAGCGTGGCCGCAACCACTCCGTGCGGACCGATCTCGTCCGGTCCAGCGAAATGGGCGGGCAAGACCACGGTGTCGGCGGGCAGGGGCGCGAGACGCTCCCTCAGTGTGCGGAACAGGACCCGGCCCCACTCGACGACATGCCCGCCGAGATCCGGCCGGCCCACGCTTCTCACGAAGAGCGTGTCCCCTGTGAGGAGGTGGTGGCGCCCCACCAGATACGAGCTTGATCCCGGCGTGTGCCCCGGCGTGGCCATGATGCGGACCTGGATCGTCACGCCCGCGTCGCCTCCTAACCGGAGCGTCTGGCCATCAGCCAAAGGCTCGGTGGACTGCCGCAGCTCGAAGCCCTCCCCGGCACTCACGAAGTAGGGCGCGCCAGAGCGGGCAGCAAGGGCTGGCCCGCCGCTCAGATGGTCAGCGTGGACGTGCGTGTCGAGGACCCGGACGACGGCGGCCCCGAGCCGGCGTACGAATTCTTCGTACCACTGGACCTCGCGGGAGGGATCGACCACGATCGCCTCCCGTCCCGAGCGCACGACGTAGGACAAGCATCCCTTGCCCCGGCGGTTGACCTGCCAGATCTCCCAGCTCCCCGCCCCGGCGTCGATCGGCACCCGGACCGGCTGAAGATACTCGCCATAGGCGACCATCCCGCCCGCCAGGTTCCGGGCCGCGACGCCGGCGTCCCGGAGCATGTCCACCACCATTGCGGAGGACCCGCCCTGCGCGCACAACACCACGATCTCGCGGTTGCGCGGCAGCCGGCGGGCGCAGCCGCCGGCGTCCTCGATGAAATCGAAGTAGGCAATGTGCAGGGTCTCGAGCGGGCGGCGGCCTTCGAGGCGCCAGCTCTCGAACTCCTCGTCGTTGCGGACGTCCAGCAGGAGGAGAGGCTCGCCCGCGTCCACCCGCGCGAGCAGCTCGCCTACCTCGATGCTCGGCGTCGCCGCGTGCGCTTCGGCCGTCACGGCACCTGCCCCGCGCCCATCAGATGAACAGCGCCACGCGCGCCCGCGAGGCGTCCGCCATGAACGCGGCGACGCCGCCGTACTCGAGTTCGCCGAGCAGCTCGTCTTTGGCGATGCCCATCGCGTCCATCGACATGGTGCAGGCCGTCATCTTGACGCCAAGCTCCCGCGCCATGCCCATCAGCTCCTCGAGCGAGGCGATGCCCTGCTCCTTCATCATAGAGCGCAGCATCATCGCTCCCATGCCCAAGAAGTTGAGCTTCGACGTCCCCAGGCCTTCGGTGCCTTCGGGGGTCATCAGCGCGAACATCCGCTGCTTGAAGCCCTTGCCGCGAGCCCGTGCGCCCTTCTTCTTCAGGGCCGACAGGCCCCAGAAGGTGAAGAACATCGAGGTCTCGAGGCCCGCTGCAGCGGCTCCCGTCGCGATCACGAACGCGGCCAGCACCCGGTCCAGATCGCCGCTGAAGACCACGAGTGCGGCGCGGTCCTCGGGCGTGCGCTCGCGAAGCTCACCGATCGCGCGCTCGAGCTCCGCGCGCACGGCGCCGACCTGCCGTGACACCTCGGCCGCCACCAGTGAAGGCAACTCGGCCGGGGCCTGATCCTTCTCTGTCACGCTTCGTGCCTTCCCAAACCCCAGTGCAGCCATGTCAGCCTCCCGTGTTGGCCATCGGCATCGGCGCTCTATCCGGGGCCTTGCCGCCCGAGCCAGCCTACTCAATCGATCGTGTAGGGGTGTAAGTTCGGCCATAAGCGAGCGCGAGTCAAGCGCGCCCACCCGATCATCGACCGCGCGGCCCCCGAGATGTGCGTGAGCCCGATGCGTCGGCGCTTGGCTCAGTGCGGGCTGGGGGCGATCTGTCGAATCTCTGCCGGCGTGTGCTCGCCTCCGAGCGGCGTTCCCGGCACCAGGTGTCGGCCCATGGCCAGCCCGCCGACGAGAACGGGCTCGAACCCGATCTCACGAATGAGGCTCCGGGCGACCGCGATCGCCTTCGGATCGTCGCCCGCGATCGGCACCCCGACCGGCTCGCCCGGGCGGTGTGCGAGCCCGGCCAGCCTGCCGGAGCCGATCGCGTTGAACGCGCGGACGATATGCGCGCCCGGCAGCCATTTGGCGGTCATCAGCCCGGCTCGCCCCTGCTCGCCGACCGATTTGACCTCGCGATAGCCGGTGACTCAGTATCGCGCCGTGAACGCCGTAGCCCGAAGGACGTGCTCGCTGCATTCCGCGCCTGGGACGGTCCTCGCCGCGACCGCGCAGCCCCACCGTTGGACTATGCTCCTCGGGGTGTGGCTCGTTTACTTCTGCTTCGGGCTGACGACGGCGTCGCTGGCACCGCTCGTGGGACCGATCCGCGCCGAGCTCGGACTCTCTCACGCGGCGATGGGCGGCGTCCTGGGGGCGTGGCCGCTGGTCTACATCGCCTCCGCGGTGCCGTGCGGGGCGCTGCTCGACCGCGTCGGGCTGCGCTGGTCGCTGTTCGCCGCCACGCTCGTCATCGGGGCCTCGGGACTCCTGCGCGCCCTCGCCCAGGATCGCCTCGGCCTCTACCTCGCCGTGGCGGTCTTCGGCGTGGGTGGGCCGCTGGTCTCGGCGGGAGCGCCGAAGCTGATCGGGCTGTGGTTCTCGAGAGAGGAGCGGGGACTGGCGATGGGGCTCTACGTGACGGGGCCCGCGCTCGGCAGCGTGGCGGCGCTGTCGCTCACGAACAGCGTGATGATGCCGCTGCTCGACGGCCGGTGGCGCGCGGTGCTCGCGGCGTGGGCGCTGTTCGTGCTGGCGGCGGGAGGGGTGTGGCTGATCGTGTCGGCGCACCCGGCGAGCCGGGCGCTCGAGCGAAGGGCGCTCTCTGCGCCGGGCGAGTCCCAGCTCGCCGTCTTCGGGGAGCTGCTGCGGGCGCGCTCGACGCGCATCGTGCTCCTGATGAGCGCAGGCATCTTCTTCTTCAACCACAGCCTGAACAACTGGCTGCCCGAGATCCTGCAAAGCGGCGGCATGGACGCGCGGGCGGCCGGCTTCTGGGCGGCGGCGCCGAGCGTGGTGGGGATCGGGGCGGCGCTCGTAGTGCCTCGCCTCGCAGCGCCCGGACGGCGGACGCTCGTCCTGGCGCTGCTGTTCGCGGGCGCGGGAGTGGCCACCCTGCTCGTCAGGAGCCCGGCCGGGCCGACCCTGGCCGCGGCCCTCGTGCTCCAGGGTGTGGCGCGGGGCTCGATGACGGCGGTGACCATGCTCGTCCTGATGGACCAGCTCGGCAGCGACGCGCGCCACCTGGGCGCGGCCGGCGGTCTCTTCTTCTCCGCGGCGGAGATCGGCGGCGTGCTGGGACCCGTGACCGTCGGCGCCCTCCACGACTGGAGCGGCGGGTTCGGCGCGGCGCTCCACCTCCTGACGGGCGCGTGCGCCGCGCTTCTCTGGCTGCTGGCCGTCCTGCGTCGCGCCGCGCGCTGATCCACGCGACGCGCGGCGACGACAAGCGGGCAGCCGCGGAGGGCAAGCTCGATGTGCTCCGGGCGCGGAGAGAAGATGATATGGTGAGCGGCGATCAGGAGGTCGCGATGAACATTGATCTTCCGTACGGGGGAGGAACTCTCCGGGCGACGCTCCCCGAAGACACTCGGCGACTCTCCACGACCGAAACGAGGAGGCTGCTCCCTGCGGAAGACCTCGAGGCCGCCGTTCGTGGGGCGCTGGCCCGGCCCCGGGGGCTTCCCAGGATCCGCGAGCTGGTAAAGCCGTCGGCCAGGGTTCTCATCGCCTTCGACGATCACACGGTGGCCTCATTCGGCCCGATTCGCTCCCTGGCCATCCGCGCCGTTCTCGAGGAGCTCGATGCCGCGGGCGTCTCGCGCGGGAACGTCACCCTGGTCTGCGCCAACGCGCTGCACCGCATGCTCCGGCGTGAGGAGCTGGCGCGACTTCTCGGACCCGAGCTCGTGGACGAGTTCGGCACGCGCCTCGTGTGCCACGACGCCGAAGACGCTGCCCAGATCGTGGACCTGGGCCAGACGGCCGAACACGGCTATCCCGTCGAAGTGAACCGCCTCGTCGTCGACTCGGATCTGACGGTGTACGTGAACGCCCGCATGATCCGCGGTTTCACGGGCGGGTGGAAGTCCGTGTGCGTGGGGCTCTCCACCTGGAGATCCATTCGTGTCACCCACACGCCGGACGGGATGTCGATGTCCGTTCATCGCAACCGCATGCACGCCGTGCTCGACGAGATGGGCCACCATCTCGAGGGCAGGCTTGGCCGGCGCATCTTCAAGATCGACACGCTGCTGGCCGACCCGTACCAGGCGGCAGAGGTCGTGGCTGGTGGGGTCGACGAGGTGCGGGCCGAGGTGCTCGCGACGCTCGAACGGCAGTTTCCAGCCCGGCGCGACGTAAGTCAGGAGCGTTTCGACGTCCTGGTCTACGGAGTGCCCGACGCGAGCCCCTACGCCATCTACTCGAGCGAGAATCCGATCCTCACTCTGATCTCGAACGGGCTCGGTTACCTGGGGGGCATGATCGAGGCCGCCGGCAAGCCTGGCTGCACGGTCATCATGGCCACACCAACGCCTGACCGCTGGGATCGCGTCGCCCACGTCTCGTACCCGGAGGTCTGGGAGCGCATTCTTCCCGTCACCCGGGACCCGTACGAGATCATGTCCCGGTACGCTGAGGACTACGCCCGGCGTCCGGAGTACGTGGACGCGTACCGGCACGGCTTCGCCTTCCACCCCATTCACGCCATCCTGGCCACGCACCCCCTCCGCCGTCTCCGTCACGTGGGGCGCGTCATTGTCGCGGCGCCCGACGACCCCGATGTCCCTCGGCACATTGGATTCGAGACCGCCGCGACCGTCGAGGAATCGATCGACAGGGCCAGGCGCGCGCACGGAGGAGGCACGACCGTCGCCTGCATCGAACAGCCGGCCGTCGGCGATCTAGGAATACCCAAGACGATCTAAGCCGAGCCCACACATTCCAACGAGCGCAAAACATGTGTAGGAGGCGGGCGAGAGACATGAAGCTCGTACGCTATGGACGCGCGGGAGCCGAGAAGCCCGGCCTTGTCGGCGAGGACGGCTTGCTTCGCGATCTCTCGCGCGTAGTCAAGGACATCACTCCGGAAATGCTATCGCCCGCCGGGCTCACGCGGCTGCGCGCGGTCAAGACGGAGCGACTTCCCGCGATTCGCGGCCGGCCCCGGCTCGGCTGCCCGCTCTCCGGCATCGGCAAGATAATCTGCATCGGTCTCAATTACACGGACCATGCGCAGGAGGTGGGATTGGCCCTGCCCACGGAACCGCTCATCTTCATCAAGGCCAGTAGCGCCATCAACGGACCCACCGATGCCATCGTCAGGCCGCGAGGAGCCGTCAAGCTCGACTACGAGGTCGAACTGGGCGCCGTCATCGGGCGCGATGGGCGCAACGTCAGCGAGGCCGATGCGCTCAGGCATGTGGCCGCCTACTGCATCGTCGACGACGTCTCGGAGCGCGCCTTCCAGATGGAGCATGGCGGCACGACCACCAAGGGTAAGAGCGCGGACACCTTCGCGCCGATCGGACCGTATCTGGTCACCGCCGACGAGGTGCGCGATCCGCAGGCGCTCGAGGTCTGGACCACGGTCAACGGCCAACCGCGTCAGCGCGGGACTACCGCAAACATGATCTTCACCGTGCGGCAGCTCGTGGCCTATGTCAGCCGCTTCATGTCGCTTCGCTCCGGCGACATCATCTCGACCGGCACGCCGGCCGGCGTCGCCCACGGCATGAAGCCGCCCCGCTACCTCGAGCCGGACGATGTCGTCGAGATGGGCATCACCGGACTCGGGGCGCAGAAAAGCCGCATCGTCGAGCGATAGGGCGCCGCAGCCGCCGCAGCGGCTGCCCCGCCCGCGGCCCGCTGGCTGTGCCAAGGCCACGGACGAGCCCAGCCGTGACTGACAATGGGGGCCGAGTGTCTTTCGCGCATGCCCATCGAGCCCTGGATTCTCGGCGAGTAGAGGCGCCGAAAGGGGGACACCGTGGCAGAAATCAGGGAAGGGATCGTGCTCTGGGAGCCTTCGCCCGAGCGGCGGGCAACAAGTCGGATGGCGGACTACATGCGCTGGCTCGCCGAGAAGAAGGCGCTCCGCTTCGACTCCTACCAGGCGCTCTGGCAGTGGTCGGCCACGGAGATCGAGGCCTTCTGGGCATCGATCTGGGAGTACTTCGAGATCCGTGCATCCGTGCCCTACACGCGGGTGCTGGACGAGCGAAAGATGCCGGGCACCAGGTGGTTCCCGGGCGCCAGGTTGAACTACGCCGAGCACGCGTTCCGGCATGCGTCGGCCGCCCATCCCGCGATCATAGCGCTGTCGGAGGTCCGGCCTCGCCAGGAGGTCTCGTGGGCCGCCCTGCGCGACGACGTCGCCTCGGTGGCTGCCGCGCTGCGCGGCATGGGCGTCCAGCCCGGCGACCGTGTCGTGTCGTGCATGCCCAACATCCCGGAGACGCTCACGGCGTTCCTCGCCTGTGCGAGCCTGGGCGCCGTCTGGTCGAGCTGCTCCCCCGACATGGGTCCGGGAGCCGTGATCGATCGCTTCCGCCAGATCGAACCAAAGGTGCTGTTCGCCGTCGACGGCTATCGCTACGGGGGCAAGGATTTCGATCGGCGGCCGGCAATCCAGGAGCTCGAGCAGGCGATGCCGACGCTCGAGAGCGTCGTGCTGCTGCCTTACGTCGACGCCCACGCGAACGCTGGATGCCTGCGCAATGGCTGCCTCTGGTCGAGCTTGCTCGGCCGCAGCGCGCCACTCTCCTTCCAGCAGGTCGACTTCGAGCATCCCCTGTGGGTCGTCTACTCCTCCGGCACGACCGGCTTGCCGAAGGCCATCGTCCACGGCCACGGCGGGATCATCCTCGAGCACCTGAAGACGATGGCGTTGCACATGGATCTCCGGCCCGGCCAACGGCTCTGCTGGATGACCACCACGGGCTGGATCGTATGGAACCTGCTGGTAGGCACCCTGCTGAGCGGCGTGACCTGCGTGCTCTTCGACGGTAACCCCGGCCATCCTGACCCCATGACCCTCTGGCGCGCTGTGGCCGAGACGGGCACGAACTGCTTCGGCGCCGGGGCCGCATTCTTCAATGGATGCATGAAGGCTGGCCTCCAGCCAGGCCGGGAGCTCGATCTCTCCGCGCTCCACGAGATCGTCTCCACCGGCTCCCCGCTCACCGTCGAGAACTTCGCCTGGCTCTACCGGTCGGTGAAGAGCGACGTGTGGGTCGCCGCGATCAGCGGCGGAACCGACCTGGCCGCAGGGTTCGTGGGCGGCTGCCCGCTGCTACCCGTCACCGCCGGCGAGATGCAGTGCCGCTTCCTGGGATTCTCCGTGCAGGCGTGGAGCGACGCGGGGCAGCCGGTGACGAACGAGGTCGGAGAGCTGGTGGTGACCGAGCCTTTCCCCACGATGCCCCTCTACTTCTGGAACGATCCGGGAGGCACCCGCTACCGCGAGAGCTACTTCGAGATGTTCCCCGGCACATGGCGGCATGGCGACTGGATCCGCTTCACGCCGGACGGCCGATCGGTGATCTTCGGCCGATCCGACACGACGATCAACCGCTTCGGCATCCGAATGGGCACGAGCGAGATCTACCGCGCTGTCGAGGACGTTCCCGAGGTGCTCGACAGCCTGGTCGTCGACCTCGAATACCTCGGCCGCGAGTCCTATATGCCGCTGTTCGTCGTGCTGAGACCGGGGGTGACGCTCGACGACGCGCTCACCGCGCGCATCAAGGCCAGCATCAGGCAGCGCGCCTCGGCGCGCTACGTGCCGAACGCGGTATTCGCGGTCAGCGACATCCCGCGCACGCTCACCGGCAAGAAGATGGAGCTGCCGATCCGTAAGTTGCTCCTTGGCCACCCGCTCGAGAAGGTCGCGAGCCCGGATGCCATGGCAAATCCGGATTCGCTGTCTTTCTTTGTCGAGCTGGCCCGGAGGCTCAACACCTAGCCCGCGGCCGCACCTCTCCCCGCGCTCACGGGAGCTTGACCAGGGCGGGCGGAACCGGGAGCCCCGCCACCGCCACGCGAAGCTGGAAGATGCTCCCGGAGTCCGGGCTGCCCCCACCCTCCGCGCCGGTCACGATGTACAGGTCCCTGAGATCGTCGCCCCCGAAGCAGACGCTCGTCACCATCGGCAGCGGGCAGCGGATGCGCTCGCGCTCGCGGCCGTCCGGCTCGAACACGACGACGGCCCCGCCCCGCGCTGCCGCGACCCAGACGGCTCCGTCCTCGGAGACGGCGAGCCCGTCGGGGATGCCCTCGTCCACGCGCGCCAGCGTCCCTCGCGGGCCGACGCTGCCGTCCGGGCGCACGTCGTACACTCCGACGATGTTCGCGCGGCTGTCGGAGTGATACAGCCGCGCGCCGTCGGGCGAGAATCCGAGCCCGTTGCTGAGCAGGATATTGTCCGCGATGCGCCGGGAGGATCCGTCCGTGTCGATGACGTGGAGCCACCCGGGCTTCGGGCTCCGTTGCTGGGCGGGGTCGAAGGGGCTCGAGCAGAGTGAGCCGGCGTAGATGCGGCCGCGGGCGTCCGTGGTGAGGTCGTTGAAGCCGATGATACCGAGCTGCTCGTCGCGGTCGAGCAGCACCACGGTATCCCGGGTCGCCGGCCCTTTGTAGGCGACGTTGCGCCCGGAGACGATGAGCCCGCCGTCCTTGTGGAGCGCGACGCCCCCGATGCCACGGCGATGCTCCACGACGGTCCCGACGCGCCCCGATCGGTCGAGGCAGTAGACCCCTCCGTTCGAGACGTCGCTGAAGATGAGGCCGCGCCCCGGATCCCAGACGGGGCCCTCGATCAGCCCGTACCCGCTCGCGAGCTTATCCACCTGCTGGCTCCTTCCCGGCGTCTACAACTCTCGCCCGGACCCGGTGATCTCAGTCCGACAGATGTGACGAAGCGGCTGGATCTCGAGAAGGCGGCGTGCGTTCCTTCCCGCTCAGGCGGCCGTCACCCCTCCGTCGACCGGCAGCGCTGCTCCGGTGATGAACGACGCCTCGTCGGAGAGGAGGAAGAGTGCCGCATTGGCGATCTCCTCGGGCCGGCCCGTGCGGCCCAGCGGCACCGCGCTCCCTGCGCGCTTGCGCACCAGTTCCTCCGGGTCCATCCCGGCAGTGGACTTCTGATCCGGTCTGGCCACGAACACGCGCAGCATCGGCGTGTCGATGGGCCCGGGGCACACCGCGTTCACGCGAATCCCCTCCCTGGCCAGCCGCACAGCCAGGCTCTTGACGAAGCCCACGACGCCGAACTTGCACATCGAGTAGACGGGGCTGTACGAGGAGCCCTGAAGCCCGGAGGTGGACGCGGTGAAGAGGAGACTGCCGCCGCCGCGGGCGCGGAGCTCCGGGATGGCCGCCTCGGTCGTCAGCAGCACCGTGCGGAGATTGAGATCGATGGCGAGGTCGAAGGCGCTCATGTCGATCCCCTCGACCGCCGCTGGTCCCGGATGCCCGACATGGTTCCAGACGAAGTCCAGGCCCTTGAAGCGGCCGACCGTGTCCCAGACGATTCGACGTGAGTCCTCGTCCTTCGTCAGGTCCGCCGTGAGGCCGTGCGCCATGCCCCCGGCTGCGGTGATCTCGCTCACGACCCGCTGCACACCCGCCGCGTCCACGTCTACCACTGCGACCTGCGCACCCTCGCGCGCGAATCGAAGGGCTCCCGCACGTCCCATCCCCGAGGCTGCCGCGGTCACGATCCCGATCTTTCCGGCCAGGCGCATCGATTCTCCTCCAGGTCTAGGCGTGAGCCCAGATTCTATACCGCCCACCGGTCGAGCGATACATCGGGCCTGCCCTCATCGGGCCTGCCCTCGATGCGGACATCGGCCACCGAGAGGCTCTGACGGTGATGGAGAGAACGATCTGCGTGATGCCTGGGGACTCGATAGGCCATTGCAACCTGAGAACACATCTCTCCGGCACGAGCTTTTGGCGCGCCCGGTAGCGGGCGGCCGGCTGAGCGGGCGAGGCTAGTCCTGCGGGATCCGGCCGCGCGCGAGCCAGCCCTCGATCTCGTGGCGCTGTATCTTCCCGGTCGTGCTGCGGGGCAGATCCTCCACGCGCACGAAGTACACGCTCTTGGGCTGCTTGTAGCCGGCCAGCTCCTCGCGGCAGCGGCGCAGAAGGTCGTCCTCGGTCAGGCTCTTGTCCTTTCGCGCCACGAACGCGATGGGCACCTCACCCCACCGGGCATCGGGCCGCCGGACGACCACCGCGTCGGCCACCCGCGCCTCGGCCAGCAGGACGCGCTCGATCTCCGCCGGGTAGACATTCTCGCCGCCGGACTTGATCAGGTACTTCACCCGGTCGACGAAGTCGAGCGTGCCATCCGGGTTGCGCCGGAACATGTCGCCCATGTGGAACCAGCCGCCGCGGAAGTCCTTGAGGTTGGTGGCCTCCGCCTTCCAGTAGCCGCTGAACAGCGTGGGTCCACGCATGGCGAGCTCCCCTGCCTGGCCGTCGGGCACATCGCGGTCATCCGCATCCACCAGCCTGATCTCGCAATACGGGCTCTGCGTCTTGCTGAGGCTTCGCGGCACCTCGCCCACCGGCAAGCGGCCGGCCGAGGCCGGTGGCAATCCGGTTTCCGTCGAGCCGAAGGTGTTGCCGTACGGGGCGCGGAGCAGGCGCGTCACCTCGGCGAGCTGATGCGCCGGCACCAGATCGGCCATGGCCCCGCACAGGGTGACCCCGCGGGGCTCGACCGGGCGCTGCCCGAGCGCCTCGATCATGGCCGCGACCATGCCGGGCATCAGCACGAGCCAGCCGATATCGTGCGCACCCACCAGCTCGACGATGCGCCCGGCGTCGAAGCCGTCCACCACGAACACCGTCTGGCCCTCGAGGAGGGCGGCGAAGGACGGCTCGGTGGCGGCCATGTGAAAGAAGGGCGGCCACGCGACGTAGTTGGCGCTCGCCCCTCCCCCGAGATGATGGCGGAACACCAGCGCCCGGGCGATCTCCGCCCGATGGCTGAGCACGGCGCCCTTGGGCAAGCCGGTGGTACCGCTCGTGTAGAGGATGAGGAGGCCATCCTCGGGCTCGGCCGCGTCGTCGGGCTCGGTGCCGCCGGCGCGCCCGAGCTCCTCCTCCCAGGAGGGGCCCAGCTCGAGCACGGTGGCTGCGCCGCAATCCACCCTGGCGAGGAGCGCGGCATGGCGCGGAGAGACGACGATCACTCGCGGCTCGACCAGACCGATGCAATGCTGGAGCTCGGGAGGCGCGAGGCGCCAGTTCTGGCAGGCCAGGATGGCGCCGAGCTTGGCGGCGGCCAGCTCCAGCTCCACGTACTCGAGGCGGTTCTCGGACAGGACGGCCACCCGCTCGCCCCGGGCGATCCCCAGCGCGGCCAGCGCATGCGCCGTGCGGTTCACCCGCTCGTTGAGGGCGGCGAAGGTGAGGCGTCGCTGCCCATCGTCGAGGGCAATGGCCGAGGGGGTGAGCCGCGCCCGCGCGCGGAAGAGGCTGCCGATCGTGCTCCCCGCCGAGCGCCGAATGAGCGTGCTCGCCTGGTTCTCCATGCTCATGTCCCTCGCCCTCCCGGATGCCGTGGCCGGCGGCACCGCCCCGCCGGTGCCCCTCTGCTCGCCCGGGCATCCCGGCATGTCAGCCATTCAATCGGGCGCGCTCAAGAGCACAGCGCCGCGCGGACACCGGTCAGTGATCCGTCGTCACCGGCTCCGCGTCCATCAGGGCTGTTCGCGGATCTTCCGTTGCATGGCATCGAGCGAGCTCCGCCTCGCTGGCGAACACGACGGCGGCTCGCAGGACGGATCATGGACACCCTTGACGAGAAGGCTCGTCCACCGGCCCGGAGCGATTCGTCGCAGGCACAAACAGCCGTTCGAGTGGCCAGACCTTATGGCTCGTGAGGCGCCCTGTCAAGGTCTCTCGGGCGACTATACTCTTCACATGCGGGCGATCCTCCGGAGGCGGCGGCTCGATCCCCCGCGTCTCATGACCGGCAAGGAGCATCGCCGGATCAACTCCGATAAAGGCTTGGTCAAGATCTTCGAGCGCAACTTGGACCTACCTCGTCCAGGGAGCCGCTGAAGCCGGTCAAGCTTGGCTCAGTGCAGGCTGGGGACGATCTGTCGAATCTCTGCCGGCGTGTGCTCGCCTCCGAGCGGCGTTCCCGGCACCAGGTGTCGGCCCATAGCCAGCCCGCCGACGAGAACGGGCTCGAACCCGATCTCACGAATGAGGCTCCGGGCGACCGCGATCGCCTTCGAATCGTCGCCCGCGATCGGCACCCCGACCGGCTCGCCCGGGCGATGTGCGAGCCCGGCCAGCCTGCCGGAGCCGATCGCGTTGAACGCGCGGACGATGTGCGCGCCCGGCAGCCATTTGGCGGTCACCAGCCCGGCTCCCCCTTGCTCGCCGACCGATTTGACGAAGTCCTCGCCGTCGCGCCGCGGAATCGGATTGCTCACATCGATCACCAGCACCTTCTTGGCGAGGGCGCCCGCATGAGCTTTGCCGATCTGCTCCATCGCGCTGTAGGGGATGGCGATCACCACGACATCGCCGAAGGCGATCGCCTGCTCGACCGTGCCGGCCTGCGCGAGCGGCCCGAGGCCGGCGACCAGGCCCTTCAGCTCCTCGGGATGGCGCGACGAGAACGTCACCGGGTGGCCGGCCTTGACGAACAGCGTGCCGAGCGCGCCGCCCTCGCGTCCGGCACCGACCATGCCGATCTTCAACGGCGAGCCAGCCGTCTGCGCCACGGCGCCGTGCGGCCGAGCCGCAATCGCGAGCCCTGCCAGGCCGCCCCCCGCAATGCGCATAAAATCCCGGCGCGTGTGATCACGGAAGGGGTCGCTTGCCATGTTCGTCCTCCGGTAAGGGCGCGCTGACGGGTCTTGGTGGGTCCTGCCACCCTGCTCTCCGGCGCCTGCATGCGAAGGTTAGCAGACGGGAGCCCGGACGTCCAAAACAAGCATCGCCGCCGCCCGCAAGCGCAAGCGACAGCCGCTCGGGGCGCCGCGCTTGCCACGTCGCGTACAATGTCTCCCTGGTGTCATCAGGATTCACGCCGGCCGCAGGGTATGATCGCAATGCCAGAGACACTGACCTTGGAGAGGAGAAGCCCGTGAGTCACTACCACGACACTGACGATCTCAAGGTCCTCGGGGAATTCAAGAGGCTGGCGCCGGCGGAGTTCAAGGGCTTCGTCGAGCTCGACGCGATTGTGGGACGGGACGACGGGAAGATCCCCCGCAAGTATCGAGAGCTGATCGCCCTCGCCGTCGCGTGTACGACGCAGTGCCCGTACTGCCTGGATGTCCATACCAGGAACGCCAAGCAGGCCGGGGCCACCCGGGAGGAGGTCACGGAGGCCGCGCTCCTCGCGGCTGCGCTGCGAGCGGGAGCAGCCGTCACCCACGGAGCCCTGGCACTCAAGCTCTTCGATCGCGCCTAGGGCGGCAGCGCCGCGGCCCGGCCGTCAGGGGCCGGCGGCCCTTCGAACGAGCGGCCTGGCGAGCCGGCCAAGAGACGAGATGAAAGTGATGGAACGGCGCACGTTCATGGCGATGGTCTCGGGCGGCCTCCTGGCCGCGCCGCTCGCCGCTCTGGCGCAGGGGCCCGGCAAGAGCCTGCCCGGCGCTCCTGCTCCGCGCAACGTGGTCCTCGAGCTCCAGCAGGAGCTGGCGCACGCGACCGGGCGTCTGCAAGCCATGGATGCGGCCGGGGTGCTGAGCCACGTGTCGGACCGGTATCGATCTGACTCGCTCACGAAGCCGGCCATCCGTGAGCAGCTCTGGGCGCTCTTCGCTCTCTACGACACGCTTCGGGCGAAGGTTCAGATCGACGACGTGCGTACGGTGGGTGAAGACGCGTGGGTGTACTCGACGGGCGAAGTCTCCGGGCGGCTGCGGGGGTTCGGCACGTGGATGCCCGTCCTCTCCTGGAAGCACGAGCCGGAGGTGGCGCGGCGGGAGCAGGGAGTCTGGCGGCTTTACGGCGACCAGAAGTGAGCCCGCGCTTCGGCGCATGGGCGACAGAAAGCTCCCTCTCGTGTTCGAGCCAGGCCGCCGGGTTTCCGGTCGGCCTTGCGCTGGCTGTTCCTGGTCGACTATTTTGATGACAGCGGCTCAACCATGTGGTCCGCCGAGTGAATTCGAAGGATCGTCCAGCACACGACACCGGGGAGGCCGTAATGAAATGGACACTCACCATCAAGGAGCAGACCTTCGGTGTTCATACGGACGTCAACAAGTATGAATGCCGAGTTACTCGCACAGGGCGTGATGTCAGGTTGAGCGTCCAGAACTTGAGCGCCGGCCCTCTGAGAGAAGGCCGTTTTTGGATGCCTACCGGCGTTGCACGACATCTGGGTCATGCGCTTCTTCTGGCTTGCTCGGAAGAGGGCGATAGAACAGACATTGCATTTTCCATCGATGAGGGCAAGGGCAAGAAATGACCTTGCGCCCGAGATGTGCGAGCTCGTCCCGGTAGAGCTCGGCGGCGACGTGCTGTCACGAGGCGGGGCCAGCCGAGGCCGAAGCCAGGCGTGACTGTGGATTGGAGACCCTGAGATGTCCTTCGACTACCGCAAGCACTTCGGCGAGATCACCCTGACGCAGGACCTCACCACGCTCCCGGAAGAGCGCACGTGGCGCCTCGCGGCGCCCGAGCGCGCGCCCGAGCCGCACCAGATCGTGCTCTACCTTGGCTGCAACGTGCTCCGGACCTCGCACATGGTCCGCACCGTCACCGCGATCTTCGATCGCCTCGGGCTTGACTACGTCGCCGTCGGCGGTCTCACCTATTGCTGCGGCATCGTCCATCACCGGCAGGGCGACACGGCCGCGTCCGCCGGGATGAACACGCGCACCGTCGAGCTCTTCCAGCGCTACCAGCCGGCGGAGGTTGTGATGTGGTGTCCGTCGTGCATGTATTTCTACGACGAGATCCAGAAATTCCCGTGGCCGTTCCCCGTGCGTCACGCCACGGAGTTCCTGGTGGACCGCCTGCCCGGGCTCGAGTTCACGCATCGGGTCGACGCGTCTGTCGCGCTCCACTACCACACCCAGAGCGAGGCGCGCCGCCGCGAGGGCGCAGCCGGCCGCCTCCTGCTGGAGGCAGTCCCCGGGCTCCGCTTCGTCGAGGTCGAGCCTGAGCCCCGGTTTGGCCGCCTCTGCACCGCCGACGTCCAGGCGCAGCTCGGTCAGGGCGTCTGGGTCGCGCTGATCCGCGACGAGATCGCCCGGGCGCGCGCGGGTGGCGCTGAGATCCTCGCGACGATCTACCACGGCTGCCAGCGGCTCATCTGCGGGTTCGAATCGGAGGGCACGATCACCATCGAGCACTATCTCTCCGTCTTCGCGCGCGCCCTCGGGATCGAGTTTGAGGACCGGTACAAGACGTTCCGTCTCTGGCAGGATCCGGAGCGCGTCCTAGCCGAGTCGACGCCGTGCCAGAGCGCGAACCGCGTGGACCCGGGGCGCGCGCGGGAGCTCGTCGAGAAGACGTTCGGCCGGTTTACGGCGCCGATGGGCGGGGAAAACGCACCCGCCTCCTAGTCGCGGTGAACGCAGGTTTGACTTGTCCCGCGCGCTCTGACAGGATCGGCGCGAGATGCCGCGCTTGGGGCCAGACACGCAAGAACACCACGATCTCTTTGGGAGGCGCATGATGATGCATCGTCGCTTTGCCGTCATTGCGGTGGCAGCTCTCCTCTGCGCGGGCCCCGCGGTCGCCCAGGACAAACTTCCACCCCTCAGGACCGGCGTCGACGGCACTTTCGCCCCGCACGCCATGCCCAAGCTGGGCGGCGGCGTCGAGGGCTTCCAGATCGACCTCTTCACCGAAGTGGCGCGCCGCATGAAGCGCGAGATCACGATCGACGCGGTGAGCTTCTCGACCCTGATCCCAGGCATGCAGTCCGGCCGCTACGACTTCATCGCGGCGCCGACGACGGTGACCAAGGAGCGGGCGGAGAACATGCTGTTCACGGCGGGCTACCTGTGGACCGCGTACCAGTTCGGCATCAAGAAGGGCTCGGCGCCGATCAAGGACTGGGCCGACCTCAAGGGCAAGTCGGTGGCCGTCAACAAGGGCACGCCCTACGAGACGCTGTCCAAGGCCAAGGGCGCCGAGCACGGCTTCACGGTGCAGGTCTACGACACCCAGCCGGACGCCACGCAGGCGGTCCTCTCGGGCCGCGCCTATGCGACCCTCGGCGGCAACACTACCATGGTCTACGCCGCGTCGAAGAATCCGCAGTTCGTGGCCGACCTCGAGCTCAAGGACACGCGCGCCCACTGGGCGGCGCCGGTGCCCAAGAACAACCCGAAGCTCCGCGCCGAGCTCCAGGATGCGCTCGACTGCATGAAGAAGGACGGCACGATCGCCAAGCTTTCCGAGAAGTGGTTCGGCCGCAAGCCGCCGCCCGACGGCCTCGAGGTCGTGATCACGCCGGGCTACGGCGTGCCGGGCATGCCGGGCTATGACCCGACGCCGCACGCGCTCAAGTGCAACTGACCTGAGGGAATGAGCAAGCCGATCGTCGACGCGCGCGGCATCCACAAGCATTTCGGCGCCCTTCACGTCCTGAAGGGCGTCGATTTGAGAGTGGCCGAACGCGAGCTGGTGTTCGTCATCGGGCCGTCGGGGTCGGGCAAGTCGACCCTGCTGCGCTGCCTCAATCGGCTGGAGGAGCCGTCCTCCGGCAGCGTCATGGTGGACGGCATCGACATGCTCGACCCGCGGACCGACATCAACCATGCCCGCCAGCGCATCGGCATGGTGTTCCAGTCCTTCAACCTCTATCCGCACATGACGGCGCTGGGCAACGTGACGCTCGCGCTCCGCAAGGTCGCGGGCAAGTCACGCGCCAGTGCCGAGGCGCTGGGCCAAGCCGCCCTGGAGCGGGTCGGCCTCGCCGACCGTGCCGGCCACACGCCGGGCCAGCTCTCGGGCGGCCAGCAGCAGCGGGTTGCCATCGCGCGCTCGATCGCGCTCGAGCCCCGGGTCATGCTGTTCGACGAGCCGACCAGCGCGCTCGATCCGGAGTTGGTGGGCTCGGTGCTCGAGGTCATGCGCTCCTTGCGGGAGAGCGGCATGACCATGATCGTGGTCAGCCACGAGATGGGCTTTGCCCGCAACGCCGCCGACCGGGTCGTGTTCATGGACGAGGGCGCCATCGTGGAGCAGGGGCCGCCCACCGCCATCTTCGAGAACCCGGCCCACGAGCGCACGCGCAGCTTCATCGGCCAGATCCAGCGGCACTGAGGGGCTGCTGCCCCCCGGAAACCAATCCCCAGAAACGAATCCAATGTCGAACTGGGACCGCTTCACCGATACGTTCTTCAACACCAAGGTCATGCTCAAGTACCTGCCGGACATCCTGTCCGGCGTGGTGGTCACGATCGAGCTTGCCCTCCTCATCGTCGTCACGGGCATCGCCGCCGGCCTGGCACTCGCACTGCTCAGAAGCCTCGCCATCCGGCCGCTCAACTGGCTGATCGTCTTCATCGTCGACCTGTTCCGCTCGCTGCCGCCGCTGGTCATCATCGTGCTGATCTATTTCGGCCTGCCCAGCGTCGACCTCTCGCCCTCGGGCTTCGTCTCGACCTGGCTGTCGCTCGCCTTCGTGCTCATGGCCTTCTCGGAGGAGATCTTCTGGGCCGGCATCACCTCGGTGGCCAAGGGCCAGTGGGAGGCCGCGCGCTCGACCGGCCTGTCGTTCGGCCAGACGCTCGTACACGTGGTTCTGCCTCAGGCCTTCCGGCTGACCATCCCGCCGCTCACCAACCGCACCATCGCCATCACCAAGGGCACCGCGCTCGGCACCGTCGTCGCCGTCACCGAGATCCTGGGACAGGCCAGCTCGGCGATGTCCAACTCCTACAACCCCTCGCCGCTGATGATGGGCGCCGCGGCCTACATCGTGCTGTTCCTCCCCGTCGTGGTGGCGGCCCGCTGGGTCGAGACCAAGTTCGCGTGGAAGCGATGATCCGCACTTTCTTCAACCCGGAGATCATCGCCGCTTCCTGGCCGATCGTGCTGGCGGGGCTGTGGAACACCGTGCTGCTGTCGCTGCTCGTGGTGCCGCTGGGCCTGGTGGGCGGGCTGATCCTGGCGCTGCTGGCGAGTGTGAAGAATCCCGCGATGCGCTGGCCGCTGATGGCCTGGGTCGATTTCTTCCGCGCCTTTCCGCCCTTGGTGCTGCTTATCTTATTGTTCGCCGGACTGCCGTTCGCCGGGCTCGAGCTGGGCGGCTTCGTCTGTGTGGCAGTCGCCTTCTTCCTCAACACCGGCGCCTACTACGGCGAGATCCTGAGGGCGGGAATCGACTCCGTGCCGACCGGCCAGGTCGAGGCCGCGCGCTCCACCGGCCTCTCCCGCCTGCAGGCCATGGCCTACGTCGTGCTGCCCCAGGCGGTGCGCAACGTGCTGCCCGACCTGCTCTCCAACACACTCGAGGTGGTGAAGCTCACCTCGCTCGGCAGTGTGGTGGCCGTGCCCGAACTCCTCTACCAGGCGCGTCAGGCGCAGAGCATCACCTACAACCCGACGCCCATCGTGGTGGCGGCGATAATCTACTTCCTGATGCTGTGGCCCGTGGTGCGGCTCTTGAGCCGGCTGGAGAACCGCGCGCTCGCCGGACGGTAGTGGCCTCATCGGAAAGCGAATCGCTACGACCAGGGTTGCATCTTCGGACCGAAGCCGCCGATCCGATCGACGCTGATGCGTACGATCAGTCGCTTCTCCCCGGCCTGGCGGAACGGATACTTATCGGCGTTCAGAAATCGCTTGGCGAGCTTGTCGATGTGATCGTCGGCGCCCGCCTCCATGATCCGGGCCTTGCCGTGGAAGACCGCGTAGGCTTGGGGGTCGTTGCGGTCCTGGACGGAGACCATGATGCGGGGATCGCGGCGCAGGTTCTGCGGCTTCTTTCGCCCCTCAGCGGTGTTGAAGAGGACCTCGTCGCCGTCCACGTCAATCCACACCATCGTGAGCTGCGGGTTGCCCTGGGCGTTGAACGTCACCACGTGCCCGTAGGCCTTGTCCTGCAGGAGCTTCTTCACGGATTGCGGCAGTTTGACCGGCATAATGGGGCTCCTTTCCTCGTGCCCGATGATGAACACCAGAATCATTATGCCTTGGTTGTCTAGGACAAGCAGGTGGCCGGAGGTCGCCAGAAAGAAAATGTCGTAAAATCATGTCTCCCCCGCGAGACGACAAGCCCGCGCTCACCTTCGCCGCCCTCTAGCGGTGTCGTGCCACCCACGACAAGAGCGACCGTCTGCCCGGATCCACCCTGGCGCCATCTTGCACGGCCCCTTCCTGTGCGGCCGCTCCCGTTTGGCCTCTCCGGCACACTCTGGCAGGATCGCCCCACGATGCGGGAGGCTTCATCCGCGCTGTGCCGAGCCAGGGACGAATCCAGCCGTGACGGAGAATGGGCTTCATGTTATCTGCGCTCTCGTCCATGATACGATTCGACCTGCAATGTCGATGGGTACGTTGCCATCAGCCCCCACGCCTTCTCGGAGGCCGCCTATGACCACGCCCGCGCTGAGCCGACGACGCTTCATTGCCGGCAGTTCCGCTCTCTCCGCCATGCTCGCCGCGCACCGCGCGCCCGCCTTCGCGCAGGGCGCACGGCTGCACGTCCTCCAGTGGGCCCACTTCGTCCCGGCGGCCGATCAACTCTTCGACGAGCAGGCCAAAGAGTTTAGGAAACAGGCTGGTGTCGAGATCGTGGCCGAGCGGATCAATCAAAACGACATTCAGGCCCGCGTGACCGCGGCCATCCAGAGCGGCAGCGGGGCCGACATCGTCACCATCGCCAACAACCATCCGCTGCTCTACGAGAACAGCCTCGTAGACGTGACCGATGTCGCCGACGCGATCGGCGGCCAGCAGGGCGGCTGGTACGACTACACGAAGAACAACTGTGTGACGACGGGCGGGCGGTGGGTCGGCGTCCCGTACTTCATCATCTCGTGGGCCGTCACGTACCGCGAAGACTGGTTCAAGGAAGCCGGATTTGATTACCCGAAGACGTGGGACGACTTCCGCAAGGTCGGCCGCGCGATGAAGGCAAAAGGCAAACCGTTCGGTCAGGCGCTCGGGCACAGCCTGAACGATCCCAATGCGTGGGCCTACCCCATCATGTGGATGTGGGGCGGCATGGAAGTCCAAAAGGATGGAAAGACGGTGGTGCTCAACAGCAAGAACACCGTGGAGGCAGTGAAGTTCACCAACGCCGTCTGGAAGGAGTGCTTCGACGAAGGCGGTCTTGCGTGGGACGACAGCAACAACAACCGCGCGTTCCTGTCGTCGGAGATCTCGCTCACCGGCAACGCGCCGTCGATCTACATCGCGGCGCGCGGCAAGTTCCCGGATGTCTACAAGGGCACCAATCACGGTCATTACCCGCCGGGCCCCGCCGGCCGCTTCTACTTCCTGCCCTGCTATAACTCGTGCGTGATGAAACATTCGAAGAACCAGAAGCTGGCGAAAGACTTCTTGCGCTGGTACATGGATCGCGCACAGTACGACAAGTACTTCGAGATCATGGACACCTTCGGCATCCCCGGCACCAAGGCCTACCGCGATCACGCGTTGTGGAAGAAGGACCCGAAGACCGCCGTGTTCCCGGAGACCCTCCAGTACGCGCGGCAGGTCGGCTACGCGGGCCCGCCGGGCCGCAAGGCGACGGAGGCGCTGTCGAAGTACCTCCTCGTCGACATGTTCGCGAAGAGCATCCAGGGCATGAAGCCCGAGGATGCCGTAGCCTGGGCGGCCGGCGAGCTGAAGACGATATACGCGGGGTGAGACGCCAGCTCTTCCACTCCCCATCGTCTGAACGCTCGAGACGTCGAGCCGACATGAGGGAGCTACTTTGCGGGCGCTACGGGTGGCACTGGCGCGGCTTGCAGTTCTACTGTCTCCAGAGGGCCCGCCGCGCTCGGCCACCCCGGCCGCGCACGGTTTTCACAGACGGCCAGAGGGGCACCGATCATGGCCAAGCCGAAGCCACCTCCCCCTCCTCAGCCGAGAGCCGGGGATGTAGTCGTGCTCCGCCAGAGCCAGGAGTACGTCGAAGGGGAGATCATTACGGTCTTGGGCGACGGCCGGTACAGGGTCAGATGGGCCACTGGCGTTGACTACCGTAATCGAATCACGACCGTCACAGTCGACGAGATTCGTAAGAAGACCTAGCCCCTCGCTCACGTGGCCTGCCGCTTGACCCGGCGTGGGATTCGGCGGATGCTCGCCCTCGGCGGTGTATAGGCATGACAACGGTGGCCCAGCCTCTGGCCCATGGGGTGCACCTGGTCGGCAGCGTGCCGCTGGCCAGCGCGGAGGCTGTCTTTCGCGCGATTGCCGCCGCGATCGGCGATCGCGTGCGCCGCATCCCCGACGGGGAAACCGGGCCCCGATCCGACTGGATCGTCTGGCAGCTGCCGGTGTTCACCACCCGCCAGCAGATCGAGGTGGTCCCTCCCGGCCTCAATAGCTGGCGGCCGCTGCCGCGAGTTCGCCTCGCGGAGGGTGTGCGCCCGGACAGCGTGACGTTCGGGGCACTGGGATACGCGGACGCGGCCATCGCCTCCTACCGTGTCTTCGCGCGTCTCAAGCGCGATGGATTGGTGCCAGTCGGCTGCCGCTTCCAGGTCTGCCTGCCGACGCCCCTGGCGCCGATCAGCGCCTTCGTCGTCGCCGAGCACCAGGAGCTCCTGGAGCCGGTGTACGAGAACCGCTTGCTGGCCGAGCTCCAGCTCATCCTCCAGGACGTGCCCCACGACCAGCTCGCTATCCAGTGGGACACCAACTTCGAGTTCGGGATGCTGGAGGGCCTCTTTCCCGTGTGGTTCGACGACGTCAAGGGCGGCATCCTGGAGCGGCTGCTGCGACTCTCTCGCCACGTCCCACCGGATGTCCAGCTCGGCTACCACTGCTGTTACGGTGACGTGCAACATCGCCACTACAAGGAGCCGGCCGACGCCGGAAAACTGGTCGAGGTCGCCAACGCGCTGGCCGCGAGCCTGGGTCGCCCGCTCAACTGGATCCACCTACCGATTCCACGCGAGCGCCTCGATGAGGCGTACTACGCGCCGCTCCGGGACCTTCGCCTGCGCCCCGAGACCGAGCTCTACCTCGGCCTGGTGCACCACACGGACGGCGTCGAGGGGACTCTCCGCCGCATGGAGGTCGCCCGCGGCTTCGTGTCCGGCTTCGGCGTCGCCACCGAGTGCGGCTGGGGCCGGCGGCCCCCCGCCACCATCCCTGAGCTCCTGCGCATCCATGGCACGCTGAGCGCGCCAATCCAGCAAGCCAGCGGTCATCGCCGCCGGTTCCAGTGGCCAGCCGGCTTCGAGCGGATCCCCCGCGAGGACTGGACGCGCCAGCCTGTGGACACGTTCGGCCTCCGGTACGACACGGTCGAGAACCACGGCTGGTACCGGAACCTCGACCCGACCGTGGAGGACCTGGCCCGCCACCTCGAGGACGGCCAGCTCCTGATCGACTACTCGGGCGGCACCGGGATCCTCCTCGACCGGCTCAATCTGAGAATCTTCGACCGCCAGGTCGGGACGTTGATCGTGGACAGCTCACCGAAGTTTCTCCGCGTCGCGCTCGACAAGTTCGGCAACGAGGAGCACGTCGCGTTTCGACTCTTGCGGTGGCTCAAGCAGGAGAGGCGGCTCGAGCTCCTCGAGGAGGTAATCGGGCCCGAGCTGCTGGAACGCAAGGCCGACGCCATCACGTCGACCAACGCGATCCACCTCTATCGGGACCTCCCGGAGACTCTCGCGTCCTGGGCTCGGGTGCTGCGGCCGGGCGGGCGCGTCTTCGTGCAGTCCGGCAATATTCGCAACCCGCAGGCCCGGCCGAGCGAATGGCTCCTGGACGAGACCGTGTGGGCCATTCACGAGGTCGCCACCGGGCTGGTCCGCAACGACCCTCGCTACGCCACCTATCGGCCGCTGCTCGACGACGAAGCCCGGATGCAGGCACACGTGGCCTATCGGGACCAGGTCTTCCTGCCGGTCCGGCCGCTCGAGCACTACCTGCGCTGCCTCGAAGAGGCGGGATTCACGGTGGAGGAGGTCACCGCGCGCTCCATCGAGGCTCAGGTCCAGGATTGGTTCGAGTTCCTGAGCGCCTACAACGAGGCCGTGCTGGGCTGGCTGGGTGCCTCCGTCAAGGTTGATGGCCAGGCGCCCAGCACCGAAGCCCTGACCGATCGGCTAGCGCTCATCCGCCATGCGATGGATACGCTCTTCGGGGGCCGGCAGGCGTTCCGGTGCTGCTGGACCTACATCAACTGTGTCCGGCCGAAGAATGGGACCCCTGAGGGACTTTAGGTGCAGGGACGCTTGGCGGTCCTCGACTGACCCTACGTCGCCCCGCGTTCCGCGGACGGCTCTCCCAGCGGCGTGGCCAGGCTTAGCTGCCCCTTCATCAGCAAGCGAATCAGCGGGATGGCCATGAAAGTGCTCACGAGGGCCATGATCACGAGCATGGAGAACAAGACCAGGAAGACGAATGCCAGGTACGCCGCGAGCCCAGCCACACGCGGGATGGCCCAGCCCCAGTTGAACGCGCCCTTCACGAGCAACGAGATCGCCCCGAGAATTACCCGTCGAGGCGCCGAGCGCGGTCAGGACGAACAGCCGGAGCATGGCCGCTATAGCCTATCCGGTGCGGATGTCCTTCGCGTATAGAGGCTATTCAGGAAGCCTGGGCAGTGGCGCGATTGCCCGGAACCGCAAGCGCCGATCAGGCGACGGCGGAATGGGGCCGGGCGGCGCCTCGTGCGCGCGGATACCTACTCGCTCAGGCGGGGATCGAGCGCGTCGCGCAGGCCGTCGCCCAGGAGGTTGAAGCCGAGGACCACCACCATGATCGCCAGGCCCGGGACGGTGGCGACGTGGGGCGCCGTAATCATGTAGGCGCGCGCATTGGAGAGCATCGCGCCCCACTCCGGGCTGGGCGGCTGGACGCCCAGGCCGAGGAAGGACAGGCCCGAGGCGGTCAGCAGGACGGTTGCCATCCGCAGGCTCGTCTGCACGATGATCGGCGCCAGCGAGTTCGGCAGAAGGTAGCGCAGGATGATCGTCACGTCCCCTTCCCCGAGCGCGCGGGCCGCCTCGACGAACTCCTTCTCCTTCAGCGTCAGGACCGAGCCTCGGACGATGCGGGCAAACTGCGGCACCAGGAAGATGGCGCTCGCGATGATGACATTGCCGAGACCGGTTCCCAGGGCAGCGATGATCGCCAGCGCCAGGAAGATTCCCGGGAACGCCATCATGACGTCGATGACACGCATGATCAGCAGATCGGGCCAGCGGCCGACGTAGCCGGCGATCACGCCGAGGGCGGTGCCGACGACGAGAGCCAGGCCCACGGCCGCGATCTGGATCTGCAACGAGATCCGCGCTCCGTAGAGCACCCGCGAGAGCACGTCGCGGCCGAGCTCGTCGGTCCCGAACCAGTGGCGTCCGTCCGGCTGCATCAGGCGCTCGCCCAGCTGCCCGCGCAGCGGCTCGTAGGGGGCCAGCACGGGCGCCAGCGCCGCGACCGCAACGAAAACCGCGACGATGACCCCGCCGGCGATGGCAGCGCGGCTTTTCCTCATCCGGTGAAGCGCCTCGCCCCAGAACCCCGACGAGCGCAACCTTCCGACGGCCGCCGGCTCAGTCGTACCGGATGCGGGGATCGAAGAAGGCATATGCGATGTCGGTGAGGAGGTTGACGAGCACGAAGGTCGTCGCGACCACGAGGAGGGCGCCCTGCACCACCGGATAATCCCGTGCAAAGATGCCCTCGACGATGAGCCGGCCGGCGCCGGGGAGCGAGAAGACCGTCTCGGTCAGGACGGCGCCGCCCAGGTTGTAGCCAAACTCGAGGCCGAAGACCGTGAGGATGGGAATCATCGCGTTACCCAGCGCGTGCCGGTAGACGACGAGCCGATCCGAGACGCCCTTGGCGCGCGCGGTCCTGACGTAGTCCTGTCGGAGCACCTCGAGCATCGAGGCGCGCGTGGTGCGCGCGATGACCGCGGAAGACGCGGCGCCGAGCACGAGGGCGGGCAGGATCAGGTGGGCGAACGTGCCCGAGCCACCCGCCGGCAGCCAGCGAAGCTTGACGGCGAAGACCAGGATGGCGAGCAGGCCGAGCCAGAAGATCGGCAGGGAAATCCCGATCAGCGATCCCAGCAGCGCCGCGATGTCGAGGGCCGAGTTGCGCCGCGTGGCGGCGATCACGCCGGCAATCACCCCGAGCGTCGCCGAGACGAGGATGGCCAGGAAGGCCAGCTTGAGCGTGAACGGGAAGCGCTGGCCGAGCAGGGTGGCGACAGGCTGGCGCGACTGGATGGACACGCCGAGGTCGCCCACGGCGGCGTGGCGCAGATAGGCGAGAAACTGCACCGGGAGGGGCCGGTTCAGGCCGTACTCCTGCCGGATCCGGGCCAACACGTCCTCGCTCGCCTCCTCGCCGGCCAGGATCAGCGCCGGATCGCCCGGGACGAGCTGCAGGAGCCCGAACGAGACGAGGCTGACCCCGATCAGAACGGGCACGAGGAGCAAGAGCCGGCGGAGGATGTACGTCAGCATGATGATGCGACTGCCGAGGGCGCAGCGAGCACCCCGTGCTCGGCGCGCCCCCGGGCAGCCACCCTAGGCTACTTGTCCTTCCAGCTCTTCTCGGTCAGATACGTCAGCTCGAGCGGGAGGTTCACGACGCCGTGCACCTTCTTCGACGCGCCGACGATCATGTTCGGCGAGATGAGGAAGATGGCCGGCGACTCCTTGATGATGATCTGCTGCGCCTCGCGCAGCGCTCCGAGCCGCGCCTGGTCGCTCGTGGCCGTCGTGGCCTTGTCGATGGCATCGTCGAGCGCCTTCGAGGCGAAGAACCCGCGGTTGTCCCCCTTGGGCGCCTGTTGCGACGAGTGCAGCAGCGGGAAGGTCCCCCACTGTGCCTCGCCGGTGGACGGCGACCAGCCCAACAGGAACAGCTCGCGGTCCGTCTGCTCGGGGGCCGTCTTGGTGGCCGTGAGGTAGGCGCCCCACTCCATGGTGTTCAGCGCGGCATCCACGCCGACGGCGGCGAGGTCTTGCTGGACGGCCTGCGTCAGCTCGAAGTCCTTGACGTAGCGGCCCTTCGGCGACCAGAGCTTCACCTTGAGCGCGGGGACGCCGGCCTGGGCGAGGAGCTCCTTGGCCTTCTTGGGGTCGTAGGCGTAGCCCGGCAGCTTGGCGAAGCCGTTCTGAAGCGGGGCGACGATGCCGGGGATCGCCTCGGCATTACCCTGGAAGAGGCTCTTGACGATGGCCTCGCGGTTCACCGCGTAGTTGAGCGCCTGCCGCACTCGCAGGTCGTCGAAGGGCTTCTTCTTCATGTTGATCACGACGTAGAGCGCCCGGGCGGTCGGGATGGATTCGACCGCGAATCTCGGATCCTTGCGGAGTCGCGGGATGTCCTCGGGCGGGATGTTCACGATGAGATCCGCGTCCCCAGACTCGAGCATGAGCACCCGGGACGAGTCCTCCCGGACCGTCTTCACCGTCACCCGGTCCAGCCGGGGCCGGCCGCCCCAGTAGCCCTCGTTCCGCTCCAGCACGACGCGGTCGCCCTTCACCCACTCGACGAACTTGAAGGGCCCCGTGCCCACGGGGTGCAGCGTCAGATCCTTGCCCCACTTCTGGTGGGCGGCGGGAGAGATGATGCCGCCCGCCGAATGGGCGAGCCGGAAGAGGAAGGCCGCGAAGGGCTGCTTGAGCGTGACGCGCACGGTACCGTCGTCCACCACCTGCGCGCCCTGGACGAACGGCGTGTAGAGGCTCGCTTTGAACGGCTTCTCGTCGCCGAGCACGCGGTCGAAGAAATACTTGACGGCCTTGGCGTCGAACGGCGTCCCGTCGTGGAATCGGACGCCCTTCCGGAGCTTGAACGTCCAGGCGAGGCCGTCGGACGACTGCGTCCACGACTCGGCGAGCGCGGGCTCGATCTGCATCTTCGTGTTGAACCGGACGAGGTTGTCGTACATCATCCGGTTCACCTGCTCGCCCGGGTTCGACTGCGTGTTCTGCGGATCGAGGCTGTCCGGGTCGGCGCCCGCCGCGAATGTCAGCATGCCGCCCGCCGCCGGCGCCTGCGCCACTCCCGGCCGGGCCACGGCGATGCCACCCAGCAGCAGAGATCCCACCAGCCACAGCGCTCCTGTCCTTCTCATCGTGCTCCTCCTGTCAGTGCCCCCAAGGGCGACTGCTCTCGTGGTTGCCCACCTTCAACCTCCGGTCACCGCGGCATCCACCGCCTCTCCCAGGCGCGCCACGATCGTCTCCAGCTCAGGCTCGGTCACGATGAAAGGCGGCGCCAGCAGCACGTGGTCGCCCCGCTCGCCATCGATGGTACCCCCCATCGGATAGACGAGGACGCCCCGCGCCATGGCCTCGCGCTTGACGCGGGCGTGCAGCGCGCGCTTGGGGTCGAACGGCTCCTTGCTCGCGCGCTCGCGCACCAGCTCGATCGCCTGGAATAGGCCGCGCCCCCGGATGTCGCCGACATGGCGATGATTCCCGAAGCGCGCGAGGAGCATCTCGCGGAGCCGACGGCCCATCGCGCCCACCCGCTCCAGGAGGCGCTCCTGGTCGATGATCTTCTGCACGGCCAGCGCCGCGGCGCAGGCGATCGGGTGACCCAGGTAGGTGTGGCCGTGCTGGAAGCGTCCGGAGCCGCGCTCGAAGGCCTCGTAGACGGCGCGCGAGACGAGCACTGCGCCGATCGGCTGGTAGCCGCCGCCGAGGCCCTTGGCGACGACGAGCAGGTCCGGGGCGATGCCCTCCTGCTCGACGGCATGCCGGGTCCCCGTCCGTCCCATGCCGCACATCACCTCGTCGAGGATCAGCAGCACTCCGTAGCGGTCGCAGATCTCACGGATGCGGGCGAAGTAGCCGGCCACCGCGGGGACGGCGCCCGCGGTCGCGCCCACGACGGTCTCGGCGATGAACGCGGCGACGCTTTCCGGACCCAGTCGCAGGATCTCGGCTTCGAGCTCGTCGGCCGCTCGCAGGCCATACGCGGTCTCCGTCTCTCCGTCGCGCTGGAAGCGGTAGGCGAAGCAGGGCGCGACGTGCGCGAAGTCGAGGAGGAGCGGGGCGAAGAGCTCGCGCCGCGCGCGGTTGCCGCCCGCGCTGAGCGCCCCCAGGGTATTGCCGTGATAGCTCTGCCACCGCGCGATGACATGCCGGCGCTGCGGCTGGCCGATCTCCACGAAGTACTGCCGCGCCATCTTGAGCGCCGCCTCGACTGCCTCCGATCCGCCGCAGGTGAAGTACACGCGGGCCATCGCGGCGGGCGCGTCCGCGATCAGCCGCTCGGCCAGCTCCTCGGCGGGCACACTCGTGAAGAAGCCCGTGTGGGCGTAGGCAAGCCGCCCCGCCTGCTCGCGGATCGCCGCGACCACGGCGGGGTGCCCGTGGCCGAGACACGACACGGCGGCCCCGCCCGAGGCGTCGAGATAGCGCCTTCCGGCGGCGTCGAGCAGATAGATCCCCTCGCCACCCACCGCGATGGGCGGATCGACGGTGCTCTGGCGGTGAAAGACGGACGACATGGCCGCTTACCCCTGGCGCCGCTCGCGCCAGTAGGCGGCGAAGGCCGAGAGCTGGGCCTCGCTCTCGTGAATCGCGCGGACAGTCTCCCGGCCGCCGCGCGCGACGAGGAGGGCCAGCAGCGTCTCGACCATGGCCATGGCGGCGGTGACCGAGTGGAAGAAGGACGGCGTCTCGGCCGTGAACAGCAGGCTCAGCCGGGTCCGCCGCGCCAGCGGAGAGAGCTGGCTGTCGGTCAGCGCCACCACGGTGGCGCCCCTGCGGCGCGCGAACTCGACCGCCCGCACCGTGTCGCCCGAATAGGGCGAGAGGCTGATGGCGAAGAGGACGTCGCGGCTGCGCATGCCGCGCAGTCCGTCCGGGAACGTGCCGGCCTGCCCATCCAGCAGGACCGCGTTCTCCCGGAACAGCCGGTAGACGTAGTGAAAGAAAAACGCAAGCGGGAAGCAGCTCCGGAGCCCGATCACGTAGACGATGCGGGCGGCCTCCAGCGCCTCCGCGCACGCCCGGAGTCGCCCGGGCGCGTTCAGCTCGAAGCTCGCGTGGACGTTGCGCGCGTGGGCGGCCGCGGCCTGGCGGACGACGTGGTCAGCGCCCACTCCGCCCCGCCGCTGGAGCGCCACGGCCTTGGACGCGTAGCTGCTCGGCCGCCGGCGGAGATGCTGGACGAAGAGCGAGCGGATCGCGGGGTATCCGGCAAAGCCCAGGGCCCGCGCCAGCCTCACCATGGTCGCGGGATGCACGCGCGCCGCGGAGGCCGCCTGGCGCATCGAGAGCAGCGCGACGTCCTCCGGATGGTCCAGCAGATAGCGGGCGGCCTGCCGGAGCCGCGGGCCGAGCCCCGGGAAACGCGCCGCGAGCACCTGCCCGAGTCCCGGGAGGTCGCTGGCCCGCCGCGGTAGCGCCTGGGTGCCCACGCGGCCAACCCTACCCGAACGGGGGCGACGATGCAACGTATGTTTTATTCAGAACTCGGATGAAACGATTTCGCCGCGACGAGCCTGCGACTCCGTGCCCAGCCTCGGCAGCCGGCGCCTCCGGCGTGGAGGCGATGTCGGAGCGGGGGCGGTCACCTTGAGCTTGAGGAACGGCGCACCTTCATGGCGGTGGTCTCTGGTGGCCTCCTCGCCGCGCCGCTCGCCGCCGACGGGCGGTCCGAAAGAGCTGGATCCCTGGCGCGGCGTTTTCGCTACAATCGGGCCGCAGCCATACACATGGGGCTCTCTGGCTGGCGACCTTTCGGTTCCGCGCAGCCTGCCTGAGTCTCAAGGGTGCTGAAGACGGACAGATCATCGTCGAGCCGAGAGTCGGGCTCTGGGAAAGTATCGATGTGCATCGGTCGAGCCGCCATGAATCGACAAGTCGGGAAGGAGAATGTCTGATGAGGTCGATCACGCGTGTCGCCGTAGTCTTGACATTCGTCGCAGGGTTGCTGATCAGTTGCAGCACGGCGCCGTCGACCCGGGAGGGCCGGGACGACCTGCTCCAGCAGGCAACCGCCACGATGGGCGAGATGAGCAGCGAGGATCCCGCGCTGGACGAATTGGTCAGAAAGGGTTACGGCTACGCCCTGTTCCCGGAGGTTGCCAAGGGCGGGCTGGTCTTTGGCGGCGCCTATGGGCGCGGTGTCGTGTACGAGCAAGGTCAGCACATTGGCTACGCCGACCTGAGCCAGGCGTCGTTCGGGCTCCAAGTGGGAGGCCAGACCTACAGTGAGCTCATCGTGTTCGAGAACAAGGCAGCCCTGGAGGGCCTCAAGCAGGGCCGGTTCGACCTGGCTGCCGACGCCTCGGCGGTCATCCTCAAAGCTGGAGCTGCCGTGAGTGCCGAGTTCGTCGAGGGCGTCGCGGTCATCGTAAGGCCGATCGGCGGCGCGATGGCGGAAGCGACGGTCGGCGGTCAGCAGATGACGTACGTGCCGAAGTAATAGGCGCTCGGGCTGACGATCCCGCCATCGCTCCTGCAGCGGGCGGACGAGATCATCCAGTAGGCCATGTGCCTCCGTGACGCTGTGGACCCGAGAAAGTGAGGAGGAAGCGGACCGGCTATGTCAGCAAAATCCGAGCACGAGTATCGTGGCTGGAAGATTCGCATAACTGGCAATACAGTCGGTATTGGGTCGACAGCGATGATCGAAGTCTGGAAGCCTGGACATGACCCCCATAGTCATACGAGTGTCGTCGTGCCATTCCACAAGCGCGTTCCATCCGAGACGGAAGCCCGCGCCGTCGCTCTTCAGTCGGCCAAGAAGTGGATTGATCGAGAAGTAGACCGATGACCGCTCGCCAGCCATATTCATCGAGCCAAATGGGTACGTGCGGTCTATGGCGTCCCCTCGTTTACCCTGGAACGCGAATGACCACAGCTCCGTGGGTTCGCAGCCGCTCGTTGACCCACCCGGGATTTCGGGAATCGTTCTCGCGTCGATCCAGCATCACCTGCACCTTCGGATCGCTCCGCAGGGCGTCGCGCAGGTGTGTATACAACTCGGCCTGATCCCGTGCCACCAAGATGACCCACTGGTAATCGCGCCGAGGGGCCTTGACCCCGGACGGGTGTTCTGTAGCCATACCACCGGAAGTGAGCAAGCCCAAGGCCATCTCCGAGATGCCTGCAAAGTCAGGCGCTTGAGGTCCGCGCGCTCTCCCAAATTCAGACGAGGCCTGTCGCCGTCTGACGAAATTTGGTGGGTCGACCTCCCTTAAATGTTGCGGGAGCGCCCTCGCAGAGACACCACAAGCGCCGAGGGGAACTCGACGCTCGTGATCACTCGATTACGATAAGTCACGCACTCATTTCAGGATCGTCACCGAGGGTCGCCCTGTTGGCAGGTCACTCTTCCCCGGATCCCACAGCAGATAAACCTTGCCGTAGGTCTCCTCGATGCTTTTGACGACCTTCGCCGCCTCGTCCGGCGAGAGATCTGGGAGGGTCGCGGATACCTTGGGGATCTCCGTCTTGTGGTAGTGCCACATCTTTTTCTCGGCGGCGCTAAAACGCTTGTAGACATCGGGGCCCACAATCACCTCGGTCCCGACGAGTCTGGCATTCGGGCTGTCGCTGTCGTAGAGTTGGCACTCCGTGACACCTCCAGCGACTTCCTTGCAGTAATGGTGAGCGATCATGTCCGGCTTGCCTGGGAAGTGTAGCTTCGCGTCAATGTGCAGCGTCCAGCCCTCTGTCGGCGTAGGGCCCGCAGCCATCGACTGATCCATCAGAACTGTAACGAGAGCAGCGGGCGCAAGGATCGCAGCAACCCTAAAATGCCTCATGTGGGCCTCCTCGTGTCGTTCAAAGTGAGCCAGATGCTACAGTATGAGCCTGGTCGAGCGGTTCACGTACAAGGAGGTATCCCGACGATGCGACCCGTTACGGTGATAGTGGCTCTTGCCAACCTCCTTCTGCCCGCCCCAATCTGGGCGCAGGAGCGGACGTGGGAGTTCCATGGGGGAATGCATCCGATGTGGTGGATGTGGAGTGCGTGGGGCATCGGGATGATGCTCATGATGTTGGTCTTCTGGGGGGTCGTGATCATCGGGCTGGTCCTCGCCATCCGCTGGCTGATGCGAGGGCCACGGCCATCTCCAGCCGACCGGGCACTCGACATCCTACGAGAACGATACGCCCGCGGCGAAATCAACAAGGACGAGTTTGATGCCAAGCTGAGAGACCTTGGAGGTAGACCATGACCGCGCCCGTGCGCCACCGTCCCAGTTGAGCCCAGGGCCCGCTGAAGAGATCGCGGCAACGAATCGCCGGAGACGACGGCTGGGGCCCGCACGGCTCATGACTGGCAACGAGCGCCGCCGGATCAACCCCAACAAGGGCCTGGTCAAGGTGCTCGAGCGCCACATGGACATGATCGTGTCGCGCTTCCTGTATCCTCATCTGAGTCGGGTGTGGACGCCGTATAGCTGGCTGCTCCGAAGGCGCTTCGTCCTGACGGAGGCGTCGGTCGCGCCCGCCGGATGGCCACCAAGCCTCGATCCGCTTCGCGTGCTGCTGATCTCGGACATTCACACCGGTATATTTCTCAGGCCCCGGATCCTGTCGGAGATCGTCGCGTCGTTGATGGCGACCGAGCCTGATTTGGTGGCGATAGCGGGAGACATCGTGACCGGGCATTCGAGCGAGGTCCGCCCGTTTCTTGACGCCCTGGCCCCGCTGTCGCGAGCCCCGCATGGCGCCTGGTATGTCCACGGCAACCACGACTATTTCGGGGGCGATCCCCAAGAGATTCGCAAGGATCTGAGCTCCGTCGGCATCACCACCTTGAACAACGCTTCGGTGACGCTCGCGCATGGCCGGGGGCAGTTCGTGCTCGGTGCCATCGACGATCTCATCTTCGGCAGGCCGGATTGGCCGAAGCTCCTTTTCCGGCAGGGCGTGCCTCATCTGCTCCTCGCGCACAATCCCGATCATTTCTACGAGGCCGAAAGCCACGGAGTGCCCCTGACGCTGTCGGGCCACACGCACGGCGGTCAGATCCGCTTCCCGGGCGGGCCGCCGATCATCCGTCACAGCCGCTTCTGCCTCGACGAGGGCATCTACGCATTCCGGTCGTCGCTGCTCGTGGTCTCGCGCGGGTTGGGGAGCGTCGGGCTACCGTGGCGCTGGGGAGCCGATCCTGAAGCCATATTGCTCGAGATCGTGCCACGGGCCTAGTGTCAATTATTCATGAAGGCCTTTCCCGCGTCCTGCACTCCCCCTCACCCTGACCCTCTCCCCCTCCGGGGGCGAGGGGATCGAAACGGCTCCCTCTCCCTCGGCGAGGGAGAGGGCCGGGGTGAGGGTGGGCGCCTGTTCGCGCATAATCCGGGCTAGGAGCCTGTCGGACTAATGCCAAACACGCGCATTCGACAGGACAGCCATTCCACTTCGGGGTCATTTCTGCCGCCTCGTCGCGCGGAAGCAAGCCCGGAGCGGGCTGTTTGTGGGGTTGCCATCCCACTTTTTC
>WNFV01000897.1_pt1 | contig 63470 bp, 65 predicted proteins | sample 5400101 | NCBI WGS metagenome assembly WNFV01 (sample SAMN13153361, study PRJNA577476) | soil metagenome | isolation source: 115 cm soil or saprolite under grassland replicate 1 | place: USA:California | collected 2016-06-15
AGCCGACGCCGCCGGTGAAGTCGATGAACGTGTTGCCGTCGACGTCGGTGAGGGTCGCCCCCTCGCCGTGGTCGATAACGACCGGGACGTAGATCGAGAGCGGGTCGGCGATGACCAGGGCCTTGCGCTGGAGGATCTCCTGCGAACGCGGCCCCGGAATCGCCGTCTTGAGCTCGATCGCCTTGGTCGCCGCCATCAGCTCTGACGATAACGCAGCCGGCGGCTGCTTTGCATACCTGCATAGCGGGGTTGCAACCGTCGCCTAGCGCAGTCGCCGAGGGCCGGAGCGTAAGCCGGGCGCAGCCGGCTTACGCGGAGGCGAACTGATGCGGTGCGGCGACGCGAAGCATCGCCGCACCGCACGGCAGCAGACAAGGGCCGGCCCGCCAAGGAGTGCACGGGCTCTGCCCGGGCACGTTCCCCGCGAAGCGGGTAGCACCTTCAGCCGTTCTAGCGTTAGCTAGAACGGCTTGGTCGAGAGCGCCTTTACGGTGTAGGTGCCCGAGGCGTTCCAGAGCATGAAGCCCTTCACGTGTTCCAGCCTGGCCGCCTGGATCTGGTCCTGGACGTCGGCGAGCGTGTACGCCCGGCCCAGCGAGAAGTCCTGCAGCCACGGGATCAGCATCGCCTTCCGGCCCGTCAGCTTCGAGCGGAAGTCGCGGAGCGAATAGGCGACGGTCGTCCCCGGCCGGGAGTCCGGGTCGATGATGTTGTACTCGCCCGAGACGTAGTGCGACGGGTACACCATCGGATAGATCGTGTCGACGAACGGCGCGATCCGGCGGGGGAACTGCGCGATGCCGAGGTTGCGCGTCGCCGAGAGGCCGAAGACGTCGACCGACAAGCGGACGCCGAGCGGCTTCAAGCGCGAGCGCGCGTACTTGAGGAACATCGGGATCGTCCAGCCCATCGGCTGCGTGTGCGCGCCGGGGTAGACGATCTGCGACAGGTTGCCGTCGCTGGGGAAGCGGACGTAGTCGAACTGGATCTCGTCGAAGCCGAGCTTCGCCGCCTGCTCCGCGACGTCGACGTTGTACTTCCACACGCGCTTGTCGTACGGGTTCGTCCAGCCGAGGCCGCCGTTGGTCAGCCAGCGCGAGCCGTCGCTGCGGCGGATCGCGAGCGACGGCGCGCCGGCCGACAGCAGCGGATCCTCGAAGGTGACGATGCGGCCGATCAGGTACAGACCGGCTGCGTGCACCTTCGCCACGGCCTGCTCGGCGTTGTAGAAGCGCTTGGCCGAGCCGACCCGGCGGGCGAGCGGGACGTTCAGCGGGAAGGCGATGTTGCCGTTCTCGTCCTTGACGTCGAGCTCGATCGTGTTCAGGCCGCTGTCCTTGAGCGCGATGTAGTGGTCGAGCTTTCCGGGGATGCCGGCGAGGGCCATGGTCACGTGGACGCCGCGCACCTCCTGGGGCAGCGGCCGCGGCTGCAGGCCCTCCGGTTGCGGCTTTGGCTTCGCGTGCGCGGCCGCCCGCACCGGCTTGTGCTTGTCGACGTGCGTCGCGACGACTCCGCCGACGACACCCGCCGCGATGAGGGCGAGCAGCGCGCCTGCAGCCCTGAGCCTGCGCTTGTGCCGACGCTGCCGCGCTTCGGCCCGGCGCACCTTGTAGCGCGCGTTCGGGTCGACCGGCTGGAGGACGGAACGTGGAGTCCTCGGGGGCCTGGGGGGCCGAGCGGGAGGCAAGGTGTGGAAAAGTAACAGCTCCGAGCCTCCGTAGAATCGGCCCCGCATGGTCCTTTCAGACCGGACGATCGCCCGCCTCTTGGAGGAAGGCCGGATCGAGATCGATCCCTACGACGACTCGCTCCTGCAGCCTTCCAGCGTCGACGTGCGGGTCGACCGATATTTCCGGGTTTTCCACAACAACCGCTACCCCTACATCGACGTGCGGGAGCAGCAGGAGGACCTCACCGAGCTCGTCGAGGTGGAGGAGGACCGGCCGTTCGTTCTCCACCCTGGGGAGTTCGTGCTCGGGTCGACCCTCGAGCGGGTGCGGCTCCCCGACGACCTCGTGGCGAGATTAGACGGGAAAAGTAGTTTGGGCAGGCTTGGCCTGCTGATCCACTCGACAGCGGGCTTCGTCGATCCTGGCTGGGACGGGCACGTCACGCTCGAGTTGTCGAACGTCGCAAATCTCCCGATAACGATCTATCCGGGCATGAAGATCGGCCAGGTCTCCTTCGTGCAGCTCAGCGAGCCGGCCGCGACGCCGTACGGCACCGGAGACATCGGCTCCAAGTACCAGGGCCAGCGCGGCCCGACCCCCTCGCGCTACTGGCAGAACTTCCAGCGCGAGCCGGCCGGGTGATCCTCGTCACCGGGGGGAGCGGGTTCGTGGGCGGGCACGTCGTCCACGAGCTGCGCGGCCGCGAGCTCCCGGTCCGCTGCCTTGTCCGCGATCCGCGCAAGGCGTCGAAGCTGGCGGCGTGGGGGTGCGAGCTCGCGCAAGGGGACCTGACGGATCCGGCCAGCCTGCGCCGCGCCGTCGAAGGCGTCGAGACCGTTGTCCATCTCGTGGCGATCCGGCAAGGACGCGAACAGGAGTTCCGCCGGATCATGGTGGACGGCACGCGCGACCTGCTCGCGGCCGCAAAGGACGGCGGCGTCGGCCGTTTCGTCCACATGAGCGCGCTCGGCACGAGCGAGCGCACGAAGGACCTCGTCCCTTACTTCCGGGCGAAGTGGGAGACCGAGGAGCTCGTCCGGGGCGCAGGGATCCCGTACGTGATCTTCCGGCCAAGCTTCATCTTCGGCCCTGACGGCGGGATCCTTCCGACCTTCACGAAGCTCGCGCGCCTGGCGCCGGTGACGCCGATCATCGGCAGCGGCCGTCAGCGGATCCAGCCGATCTGGGCCGACGACGTCGCGAAGTACTTCGCCGACGGGGTGCAGCGCGCCGACGTGACGGGACGTCTCTTCGAGCTCGGTGGCCCGGACGTCGTGACCTGGAACGAGTTCTGGGAGCGGCTGAAGCGCGTCCGGGGCATGCGCCGGCCCAGCATCCACGTCCCCGTCGGGCTGATGCGGGTCAACGCGCTGCTCACGGAGCGGCTGCCGGGGAACATTCCGCTCACGCGCGACCTGCTGAAGATGCTCGAGCATGCCGACAACGTCGTCTCGGACGACGAGGCGGTCCGGACGTTCGAGCTTCCACTCGTCCCCCTCGACGAGCAATTGCGGCGCGCCGCCTGACGGCAGGGGATCGGCCCCGGAGCGCGAACCTCACGGAGTCCCTAGGGAAAGGAGATCCGTGAACGTCAACTTCGGGATCAAGACGTTGCTCTTGCTCTTCTCGGCGCTGGTGTTCATCCTGGCCGTCTTCGACGAGGACGATTACGCGAATCTGCTCGCGTGGGGGCTGGCAGGCGTCGCCCTCGCGTTCCTGATCACCGACATCGGCTGGGATCGCAAGTACGGCGGCGGCATGGGCCGTCGCAGCAACCCGTAACCGGAAAGAAAGGGGCCGCCTCACGGCGGCCCCGATCCGGTTACCAGCGATGGATTAGTAGAGGCGCTTTCCTGCCTCGGCCCGAGAGTCTCATGGCCGGGCGGCGCGTAACGCGTCGTCCCCCACGCTGGCTAGGCGATTCCCCGTAGGTCCGGGGACGCACCTCTACCCGCTGGTACCTCCACTGCCCGAACTGGAAATCTCCACTCTCGGACCACCTCCTTTCCGCGGTTAACGCCCAGAGTATCAGTCGCCACGGAGCACGACGGAGAGCTCCAGACCGCGGTCGAGCGGCACGGTGACAGACTCGAGAGTCGGGTCGGCCTGGCGGGCGCGGGAGTACGCGCCGAGGGTCTCCTCGTGCGAGAGGACGTTGTCGGCGACGACCAGCGCCCCCGGCTCGAGCTTCGTCCGTGCCGCCTGGAAGAGCTCCTCGTAGGCCTCTTTCTCCGCGTCCAGGAAGACGAGGTCGAAGACGTCGTCGATCCCCGGAAGGATCTCATTCGCGTCGCCCTCGATCAGGTCGGCCCAGCCCTCGAGTCCCGCCTCGGCGACGTTCGCTCGCCAATCCTCGATCTTGCGCGGGTCCTGCTCGAGCGAGAGCACCCGGCCGCCGAGGTAGCGGACGCCGGCGGCGAGCCAGATCGTGGAGTAGCCGCGGGAGCCGCCGACCTCGAGTACCTCGCAATCCGTCTGGGGCGCGACGAGCGCGAACAGGAACTGTCCCGTCGTCCGCGCGACGGCTCGCGAGCGCTCGGCGGGTGCAAGGCCGAGCTCGCGTTCGCGGGCGTCCTCCGCCTCGAGACGTGCCAGAACGCTTCGCACACGGTCATCGAGCAACGGCGTCGATCTCCTTCTGCACGTCCTTGTGCACGTGGCACGACACGAGGTGGTCGTTCACGATGCCGCATGCTTGCATCGCGGCGTAGACGGTCGTCGGGCCCACGAAGCGGAAGCCGGCACGCTTGAGCACCTTCGACAGGGCGGCCGACTCCGGGGTCGTGGAGCTCCAGTCGCGCGGGCTGCGCGGAGAGCGGTGCCGTTTCGGACGGTGCGCCCAGACGAGCTCCTGGAGCGGCGTCCCCGCTTCGCGGAGCGCGAGCGTGCCGCGAGCGTTCGCGATCGCCGCCTCGATCTTGCCGCGGTGGCGAACGATGCCGGCGTCGCCGAGCAGCCGCTTGACGTCGCGCTCGCCGTAGCGGGCGACCCGCTCCGGATCGAAGTCCGCGAACGCGGTGCGGAAGTTGTCGCGCTTGCGCAGGATCGTCAGCCAGGAGAGGCCGGATTGGAAGCCCTCGAGGCAGAGCCGCTCGAGCAGGCCGCGCTCGTCGAGCACCGGCCGTCCCCATTCCTCGTCGTGGTAAACGACGTAGAGCGGGTCGTCCGAGCCCCAGCAGCGCTTGGGCTCAGCCAACCTCGACCTTGACCATGCCGTCGACGACCCGGACCGGGAAGGTCGCGACGGACTCGACCGCCGGCAGGGTCAATGCGCGCCCGCTGCGAATGTCGATGTTGGCGCCGTGCCGCGGGCAGATCGCGACGCCCTCGTCGCAGTCGAACTCCCCCTCGCAGAGCGGGCCGTCGTCGTGCGAGCAGCGGTCCTCGAGCGCGAAGTACTCACCGTTGAGGTTGTAGACGCCGACTGCGAGCGAGCCGGCGTAGACGATCCTGACCGAGCAGGACGGCAGCTCCTCGACCGGGCAGACGTCGAGCTCCGGCACGCCCTACTTCAGCTCGAGGTCCGAGGACGCGCCGGCCCACTCCTCCGGCAGCGGTGTTCCCTTGGCCTTGTGCAGGGCGAGCTTCAGCGTGGAGAGGCCGAGCAGCGCGCACTTCAGCCGCACGGGCGACAGCGGGATGCCGATCTCGTCGAGCAGCTCGTCGCGCGGCAGGGTCGCGACCTCCTGTGCGCTCCGGCCCTGCACCAGCTCCGTCAGCATCGACGTCGCCGCCTGCGAGATCGCGCAGCCGCGGCCGGAGAACTTGACCTCCTCGATCGTGTCGCCGTCCTCGCCGAAGGCGACGAAGATCGTGACCTCGTCGCCGCACAGAGGGTTCTGGCCCTCCGCCTGCGCGTCGGCGTCCTCGATCAGCCCGTGCCCGCGCGGGTTCTTGTAGTGATCGAGGATCACTTCCCGGTACAGCTGATCGAACTCACTCATCTTTCACCGAGCGTAGCGAAGGTCTCCCAAAGCCAGCCTGAAGATGCGCAGCATTTTCAGGCTAAGAGCTTATGGGCCTTATGCAGACCTTCGGCGAGGCGGTCGATCTCTTCGGGGATCGTGTACAGATAGAAGCTGGCGCGGTTCGTGGCCGCCACGCCGAGCTTGGTCATCAGCGGCTGGCAGCAGTGGTGACCGGCGCGGATCGCGACGCCGTCCATGTCGAGGACCTGAGCCACGTCGTGTGGGTGGACGCCGGCGAGGTTGAAGGAGACGATCCCGGCCCGCCGCTCCGGGGCCGGCCCGTAGGCGACGAGCCCCGGCACGCCGGCGAGCAGCTCGAGCGCGTAGACCAGCAGCTCGCGCTCGTGCTCCTCGATGGTGTCGATGCCGACGTCGTTGATGTAGTCAACGGCGGCGCCGAACCCGACCGCCTCGGCGATCGGCTGCGTGCCCGCCTCGAACTTGAACGGGATCTGGCCCCAGGTCGTCTCCTCGAGCTTGACCGAGCGGATCATGTGCCCGCCGAGGTTGAAGGGGGACATCGCCTCGAGCAGCTCTCCGCGCCCCCAGAGAGCGCCGACGCTCGTCGGGCCGCACATCTTGTGCGAGGAGAACGCCAGAAAGTCGCAGTCGAGCTGCTGTACGTCGATCGCGTGATGCGGCGCTGCTTGGGCGGCGTCGACGACCATGATCGCTCCGTGCTCGTGCGCCCAGGCGGCGAGCCGTTCGACTGGATTGATCGTGCCCAGCGCGTTGGAGACGAGGTTGTTCGCGACGACCTTGACGTTCCCGGCTTGCGCGATCGCGTCGAGCGCGTCGAGCTGGAGCTCGCCGTGCTCGTCGAGCGGGATCGCCTTGAAGGCGGCGCCCGTTCGCTTCGCGATGTACTGCCAGGGGACGAAGTTGGAATGGTGCTCGAGCTCCGTCACGACGACCACGTCGCCGGGGCCGAGGTTGTCGAGACCCCACGCGTACGCGACTAGGTTGATGCTCTCCGTCGCCCCGTGGGTGAAGATCAGCTCACGCGCCGCGGGCGCGTTGATGAAGCGCGCGACCTTCTCCCGCGCGCCTTCGTACTCTGCGGTTGCGATCTCCGAAAGCGTGTAGACGCCGCGGTGCACGTTCGCGTACGACGTCTCGTAGAAGTCGCGCAGCTTGTCCAGCACCTGGCGCGGCTTGTGTGCGCTGACCGCGGAGTCGAGGTAGGCCAGCGGCTTGCCGCGTACCTCCTGCTCGAAGATCGGGAAGTCCGCGCGCAGCTTCCGCGCATCGAGCTTCGTTTCGACCTTCACCGCCACACAGCCATCGTACCGAGCGTTCTACGGCCTGAAGCGCACCTCGGCACGGCTCGCAGTCGCCTTCGTGAGGGTGACGCGCCACGAGAACGGAATGCGGTAGGTCTCGCCCTTCACGATCCAGGGGCGGGCGTGCTTTGTCGGCTTGAGGATGAGGGTCGCGGAGGGGGAATAGGGCGCCGAGTGGTTCTGCGCGTCGACGAAGCGGAAGAGGAGCCCCCGGAGGGGCCGGGCGCGATATTCGATCCACCAGGTCCCCTGCGAGGTCTCGACGACGAGCGACTGCGCCGTGCGTGACCTCGCGGACGCCGGTGCGAGGGCGTAGCGCTTGGGCGTAGCGACATGTGGCTGTGGAGGGATCCAGCCGAGCAGTGCCTTCTCGTAGGCGCTGTAGTCCAACGCCCCGGATCCCATCGGACTGAAGACGTCGCCGGTGTCGTACAGCGCGCAGCGGAGGAGATCGGTGCAGTCGGCTCCCATCGCGTGTCCGAGCCCGAAGGTGTGGCCCAGCTCGTGCAGCAGCAGTTCCAGCGTCGGCTGCCTCGTGAGCATCACCTCTTGTCCGTACGTCGCCCCGAAGAAGGCGCAATGCGCGTCGGGTAGCGCGTAGATCACGGTGTCATAGCTTGCGCTGTCGAACCCGGCGCTGGCCGCCGCGCGCCGGGGCGGGCCGAAGATCGCCTCCACCGTGCCGTTGCTCGGGCTGCAGCTCGGCCTGGCGGTCAGGTCGGTCAGCCACGGAGTGACGTCTGCATGGAGCTGAACCTGCCCGAACGACGACCGCTGGATGAAGGCATTCGCCTGCTCGAACGCCCGCTGCACCTGCGTGACGGTGTAGGGCTCGGCTCCGCTCGACGCGAGCACGACCAGCACGCGCTCGTTGGCCTTGGGCGCGGCGCCCGCCGCCGGGAGGGCGACAGCTGCGAGCAGGGCCACCACCGCGAAGAGCGGTGCACGGGGCACGGCCGGAGTATGCGCCTTCGGGCGGCGGGAGGCTAGGTCTGGGGGATGCGGGCTTCGAGCGCGGCCGCGAGGGCCTCGCGGACCGGCTCCAGCTCGACGCGGGCGAGTACGTCCTCGAAGAACCCGCGCACGATCAGACGCTCGGCCTCGCTCTGGGAGAGGCCGCGGGCCATCAGGTAGAAGAGCTGGTCGCGGTCGACGCGTCCGACGGTTGCGCCGTGGGTGCAGCGCACGTCGTTGGCGAGGATCTCGAGGCCGGGGATCGGGACGGCGTGCGTCGTGGGCGACAGCATCAGGTTGCGGTTCTCTTGATACGCGTTGGTCTTCTGCGCGTCGCGCTCGACGCGGATCATCCCGCGCCAGACGGCGGTGGACTTGTCGCGCAGCGCGCCCTTGAAGGCGAAGTCGGAGGTGGTGTTCGGCGCGATGTGCTCCTGGAAGGTGTCGTAGTCGAGGTGCTGCTCGCCGTCGGTGAAGTAGGCGCCCGTGACGCGTGAGGTCGCGCCCTGCCCGGCGAGGTCGTTCTGGATCCGGACCTTGCCCTTCTTCGAGCCGAAGCCGCCGGCCACCCAGTCGAGCTCCGCGTCGCGTTCCACGCGCGCGTGGTGCGAAGCGAAGTGCCACGTCTCGCGCGACAGGTTCTGCAGGGACACGTACTCGAGCTTGGCGCCGTCGCCGACGAAGAGCTCGGCCGCCTCGTTCGTGTAGGCGTGCAGGTCCGGGGAGGAGGAGACGACCTCCTCGACGAGCGTGAACCGCGCGCCGGGGTCGGCGATCACCAGCAGCCGCCAGAAGAGGGCAGCGTCATTCCCTGAGCTCGTGATCCGCACGTACAGCGGCTTCTCCAGCACGACGTCCTTCGGGACGTGGACGAGCAGGCCGTGCTCCCAGACCGCCGCGTTGTGCGCCGCGAACTTCTCGTCCCAGCCGACGAGGGAGTAGAGCCGCTCGTTGCTCTCGTCCAGCGGCGTGAAGGTCACGCCCTCGGGAGCCCGCTCGATGCTGATTCCACCCTCCGTGATCGTCGCGAGCCCGGCAACGTCGAGGTCCAGCATCGTCTCCGCGGCACCTGTCTCAGGGACAGTCCCCGGGGCATGTCCGAACGAGTCGGGGTCGAAGCCCCGGAGGTCGGTGAAGCGCCAATGCTCTTCCGTCGTGTCCGGAAGCGGCAGCTCGCGGTAGCGCTCGAGTGCTTCAGCGCGGGACACGGGGCGCATACCTCCGATGCAGGACGACAACGTTTCCGTCCGGATCCTTGAAGAAGCCCATGTGGCATACCTTCGTGTCGACGTCGGCGACGCGGACGCCGAAGCCCGCACCGTTCGGCTGGAACTCGATCCCCTCTTGTTCGGGATTCCAGAACGACAGGGTCACGTTCGGCGTCTCGATCTCGGCGCCCTCGTATTCGCTCTCGGGTATGCCGAGCACGTCGCGGTAGAACTCGACCGAGCGCTTGACGTCCCGTGACGGGATGGTGATGAAGTCGATCTGCTCGACCTTCATTTCGGCGCGTACCTCCGGTGCAGCATGAGGGCGTTGCCGTCGGGATCCTTGAAGAAGGCGAAGTGACAGACGCCGGTGTCGACGATCTCGCCGTCGAACTGGACGCCCTTCTCCTCCAACTCGACGCGCGCCTTCGCGACGTCGGGGACGCGGATCGCGATGCCCGCCGGGCTCGGCGCGAATTCCTGCCCGATGCCGGCCGGATTGAAAACGTCGAGCGTCACCTGTCCGAGCGTGAACTCGAGGTCGTTCTCACCTTCGGTCTCGATGGGGAGCCCGAGGGTCTCGCCGTAGAACCGCTTTGCGCGCGCGATGTCCTGCGTCAGCACGGACACGAAGTCGACCTGCTCGACCTGCATCACGGCTTCGTGCCGTCGGGATAGGGCGCGTAGCGGCGGTGGAGCAGGATGGGATTGCCGGACGGGTCGCGGGTGCCGGCGCCGTGGCAGACGCCTGAGTCCCACATCTCGTTGACCTGCACGCCGGCGGCCTCGAGCTTCGCCTTCGCCTCCGCGACGTCGGGGACGCGGAGCGCGAGCGTGCCGGGCGGCAGCGGCGCGAACTCGTAGTCGTGCGTGTGCGGCGTCACGACCGCAAGCGTGACGTTGCCCAGCTCGTACTCGATCCAGTCCTCGTCCGGCGAGTTCGGGTTCTCGCGCAGGCCGAGCACTTCGCCGTAGAAGTGCTTCGCCTCGTCGATGTCTTTGACCGGAACGCGGATGTAGTCGATCCGCTCGACGTCGATCCCCACGTTCGTTTGCTGTTCGGACACGGTGCTGTTACCAGATCGTTGGGTTAGACGGTCGCACGCGCAATGCGCGCGCGACCTCTATGTGGCGCCGCCAAGTCGGCGCCTGGTCAACCGACCGAGCCCTCCATCTGCAGCTGAATCAGCCGGTTCATCTCGACGGCGTACTCGAGCGGGAGCTCCTTCGTGATCGGCTCGACGAAGCCGGAGACGATCAGCGCCGAGGCCTCCGCCTCCGACAGCCCGCGCGACATCAGGTAGAAGAGCTGCTCCTCGCCGATCTTCGACACCGTCGCCTCGTGGCCGATGTCGACGTCGTCGGCGTCGATCTTCATGTACGGGTAGGTGTCGGAGCGCGACTGCTCGTCCAGGATCAGCGCGTCGCAGACGACCTTCGACCTCGAGCCCACGGCGTTCTTGCCGACCTCGAGCAACCCGCGGTAGCCGGCGCGGCCGCCGTTCTTCGAGATCGACTTCGACGTGATCACGGACGACGTCTTCGGGGCGACGTGCACGGCCTTGCCGCCTGCGTCCTGATGCTGGCCGTTGCCCGCGAATGCGATCGACAGCACCTCGCCGTGCGCGCGCTCCCCGAGCAGCCAGATCGCCGGGTACTTCATCGTCAGCTTCGAGCCGAGGTTGCCGTCGACCCACTCCATCGTCGCTCCCTCGTAGGCGACGGCGCGCTTCGTGACGAGGTTGTAGACGTTGTTCGACCAGTTCTGGATCGTCGTGTAGCGGCAGCGTGCGTCCTTCTTCACGACGATCTCGACGACCGCGCTGTGCAGCGAGTCGGTCGAGTAGATCGGCGCGGTGCACCCTTCGACGTAGTGCACGTAGGCGCCCTCGTCGACGATGATCAGCGTCCGCTCGAACTGGCCCATGTTCTCGGCGTTGATGCGGAAGTACGCCTGCAGCGGCATTTCGATCGAGACCCCCGGCGGCACGTAGATGAACGAGCCGCCCGACCAGACGGCCGAGTTCAGCGCCGCGAACTTGTTGTCGTTCTGCGGGATGATCGTCCCGAAGTACTGCTTGACGAGGTCCTCGTGCTCGCGCAGGCCCGAGTCCATGTCGAGGAAGATCACGCCCTGCTTCGTCAGGTCTTCCTGCAGCTTGTGGTAGACGACCTCGGACTCGTACTGCGCGCCGACACCGGCGAGGTACTTCTTCTCCGCCTCCGGGATGCCAAGCTTGTCCCACGTGTCCTTGATGTCCGCCGGCAGGTCTTCCCACGAATTCGCCTGCTTCTCGGTCGGCTTGATGTAGTAGTAGATGTTGTCGAAGTCGATCTGCGTCAGGTCGCCGCCCCACATCGGCAGCGGCCGCGCGAGGAAGTAGTCGAGCGATTTGTGCCGGAACTTGCGCATCCACTCCGGCTCCTTCTTGTGCTCTGCGATCGCCTCGACGACCTCGTGCGAGACGCCGCGGCCGGACTTGTAGAAGTACGCCTCGGCCTCGTCCGGGTTGGCGAAGCCGTACTTGTACTCCTCGCGAATCTGCTTGACGACGTCGGTCTCAGTCGCCAACCGCTGTCACCTCCGGGATGAACGCTTCGTAGCCCTCGGCCTCGAGCTTGTGGGCGAGCTCGGGACCGCCTTCCTCCACGATACGCCCTCCCACCATGACGTGGACGAAATCGGGCTGGATGAAGTTGAGGATGCGCTGGTAGTGCGTGATGACCAAAGCTCCCATCTCGGGTCCCACCAGTTCCTGTACCCCGTTGGCGACGATCCTCACAGCGTCGATATCGAGTCCGGAATCGGTCTCGTCCAGTACGGCGATCCGGGGCTTGAGCATGGCGAGCTGCAGAATCTCGATCCGTTTCTTCTCGCCGCCGGAGAAGCCCTCGTTGAGATAGCGCGAGGCCAGCTCGCGCGAGACCCTGAGCCGGTCCATCTGCGCGAGGAGCTCCTTGCGGAACTCTGGAATCGGAATCGGGTTGTCCTCACCGCCCGCGCGCGCCTTGCGAATCGAGTTGATCGCGCTGCGGAGGAAGTTCGTGACCGTCACGCCGGGAACCGCGTGCGGATACTGGAAGGCGAGGAAGAGGCCGCGCTGGGCGCGCTCGTCTGCTGCCAGCTCGAGGACGCTCTCTCCGTCGAGCAGGATGTCCCCCTCGGTGATCTCGTAGGCCGGATGGCCCATCAAGGCGTACGCCAGCGTGGACTTGCCCGAGCCGTTCGGGCCCATCACGGCGTGGACCTCGTCGGTGTTCACCGCGAGGTCGACGCCCTTGACGATCTCCGTCCCGTCCTCGAGGGCGACGTGCAGGTTTTTCAGCTCTAGAAGCGCCAACTTTGTGACATCCCGTCCCTTGGTGAAAAGCGGCCTAGGAGGCCTGCTAGTAGCGCCATCGTACCCAACCCCGGGCCGCTCCGACCGCGCCGCGGTGCAGGCGCAGCCATGTCCACGCGGTCGTCTCGCGAGACCGGTCGTCGAAGCGGCCGTGCGCGCCCGGGTCGCCCGGCAGCGGCTCGAACAGGTTGTCGGGGGAATCCGTCGGCTTCAGCTCGTCCGTGTGCTGGCCCTTCCAGCCGTTGCGGAGGAGGACGAGGTCACCGGCGCGCGGTGAGAGCTTCTGTCCCCAGAGCAGCTTCTGGGCACCCCAGCCGATCGGCAGCTCGCGGATCGGCTGCTCGCAGCAGTGCAAGACGGCGTCGGCGAAGGGCTCCGGCTGGTAGATCGGCGGCACCGGTTGCGGCTGCAGCCCCAGCTTCTGCCGCGCGCGGTCGAACTGTGGCGTGTTGATCGCGCCGGGGAGGATCACGGAGATGTCGACGCCGCTCCCGACCTTCTCCTGCTCGACACGGGCGCTCTCGAAAAACGTTCGCAGCGCCGCCTTCGTGGAGCAGTACGCCGCCTGCAGGGGAATGCCCCGGTAGGAGAGCGCCGACGCGATCTGGATGAACGTCCCGCGCGATGCCCGGAGATGCGGCAGCGCCGCCCAGTATCCGTAGACGCCGCCGAAGAAGTTGACGTCGAAGACGCGTCGGAGCTCATCGTCTTCGAGCCGATGCGCCTCGGCGTACACCGTGACCATCGCGTTCGCGATGTACGTATCGACGCGGCCGAAGCGCTCGACGGCCGCCTGGACGAGCTCCTCGACCTGTGCCCGGTTGGAGACGTCCGTCTCGAGCGCCAGATCGACCGCCGCCGCGTCGAGTGCCTCGCGCGTCCGCGCGCCGATGACGACGCTCGCGCCTCTCTGGGACGCCCGCTCCGCGATCGCCCGGCCCAGGCCGTAGGAGCCGCCGCCGATCACGACGACCTGCTCGGAGAGTGGCCGTTTCCGGCTCATCCGCCGTCGTCTTTCCCCCGCTCAGGCGTCCGAACCGCTACCCTGAGCTCATGCCGAACGTCGGCCCTTGGGAGATCATCCTCCTGCTCCTGTTGGCGCTCCTGCTGTTTGGAGCGAAGCGGCTTCCGGAGATCGGCCGCTCGATGGGGCGCGGCATGCGTGAGTTCAAGGACTCGGTCAGCGGCAAGGACCGCGACGACGAGCCGGCAGAGCTGCCGATGCAGACGACCGACGCGACGGTCGCAGCGCGCGAGCGCGAGCGCGACCCCGCGTAGCAACCCATGAAGCGGCTGCCGCGGCGACTGAGCCACGGTGAGGAAGCGACGCTTGTCGAGCACCTGGACGAGCTGCGGACGCGCATCTTCGTGTCGCTCGGCGCGCTGGCGCTCGGTTTCGCCGTTGCCTTCGTCTTCAGGGGTCATCTCTTGCACTGGCTCAACGCGCCCCTGCCGGCGAGCCGCGGCAAGCCGCTGACTCTCGGCGTCGCCGAGCCCTTTCTCACCTCCTTCAAGGTGAGCCTGCTTGCGGGCCTGGGTCTTGCGTTGCCCGTGATCCTCTGGCAGCTCTGGAGCTTTCTCGCTCCCGCGGTCGAGGAGCGGGTCGAGCGAACCGTTCTGTCCTTCGTTTTCCTGGCCACGATGCTGCTCGTCGCCGGCGTGGCGTTCGGATACTGGGTCGTTCTTCCGGCAGCCGTGCACTTCTTGACCAACTTCGACGAGAGCCACTACGAGATTGCGATTCGCGCGCGCGACTACTACGGCTTCGTCACGACGGTGCTCCTCGCCGTCGGAGTCGTGTTCGAGTTGCCGATCTTCATCCTCGCACTCGTGCGGCTCGACGTCCTCTCGACGCAGACACTGCGCCGAAACCGCCGGCTGGGCTACTTCATCGTTGCGGTCGTCGCAGTTCTGCTGCCCGGGATCGACCCGGTCACGACCACGCTCGAGATGGCGCCACTGATGGCTTTGTACGAAGGCTCCATCTGGCTTGCGGTGCTGATGGAACGCCGTTCGTCGCGAATGGAAGCGGCTAGCCTTACCGAGCCTTGAAACGGGTGATTTCCGCAGACTGGGTCCTGCCGATCGAGGGCCCGCCGATCGGGGACGGGGCCGTTGCGATCGAGGACGGCCGCATCGTCGCGGTCGGTCGTGCCGAGGACCTCGGCACCGGCACGCGCTACGAAGACGCCGTCCTGCTGCCGGCGTTCGTCAATGCGCACTCGCACCTCGAGTACGCCGTCTACGCCGGTTTCGGTGACTCGCTGACGGACTTCGCCGAGTGGATCCGGCTGCACACCGAACGGAAGCGCCGGATCGGCTGGGAGGAGTACGTCGCGATCGCGCGCCTCGGTGCCGCGGAGTGCCTACGTGCCGGCATCGGCACCGTCGGCGACTGCAGCTTCAGCGGCGCGGCGGCCGTTGCGATGGACGAGCTCGGCGTGCGCGGGGTCGCGTATCTCGAGGTTTTCGGCGCCGACCCGGACACGGCCCTGGAGGAGTTCGAGGAACTGCGCTCGCACGCGGATGCGCACTTCGGCGACCGGGTGGCGCTCGGCATCTCGCCGCATGCGCCCTACAGCATCTCGCCGGCCGTCTACCACGCGTGCGCGGGGCTCGGCTTGCCCGTTGCGACCCACATCTCGGAGAGCGAGTCGGAGGTCCGCTACCTCCTTGACGGCGGCGGCGCGTGGGAAACGATCACGTGGCTCGTCGATCCGCCCGGGACGACTGGCACGCGCTTGCTCGCACGGGAAGGCCTGCTCGGCCCGGACGTGCTCGCCGCACACTGCGTCGTCGTCGAGCCGGACGAGATCGCGTTGCTTGCGGAGCACGACGTCGCCGTCGCGCACTGTCCCCGTTCCAACGCCTACGTCGGCTGCGGGATTGCGCCGCTGCGTGAGCTGCGGGCGGCCGGCCTCCGCGTCGGGATCGGGACCGACGGTGTCTCGTCCACGCCGTCCTACGACTTCTTCGACGAGCTCCGCGCGGTCGTGATGATGGCGCGGGCGCGTGAGCGTCGCCCCGATGCGATGACGGCCGCGGAGGCGCTCGAGCTGGGCACGCTCGGAGGCGCGCGTGCGCTCGGCCTCGAAGCCGAGACAGGCTCGCTCGCCCCGGGCAAACGCGCCGACCTGGCCGTCGTCTCGCTGGCCGGCTCGCCGTACTCCCCCGTCGAGGATCCGGCCGGCGCCGTCGTTTTCGGGGGCTCGCCCGAGCGTGTGCTTGCAACCTTCGTGGACGGGGAAGCGCGTTACGAGAAGGGAGGAATGGAGTGGCACGAGCTGACCGCCGCCGCGCACAGCGCGAGGCGCGCCATGCTCGCCGTGCCTCCGCCCGCAGAGCGGGTGGCGGCACCGCGCGCGTAGCCGACAACACCATGTTCTTCCCTCGCCTGCGCAATCAGGCGAAGTGGGCGTTCGTGGTCTTGATCGTCGTCTTCGCGGGCGGCTTCGTCTTCCTGGGCGTCGGCTCGGGCGGTCTCGACCTCGGCCAGCTCCTGCGCGACGCGTTCAACCGCGGCGGATCGTCGGGCGGCTCCCTCTCCGGCGCCCAGAAGGACGTGCGCGAGCGGCCGTTCAACGCTCCGGCGCGCAAGAAACTGGCGCAGATCCTCGAGAACAAGGGACGAACGGACGAAGCGATCGCGGCCTGGCTCGAGTACGGGAAGCTCCGGCCGAAGGACGTCGCGGCGCTGCGACACCTGGGCGACCTCGAGCTCGGTCAGGCGAACCTCTACTTCCAGCAGGCGCAACTCGCCTCGGTGGCGCAAACCCAAGCGGGAGTCGGCGCGCCGTTTCGTCCCAGCTCCGGGAAGCTCGGGCAGGCGCTGAGCGAGGATCCGCTGGCCGCCGCGCAGACCAGCCAGGCGAGCGCGCAGTTTCAGACGGCCTCGGCGAAGTACCAGACCGCCGCCACGCGGGCGATCTCCACCTTCCAGCAGCTCGTCAAGCTCCAGCCCAAGAACCAGGACTCGCTGATCGCGCTCGCGCAGGCGGCGGACACGCTCCACCAGACGAGCGTCGCGGTCACGGCGTACAAGAAGCTGCTGGAGCTCGACCTCGATCCGACCACCAAGGCTCAGATCCGCGAACGGATCAAGACCTTGCAGCAGTCACCCCAGGGTTAGACTCCGCGGCGACGGGAAGAGGCGGCTCAAGCGACCTCCGGGGGACGATGAACTTCGACATCAAGACCGAGCAGCTGGGAGATGACGCCTACGTGATCTCGCTCGCGGGCGAGGTCGACCTCTACACGGCGCCCGAGTTCAAGCAGCAGCTGCTCGAGGTGATCGGGCAGGGCGGCAAGCAGGTCATCGTCGACTTCAGCGACACGACGTTCATCGACTCCACGACCCTCGGAGTGCTCGTTGGCGGTGTCAAGCGGCTGCGGACGAACGACGGTCAGCTGTCGCTCGTCTGCAGCGATCGCAACATCACGAAGATCTTCGAGATCACCGGCCTCGACCGCGTCTTCACGATCTATCCCACCCGCGACGAGGCCGTCTCCAAGCTCAAGGCGGCCGACCAGCCTCCGGCGTAAAGTGGTTCGCCCGCTCCTAGCCGCCCTCGGCGGGGTGGGTGTGGCGGTCGCCCTCGCCGCGTGCGGAACGGGCGGGATCGCGTCCGGCACCACCGACCAGGAGAACGGCAAGAAGCTCTTCCAGGAGAAGTGCACGGGCTGCCATGCGCTCGCCGCGGCGGGCTCGAGCTCCACGCTCGGGCCGAACCTCGACGACGCGTTCGCGCAGGCGCGCGCCGACGGCTACAAGGAGAGCGCGATCCTCAACATCGTCCACGACCAGATTCGCTTCCCCGGCAACTACCCGACGGCGGCGAACAACCCGGCCTACCTCAAGGTCAACATGCCCGCCAACCTCGTCAAAGGGAAGGACGCCGAGGACGTCGCCGCATACGTCGCTGCGAACGCGGGTCTCCAGGGCTTCGCCGAGTCGCAGGTGATCACCGGCACGAACGGCAAGCTGATCTTCCAGAAGAAGTGCGCCAGCTGCCACACGCTCAAGGATGCGGGCGCGACGGGCACGATCGGACCGAACCTCGACCAGCTGATGCCCGCCGTCGCGATCGTGATGAAGCAGGTGACGAACGGCGGGCAGATCATGCCTGCTTTCAAGGACGTCCTCACGAAGGCTCAGATCGACGCGGTGGCGAAGTACGTCGCCTCGCACGCCGGCAAGTAGTGCCGTTCGACATCCAAGCTTTCGTCGAGGCGGGACGCGACCGGCTGCCCGGGCTGCTCGGGATCGAGATCGACGAGATCGAGGAGGGCCATGTGCGCATGCACCTCCCCCTCCGGCCCGAGCTGCTCGCGCCGAACGGCTACCTGCATGCGGCGACGGTCGTCGCACTGGCGGACTCGGCGTGCGGCTACGGCTGCATTGCGTCGCTGCCGGAAGGTGCAACCGGTTTCACGACGATCGAGCTGAAGACGAATTTCCTCGCGACGGCGCTCGAAGGAACGTTGCACGTCGAGTCACGCCGCGTCCACGGAGGCCGCACGACGCAGGTGTGGGATGCGACGGTCAGCCGTGAGGACGGGAAGACGCTTGCCCTCTTCCGCTGTACGCAGCTGCTGCTGTACTAGTCCGCTTCGCGTTCCAGATCGACCACGACGTGCGTGATCGGCACGGCGAAGCGCTCGCGGGCTTTCTCGACTACACCGCGCTCGAGCCAGTTCGAGCGCCCTTCCGGATGCGTGGAGATGATGATCTCGTCCGCGCCGAAGGTGCGCAGCGCGTCCTCCATCGCCTGCAGTGGGTCGCCGTCGCCGACCTCGCCGCGCGCCTCGACACCCGCCTCCGAAAGCTTCGCCAGGCTGGCATCGAGCCGCTCCTGGGCCGCAGCGCGGGCGTCGTCCTCGTCTGAGACCCAGTGCTTGAGCGGAGAGTTGAGTGCCGGCGTGACGACGAGCACCTCCTCGCGCACGTCGAGGCTCCGCTCGAGGATCATCGAACGGAGCGTGTGGCCGCCCACGGTCTCGTTGGCGATCACGAGGATGCGGCGCTCGCCCTCCGCGTGCGGCCGCGGAGCCGTCTGCGGCGGGCGTTCCTCCCGGCGCGCGCGCAGCCACCAGCCGAGCACCGCGACGCTGAGCACGATGAAAACCGCGAGCCCGGCCCACTTCCCGCCCGCGACAGCGGCGATCACGATCGCTCCGAAGTAGGCGATCGATGCGATCAGGAACCTGAACGCCTCGGCCTCGCTGCGGAGCGGGTTGATCACGAATGGTCTGGCCGGTTTTGTGGGTGGATGCGCGGGTCGTCAGCACCAAGCCAGGGGCCGCATTCGCTCGCAGCCAAGGCTGATTGCCTTGGCAAGAGTGAAGGCGGTTCCTGGCGCCGCGTGCTGACGGGCCGCGCGCCGCCGGACAAGGCCGGCCAGACCATCAGATCAGATAGACGGTGGAGTACACGACAATCCACATTACGTCCACGAAGTGCCAGTAGATCCCGCCGATCTCGACTCCGTGGTGGTGCTCCGGGGAGAAGTGGCCTCGGAAGGCGCGGATCGTCATGAAGAGCAGGATCGAGAGGCCGACGAACACGTGCGCGCCGTGCAGGCCGGTGAGGCAGTAGAAGATCGTCCCGAAGGCGCCGTCGTGCGGGGCGAAGCCGACGCGTGAGTACTCGCGCGCCTGCGTGAGCAGGAACACCAGGCCCATCAGGAACGTCAGCAACAGACCGGCCTGCAGCCCCGCGCGGTTGCCGCGTTTGATCGACTGCAGCGCCCAGTGCATCGTGAAGGACGAGGTGACCAGGATCGCCGTGTTCACTCCGGCGACGAAGATCGGGAGCTCGAATTGCTTCGGCGGCCAGTCGATCCCGTTCACGACGCGGACGAAGAAGTACGCCGTGAAGAAGGAGCCGAAGAGCATGATCTCCGACGCGATGAAGAGGAGCATCCCGAGCACCGACGCGCTGACGCGCGAGCTCTGATGTGCCGTGGGCGGCCCGTGGTGCGCAGCTTCGGCGTGCGCGCTCATTGGGCGACCCTCATGCCGGCACTCCTTCCTTCGGCACCACGTGCTCGACCGGCACGCCCGTCTCGCTGCGCAACCGCTCGACGAGGTCGCGCCGGAGCCAGCCGGACTTCTCGGGCGCGAACGTCGACACGATGATCTCGTCGACGCGCTCCTCGCGCATCGCCTCGAGCGCCGCGGAGAACGGATCGGGATGGGCGACCTGCCCGTGTGCGTCGATCCCCGCGCCGCGCAGCTCGGCGACGGCACGCTTCAGGCGACGCTCGGCCTCGGGATGCGCGCCCTCGGAGGGGTCGCTCTGCGGGGAGATGATCAGGAAGCTCGCATTGCCGCGCGCCGCCCGCTCACGGATCTTGTCCAGCAGCTCTCGCCCGAGCACCGTCTCGTTGGCGATGACGAGCACGTTCTGCTGCCCTGTCTCGGCGCTGACATCGACGACGACGTGCTCGACCGGACGGCTGCCCGCGACGTCGCGGATCCGGTCGATCACGTTCTTGCGCAGCCAGCCGGACTTCTGCTGGGGATGGGTCGCGACGATCAACGCGTCGACCGGAGGCTCCAGCTGTGCCAGCGCGTCGCGCACCGCCGTCACGGGATCGCTTTCGACCACGAGCCCGTGTGCGGGAATGCCCTCGTCGCGCAGCAGCGCCAGCGTCCGGTCGAGCCGGCGGCCCGCGGCCGCACGGCGCGTGTCCTCGTAGACCACGTACCCGCGCTGCGGCTGGTTGACCGGACAGATCACGGTCACGCGGAGATCCTCGCCGCGGTGGCGCTCCACCGCTTCGATCAGCGTTCGGCCGGTGACGGTCTCGTTGGCGACGACGAGCAGATGCATCAGTGCACGCGCACCTCCTCCGCGGCGCGGTCACCGTTCAAGACCGCGTGGCGTGCTCCCGGAACGCCGTATTCGTACGGATTGCCGACGACCTGCGGGATCTCGTCGAAGTTGAACACCGGCGGCGGCGACGAGACCTGCCACTCCAGGGTCATCGCGCGCCAGGGGTTCCCCGGCGCCGGCGCGCCCCGCCGCATGCTGATCAGCATGTTGTAGAGGAACACGATCGTCGAGGCGCCGAGGAAGAACGACGCGACCGAGATGAACATGTTCCAGTGCGCGAACATCGGGTCGTAGTCGGAGACGCGGCGCGGCATTCCCTGCGTCCCGATCAGGTGCATCGGGAAGAAGGTCGCGTTGAAGCCGATGAACGTCAGCCAGAAGTGCAGCTTCCCGAGGCGTTCGTCGTACATGCGTCCGGTCATCTTCGGGAACCAGTAGTAGATCCCGGCGAAGATCGTGAAGAGCGAGCCGCCGAAGAGGACGTAGTGGATGTGCGCGACGATGAAGTACGTGTCGCTGACGTGGATGTCGATCGGGACGGCGCCGAGGTAGATCCCGGACAGGCCGCCGATCACGAACATCGAGACGAACCCGGTCGCCCACAGCATGGGCGTGGCGAAGTTGATCTTCCCTTCCCACATCGTCGCGAGCCAGGAGAAGACCTTGATCCCGGTCGGGACGGCGATCATCAGGGTCGTGATCATCATCGGCACGCGCAGCCACGGCGCCATGCCCGACACGAACATGTGGTGCGCCCAGACGGAGAAGCCGAGGACGAGGATCGCCATCAGCGAGAGCGCCATCAGCCGGTAGCCGAAGATCGGCTTCCGCGACATCGCGGAGATCACCTCCGAAGCGATGCCGAAGCCGGGCAGCATCATGATGTAGACCGCCGGGTGCGAGTAGAACCAGAAGATGTGCTGGTACCCGAGCGGATAACCGCCTTGGCCGGTCTCGAAGAAGTTCGTGTGCATGATCCGGTCGAACATCACGAAGAACTGCGAGCCGGCGATGAACGGCGTCGCGATCACGACCAGCAGGGACGTGGTGAAGTTCGCCCACACGAGCAGCGGCATGCGCCAGAAGGTCATTCCCGGCGCGCGCATCGTGATGATGGTGACCAGGAAGTTGAGGGCGGTCATGATCGAGCTCGCGCCCGCCCACTGGACGCCCATGTTGAAGAAGATCGTGCCGAGCGGCTGGTGCACCGAGAGCGGCGCGTAACCCGTCCAGCCCGACGCGAACGCGCCGCCGGGAACGAGGAAGCTCGACAGCATCATGATTCCGGCGATCGGCAGCAGCCAGTAGGAGAGCGCGTTCAACCGCGGGAAAGCCATGTCGGGCGCGCCGAGCATCAGCGGCACGACGAAGTTCGCGAGCCCCGCGAAGGCCGGGATCACGAACAGGAAGATCATCAGCGACGCGTGGACCGAGAAGAGCCCGTTGTACGTCTGGTTGTCGAAGAACTGCATGCCCGGCTTCGCCAGCTCGGCGCGCACGAGCATCGCCAGTAAGCCGCCCGCGAGGAAGAAGAAGATCGTCGTGACCAGGTACTGCATCCCGATCACCTTGTGGTCGGTGTTGACGCGGAAGTAGTCGCGCCAGCTGTACGCGCCATGGCCCGAGTGGTCTTCCGGCCTCGTTGGCGAGCCGATCGCGTACCGCGTCCAGTAGTCGAACGCGCCGATGCCGGCGAGGAACCCGATCGGCGCTGCGATCAGCGCCGCGACGAGGACGATGATCGAGCCGAACCAGATCGGGTGCCAGCCGCCCCACCAGCGGCAGAGGACGACGATGCCGCTGCCGATGCCGAAGAAGAGCGGCGACATCCAGGCGGCGCGCAGAAAGCCGGGGTAGACCAGGCGGCGCCAGCCGCCCGGCGGAGGCGGCAGGCCCTGGTGCACCGGGTGGGGCTCGTGCTCCGCCGCGACGACCGTGCTCACGCCGGTCCCTTCTTCGACGCCCACTTCTCGAACGCGTCCGGCTCCATCACGATGACCCGCGACCGCATCAGCGCATGCCCGAGCCCGCAGAGCTCCGTGCAGATCACCGGATATGTGCCGAGGCGGTCCGGCGTGATGTGCACCGTCGGATGGATCCCCGGCACGACGTCCTGCTTCTGACGGAACTCAGGCACCCAGAAGGAGTGGATCACGTCCTTCGACGTCATCCGCAGCACGACGGAGCGATCGACGGGGAGGCGGAGAACGTCGGACGCCTTGTTGTCATAGCCCGGATAGCGGTAGCTCCAGAAGAACTGCTGAGCCGTCACTTCGATGCGCAGCGGGTTCGCGCCCTGCGCGTCGTCCTTTGCCAGCACGATCGCACTCACGATGGCGATTGCAGTGACGAGCAGCGCCGGGACGGCGGTCCAGAGGATCTCGAGCCCGGTGTGCCCGTGGATGGGGGGACCGTCGGAGTCGTCGTCCGGTTTCGCACGGAACTTCCAGACCGCGAAGACGCTGACGGCGGCGACGATCGAGAAGACGAAAATGCAGATCCCCGTCACGAACCAGAAGACGAAGTCGATGCGGCCGGCTTCGCGCGAGGCGGAGTTCGGGAGCCAGTTGGGGACGAGCGCGAAGACTGAGGCGACGGCGCCGGCCAAGACGCCGATCACGATCAGCTGGACGATCGAGCCCCTCCGCACGGACGCCGCGAGCCTACTCAAACCAGGCGCCTGGGGCGTCGCTTGCGATGCCCGATAAGAGGACGGCGGCCTTTGCCCGCCGTCCGTCGTCTAACGCCCGCTCTAGGGCAGCATCGCTTTGAGTGACGCAACGCTGGGGGGAAACGCGGTTTTCGACCTGCTCCGGGCGGGAATCTGAGCCGCACACTCAAGGAGGTCGAATGGGACTCGGAGTCGGAATCTTCCTGATCGCGGTTGGCGCAATCCTCACATTCGCCGTCAACGCGTCGTCGAGCACGGTCAACGTCGACGCGGTCGGCTGGATCCTGATGGGCGTCGGCCTCGTCAGCGTTCTGCTCTCGCTGCTCTTCTGGCAGTCCTGGGCAGGCCCCGGGTACTGGTCGCGCCGTCGGACGACCTACGTCGACGACGGTCCGCCGCCGATGTACTAGGACTCGGTTAGTGGTTCTCGCCGGGGGAACCTCCCGGTTCCCCCGGATCCCCCTCCACCGGTCCGCTTCGCGGGCGGGCGCCTTCGGCGCCGGGCTCCTCCGGCTCGGCCGCGGCCGGCTTCCCGCCGAACATCCCTTTGAGCCAGCGGCGCAGCCGCCGCGCGGCGAAGCTCTCGTCGACGTCACCATGCGCCTCGGACTCGGGTGCCTCGTCCCGGTCCTTGTCAGGGGTCTCGGCCCAAACGACAGAGGCGTCAGCCATTACACCACTCTGGCACGGCCGCGAGAGTCTTTCTAGTCGCGGAAGCGCGGTTCGGCTGGCACGTGACCTAGGTGGTGCGTAAACGGACAGGCGAGCAAGGCTCGCCCGTCCTCCTTTTTGCGGGCATCGCAAGCGATGCCCTAGTAGTCGCGGAAGCCGATGCCCTAGTTAGTCAGCCAGTGGCAATTCGGCGACGAACGCCGAGCCGCCCTGGCCGCTCGACTCGACCCAGATGCGCCCGCCCATCCGCTCGAGTAGCTCGCGGCTGATGTAGAGGCCGAGGCCCGTGCCACCGACGCCGCGGGTCAGGTCGGGATCGAGGCGATAGAACTTTTCGAAGATCCGCCGGTGCTCGGCCGGCGGCACACCGAGGCCTTCGTCGCGGACGATGAAGCGCAGCCGCGGACCGGCGACGCTGAGCTTGACGGCGACCTTGCCCCCATCGGGCGAATACTTGACGGCGTTGTCGACGAGGTTCGCGAGGACCTGCCGGATCTTGTCCGGGTCGGCGGCGACGAGCGGGACCTGCCTCGGAGCGGAGAACTCGAGCTTGATGCTCGGCGGGATGTACTGGCGGGCGGCCTCGACGATCCCCCGCGTGAGCTCGACGGCGTCGCAGGGCTCGATCGCAGTGCGCAGGCCCTCGGACTCGAGGCGGCTGACCCAGAGGACGTCGTTGACGATCCGCGCGAGGCGATCCGACTCGCTGGCGATCACCTCGAGCAGCCCTGTCCGCTGCGGCTCCGGGAGGAGCACGTCCTCGCGTCGCAACGTCAATGCCGCCCCGTAGATCGCCGCGAGCGGCGTTCGGAGCTCGTGCGAGATCGTCGAGACGAAGTCCGACTTCAACGTCTCGATGGCGCGCTCCTCCGTCAGATCACGGAACGCATAGACGCTGCCGCCCTCGAAGCCGACACCGTTGATCGAGAGCCAGAGCGCGCGGTCGTTCACCTGCACCGCCTGGGTCGTGGGCCCCAGTTGACCACTCTGTGCGAGCACCTCGATCCCGGCCCAGCCCGGGAAGACCTCGGCGGCCGGTCGGCCGACGGCCTCGCCGGCCTCCAAGCCGGTGATCTGCTCGGCGGCCGGGTTCCATAGCGTGATCACGTCGCGGTTGTCTACGAGCACGACGCCGTCCGCGACGTGCTCGACGACGACCGTCGCACGCGCGCGCCGCTCCGTCTCCCGGTACAGCCGGGCGTTGTCTACCGCCACCGCGGCGCGGTGGCCGAGGTGCTTCGCAAAGTCGAGGTCGTCCTCGTCGTAGAGCCGCGCGGGGTCTGCAGACACGAGCATGAGCGCGCCGAACGTCCGCCCGGCGGCCGTGAGCGGCACGCACATGGCCGACTCCATGCCCAGCTCGCGCAGTACCTCGTGGTGCTCCGGGCCGAGCGTGGAGGCCGCCAGCAGCTCGTCGCTGATCGTCCGGTACAGGACGGCTTCGGCCGTGCGCACGACGCGCGCCGTGCCCTCCAGCTCGTCGACCTCGGGTGCGAACAGGTGCTGCGACTTCTCGGCCCACTCGGCCTTGGCTGGATCCTTGTGCACGACGGCGATGCGCCGGAAGCCGCCGCCGCGCGCCACGACGTCCACGGCGTACCAGTCGGCGAAGCGCGGCACGAGCAGATTGGCGAGGTTCCCGAGCGTCGCTTCGTAGTCGAGCGACCCGGCGAGTTGCTGGCTCGCCTCGGCGAGCACGCTCAAGCGCTCGTTCGCAGCCTCCGCCGCAGCACGTGCCTGCTCCCGCTCGGTCACGTCCGTGATCACGACGCCGACGCCGATCACGTCGTCGGCCGCGTCGCGGACGGGGTAGTACGAGACCAGCCAGTTGCGCGTCTCGCCGGGCGCCGCCGCCGTTTGCCCTTCGACGGGCAGGTCGAGAATCGCCTCCCCGCTGTCGAGAACCTGCTGGTGGTACGGCTCGATCGTCGCAGCGCGCTCGTCGCCGAGCACGTCGCGCAGGGAGCGGCCGAAGTGCTCCTCCGCCGGCAGGCCGTTGATGGTCGCCAGGGCCTCGTTGACGCGCACATACTGGAAGTTCGAGTCCATGAAGGCGAGGCCGACAGGAGCGGCGCCGAAGACGGCGTCCACCACCGCCAGCGAGTCTTGCGCGTCGCGGCGCGCCGCCTGCGTCTCGCGGAAGAGGAGGGCGTTGTCGACCGCCGTGGCCGCCCGCCGGGCGAGATCCTGCGCGGTCGCGAGGTCCGACTCGTCGTAGCGGCGCCCGGTCTCGGCGGAGACGAAGGTGATCGCGCCGAGTGCCCGGTCGCGTGCGACGAGCGGGACGCACATCGAGGAGCGGAGACCAAGCTCACGCAGCACTTCGAGCAGCTCGGGGGTGTCGGCGGTCGCCTCTTGCAAGAGCTCGTCCGGGATCTCGGAGAAGAGCTCGGGACGCCGTGTCCGGATCACGTTCGGGACCCCGTAGGCCGCAGCCGGATCGGGCGGGTACTTCTCGACCAGCTCGTTGGCGAGTCGCACCTTGTCCGGATTCACGTGAGCGACGGTCAGCCGGCTAATCGAGCCGTCCGCTTCGACCATGTCGATCGCGCACCAATCGGCGAACTGCGGGACCGCGAGCCTGGCCACGTTCGCGAGCGTCTCCTCGTACTCGAGCGACGACGCGAGCAGCTCGCTGGCGCGTGCGACGAAGCGCTGGTCGTCGGCAAGCCGGCGTTGCGTGTCGTAAAGCTCTGCCGTTCCGATCGCCGCTGCTGCGAGGTTCGCGAGCAGCGACGCCGCGCTCGTCTCCGCCTCCGTGAAGCGGTGCGGCTCGCGGTAGTAGAAGGCGAGGGTTCCGACGATGCGGTCGGCGTAGCGCAGGCCGCTGACGAGCAGCGAGCGGGTGCCGGCCTCGGCATGCGCCTTGCGATGCGCCGGGCTCAGCCAGTCCACCGTTCGGAGGTCTTCGACGACAAGTGGCTCGTCGAGGGAGACCTCCTTGCCGCGTCCGCGGATCGCGGCGGTCGCATTCTCGACGTAGGACTCCGGCAGGCCGGCATGCGCCGCCACGCTCCAGCTTCCGTCCCCGTCGTCCCGCCTCCAGAGCGCGTAGGCGTCCGCGGCGAGCGTGCGGCTGGCCAGCTCGAGGATCTCGGGCAGCATCGCATCGACGCTGAGCGAGCCGAGCAGCCTCGACGACGCCTCGAGGAGCAGGCGCAGCCGATCGACCTCGTCGGCGTAGAAGCGGTCTTCTCCTAGAGTTCGGCGTTCGACGTCTGGAGTCGCCAAAGAACCCCCCGGGGTTGGGCGAACTGTCTGACTTTACTCCGCTTGTGCGGAATTTCCTTATTTCCGGATGAGCTCCAGCTCGCTGAGGCTTGGCGCCTGGCGGATGGAGGGGCTGAGCGTTCCCCAGAGCGCGAGCCCGAGGCCGACGGCGGCGAACACCGCCACGGTTGCCCGGGCGCTCGTGCTTTCGAGCAAGAGCCCGGCGGCGAGTGGGCCGAGCGGGCCGACGAGCAGCGAGATCGTCGTCCTGACGCTCTCGACGCGGCCGACCAGCCGGTCGGGAGTCATCGCGAGCCGGTAGCCGACGACGACGGAGTCGGTGATCGGCGCTGCGAGGCCGAACACGGCGACGGCCGCCGCGAGGACCCACACGTGGGGCCAGATGACGAAGAGCCAGCAGCCGAGCCACGTCCACAGCTCCATGACGAGGATCGCGCGGACGGAGAGGAGCTTGCGGAACAGCGGCGACGCGAAGGATCCGACGAGCGTTCCGACCCCGACGGTGGCCGAGAGCAGACCGATGACGCCGGGCGAGAGACCCTCGCGCTTCCCGACGACGACGATCAACAGCAGTACGGACGAGGCGACGAAGTTGCCCACGCCGTAGATGAACGCCGTCGTCCGGAGGAAGGCGTGCTGCCACATGAAGCTGAAGCCTTCGGCCAGCCGCCGCCGCAGCGGCGCCGTCCCTCGCTCGCGTTCCTCCTCGAACGGCGTCCGCATCGCGAGCAGGGACAGTGTCGAGAACGTGTACGAAGCGGCGTCGACCACGAACGGGAGCGCGCGGCTCAACCCGAATAGCGCACCCCCGAGCGGAGGGCCGCCCAACCGGATGACAGAGCGCCTGCCCTCGCGGGCGGCCGTCGCGGCGGGGAGCTGCGTCGCCGGTACGACTGCACGCAGAGCGCCCGGCTCAGCGCCGATGAAGAATGTCGCTCCCGTTCCCTCCACGAACGCGACCGCGAGGATTGCCCACAAGCTCACGTCATCCGCGAGGACGAGCCCGGCGAGGACGCCGATCGCGACGACGCGCACCGCATCGGAGCCGATCATCAGGCGCTTGCGGCTCCAGCGGTCGGCCGCGATGCCGGCCGCGAGCGAGAAGAGCCCGAACGGTGCGAGCCGCACGAAAGTGACGACGCCGGCGTCTCCTGCCGAATGAGTTACCGCGAGCGTCAGCAGCGGGTACGCGATCGTCGTCAGCGAGGATCCTGCGCTCGACAGGAGCTGTCCCGCCTGCAGCAGGACGAACTCGCGATTGCGCCAGAGCGGTGTCAGCCGCGACGCGGATTCCAGATGATCTCCCAGAGATGACCGTCGGGATCGCGGAAGTACCCGGAGTAGATGCCCCAGGGACGTTCGTGCGGTTCCTCGGTCAGCGTCGCGCCGGCCGCCTCGGCCTGGCCGAGCAGAGCGTCGACCTCTTCCTTGCTTCCGACCAGGTGCCCGAGGCTGAACGGGCCGGTCACTGCGTCGAGCGGTGTGTTCGCGTCCTTCGCGAGATCGTCCCGCGCGTAGAGCGCAAGGATCAGCCCATCCTCGAGCTCGAACATCGCGGCGGCACCGCCGGGGGTCCGCTCGTCGCGCTCGAACTCCGTTCCGATCACGCCCGCGGACTCGAACCCGAGCTCTCGGTAGAAGGCGAGCGAGCGTTCGAGGTCTTCGACGCCAAGGGTGATGACGTTTACGCGGGCCTGCATGACGGTTTAGGCTGAGCGGGAGATGTCGTACGGCATTCTCCTGGTCCGCGTGGTCGTCGGTCTTGCCTTCGTCGGACACGGGACGCAGAAGCTGTTCGGCTGGTTCGGCGGCGGCGGGCCGCAGGGGACAGGCGCGTTCTTCGGCTCGCGGGGCTTCCGCTTCCCGGTGCTGATGGCCGTCGCGGCGGGATTGTGCGAAGCGGGTGGGGGCACGATGCTCGCGCTCGGATTCGTGACTCCGCTCGCAGGCGCTCTGCTCGCGACGGTGATGATCAACGCGATCGTGTCTGTGACGCTGAAGAAGGCCTTCATGCTCGGGTCGGAGCTCGAGCTGGCCTATCTGACCGTCGCGATCGGATTGGCCGCGACCGGCGGTGCCAGGTTCTCGCTCGACCGCGCGCTCGGGTGGGACAACGATCTCTCGGGCCTCTGGTGCGGCGTCGGGGCGCTCGGTGCCGCCGCTGTCGCCTCGTTGCTGACGCTCACGCTCGGGCGTACCCGCACTGCGTAGGAAAGTGTCTCAGGGCACAAACAGGATGCTCACGTTCCTAACAAGAATTTGAGGATTTCCCCTGCAAATCGCCGGGTATCAACTCGACGAACCTCTCGGAGCAATCCAAGAGGAGGGGGTGTAATCAATGCAGAAACGTCTCATTGCACTTGTCATTGTCATGCTCGTCGGCACGGCCACCGCGGCCGCGGCCACCACGCTGCCGCGGAACACGGTCCGGCCGACGATTGCCGGCACTGCCCGGCAGAGCGAGATGCTGACGGCCGATCCAGGCACATGGACCGGCACTCAGCCGATGACGTTCGCCTTCCAGTGGCGTCGCTGTGATGCCAATGGAGGCAACTGCACCAACATCGCCAGTGCGACGGGCAAGACCTACACGCTGACCGCTGTCGACGTCGGCAACAGGCTGCGCGTGCGTGTCCGCGCGTCGAACGACGCCGGCGCACGAACGGCAACCTCGGCGGCGACCGCGGTTGTTGCCGCGCTGCCGAAGACGCTGTCGCTGAACGTCAGCCAGTCGACCGTGCAGTACGGCCGCGCAGTGACGCTGTTCGGCTCGGTCGCGAACGGCCAGCCGGGTGAGCCGGTGACCGTCATCGAGCACCAGCTGCCGTCCTTCAGCGGCACTGAGGTGCGTTCGGTCGCCACCGTCCAGATCAACGCGGAAGGCAGGTTCAGCCTGCTGGTGCGGCCGGCGAGCCACACGCTCTACACGGCAAGCAACGGCCAGACGACCAGCAACGCAGTTTCCGTCAACGTCCGCCCACGTGTGAGCCTGACTCGCAGCACAAGGCATCGGTTCGTGCTGCGGGCTGTCGCGGCGCGTTCGTTCGTCGGTAGGTATGGCGTCGTCCAGCGCTGGAGCCTGCGGACGCACCACTGGCGCAGCCTGAGGCGCGTCTACTTCACGCGCGCCTTCCCGGGCGAAACGCCGACCATCACCTCGCGCGCGGTCTTCCGGGCGCGGTTCGGTGGGGCGAGGATCCGGGTGCTCGTTCCGCGCAGTACGGGCTATCTGTCCGGCACGAGCAACGTCCTGTCTGCCTAAGTGAGGTCGAGCTGCGCCCGGTCTGCCGGGCGCAGCTCCCTTCAAGGAATCCAGCTCGGGGCGTCCTCCCACTCCGCGCTGGGACCCGTGAGATTCCTTTGCCCGCGGTTCCGTCCGGCTTCATCACGTAGATGTCCGCGCAACAATTGCCGTTGCGCTCGCTCACGAATGCGATCTTGTCACCACGGGGCGACCAGGTCGGCGCTGTGTCCTGCGAGCCGTTGTGGGTGAGCTGTCGCAGGTGTGTGCCGTCGCTGCGCATGACGTAGATCTCCCAGTCGGCCAGGCCGGATTGCGCCTGCAGCACGATCCGCGCGCCGTCCGGCGAGAGGTCGAACGCGGCGACGGTCAACTTGGGCGCGAGCAGACGCGCCCTTCCGCCGCCGCGTGGGACGGCGAACAACTGGTGCGTCTCGAGGAGGGCGAAGATCGTCGTGCCGTCGCGCGACCACTCCCAGTTCGTGTCGCGTGCGTACGTGAAGTCGAAGGTGAAGCCGGGGATGCGCTCGGGCCCGTCGCCGTCCGGCCGTACGACGTAGAAGGCGAAAGAGAACTCTCCCGGTGCTCTGCCGGCAAACAAGATCGTGCGGCCGTCCGGAGACCAGCGCGGGCGCAGGGTCCTGAAGCCTTTCGCGAGGCGTCGCCGGTTCGTGAAGTCGGCGCGCTCGACGACGAGATTGGCTGCGTCGATTCCGCACTGGGTGACGAAGGCGAGCTGCTCCGCGTTCGGCGACCAGTCCGGGGCGAAGCACTTGTTGTCGGGGTCGGCCGGTAGGCGGGCGACGCGGTGGGGATCGCTTCCGTCTCCCTTCGCGACGTAGCCCCCGGAACCGTTGGAGTAAGCGACGTGCGTTCCGGTCGAGGACCAGGTGCCGTAGTGGTGCAGCGGGGACACCCGCTGGTGACTGCCGTTCGCGTTCATCAACCAGACCTGGGTGTTGCCGTAGGTCCGCCGGAACTGCAGGCCGAAGAGCCCGCGGCACGTGGACTTCCGCCGGCCGCAAGCCCCAGCGCTGCGGCCATCAGCGCGGCACCGACCCTGACCCCAGCCACAGCCCGATCTTAGGCCCTTGCCTAACCGATAAGAGCATCACCGCCGCCGATGTCGGCTTCGCCGGCGTCGGCTTACAACGGCCTGGATCGAAACAATCCGATCGAAATCATCATGGCCCGCGAAGCGGGCCGGATTTCGATCGGATGGACGGTACCGAACGTTGCGCAAACCACGTGGTGTTCCGCGCTGCGACCCTGAGCGTCACGTAGCCGGCTACGGCGTAAGGCGATTCAGGTCGCGCGGGAACAGTGTCGTCTCGCGGACGTTGGCCGCGCCGACCAGGCGGGCCACCCAGCGCTCCAGCCCGAGCGCGAAGCCGCCGTGGGGAGGCATGCCATAGCGGAACGCCTGTAGGTAGCTTTCGTACGGGGCCGTTGCGCCGCCGAGCGCGGCCACGTAGTCCTCGTAGCGGTGCAGTCGCTGCCCACCGGTGACGATCTCCATTCCCCGGAAGAGCAGGTCGAACGAGTTCGAGTACTGCGACCTCCCCGGCTCGGGATGAGTGTAGAAGGGCCGCTTCGCCATCGGGAAGCCGGTGATGAACACGAAGTCGCCGTGCTCCTCGCAGAGGCGCCGCTCGTCCGCCGGCGCAAGGTCGACATCGTCGACGCCGCTGTCGGCGAAGTGCAGCCAAGGGATCGCGGGCGGGACCTGCGGGAGCTCCACCTCGAGCAGCTCGACCGCTCGTGGTGCGAGCTCGCGGACCGCCTCGACCATCCCGGCGACGGCCGCGCGCGCGACCGCCATTACGTCGAAGTGGTCGCTGACAAAACCGATCTCGGCGTCCAGTGACGTGTATTCGGACAGGTGGCGGGCCGTGTCATGCGGTTCGGCTCGGAAGACCCGCCCCGTCTCGTAGACGCGCTCGAACACGCCGACCATCGTCTGCTTGTAGAACTGTGGGCTCTGCGCCAGATAGGCTCGCCGACCGAAGTAGTCGAGTGCGAAGACGTTGGCACCGCTCTCCGTCGCGGAGGCGACGATCTTCGGCGTCGAGATCTCGGTGAAATCGAGACCGTCGAGTACGGCGCGGAAGCCGTGTAGCGAGGCGGCCGCGATTTCAAAGGGCGCCCGCTGCCGTGGGTGGCGAAGTGCAAGCGGCGCATGGTCGAGGATCGTCGGCAGCGTCTCCTTCAGCTCTGGCCGCCGAAGCTCGAGCGGCGGGGGCGAGGCCGCTGTGGCGAGGACGCGGAACACAGGCGCGTGCAGCTCGATGCCGCGCGGTGCCTGCGGGGCGGCGACGGCGGTCCCATCGACCTCGACAACGGACTCTGGTTGGAGCTCAAGCGGCTCGTCAAGCACGATTTGCGCCAGCCCTGAGCGGTCGCGTAGGAGAACGAAGGCCACGCTGCCGAGATCGCGTCTCGCATGTACCCAGCCCGCCAGCGTCACGTGCTCGCCGGCGTGCGCGGCGAGTTCGTTCGTCAGGATCCTCACGGTCATCACCTCCCTCAACACAGTCGCCCTACCTGTGCGGACGGGAGGCGTCCCCGCGGTGCCACCGCACTTCGCCGCCTTGCGGCGGCCTCGTTTACGGCCCGATCACGGGGGCCAGCCGGACGGCTCGGGAGGCGTCACTCTCCGTCGGCGCCGTCGGCATGAGGATAGGCGAATCACCCGAACTTGACCACGTCGCCGAGCTTCAGCCCGCGCGGCGCGCGGCCGCTCGACGTTGTTCGACGGCGTTCGACAGTGACAGGCGTGCCATCCGTCCGCTCGAGATCGAGGATCGCCGCGCGGTATTGCTTCTCGACCCAGACGCCCTTCGGATAGTCCTCTGACCGGCCCCCTGTGTTTGGTCCATTTTATTGAGGGTCCAGTCCGGCCGCACGCGGTGAGCGAAGTCGACGTCGTCGAGGAGTGTGTCGGCGTGACTGGTCCAGTTCATGCGAGGGCTCCTCCGCCTGCTCATCAAAGAGGTCGGCGTGCACAACCGCCGCCGGATCCTCCCCATCTACCGCGTTCCGGCGGCGGTTCGCGCATACCTCGTAAGGTGGGCCGTGCAGGGATCGAACCTGCGACCTTGGGATTAAGAGTCCCCTGCTCTACCAGCTGAGCTAACGGCCCGAGCGGCAGCCCAGTGTAGCGGTGCCCAAATCGGCTTACATCCACCGCCGCGGCGGGCTTTTGCCCGGCGCGGTCACATCCGCGCTTCGGCAGAACGACCGCGTCGAAGTCATCATGGCTCGGTCGCAGACCGAGCCGGACTTCGACGCGCTGGCGGCTGAGTAGTGTAGCCGCCCTTCGCCGTCAGTAGCCTTGCCCCGAATGAAGCCGGACATCGCCATCGTCGGGGCGGGCTACGTCGGGATGCCGCTCGCACATGCGTTTGCCGACGCGGGAAAGAGCGTCGTGCTGATCGACGTCAGCCAGGACGTCGTGGACGGCATCAACCGCGGCGAAAGCCACATCGGCGACGTCCCGTCGGGGCAGCTCAAGCGGCTCGTCGACGAGGGCCTCGTCACGGCGACGACCGACTACGACGCCCTCGCGGAGGCCGGCGCGATCCTCGTCGCCCTGCCGACACCGCTCTCCAGCCAGCGGGAGCCCGACCTCTCGATCGTGCGGAGCGCAGTCGAGCAGATCGCGCCCCGCCTGGCCAAGGGCCAGCTCGTCGTGCTCGAGTCGACGACCTATCCCGGCACGACGCGCGAGTGCCTCCAGCCCATCCTCGAGACGAGCGGGCTCAAGGTCGGGGAGGACTTCCACCTCGCCTTCTCGCCCGAGCGTGTCGATCCCGGCCGCACCGACTGGACGACGCGCAACACGCCCAAGCTCGTCGGCGGCGTTACGCCCGCGTGCACCGAGCGGGCGGCCGAGCTCTACCGCAGCGCGGTCGAAACCGTCGTCCCGGTCTCCTCGCCCGAAGCGGCCGAGCTGACGAAGCTCCTCGAGAACATCTTTCGCGCCGTCAACATCGCGCTTGTGAACGAGCTCGCTCAGCTCTGCGAGCGGATGGACATCGACGTCTGGGAGATCGTCGAAGCGGCGGAGACCAAGCCGTTCGGCTTCATGAGCTTCAAGCCGGGGCCGGGCCTCGGCGGGCACTGCATCCCGATCGACCCGTTCTACCTCACGTGGAAGGCGCGCGAGTACGACTTCTACACGGAGTTCATCGAGCTGGCCGGCAAGGTCAACGCGAACATGCCGTACTTCTGCCGCTCGCTGATCTCGCAGGCTCTGAACCACGGGGCGCAGAAGTCCCTGAAGGGCTCACGCATCCTCATCCTCGGCGTCTCGTACAAGCCGGACATCGACGACGTGCGCGAGTCGCCGGCGGAGAAGATCATCCACCTGCTCCGCAAGGCCGGTTCCGACGTCGTCTACCACGACCCCCACGTCGCGGCGTTCGACGGTCTGCGCTCCGTCGAATACAGGCCGGAGGACTACGACTGCGTCGTGATCGTGACCGCGCACACCTCGATCGACTACGACGATCTCGTCGAGCGCGCGCAGCTGGTCGTCGACCTACGCAACGCGACCGGCAGGAACGGCACCGGCAACGGGAAAGTCTGGAAATTGTGACTCGACTCGCGCAGGTCGGGCTCGGTCAATGGGGGAAGAACCTCGCCCGCAACTTCGCCGACCTCGCCGACCTGGTCTGGCTCTGCGACGTCGACGAGCAGCAGCACGCCGGGCTCGCGCAGCGCTATCCGACGGCGCGCCTGACGGCTCGGCTCGACGACGTGCTTGCGGACGACTCGGTGGAGGGGGTGGTGATCGCAACGCCCGTCCCGACGCACTACGAGCTCGCCCGCCGCGTGCTGGAGGCGGGCAAGCACGTCTTCGTGGAGAAGCCGCCGGCGATGCGCGGCGCGGAGCTGGAGGAGCTCTGCGACCTCGCCGAAGAGCGCGGGCGCGTACTGATGCCCGGCCACCTGCTGCTCTACCACCCCGGCGTGCGCAAGCTGAAGGAGATCGTCGACTCGGACGAGCTCGGCGACGTGCTCTACGTCTACGGCAACCGCCAGAACCTCGGCACGTTCCGGACGAACGAGAACGCGCTCTGGTCACTCGGGGTCCATGACCTCTCGGTCCTGCTGTTCCTGATCGGGGAGGAGCCGAGTGAGGTGCGCGCGCACGGGAACGCGTTCCTTACCGGCGGCGTCGAGGACGTCGTCTTCTGCTATCTGCGCTTTCCCTCCGGGAAGATGGCGCACATGCATCTCTCGTGGCTCGATCCGCACAAGATCCGCCGCATCACCGTCGTCGGCAACGACCGGATGGCGGTCTTCGACGACATGGAACGGGAGCGCAAGATCACTGTCTACGACAACTGGCGCACGCGCACAGGCGACATCTACAGCCCGAAGGTGGACGCGACGGAGCCGCTGCGGGTCGAGTGCCAGCACTTCCTCCGCCTTGTCTCCGGTGAGGGCGATCCGCACAAGGCGGCGCGCGATGCCGTGCCGGTCGTGCGTGCGCTCGAGCAGCTGCAGGCCTCGCTGGAATCCGTCGTCGCGTGAGCGTCGCTCGCCTTCACCCCTTCTTTAGGTCACGCCTCAGCCCACGCGCCGCTTTTGCCCCTTCCCTCGCTCATCGGCCAAAGATCGACCGATGAGCGCGGAGGTCGCGGACACCGCGATCGTCTATCCCGGAACCGTCCTCGGCGACGGCTGCAAGATCCTGGACTACGCGGTTGTCGGAAAGCCGCCCGTCCTCTCGCCGCGTTCGACGACGAAGCGGGAGGACTTGCCGCCGCTCGAGCTCGGGCCCGGGACGATCGTCTCCACCGGCGCAATCGTCTTCGCCGGGACACGGGTCGGAGCCGGCGTGATCGTCGGTGATCAGGCCTGCGTGCGTGAACGCTGCGACATCGGCGACGAGGTTGTGATCGGCCGCGCCTCGCTCGTGGAGAACGACGTGACGATCGGGACACGCACGAAGATCCAGGCGATGGCGTACGTGACCGCGCACTCCGTGCTCGAGGAGGACGTCTTCATCGCGCCCTGCGTGCAGACGTCGAACGACAACTTCATGGGCAGGACCGAGCGTCGGCATGAGCTGCGCAAGGGGCCGACGATCCGGCGCGGAGCTCGCGTCGGCGTCGGTGCGGTGCTCTGCCCGGCTGTCGAGATCGGCGAAGAGGCGTTCGTGGGCGCCGGCGCCGTAGTCGTGAAGGACGTGCCGCCACGGGTCGTGGTCGTGGGCAACCCGGCGCGCGTGCTCCGCGACGTGCCGCCCGACGAGCTACTTACTTGACGCGGCTGAGCGTCAGCTCGTACGGCCCGGAGCCGCGAGTCACGACCTTGACCTCGACGTAGTACCACCCCTTCTTCGGTGCGCGGTAGCCGAGCTTGTGCGAGGAGCCCTGTCCGATCGACTGCGCGGCCCGCAGGTTTTGCTTGCGCAGATCGTTCACGCGCTTGGTGCCGGGACGCCAGAGCAGCAGGTTCGACGTTGCGCCTACGGGCCCGTCCAGCGCCAGCCGCAGGCGCTGGTTCTTGTTCAGGTAGACCCGGTAGACGTCGATCTGGTCGTCCCAGAAGTCGATGGTCGCCTTCACCGACTTGACGGCGGCGGAGAGCCGGACGGACTGCACGCCGGCGTCGTCGTTCGGCTCGAGCCGGTCGACGGGCGGCAGGACGCCGTCGAGCGCCGCCACCGCCTTCGAGACGTCGAGGCGCCCCCAGCCGCTGAGGGAGTCGCGCAGCAACGGGCATTGTCTGCAGCCGTCCGAGGCGTTCACGTCGGTCGCCGATCGCTCGAGGGTGTTCGCGACCTGATCGGCGGTAAGCGTCGGCTTGAGCGCGAACAGGACCGCGGCTGCTGCGGAGACCTGCGGCGCGGCGAACGACGTCCCGGCCGCATGGCGGAACTCGTCCGGCCCGCAGTCCGAGTAGCCCTGGTTCTGACAGAGCGGCCTGAACGAGGTCAACGCGCGCGGCAGGGTGGAGTAGATCTCCTGGCCGGGCGCGGACATGTCGTTGTAGATCGGGTCGCGGTTGGAGAACGTTGGAACGTTTCCGGTCGGCGTCAGCGCGCTGACCCCGATCACGTGCGGGAGCGCCGCTGGGTAGCTCGCATACGACCACGGGGTCTGCGGTGCCTCGTCCGAGTTGCCGACCGCCGCGACGAGCACGGCTCCGTGGCGAACCGCGTACTCGATCGCGTCGGCCTCGACCTTCGAGAACGTATCCAGTTTCGGATTGAAGGGATTGCGCAGCCCGCCGATCGACAGGTTGATCACGCGGGCGCCGGCGTCGACGGCCCAGCGGATCGCCTCGGCCTCGTCCTTCACGTCGATCGTCTGGTCGGAGCGCGCGATCTTGGCGATGATCAGCTGCGCGGGGAAGGCCATACCCGCGATGCCCTCGTTGTTGTTGATCGCGGCCGCGATCTCGCCGGCCACGAATGTGCCGTGTCCCTCCTCGTCCGTGAGTGCGCTGCCGCCGACCCAGCTATGCGCCTGCCAGATCCGTTGGCGCGGGAACTCCGGGTGGCCGCCGTCGAGCCCGGAGTCGATGATCGCGATGCGGACGGGGTTGACGACCGGCAGCTCGGGTCCGAACGCGTCGAACGCATGATCCTGGCCGAGGTAGTACTGCTTCGAGACGAGCGGATCGCTCGGAGTGAACCGTGCTCCCAGGGGCAGCGCGAGCGCCGACGGCGCCAGCACGAGCGCGAGCGCCGCGGCGAGCGCAAGCCTCACTGGTTCGAGACCTGCAGGAGCGGCGTCGTCCCGGCCACGTAGCCGTGTCCCGAGCCGACCCGCGCGCGGTACACGCCGTCGGTGAGCTGGAGCTTCGCGAGGAACGTGCCGTCGGCGGCGACCGTCGCCTCCGCCGCGGTCACCCAGCCCGGGCCCTGCTGACGCTGGATCAAGACTCTCGCGCCGGTGACCGACAGCGGGCGTACGTAACCGCGCAGCTGATCGGGTGTGCGCGGCGCATAGAAGCGGACGAGCGGCGCAACCGGAACGCGGACCGGCGCCGCACTCACCTTGCCGGTCGCCAGCCGGTACCGCGTCGTGACCGGGGGCTTGATCGAGACGGCGACCGTCCCGTCCTCAGCAGGCTTGACCGTGCCGAGCTGCTTCCACTCGCTCCCGTCGAGTTGCTGCAGCACCGCGTCCGACAAGCCCCGCGCAATCCCGGTCAGCCGGGTGCGCGAGCCGTACACCACCGCGGCGCTCGGCGCACTGAGGGAGAGCACGCCGACGCTGAACCACGTTGAGCGCACCGCGAGGCGCTTACGCAGGTCCGTCCCCGGAATCGCGACGGTGCTGCCGTTCGCGCTGACCATCGTGAGCGTCTTGATCCGTCCCGACGAATTGAGTTCCGTCTGGAGGTCGACGACGCGGCTCTTGAGCTTCATCAGCTTCGCGAGCTTCGCGCCGGTGAACGCGAACGGTCCCCAGTTGTGGTACGGCGAGATCGTGTCGTAGGGATCCGGCACGGAGACGAGATACGGCACGGCCTCGCCCCACACGTCTTCGGCCGAGGCGGTGCGTCCACCCGAGCTCGAGAAGAAGTACGTCTTCGCGACCTGGCCCTGGTACAGCACGACCTTGCCTGCCGTCGCGTCGACTGCCGCGTTCGTCGACGGCTTCTCGTGCTCGATTCCGAGGTACACCTGGCTGCGCGTGTCGGGGTAGAGGTCGAACGCGCCGCTACGGCGCGTGGCGAGCGCGTACGAACGCGCGGCGACGGCCTGCGCCTTGAGTGCCTCCGGGTGCCACGTGTACGGCATCTCCGACGGGACGACGCCGTAGAGGTACTGCTCGAGCCCGACCATGTTGATCGCGCGCAGCTTGCCGCTGACGAGGTCGACCTGGATCGAGCCGCGATACTGATGCTTCAGCTGCAGCGGCGCGGCTCCCGGCTGGAAGAGAAGCGGGCCGGGCAGAGCGGTCGCAGTCGCGACGCCGTCGACCTTCAGCTTCAGCGCGGGCGTCAGGGTGTAGTTGCCGGCGGCCACGTCGTGCGTCACACCGGTCGCGTCCTTCACGCGGAAGTCCGCCGCCGAGCTGATCGGCAGCTTCGCGACCCCGCTCGTGAGCAGCACGCGCACGCGCGACACCGGCGCGGCCCCGAGCTCGGTCCCCGCGAAGTAGTGCAACACGATCTTCGCGTAGCCGACGCCCTTCTGCGCGTAGCCGTACGCCCCGTACTGGCTCATCCCGACGCCGTGGCCCCAGCCGTGCCCCGTCACGACGAACGTCGCCGTTCCGGTCGTCTTGGGCGCGTCCACGCGCGCAGGGGCCGCCGGACCGGTGCCGAGCAGGAGGATGGAAGCGAGTGCGGCCGTTCGACGCATCGAGTTGACCCCAGCGAGGACTCGCACGAGGCTAGCAAAGGGCTTCATATGCAGCAGCTTTCTTTACGGAACCCTGACCTCATCGTTTTCGTGACCATGTCGGGTCGTGAACGGGGAGCTCCTGCCGCCTCGCTACCGCGACCCGCAGCAGATCGGGCGCGGCGGCATGGGCGATATCTATCGCGCCACCGACTCGGTGCTCGGCCGCGAGGTCGCGGTCAAGATCCTCGCCGAGCGGTACTCTCAGGACGGTTCGGTGCGAGAGCGCTTCAAGCGCGAGGCGCTCGCGGCGGCGCGGCTCTCCGGTGAGCCGAACACCGTCACGATCTTCGACGTCGGTGAACACCACGAGCGTCCGTACATCGTCATGGAGTACCTCGGGGGCGGTTCGCTCGACGACGTCTTGCGACGGCGCGGGGCACAAGCGCCGCAACAGGTCTTCGATTGGCTGGAGCAGGCCGGACGTGCGCTCGACGCGGCGCACGAACGCGGCGTCGTCCATCGGGACGTGAAACCGGGCAATCTGATGCTCGATCGCGACGGGAACGTGTACGTGGCGGATTTCGGGATCGCGAGCGCCGCCGGGATGGACTCGCTCACGATGACGGGGACGGTCCTCGGGACGGCGGGCTACCTCGCGCCGGAGCAGGCACAGGGGGAGCGCGCGACAGCGGCCAGCGACAGGTACGCACTCGCAGTGGTCGGGTTCGAGCTGCTGACCGGGTCGCGTCCCTTCGCCGCCGACAGCCCGACCGCGGAGGCGGCGGCGCACGTCAACGCGCCCGTGCCCTCGGTGTCCGGCAGGTCGGGCCTCCCGCGCGAGCTCGACCCGGTGTTCGAGCGCGCGCTCGCGAAGGACCCCGCGCGGCGGTTCGAGACGTGCGCTGGTTTCGTCGCGGCCCTGCGCGACGCGCTGTCGGCCGCCGCCGGCATGACGAGGCCGCTCGCGGCTGCCGCGCCGACGGCCGTCACGCAGGTGGTCCCGCGTCCTCCGGCCTCGCGAAACCTGCGGCCGCTGCTCTTCGCGCTGCTCGCCGCCGGCGCGCTCGCGGGCATCTTGCTCGCGTGGCTCTTGACGCGCGACGGCTCCTCACCGCCACCGACGGTCGTCACGACCGTGCGGACGGTGACGACCCAGGGTCAGGTATCGACTGTCCAGCGGACCGTGACGACGTCACCAACGACCTCGGCGCCGACGGAGCAGAGCGGGTCAGAGGCGATCCAGGGTCACCGCAGCGAGATCGACCGTCTGCGCGAGCAGGCGCAAGAGAACTGCTAGTTCACGCGTTTGTGGTCTTCAAGCGTGTGCTGGCCAAGATGGTGCGTAAGACGGCTGTGTCGGCGAAGCCGACACAGCCTTTCTGCGGCGCCGCCAAGTCGGCGCCTTAGCTGGTCAGCCGGGCGGCGTACTGCTTCTCGTAGTACTCCCGGAAGCCGCCGGAGCGCTTGATCGGCTCCCACCAGTCGCGGTTGTCGCGGTACCAGTCGATCGTCGCGCGGAGCCCGTCCGCCCACCCGCGGCGCGGCTCCCAGCCGAGCGACCGAATCCTCGTCGAGTCGAGCGAGTAGCGGCGGTCGTGCCCCGCCCGGTCCTCGACCTGGCGGATCAAGGAGGGGCCGATCCCGAGGTGATCGACGATGAAGCGCGCCAGCTCCGCATTTTCGTGCTCCTCGTTCGCCGCGACGTTGTACACGCCGCCCGGCTCGCCTTCGCGGAGCACGAGCTCGATCGCCGTGCAGTGATCGTCCACGTGGAGCCAGTCGCGCACCTGCCGCCCGTCGCCGTAGAGCGGCAACGGCTCGCCGTCGAGGGCGTTCGTCGTGAAGAGCGGCAGCAGCTTCTCCGGGTACTGGTTCGGGCCGTACGTGTTCGCGCCGCGCGTGACCGACGCGTTCACGCCGAACGTGCGCACGCCGGCGAGCACCTGCAGGTCACCGCCCGCCTTCGAGGCGCTGTACGGGCTCGACGGTCGCAGCGGATCGTCCTCGCGTGACGACCAGCCGGGCTCGATGTCGCCGTACACCTCGTCGGTGGAGACGTGAACCAGCCGGGCGCTCAGCTCCCGCGCGGCCCGCAGCAGGACGAGAGCCCCGAGCACGTCGGTGCGCACGAAGTCCTCCGGGCCGAGGATCGAGCGGTCGACGTGAGTCTCCGCCGCGAAATTGACGATCGCATCGACGTGCCCGATTTGATCGACGTCCTCGCGGACCGCGATGTCGCCGCGGTGGCACGCTACGTCGGGGGGCAGATTGGCCTCGTTCCCGGCATAGGTGAACTTGTCGAGGACGACGACGTCCTCCCCGGCGGCCAGCATCCGCTTGACGAAGTGCGACCCGATGAAGCCGGCGCCGCCTGTGACTAGAAGGCGCACGGCGTCACCGTATAGACTCCTGCCGTCGTCGAGGCAACGGAGCCTCGGGCGCGTTGCTCGCGCCTGAGGCTTTTCGCATTTCAAGGAGGAATTCATGGCGCAGGTCGAGACCAAGAACAGGGCGACGTCGAGCGAGGACTCGCGGCGAGAGGTGCAGGCTCGGATCGAGCAGGAGGGCGTCGAATTCGTCCTGCTCTGGTTCTCGGACATCGAGGGTCACCTGAAGAGCTTCGCCGTCACGCCGGCCGAGGTCGAGGACGCCCTCGACGACGGCATGGGCTTCGACGGCTCGTCGATCACGGGCTTCAACGCGATCGAGGAGTCGGACATGGTCGCCATTCCCGACCCGGAGACGTTCCAGCTGATGCCCTGGAAGGAAGGCGAGACCAAGGTGGCGCGGATGATCTGCGACATCGTCACGCCGGATGGGAAGCCGTACGAAGGCGACCCGCGTTACGTCCTGCGGCGTGCGCTCGAGCGGATGACCTCGCTCGGGTTCGACACCTTCAACGTCGGGCCGGAGCTCGAGTACTTCCTCTTCCGCGACGACAAGGGCACGGAGACGCTCGACGAGGGCGGCTACTTCGCGATGACGACGATGGATGCGGCGAGCGAGCTGCGGCAGGAGACGGTCCGTGCGCTGGAGTCGATGGGGATTCCGATCGAGTACGTGCACCACGAGGTCGGCCCGTCTCAGCACGAGATCGACATGCGCTACGCCGATGCGCTGTCGATGGCGGACCACACCGTGACGTACCGGTTGATCGTGAAGGAGATCGCGAAGAAGGCCGGCTTCCACGCGACCTTCATGCCCAAGCCGATCTTCGGCGAGAACGGTTCGGGAATGCACACCCACCAGTCGCTTTTCAAGGACGGCCGGAACGCGTTCTTCGATGCGGACGACGAGTGGCACCTTTCGGGTGCGGGCAAGGCGTTCATCGCCGGGCAGTTGCGGCACGCGCGGGAGATCAGCGCGGTGTTCGCACAGTGGGTCAACTCCTACAAGCGCCTCGTGCCCGGCTACGAGGCTCCGGTGTACGTGGCCTGGTCGCGGCGGAACCGCTCGGCGCTGATTCGCATCCCGCTGTACAAGCCGGGGGCCGAGCAGGCCACCCGCGCCGAGATCCGCTGTCCCGACCCGGCGTGCAATCCGTACCTCACGTTCGCGACGCTGCTCCACGCGGGGCTGGACGGAATCGAGCAGGGCTACGAGCTGCCGGAGCCGATGGAGACGAACCTGTACCACCTGACCGCCGAGCAGCGGCGCGAGCGCGGGATCGTCTCGTTGCCGGAGACGCTCGGCGAGGCGATCGACGAGCTCGCCCAGTCCGACCTGGCCCGGAAGGCACTCGGCCCGCACATCTTCGACCGCTACGTGGAGCTGAAGCGCGGCGAGTGGGACGAGTACCGCGTCCAGCTCACGGAGTGGGAGCTCGCTAAGTACTTGTCCGTTCTCTGAGAAAGAGAGAGAATCAAGCCCGGTCCCGTGAGCTCTGCGGCCTGCGGGATCCAACTGACGGCCGACTGCGAGCTGTGCGATTTCGCCCAGCTCGCGGTCGTTTAAAGCCCCGAAAAGTGCTGCGCACTTTTCGGGGGTGAAGGCGAGCGGCTGTAGCGCTCCGGCGAGACGCGATCTCGCCTCCGCGCGCGAGCGTCACTCGCCCAAGGGCGAGGTTGGGCGGATGGTCCTGACTAGCCCGCCTGCGGTTAAGGCGGGCTGCGCCTGCCTTAACCTCCGGCCTTGGTGGCCGAGGTTGTCGAGCCGTCTAGGGACATGTCCCCCTAAAGGAAGCGGCGGATTGCTTCTCGGGCGACGCGGAGGCCTACGACGCGGCTCGTCGGATCGACTTCGGCGATCGTGTCGGCCGGGACGAGGCGGCGGTGACGTGAGAGGAAGCCGCTCTTGACGGAGAGGGCATCCGGTACATCGGGGAGCGTCCCGTACATCGGGCACTCGACCTTCCCGACGACGCGACCTCGGTTGTCAGCGACGAGAAAGCCTGTCGTGGCCGTGAGATTCAACGGGAGAGCTGACACGCTCGGAACCTATTCCCCGTGTCTAAGGAAATTCCCTTCCACGGCGTAAGGGTTCTGTTAACTGCCCGGCTTTCCGCTCATGGCGAACATCGCTACGAGCAGGGCCACGAAGTAGACGCCGGCGATCCCGACGACCGCCTTCTCGGGCCAGCCCTTTTCCGGTCGCCGCTTGCCGATCCAGCTGAAGATGGCGACCGCAATCAAGAGGATGAGGCCGGCGTCACCGACGAGGTAGCCGATGCCGAGCCACGTCGAATCGTCGCCGATCGGCTCGCGCGAGTCTGACCACGCGCCGCCGAGGCGCATCAACAGCCAGGTCGGCAGGACGACTCCGACCGAGGTCTTGAACACCAAGGGTCTCAGCCATGGCCACTTCTGCGAAGCAGCCGCCGCGACGACCGTCGCCGCCGTCGCCCCTGTCACAGCCGTTGCGCCGAGGACGTGCAGGAAGAGCGGGAGGTTCCAACTGTCGGGGCGGACGATGGCCAGCATCACGCGCCCGGCTTCCAGATCATCAGAGCGAGGATTCCGACGACGACGATCCCGCTCCCCCAGCTCAGCGCGAGCGACACAGGATCCCGCAGCCGCGTCTGCAGCTCCGCGCTCGGTTGATCGCCTTGCGCCACAAGCTGTTCCGCGAGCTGGCGCGCTCGCTTGTCGCGCTTGCCCCCGATGCCGCCGAGGGCATTTGCGACGAACCAGAGGATCAGCGCGAGGACGATCCACGTGTCCCCCCAGCCGTAGTCGGCGTCGCTGACGAGCCAGAGGCCGAAGGCGAGCGCCACGACCATGCCCACGGTGATCGACGTCACGGCGTACCGCGTCAGCCGGAAGAGCACCACGATCTCGCTGGGCCGTTCCCGTCGCAGCGCCGAGACGTTGAGGATTCCCGCCATCACGGCGCCGCCGAGCACCATGAACGCGCCGGTCACGTGGAAGAAGAGCAGCCACTGATAGCGATCCACGGCGGCTAGCCTAAGACTTCCATTGGACGTTAGAGAGCGCCACCTGCGTCTGCTCACCGAAACCATCGCGGCGGTCAACTCGACGCTCGACCTGGAGGAGGTGCTCGGTCTCGTGGCGAGGAAGGTCGCCGACGTCCTCGGCGCGGACGCGTGCTTCGTCTATCTCTACGACGACCGGACCGACGAGCTCGTGCTGCGCGCGACGCACGGGACGAGCGTCGAGGAGATGACGAAGCGCCCGCGCATGCGGCCGGGCGAGGGGATCACCGGGACGGCAGCGGCCGAGCGGTCCCCGATCATGATCCCTGCGCAGGCTCACCTCGATCCGCGCTTCAAGCTCTTCTCGAACCTGCCGGAGGATCAGTACGAGTCGATCCTGGCCGTGCCGATCGTCGCGCGCGAGCGGCTGGCCGGTGCGCTGAACGTGCGGACGATCGAGCCGCGGGAGTTCGCGCCGGACGAGATCGAGCTGGTCGTCGCGATCGCAGCCCAGGTTGCACAGACGATCGAGCACGCGCAGCTGTACGCGCAGGCCCAGCGGCGGGTGGCCGAGCTCGAAGCGCTCGCCAAGATCTCCGAGGCGGTGTCGGAGTCCCTCTACCTCGAGGAATCGCTCGAGGCGATCGTCAAGACGACGATGGAGGCAGTCGGCGCGACAGGTGCCGCACTCGTGCTCGAAGACGGAAACATCGCGTGGCCGGAGGGTCGCGCCGGCAAGCACGCCGTGCGCCTGCCGCTGCGCTGGAAGCGGCGGCAGATCGGCGAGCTCGTCTGCGATCGTGACACGCCGTTCACCGCAGACGAGCGCGCGCTGCTCGCGTCGATCGCGCACCACGCCGCGGTGGCGCTCGAGCACGGGCGTGCCGTGATGCGCGGCGTGCTTGCACAAGAGATCCACCACCGCGTCAAGAACAACCTGCAGACCGTCGCGTCGCTCCTCCGCCTTCAGGCGCGCTCGGCCGATGCAGATCCGCGCAAGGCGCTCGAGGACTCCGTCAACCGCATCCTGGCGATCGCCGCCGTCCACGAGGTGCTGACCGAGCAGCGTGAAGAAGTCGTGGAGCTGCGCGAGCTGATCGACCGGCTCCGCGCGATGCTCGTCCAGGGTCTCGCCGCGGGGAAGGACGTGCGCGCGGATCTGCAACCGGTCTCGCTCGCGGGCAATCGTGCGACCGCGCTTGCGCTGGTCTTCAGCGAGCTGCTGCAGAACGCGCTCGAGCACGGCGGCGAGGCGGTGGAGATCGAGTTGGCTCAGCGCAACGGCGAGGTCGTCCTCACGATCGCCGACGACGGCAGTGGCATCGACAGCGACGCGTCGGGGACGGGGCTGTCGATCGTGCGGGCCCTCGTCCGGGACGAACTGCAGGGACGACTCGAGCTCCGCAGCGAGCGGGGGACTCGCGCCGAGGTGATCTTTCCCACCTAGCGTGCGGCGTACGCGAGCACGAGCGGCCCGATCGTCCCGGCGAGGCACGTCGCGTAGAACAGCGCAATCGCCCGCGGCGAAGGCGTGATCGGCTTCACGTACGTACCGGGCAGAGGATCCGGCACCAGCCGGCGCGCCTCTGCAGCGAGCTCAGGCGGCGAGACGAGAACGAGCTCGGGACTCAAAACGCCGAGGGCGGCGGCATCCACGACGTAGCGATTGCACCACCAGGGAACGCACGAGGCATCCCCCAAAAGAGTGACGTCCCGACGAAAGCCGGAAGTTAGTGCAGGCGAAGCCGCACTAACTGGAGGCGACGTAATCCGCGCCGCGATTGCCGCAGGCAACCGCGACGCGGACTATCGAGACCATCCGTCGACCACGCGAAGAGCGCGCGAGCTCTGCTCGCGCGCGTTCCGCGCGAAGCGCCGTACCTAAAAAAGGAGCGAACGCGCCAGCGTTCGCGAGTTACCTGACGCCGCCGTCCCCGCCCGCCGGGCGGGACCACCAGGCTTCGTCGTGGCCGACGGACATGGCGCCTTGGAGCTGGTCGACGTAGCTGACCAGGTCGCGTTCGCGCCGGTCGAGCGTCCGCTCGAGCTCCTCGAGCTCCGTGCGCCAGCGCTCGATCCGGTCTTCGCGGATCTGCACGTCGGCCTCGAACTCGGCCTCGCGCTGCACCAGGTCGGTCTCGCGCTGCTTCAGCTCGTCCACCGCTGTCTCGGAGATGGGCGCAGAGGCCCGTGGGGCTTGCCCCGGCTCGGCCGTCGCTCCCTCGAACAGGGGAGCGAGGACGCTTGCCTGCTCCGTGGAGATCTCCACGCGGAGAACCAGGGGCTTGGGGGTGAAATCAAACTCTGACATCGGTGGCCGCACTGACAGGATCGCCCCCAGCGGGGCCGGGCACCATCCCTCGCGTGAGCGGTTTGGAGTCCGGCGGCTTGGAGGCTCCAAGGGGGTTCTCACCAGATTGTGCGGAAAACGGCCCCGGCGGCGGAGCCGCCGCTGCCAGACTCCCTCGCATGAGGATCCTGGTTGCCGAGGACGAGACGATCATCCGGCTCGACTTACGGGCCCTCCTGGAGCGGGCCGGCTTCGAGGTCTGCGCCGAGGCCCGTGACGGGGAGGAGGCGGTCGCCCTCGCCCGCTCCGAGCTGCCTGATGTCGCCGTCCTCGACGTCAAGATGCCCAAGCTCGACGGCATCGAGGCGGCCCGGCGCATCCTGGACGAGCGTCCGATCCCGATCGTGATGTTGACCGCCTACGGCCAGGACGAGCTGGTGCAGCGCGCAGCCGAGGCCGGCGTCTTCGGGTATCTCGTCAAGCCGTTCCGCGAGCAAGACCTCCTCCCGGCGATCCGCACCGCCCGAGCGCGCCACGAGGAGCTGGCCGCGCTGCGCGAGGAGGCGGAGTCGCTGGCCGAGGCGCTCGCCGCCCGCAAGGCGATCGAACGGGCCAAGGGCCTGTTGATGGAGAAGGAGGGTCTCTCCGAGCAGGACGCGTTCGCACGTTTGCGCAAGGCGAGTCAGATCTCGGGACGGCCGCTGAAGGTCGTCGCGGAGGCACTGATCGCGACGTTCGGCGACTAAAACGGTCGCGTCAGGTCGGCCAGGACCCCGAGGCCGATCAGCACGAGGCCGATGAGGAAGATCGGCTCCTGGCGCGCGCCTGTCGGACGCCGTCGCGTGAGCGTGCCGCGGATCATCGAGAAGCCGCCGCTCGGAAACATTCCGACGAGGAACAGCGCGCAGCCGACGATGTAGTACGCGCCGGCCATCCCACCCGAGACGCTGTGTCCTGTCGCCCGGCCGACGATTGCGCCGAGCGCGCCCACGACGGCGGCGGCGGCCGCGGTGCCCAGAGCAAAGCGCCCGAGCGCTTCGCCCATGCCGGTCCAGCGACCGACTTCCGGCGGTGTCGGCTCGCTCACGTCTGCGTGCGCTCGAATGCGGTCTCCCAGCGCTGCAGCAGCGCCTGCAGCTCGTCGCGCGCCTGACGGTGCGCCGCCAGCATCTCGACGTCGTTCCAGTCCTCGGCCAGCCGCCGCTCGAGCTCCGCAACCGCGTTCTCGCGCCGCGCGATCTCCGCCTCGATGCGCTCCAGCTCGGAAGGTCCGTGCCGCTGCGCTGGTTGCCGCTTGCGCACCTTCGGCGGCTTCTCGGACGTCGGTTCCGGAGCGGGAGCCGCACGAGCCTCGCGCAGGCGCACGTAGTCCGCCCAGCCGCCGTCGTAGGAATTGAGCTGCCGGTCCTCGATCGCCAGCGTCCGCTGCGCGGCCGCGTCGAGCAGCGCGCGGTCGTGCGACACGAGCAGGATGGTTCCGGGAAACGCCTCGAGCGCGGCCTCGAGCGCCTCGCGACTCTCGAGGTCGAGGTGGTTGGTCGGCTCGTCGACGACGAGGAAGTTCGCACCCGACGCAACGATCAGCGCCAGCGCGAGGCGCCGGCGCTCGCCGCCCGACAGCGCGACGACCGGCTTCTCGTGCTCCGCCCACCCGGAGAAGAGAAAGCGTCCAAGCAGCTTCTGCGCGTCCGGCCGCTGCAGGCCGGTTGCCCGCTGCACGCACTGAAGGACGGAGCCGCGTGTGTCGAGCTCCATCTCCTGCTGCGAGAAATACGCGGGCACCACTCCGTGGCCGAGCCTGACGGAACCGCCCTGCGGTTCGCGCTTCTCCAGGATCGTCTCGAGCAAGGTCGTCTTCCCCGAGCCATTCGGTCCGACGAGCGCCACGTGCTCCCCACGCTCGATCGCGAAGGTCGCGCTCTCGAGCAGCACGCGCTCGCCGATGGCGACCTCGAGCCCTGTCGTCTCCACGACGGTGCGTCCACTCCGCGCAGGCTTGAGGAACTCGAAGCCGAGCTGCTTGGTCTTTCGGGTCAGCAGCCCGATCTCGGCCGTCGACTTCGCACGCTCCTTCTGGAGCCGCTCGATCTGGCGCATCTTCACCTGCGCCTTCCGCGCCATCTTCTCGGTCGACGCGCGGAACCGCGCGACAAAGCGTTCGAGTCGTTCGATGTCGGCGCCGATGCGTCCCGCGGTCTTCGACGCCGAGTGCAGTCGCGCCGCCTTCTCGCGTCGCCACTCGTGCCACGGGCCGGCGAAATAGGTCGAGCGGCCCGCTTCGAGCTCGAGCACGGCGTTGGTGACCGCCTCGAGGAACCAGCGGTCGTGCGCGACGATCAGGATCCCCGCGTCCAGCGACTGCAGCTCGCGCTCCAACCACTCGAGGCTCTCGACATCCAGGTGATTCGTCGGCTCGTCCAGCAGGAGCAGATCCGGGTCGCCGCCGAGCGCGCGCGCGAGCGAGGCGCGCGTCAGCTCTCCGCCGGAGAAGGTCTCCAGCTGGCGGTCGAGGTGCTCGTCATGGAACCCAAGGCCGCGCAGCACCGCGGTCGCCCGCTCGCGCCAGTCATAGCCGCCTGCGTGCTCGAGCCGGGCCTGTGCCTCGCCGTAGCGGCGCATCGTCGCCGGTGCGTGGTCGCCGGCCGCCATGGCCTCCTCCAGCTGCCGCAGCTCGGCCTCGAGGGCGAGCAGGTCCGTCGCGCCGGAGAGCACGTACTCCCGCAGCGTCAGCCGACGCTCGAGCGGCGGCCGCTGGTCGTGGAGCGCGACCCGCGTGCCCTTCTGGAAGGCCAGTTCCCCGGCCTGCAAGGTCGTCTCGCCGACCAGGGCGCGGAGCAGCGTGGTCTTACCGGCGCCGTTCGGGCCCGAGAGGGCAACGCGGTCGCGCCGCTCCACCTTGAAGGACACGCCGTCGAAGAGCGGGTCGCCGCTCAGCTCCTTGCGCAGGTTGGACGCGATCAGGACCGCCATCGCTGTAAGGGTACGGCGCGTGACGCGCGTGCTGGGAATCGACGTCGGCACCTCCTCGGTCCGCGCGCAGATCTTCGACGCGGACGCCCGAGAGCGCGAGCCCGCGCGGCGGAACTACCCGGACGAAAACGACCCGGCGCGGATCGTCGAGCTCGTGCGCGAGGCGATCGACGAGGCCGTGGCCGGGGAGGAGTACGACGCCGTCGGCGGCTCCTGCTTCGGGCACAGCCTGCTTGCGCTTGACGAGCACGGTCGGCCGCTGACACCGATCCTCGGCTGGCGTGACACGCGGTCGGCGGATGCGGCTGCCGAGCTCGCCCGCCGCGTCGACGCGGAGGCCGTGCACGCACGCACCGGCTGCCACATCCACAGCAGCTACTGGCCGGCGAAGCTCGCGTGGCTCGCGGCCGAGGAGCCGGCCATCTTCGCCGCGGCGCGAAAGTTCGTGTCCTTCTGCGACTACCTCTACGGCGAGCTGCTCGGCCGCGAAGCGCCGGCGAGCATGTCGATGGCATCCGCGAGCGGAATGATTCAGTTACACGCGCGCGCGTGGGACCAGGAGTTGCTCGCCACGCTCGGCGTCGACGCCGAACGGCTGCCGGAGATCTCCGACGATGCCGTGGACGGCTGGTATCCCGCCTTGCTCGACGGCGCGTGTTCGAACCTGGGCGCAGGCTGTGTCACCCGTGAGCGCGCCGCGTTGATGATCGGCACCTCGGGCGCGTTTCGCACGGTATACGCGAGTGACGAGCCGCGGGCACGGCCCGGGCTCTTCGTGCACTGGGTCGACGACGCACGGGTCGTGGAGGGCGGCTCGCTCTCCGACGGCGGCAGCCTCGTCCACTGGCTCGAGCACACGCTGAACGACGCCGACGGCTCCCTGGCGGATCGCGACCCCGGCTCGCACGGCCTGACCTTTCTGGCGCTGCTCGGCGGGGAGCGAAGCCCGGGCTGGCACCAGCACGCGACAGGTGCGATCCACGGGCTCACGTTCGCGACCACGCCGCTCGACCTGCGCCAGGCCGCCCTCGAAGGCGTGGCGTTCCGCTTCGCCGAGGTCGCAGAGCTGATGCCGCAGGTCGAGGAGGTGGTCGCGACGGGTGGAGCGCTGCTGAAGGACCTGGACTGGTTGCAGATCATCGCCGACGCGCTCGGGCGTCCTCTCACCATGTCGGGCGTGCGCGAGGCGTCACTGCGCGGAGCGGCCGTCGTCGCGCTCGAGAGACTCGGAATATCGCCGCCGCCCGGGTCGCTCGGACCGGCCGTCGAGCCGCGGCCGGAGCGGGCCGACGCGTATCGGGCCGCGCGCGAGCGTGACCGCGAGCTCTACGAGGCCGCGATCGGCTCTCGGATCAACTGACGCGCCGCACTGGCGATGTGCTCGGCGTCGATACCGTAGGCGTTGAGGAGCTCCGCCGGCTTGCCGGAGCGCGGCATCTCGCGTACGGCGAGCTTGACGACTCGGGCCTGATCGCCGTTCTCGGCCAACGCGGCGAGCACGGCGTCGCCGATCCCGCCCTCGGGGAAGTGATCCTCGACCGTGACGATGCGGCCGGTTGCCTCCGCGGCGGCCTGCAGCGTCTCGGTGTCGATCGGCTTGATCGAGTAGAGGTCGATCACCCTGGCGGTGATGCCCTCCTCCTCGAGTGCGTCCGCCGCTCTCAGCGCCTCGTGCAGCGTGATCCCCGCTCCGACGAGCGTGACGTCGTCGTCGTCGGACGAGCGGATCACGCGACTGCCGCCGATCCTGAACTCCTCGTCCGCGTCATAGAGCACCGGGGTGTTCGGGCGTAGCGTGCGCATGAAGACGATTCCGTCTGTATCCGCCATCGCGGCGACGAGCTTCGCGGTCTGGTTCGCATCGGACGGATGGAGAACGGTGCTCGAGTGGATCGCGCGCAGCGCGGCGATGTCCTCCAGGGCCATCTGCGACGGACCGTCCTCGCCGATCGACACGCCGGCGTGTGAGCCGGCCAGCCGGAGGTTGGCGCGGCTGATCGCCGCCATACGGATGAAGTCGTACGCGCGCGAGAAGAACGCGGCGAACGTCGATGCGAACGGGTTCCAGCCGCGCGCCTGCAGACCCACCGCTGCGGCCAGCAGCTGCTGCTCGGCGATGTACATCTCGAAGTACCGCTCCGGGTGGGCCTTGGCGAAGATCTCCGCGAAGGTCGAGTTCCCGACCTCCCCGTCGAGCGCAACCACGTCTCCGCGCGCGGAGCCGAGCGCTGCGAGCGCGTCGCCGTACGCCTTCCGCGTCGCCACCTCCTCGCCGACGTCGTACCGAGGCAGCTCGAGCTCGCCGCCCGGGAACGTGTGCGCCTCCGCTGTGTCGGGCTTGGCCACGTCGACGTGGATGTTCCTGAGCCCGCCGAGCTCATCGATCGCCTCGTCCGGGTTGTCCAGCGCCTTCCCGTGCCAGCCGGGCTGGTTCTCGACGGCCTTCACGCCCTTGCCCTTGATCGTCCGCGCGATCACCACGGTCGGCTTGCCCGTCGTTCCCGCCGCCTCCGTGTAGGCGCGGTCGATCGCGTCGACGTCGTGGCCGTCGATCTCGATCGTCTCCCAGCCGAACGCGTGCGCGCGGTCGCGGTAGACGTCCAGGTCCCAGCCGACCATCGTCTCGCCGCGCTGTCCGAGCCGGTTGACGTCGATGATCGCGGTCAGGTTGTCGAGCCCGTAGTGAGCCGCGTGCTCGAACGCCTCCCACACCGAGCCTTCGGCCATCTCGCTGTCCCCGCAGAGGACCCAGACGCGCGAGGGCAGTCGGTCGAGATTTTTCGCGGCGATCGCCATGCCGACCCCGTACGGCAGGCCCTGCCCGAGTGAGCCCGTCGCGACGTCGACCCAGGGGATGATCGGGGTCGGGTGACCCTCGAGCATGCTCCCGAACTGGCGGTATTGGAGGAGCTCCTCGTCCGTGATCGCACCGGCGGCGCGGAAGATCGCGTAGAGCAGCGTCGATGCGTGCCCCTTGGAAAAGATCAACCGGTCGTTCTCCGCGCGCTTCGGGTTGTCGAAGTCGTAGCGGTAGTGGTTCGCGACGAGGACGGCCATCAGGTCCGCCGCGGACATGCCGGAGGTCGGATGGCCCGACTTGGCGGCGGCCGCGCAGCGAATCGAGTCGACTCGGAACTGCTGCCCGAGCTCCTGGAGCTGCTGCGTGTCCATCAGGGCCATTCTAGGTACGGTCCAACTATGAGAGTCGCGGTCGCGTTCGACCACCGCGGCGTCCACCTGCGCAGCGCCGTCTTCGAGGCGCTGGCCGCCCACGACGTCGTCGATCTCGGCACCGACACCGACGCGGTGCGGATCGACTATCCGGACAAGGCCCGCGAGATCGGCGAGGCGATCCAGGGCGGCGATGCAGAGCGCGGCGTGCTCGTCTGCGGCTCGGGCGTCGGCGCCTCGGTCGCCGCATGCAAGCTGGCGGGCATCCGCGCCGCGATCTGCCATGACGTCTATTCCGCGCACCAGGGGGTAGAGCACGACGACATGAACGTCCTCTGCCTCGGCTCGGAGGTGGTGGGGCCGTCGCTCGCGCGCGACCTGATCGCCGCGTTTCTCGGGGCACGTTTCGACGGCGGCGATCGTTATGTGAAACGACTGAAGAAGATCAAAGACCTTGAAAGGGCGATGACGAATGCCTGACTCGAATTTGCACAAGCTGTCCGCGCTCGGTCAGAGCGTGTGGATCGACTTCCTGTCCCGCGACCTGCTCCAGACCGGTGAGCTCGAGCGGAAGATGCGCGCTGACGCGGTGGTCGGGGTCACTTCGAACCCGACGATCTTCCAAAAGGCGATCTCGCAGGGAGAGCGCTACGACGCCCAGCTCAAGGAGATCCTCGAGTCGGGCGAGACCGACGCGAAGGAGATCTTCCTCCAGCTCTCCTCGCATGACATCGCCGACGCCTGCGACCTCCTGCGCAAGGTCTGGGACGAGGGCGGCGGGCTCGACGGCTACGTCTCCTGGGAGGTCGACCCGACGCTCGCGTACGACCGCGACGCGACGATCGCGGAGGCGCGACGGCTGCACGAGTGGATCGAGCGGCCGAACCTCTACGTGAAGATCCCGGCGACAGAGCCCGGGCTCGGCGCGATCGAAGAGATGATCGCCTCGGGCCGGAACATCAACGTGACGCTGATCTTCTCGCTCGAGCGGCACAAGGAAGTGATGGAGGCGTACATCCGCGGAGTCGAGCGGCTGGTCGAGAGCGGCGGCGATCCGTCGACCGTCCACTCGGTCGCGAGCTTCTTCGTCTCGCGTGTCGACACCGAGACGGACAAGCGGCTCGACGCGAGCGGCGGCGACGCCGCACGGCTGAAGGGCAAGCTCGGCATCGCGAACGCCAAGCTCGCGTATTACAACTACCTCGAGACGTTCTCCGGCCCGCGCTGGGCAGCGCTCGAGGAGAAGGGCGCGACGAAGCAGCGCTGCCTGTGGGCGTCCACGTCGACCAAGAATCCGGACTACCGCGACGTGCTCTACGTCGAGGAGCTGATCGGCCCCGAGACGGTCGACACGATGCCGGAGGAGACGATCACGGCCTTCCAGGATCACGGCAACGTCGCCGAGACGCTGACGAAGGATGTCGACGCCGCGCGGCAACTGTTCCTCGACTTGCGTGAGGCGGGGATCGACTACGACGATGTCGTCGGCACCCTCGAGCGCGAAGGTGTGCAGAAGTTCTCCGACTCGTTCGAGGAGCTGATGGACGGCATCAAGGCCAAGCAGGGCGAGCTCGCACCGGCCTGATGGCCGTCGCGTCCCAACAGGACCTGGTCGAGCGCGTCTGGGCGCGCGACGCGAGTGTCTGGACGGACGCCGGCGAAGACAAGTGGCTCGGCTGGCTCGACGAGCCGAAGCGGATGCAGGAGCGCGTCGGCGAACTGCACGAGTTCGCGGCGATGGCACGCTCGCAATTCGAGACGTTCGTCCTGCTGGGCATGGGCGGTTCGTCGCTCGCGCCGGAGGTTCTGAAGCGCACCTTCGACGCCAAGGGACTGCACGTCCTCGACACGACGCACCCGGCGATGATCCGGCACGCCGAGCAGTTCCTCGACCTGCAGAAGACGATGTTCGTCGTATCGTCCAAGTCCGGGACCACGCTCGAGACGCGGTCGCACTTCGACTACTACTGGGAGCAGACCGGCGGCGCCGGCGCGCAGTTCGTCGCGGTCACCGATCCCGGCTCGCAACTCGAGCAGCTGGCCCAGCAGCGGGGGATGCGCGTCTTCTCCGGCGAGCCGACGATCGGCGGACGCTACTCGGCGCTCTCGGCGTTCGGTCTCGTTCCGGCCGCCCTGATGGATCTCGACCTGGAGCTCCTGCTCGACAACGCGGTGCGCATGGCCGAGAGCTGCCGCGGCGAGCTGAACCCCGGCCTCGAGCTCGGGCTGCAGCTCGGCGACGGCTGGCGTGCGGGGCGGGACAAGGTCTGCATCCCGGACACGGACGGACGCTTCGGGCTCTGGGCCGAGCAGCTGATCGCCGAGTCGACGGGGAAGCAGGGGAAGGGGCTCGTGCCGGCGCCCGGGGAGAGCCCCGACGGGCCCGACCGGCAGCGGGCGGAGGTCAAGCTCCCGGATGCGTACGAGATCGGCGCCGAGTTCTTCCGCTGGGAGTTCGCGGTAGCGATCGCCGGCGCGATCCTCGAGATCAATCCATTTGACCAGCCCAACGTCCAGGCCGCGAAGGACAAGACGAACGAGGTGCTCGCCTCCGGCGACGATCCCGAGCTGGCGCCGCAAGGCTCGCTCGACGAGCTGCTGGCCGGCGCGGCTCCGCCGAACTACGTCGCGATCCAGGCCTTCATCGATCCCGTGCGCGAAGGCGAGCTCCAGCCGCTGATCGAGCGGGCCCGTGAGACCGGCTGCGTCGTCACGCACGGGCTCGGCCCGCGCTACCTGCACTCCACCGGACAGCTGCACAAGGGCGGGCCGCCGACGGGCCTCTTCGTCCAGGTCGTCGACGACACGGGCGACGAGATCCCGATTCCCGGACAGGAGTTCGGCTTCGGCCGCCTGATTCGCGCGCAGGCGGAGGGGGACTTCCGCTCGCTCGAGCAGCTCGGGCGCGAGATCGTGCGGGTGAGGTTGTAGTGCAGCTCGGGATGATCGGGCTCGGCCGGATGGGCTCGGGCATGACCGAGCGGCTGCGCGAGGGCGGCCACGGCGTCCAGACGTACGACCCGAACGTCGAGGCGCGCACGGCGGCATCGCTCGCAGAGCTGAAGGACCAGCTCGACGCGCCGCGCGCGTTCTGGATGATGATCCCGGCCGGGAAGATCACGGAGGACGTCTTCCAGGAGCTGCTCGGGACCGCGGAGCAGGGCGACACGATTGTCGACGGCGGCAACTCGAACTTCCGCGACTCGCAGCGCCGCCACGGCGTGGCGCAGGAGCGTGGTCTCCACTTCGTCGACGCAGGCGTGTCGGGCGGTATCTGGGGCCTCGAGGTGGGCTTCTGCCTGATGGTCGGCGGCGACGACGAGCCCGTGAAGCGGCTCGAGCCGATCTTCGAGACGCTTGCGCCCGAGGACGGCTATGCGCACGTCGGGCCGTCCGGCGCGGGCCACTTCGTGAAGATGGTGCACAACGGGATCGAGTACGGCCTGATGCAGTCGTACGCCGAGGGGTTCGAGATCATGGCGCACGCCGAGTTCGACCTCGACTCCCATCAGATCTCCGGCATCTGGCGCAACGGTTCGGTCGTGCGCTCGTGGCTGCTCGAGCTCCTGCACGCGGCGTTCGAGCAGCACGGTGCGAAGCTCGAGGACATCGCTCCGTACGTCGAGGATTCCGGCGAGGGTCGCTGGACGATCAACGAGGCGATCAACGAGAACGTGCCGACACCCGTGATCGCGGCGTCGCTGTTCGCGCGCTTCCAGTCACGTGACGAGATGAAGTTCTCCGCGAAGGTTGCGGCCGCGCTGCGCCAACAGTTCGGCGGCCACGCCGTGCGCGCGCTCGAGCGTGCAAAAGCCGGCGACGATCCCCGCTAGCGTGGCCACCGCGCAAGAGAATCCGCTGCTCGAGGGAATGCAGCTTCGGCGCACGCCGGATCCCTGCATCCTCGTCATCTTCGGCGCCTCCGGTGACCTGACGAAGCGCAAGCTGTTCCCGGCGCTCTATTCGATGGCCTTCCGCCGGCTGCTGCCGGAACGGTTCGCCGTCGTCGGCGTCGCGCGCTCGGAGGAGTCGGACAACGACTTCCGTGAGCGCATCAAGGAGGCGGTGCAGGAGTTTGCGCGCGACGAGTTCCGCGACGACGTTTGGGAGGTGCTGGCGGACGGCATGCGCTACGTCGCGACGGATTTCGCCGACGAGGCCGGCGAGGACCGGCTCGCGCAGACGTTGACGGAGCTCGACGAGGAGCGCGACACCGGCGGCAACCGCGTCTACTACCTCGCGATCCCGCCGGCGGTCTTCGGCACCGTCGTGCACGCGCTCGGCAAGCGCCGCACGACGGACGGCTGGACGCGCCTGATCGTCGAGAAGCCGTTCGGTCACGACCTCGCCTCCGCGCGTGAGCTCAACGCCGCGATCGAGGAGCACTTCGAGGAGAGCGAGGTCTTCCGCATCGACCACTACCTCGGCAAGGAGACCGTCCAGAACATGCTGGCGCTCCGGTTCGCGAACGGGATCTTCGAGCCGATCTGGAACCGCCAGTTCGTCGACCACGTGCAAATCACCGTCGCCGAGTCGATCGGGATCGAGAATCGCGCCGACTACTACGAGCGGGCAGGTGCGGTCCGCGACATCTTCCAGAACCACCTGCTGCAGCTGCTCGCGATCACGGCGATGGAGCCGCCGATCGACTTCACGGCCGACTCGGTGCGCAACGAGAAGGTGAAGGTTCTGCGCGCGATGCACACGCCGGGCCCGAAGTCGGTCGCGCGCGGGCAGTACGGGCGCGGCTACGTCGAGGGCGAGGAAGTCGTCGGCTACCGCGAGGAGGAGGGAGTCGATCCACATTCCATGACCGAGACGTACGTCGCCGCGAAGCTCTATGTGGACAACTGGCGCTGGGCAGACACGCCGTTCTACGTGCGCATGGGCAAGCGCCTGCCGCGGCGCGAGACGACGATCGCGATCGAGTTCAAGCGCGCGCCACACCCGCCCTTCGAGGAGCTCGCGGCGGAGGGCCTGCGCCCGAACGTGCTACTCGTGCACGTCCAGCCGGACGAGGGCGTGTCGCTCGCGATCGGCGCAAAAGTGCCGGGGCAGGGGATGACGATCCGCACCGTGCACATGGACTTCCTCTACGGCGGCGCCTTCCGCACCGGGCTCCCGGAGGCCTACGAGCGGCTGATCCTCGACGCGATGCTCGGCGACGCGACCCTCTTCACACGCATCGACGAGGTCGAGGAGCAGTGGTCGCTCGTCGACGCGATCGTCGCCGCGTGGGCGCGTGACCGGCCTGCGTTTCCGAATTACGCGGCCGGCACCTGGGGTCCGCCCTCGGCGGACGAGTTGCTGCAGCGCGACGGGAGATCGTGGCGCAGACACTGACCTCGGTCCGCGAGATCGAGCGCGAGCTCTCGTCGCTTCGTGCCGACCCGAACGCGAACGCTCCCTTCCAGCGGACGAGCGTGATGACGCACACGGCGTGGGTCCCGGAGGAGTGGGTCGAAGCCGCCGAAGACGTGCTCAGCGGGCTGGCCGAACGCCACCCCTCGCGCACCGTCGTCCTCTTTCCGCAGCCGGGCGAGGAGGACGGGCTCGACGGCGAGGTCGAGGTCGACGTCTACCCGGTCGGCGAGGGCCGTCAAATCTGCACCGAGACGATTCGCATCCGCCTCAAGGGGCCTCGTGCGGCGGCGCCGGCAAGCGTCGTGCAGCCGCTGCTGCTCCCTGACCTGCCGGCGTTCCTCCGCTGGCGCGGCCTGCCGCCGTTCGGCGCGGACTACTTCGAGGGGCTCGTCGACGTCGTCGACCGGCTGGTGGTCGACAGCACCGAATGGCCTGACCTGCCAGAGAGCTATCGCGGTTTGACCGAGATCTTCGACCGGGTCGCCGTGTCCGACATCGCCTGGGCACGGACGAGCCGGTGGAGGCCGCAGCTCGCGTCGTTGTGGCCCGAGATCGCGAGCGTGAAGCGCATCCGTGTCACCGGCACGGCTGCGCAGGCCCACCTGCTCGCCGGCTGGCTGCGCTCCCGTCTGCAGCACGACGTGGAGCTCGAGCACGATCCGTCGGACCGGCTCGGCGGCGTCGAGCTCGACGGCGAGCCCGCGCCGTTCCCGCCGGGCGATCCACCGTCAGGCGCGGACCTGCTCTCGGAGGAGCTGGACAAATTCGGCCGCGACCGGATCTACGAGGACGCCGTCCGCGGAGCGCACGCGTGAGCCGCAAGGGGACGCGCGAGGAGTGGCTTGCGGCACGGCGCGACCTGCTCGCTGCGGAGAAGGAGCACACACGCCGCGGCGACGAGCTCGCCAGGCAGCGGCAAGAGCTGCCGTGGGTTCGAATGGACAAGGAGTACACCTTCCACACCGACGAAGGCCGTGCGTCCTTGGCGGGCCTCTTCCGTGGCCGCTCGCAGTTGCTCGTCTACCACTTCATGCTCGGACCGGATTACAAAGCCGGCTGCCCTTCGTGCTCGGCGATCGCCGACGGCTTCGACGGCTCTGTCATCCACCTGGCGAACCACGACGTGACGCTGATGGCGATCTCGCGGGCGCCGCTCGCCAATATCCAGGCGTTCCAGCGGCGGATGGGCTGGAGCTTTCCGTGGGCGTCCTCGTACGACAGCGACTTCAACTACGACTTCGGCGTTTCGTACACCGAGGAGCAGCAGCGCCAGGGTGTTGTCGAGTACAACTTCGCCGAGCGGGATCTGAGGGCGAGCCTGGCTTCAGAGGGCCCGGTCGCCGAGGTCGCCAGGAGCACCGGCACCGACGTGGCGACGTTCCTCCGTGAGGCGCCGGGCATGAGCACCTTCGCACTCGAGGACGGCGTCGTCTATCTCACGTACTCCGCGTATGCGCGCGGCCTCGACGGGCTGTGGGGGATGTACCAGTGGCTCGACCGAGCGCCGAAGGGCCGCAACGAGACCGGCGTCTGGTGGCGCCGCCATGACGAGTACGACGGCTGACTTCGGTAGCCACGTCAAGCCGCTGATCGCGGACATACCCGGGTGGCTGACGGACGAGGAGGGTGAGGCCTTGTACGAGCTCGCCCGTCGCTGTTGCGGCGACGGCGTGATTGTCGAGATCGGCTCGTGGAAGGGCAAGTCGACCGTCTGCCTCGGCCTCGGTTCGCGCGCCGGCAACTCCGTTCCCGTCTACGCGATCGATCCGCACGCCGACTACCGCTTCGGGGACTTCAAGACGAACGTGGAACGGGCCGGGATCGCCGACCTCGTGCGGCCGATCGCGTCGTTCTCGCAGCCTGCGGCCGACGAGTTCGACGAGCCGATCGAGCTCCTCTTCGTGGACGGCTCGCACGAGTACGACCTCGTGCTCGAGGACTTCGAGAAGTGGGTGCCGAAGGTCGTCGACGGCGGCTGGGTCGCGTTCCACGACACGACGTGGACGAAGGGCCCCCGTAAGGTCGTCGGCCACGCGATCTACCGCTCGCGCCGCTTCAAGGACGTCGAGTTCGTCGTCGGCTCGACGACGGTTGCGCGCAAGGTGGCGCGCAACTCGCTCGCCGACCGCGCCCGCAACCGCTACGTCCTCGGCGTCAAGACCGCGTTCTGGCTCGGCTCGTCCGCGCTGAAGAAGCAGCGGCGCCTGCTGCCGAAGCCGGTGGAGCGGCTCGGCCGCCGGATGCTCAAAGCGATCCAGTAGTGGAGCTCGAGGAGCACGCCGACGCGCCGGCATTCCTCGTGGCGGCGGCCTCGGTTCTCGACGCGGACGAGGCCCGCCACAACCTGATCTACGGAATCTGCTCGACGCTCGTCGACGTACCCGACGCGTACCCGGAGGCGCGCCTCTGGACGATCCGCGACGACTCGGTCGTGGGCGCCGCGCTGATGACGCCGCCGTTCAACATCGTCGTCGCGCGACCGCTCGACGAGGAGGCGCTGCGCTTTGCGGCGCACGCGCTGCACGAACGATCGCTGCGGCCGCCGGGCGTGACGGGTGCGATTCCGGAGGTCGACGTCTTCGCGGACGCGTGGCAGGGGCTCGCTGGGGTCGGCAAGCGTCTTCGTATGAGCCAGGGCGTCTACGCAGCGGAGAGGGCGAATGCGCCCGCCGGGGTCGCAGGCGGGCCGCGAACGGCGGACCTCGACGACCGCGAGCTCGTCGTCGAGTGGCTGCGAGCGTTTCAGGACGAGGCGCTCGAGGACGCCCCGCACATCGATCTCGAAGCGGCCGTCGAGCGCCGGCTGAAGAGCGAGACGAACGGGTTCGTCTTCTGGGCAGAGGGCTCGAAGCCGGTCTCCCTTTGCGGCTACGGCGGCCGCACGCCGCACGGCGTTCGCATCGGCCCGGTGTACACGCCGCCGGAACACCGCCGTCGCGGCTACGGGAGCGCCGTGACAGCGCATGTCACGAAGCAGCAGCTCGAGAGCGGCCTCGACTACTGCTTCCTGTACACGGACCTCGCGAACCCGACGTCGAACCGCATCTACATGCAGATCGGCTACGAGCGCGTCTGCGACTCAGCTGAGTACGCGTTCGAAAGGCCGGGATCAAACCCCGAAGGGGTGTGACCTCAACAGGTCAGACGGCGCCGCCGCCGACGACGTCGGGAGGTCGTCGGACTTTCGGCCGAGGCCTGAAATGTCAGGACGTTTCGCCTGAGCCTGGACGGTTCTAGAACGCTTGGCTGACCGGCCGGATGCGCCGGTCGATTGACCGAAGCCGAAATGTGATGGTTTTTTGGAGTTGGCGAGCCAAAAAACTATGGTTTATCGGACAAGTCACTTCAAAAAAGTATGGTTTTTTGGAAACCTTGGCTACAATGGAGGCGTGTCGGACGCCCAACTTCGAGAACTCCTACTCGAGAGAAACCATTGGTGGCGCGATGCCGAGGGGTGGCGCCGTCAAGATCCCTACCTTCGCGAGGCCGCAACGTCTCCCTTTGACTACCGTCCGGAGCCCCTCGCCGACATCGACCCGCCGGGACTCTACGTCTTAACCGGGCCGAGGAGGGTTGGCAAAAGCCTTGAGTTGCGACGAGTAATCGACCGCCTTGTGGCCGCGGGCGTTTCGACGCGCAATGTCATCTACTGCTCGTGCGACACCTTCTCAAAGCAGGACTTACGACGGGTGTTCGTGGTCGGACGGAACCTCACCCGCATGGCCGAAGGGCCACGCTACTGGATGGTGGACGAGATTACGGCCGTGCAGGACTGGTCGGCCGTGATCAAGGAGCTTCGCGACGATACCGAGCTTCATGACGATTGCTTGGTCCTAAGCGGCTCGTCCGCCCGTGAGTTCCGCGAGGCAACGAAGAATCTCGCCGGCCGTCGCGGGGGTGTTGTTGACAGCGATCGACTCTTGCTGCCGATGACCTTCCCTTCCTTCTGCCGCGCGATCGGCGTGGAAGGCCTGCCTCAGGTCGGACGGTTCGCACCAGGTGACCTCATGACGAGCAATGCGCGGGCCGTATACGACGAGCTCGAGGTCTGGAGTACGGACCTGATCCAAGCCTGGGAGAGCTACCTGCTAATCGGCGGCTTTCCGCGGGCTGTCCGGGACTTTGTTGGCCATGGCGACGTGCAGTCAGACTTTGTGACCGACATTTGGGACGTCATCCGGGGAGAGGCCATCCGGACAACCTCGCTCTCAGATGCGGAGATGCTGGCCTTTCTCAGCCGAGTGGGGGAGACGATGACCTCGCGACTCAACGCAAGCGCAGTAGCGCGCGAGGTGGGACTTGGCAACCACCACCAGGTCAATGACCGGATCAATGACTTGTTCTTCGCGGTCCTTGCGTGGCAGGTATTCCAAAACAAGGAGGGGCGGCCGAACACCAAGGCTCAGCGGAAGGTCTATTTCACCGATCCGCTGATCGGTCGCGTAGCCCACCATCTCAACAATCGCTACTTTCGACCGGACGATACGAGAGTTAGTGAGCAGCAGGTTGGCCTTGCGATCGCGCGAGCCATTGAGCGTCAGCGTCGAGGTAGCTTTCTCGCCTCCGACGGAGTGCTCTACGAGCGGACTCCAACCGGCAACGAGATCGATTTCGTTGGGCCTGATCTTGGCTCACCGATCGAAAGTAAGTACGTCACGTCAGGCTGGAAGCGCGAAGCACAGACAGCACAAGCCGCATATGGTCGCGGCATCTTGGCTACGCGCTCGATCTACGACACGAGCGACGACGTCTGGGCGGTACCGGCTGCGGTTCTAGCTTGGGTGATCGACAGCGCCTGACACGTTAGGCGTGGCTACTTGCCGCCGCCGACTACGCGGAACTTCGGCTTGGCGACGACGATCTTGGCCGGGTCCGACCAGGACATCTGCTGTGCGCCGGTGGGGAGGCT
>WNFV01000308.1_pt1 | contig 63394 bp, 54 predicted proteins | sample 5400101 | NCBI WGS metagenome assembly WNFV01 (sample SAMN13153361, study PRJNA577476) | soil metagenome | isolation source: 115 cm soil or saprolite under grassland replicate 1 | place: USA:California | collected 2016-06-15
CCGAAGGGCGGCGCGGCGCCGCCCACCATACGCCCGATCGACCTGATTTTCATCATTCGTTGTGGTCCTGCTGAGGACCATGATTCACTCGTCCCTGAGCGCCACGAGCGGATCGACCCGGCTCGCGCGCAGCGCCGGAACGACGCTGGCGCCGACGGCAATCGCCGACAGCAGCACGCCCGCGCCCGCGAACGTGGCGACGTCGGTGGGACTCGTGCCGAAAAGCAGGGCCGACATCAATCTCGTGGCGGCGAGTGCGAGCGCGATGCCGAGCCCCATCCCAACCGCCGCGAGCCGCAATCCCTGGCCGAGCACGTCCGCGATGATGTTTCCGCCGGTCGCGCCAAGGGCGATGCGCACGCCGATTTCACGCCGGCGCTGCGCCACGATGAACGCGAGGACGCCGTAGAGGCCGACGGACGCCAGAACGACGGCGGTGACGCCGAACGCGATCAGCAGCGTCACGCTGAATCGCCGGCGCGTCAGCGAATTCGCGAGCTGTTCGTCCATCGTGCGGATGGCTCCAACCGGCTGTTCCTTGTCAACCCGCCAGACCGCTTCCCGAACGCTCGCCTGCAGATTCTGCGTGGTGGCTCCCGCTCGATCGCCACCCGACATGTGGAGCACGAACGTCATGAACGGGAACGCATCCTGCCGGTACGGCACGTAAACCGTCGGCTGTGGAGCGGTCTCGAGCGACGCCGATCGGATATCGCCGACCACGCCGACCACCGTGTACTCGGGGCCAGGAACGTTGATCTGAAAGTGCTGACCGATGGGATCGCGATTCGGCCAGAAGCGCTGCGCCGTCGACTGACTGACGACTGCGACCGATGGCCGGCCCTCGCGATCGGCTTCGTCGAACGGGCGGCCGCGGAGGATTGGAATGCCCAGCACTTTGAAATAATCCGGCGACGCCGTCCGGTAGTCCGCGCTGGCCTGTACTCCCTGCGGCAGATCGTCGATGGCCAGCCCGCGCGTGCTGTTGCCGGGAAGAAGGGGAAGCCGGCTGACTGCACCAGCGGCCTGGACGCCCGGCACCTGGCGCAACTCGGCGAGGAGATGCTCCCAGAAATCCGCCCGCTGAGACCGCGTCGAGTAACGGGCTGCCGGTGGGCTGATCGACACCGTGAGGACCCGTTCCGGATTGAAGCCCATGGACACGTTCTGCACGCGGATGAAACTGCGGACGGTCAGTCCCGCGGCCACCAGCAGGACCAGCGACAAGGCGATCTCGCTCGCGACGAGCGCGGCGCGTACGCGGCGCTGCCCGACGGCAATCGTTCCTCGCGCCGATCGCTTGAGATCGCCGTGGACGTTGACGCGACTGAGTTGGCGCGCCGGCGCCAGCCCGAACAGCAGTCCGACCATCGTGGCTGCGAGGACGGCGAATCCGAGCACGTTGCCGTCGATGGCGACGTCGCCCGCAACCGTGAGATCCGGACTCAAGGCGACGAGCGGATTGACGAGCCACAGGGCCAGCAGAACGCCCGTCGCGCCGCCGGTCAGCGCGAGCAACACGCTTTCGGTCAGGAGCTGACGGACGATGCGCGCGCGGGTCGCGCCAAGGGCCACACGCACGGCGATCTCCTGCTGGCGCGCGGTTGCACGGGCGAGGAGCAGGCCCGACACGTTGGCGGCGGCGATCAACAACAGCAATCCGACGGAGGCAAACAGTAGAAGGGTCGTCGACCGGACGTCGGCAACGAGGTCGTCGCGCATCCGGGCCAGAAAAATCCCGACGTTCTGATTCGAGTTTGGATAGTCGCGCTCGAGACTGAGCGCGATGGTGTCCATGTCGGCGCCGGCGGCGTCAAGCGTCACGCCAGGTATGAGCCGGCCGAGGACGAAAAAGTATCCGTGATCGCGCTGCGCCGACGGGTCCGCCGCCGCCGACAACAGCGGATCGTCGGGCACGGGCCAGTGCGGCGTAAACCAGATCTGCGCCTTGCCGGGATACGTGATACCGGCGGGCATCACGCCGACAATTGTGTGAACCTCGTCGTTCAGCCGGATCGTCCGTCCGAGAACATCCGCGCGCGCGCCGAGCCGTCCGCGCCACAACACGTCGCTGATCACGGCAACACGTGGCGCGCCGTGCTGGTCGTCCGCGTCGATGAACGCGCGGCCCAGCGCCGGCTTCACACCGAGCACATCGAAGAAATTGGCGGTGACCATCGCGCCGGACATGCGTTCGGGCGAGTTTCCGATGGCCAGAGTCGGTCCCGCCTCGCGAAAGGCCGCCAACCCTGCAAAGCTACGGCTGCGGGCGCGCCAATCGAGAAAGTTGGCGGGCGTGGCGTCTCCGCTCGACTGCTTCGTCTGCCGGCTGCCTTGGGAGACGAGCACCAGGCCGTCGGCCTGCGGATAGGGAAGGGGGCGCAGGAGCACGGCGTTCACGACGCTGAACACCGCCGTGTTCGCGCCGACGGCAACCGCGATCGTCAGGATCGCCAGCAGCGCAAAGCCCGGATTGCGAACGAACGTACGGAACGCGTAATGAAGGTCCTGACTGAAGGTTGCCATTACTGATGCCGGAGCGCTTCCACCGGCGCGATGCGCGACGCCCGCCGCGCAGGCAGATAGCTCGCGACAATCGCGACCGTCCCAAGCACGGCGACGACACCCGCGAACGTCAGCGGGTCGGTGCCGGCCGTTTCGTACAGCAGTCCTTTCACAGTGCGGCTGAGCGCGAGCGCCAGCGCGACGCCGATGCCGAGGCCGACGAGGGCGAGCCGTATACCGTTGACGACAACCATGCGCAGGATGTCGCGAGTTTCGGCGCCGAGAGCCAGCCGGATTCCGATCTCGGACGTCCGCTGGCTGACGGCGTACGACATGACGCCGTAGATGCCGATCGACGCGAGCAGGAGCGCGAGGGCGGCGAAGACCGTGAGCAGCATGGAACTGAACCGCGCCTGCGACAGCGTCCGCGCAACCCATTGATCCATCGTCCTCACGTCGGATACCGGCTGATCTTTATCGAGCACCTGGATCTCGCGTTGGACCGTTGGAATGAACGATGCCGGGTCGCCGGCGGTACGGATCGTCAGCGTCATCGAGTTGTACGCGAGCTGAGGATGCGGCCAGTACGTGGTCGGCCGCGTTTCGGTCTGAAGATCCGCGAACTTCGTGTTGCCGACGACTCCGATGATTTCTGTCGGCACGTTTGGACTCGTCATCTCGATGACCAGACTCTTGCCGATCGGATCCACGTTCGGAAAATGGCTCCGCGCGAGCGCCTCGTTGACGATGACGACGTTCAGCCTCTCCCGCATCTCCCGCTCGGAGAAGAACCGTCCCTTGACCAGCGGAATGTGCATCGTCTGGAAGTAGCCGTTGTCGCAGACGCTCACGTCGGTGATCGGACCCTGCCCTGGCGGCGGCGCCGGCTGGCCGACGATGGTGAAGCCGGTTCCAGCGCCGAGCCCGCTGAAGGGGAGATAGCTAATCATTCCGGAAGACTGAACGCCGGGAAGCGCGGCGACGTTCTGCACCGCGCGGTCGAAGAACTGCAGTGTTTTCGGAGGCGTGTCGTACTTCAGCCGAGGCAGCGCGACCCGGAGTGTCAGCACGTTGCGCGTGTCCATGCCAGGGTTCACGGACTGGAGCGAGGAGAAACTGCGCATCATCAGGCCGGCACCAACGAGCAGGACGACCGCGAGCGCGATCTCCGCGACAACGAAGGCGTGACGCAGGCGCCGATGGCGGACGCCGGCGCCCACCTGCCGAGGGCCGTCCTTCAACGATGCCTGCACGTCGGTCCGCGCCCCTTCGAAGGCGGGCGCGAAGCCGCAGATGACGGCGGTGAGCAGCGAGACGATTCCCGTGAACGCCAACACCGTGTAGTTGAGGCGGACGCTGCCCATCAGCGTCAGATCGACAGGACTCATCGCCAGCATCGCGGCCAGACCCCACTGCGCCACGAGCAGTCCCATTCCGCCCCCGGCCAGGCCGAGCAGCATCGACTCGGTCAGCAGCTGCCTGATGACGCGACTGCGCCCGGCACCCAGCGCGCCGCGGATCGCGATTTCGCGTTGACGCGCCGCCCCGCGCGCGAGCAGGAGGTTCGCCACGTTCGCGCACGCGATGAGCAGCACGAAGGCCACGGCGCCCGCCAGCATCAGCAGCGCCGGCCGCAGATCCCCCGACAGTTCGTCGCGAATGGAGATCACGCGCACGCCCCAGCCGGTGTCCATTGCCGGCAACTCCGCCGTGAGAGCCGCCGCGATCGTATTCATCTGCGCCTGCGCCTGCTCGATCGGCGTGCCGGGTCTCAGACGGGCGATAACGGACATGAAGCGGCCGCGCGCGTCGCGGGCGTTCGCCGGCAGCACCCAGGGCGCCCAGAGATCGATCGGCTTGCCGACGAGCGAGATGCTCTTCATCTGCAGGCGGACGTTCGGCGGCATGACGCCGATGACGGTATTCGTGTTCGCGTTCAGCTGAATCGTCCGGCCGACAATGCCCGGGTCGCCTCCGAATCGGCGCTGCCACAGCGCGTGGCTCAGAATCACCACGTTCGCATTCGGGTCGACGCTTTCGGCGTCGGAAAACCCTCTGCCGACGAGCGGCGGAATGCCCACGATTTGAAAGAAGCCGGCCGTCACGTTCTGAACGGTCAATTCCTCGGGCGTACCGCTGCCGGTGAGGTTGGTCCTGGTGTCGACGAATCCCGCCATGTCCTCGAAGGCGGTGGCGCGCTCTTTCCAGCGCAGGAAGTTCATCGGGCCGACCGAGTTGTTGCGCCCGGGGCGACGCGAGAATTCCTCCCAGACCATGACGACGCGGGCCGGATCCTTGAACGGCAGACCTTCGAGGAGCGCGGCGTTCACGATCGTGAAGATCGCGGTGTTGGCACCGATGCCGAGCGCCAGGGCGAGGACGGCGACGCCCGTAAAGCCTGGTGTCCGCGTCAACATCCGAAATCCGTAACGAATGTCCTGAAGCAGTGAGTCCATATGGTGATTAGAACGAGCTCGATTCGGGTTTGGTTGACGTCGGCGACAGCGGAACGGCAGACCAGCCGAGATGCAGGTGCAGACCGCCGAGCTTGACGTCGATGTCCACACCGAGCGCACGCGCGCGCGACTCGACGATTGCCGCCGGATCGATGTGCATGAAGACCGGATGAATCGCGAGCGAGAAGGGGCCGTCAGCCGGCGCGGTCAATCCAACTGAGACGAGCGCGGTCAGGAGTACCCCCAGCCCCACGAGCGCCCGCGCGAGATGATGTCGGAGTGACATGCCGACGAATGCAGGGCCAATTCCGTGCCAGATTCAGACACGTCGATTCTGCGAAATCTTGGAGGAAAAGACGCGGGCCGCAGGAATGGGACCCGCGACCTGTTCGGTCGTGGGACGCGTCCGTTCGCCAGCGGTCCGGTCTGAGCCTACTGACCGTCGGGCATGCCGGGGCGCACCTGGAGCTGGACGCTCGCAGTGCCGACCGACTTCTCGTGCCGTTTGAGCTTGAATCCGACGCGGAACATGCCGGGTCTCCGGAACATGTGCTCCACAGTGAAGCGTCGCTTGATTTCGCTCTTGCCCGCCTCGTACGGGGAGCAATCCGCCGTCGACTCGGACGTGGTACCGTCGCCCCAATCCCATTCGACGGTCGGGCAGTAGTACTCCTCGTAATCGTCAGCGCCGCCCACGAGCTCCGCCGTGAGGACGACACGCGCGGGGGTGATGCTGATGAGCGGTTGTGCCTTGAGACGCATTTGCGGACGTTTGCCATCGGGGCTGTCCTTCGCGTCCTTGCTGCTTTTTTGCGCAGCGGCACCAGCAAGCGTCGCCGACACACAGAGGCACGCGCCGGCGAACGCATACCGCCGTAGCTGTTTCATGGTGCTCAATCCTCGGAATAGCAGGAGCTGCACGGAATTGTACCGCCCGCACTGGGCGCGGGCAAGCGCCATCAGCGATAATACGAGCAATGCCGCCAGTCACGACATCCTCATCCATCAATACGGTTTTCGATGCGCTTGCCGCGGTCGACGTCGACCTGCTCGTCATCCCGTGGTTCGAAGAGGAGGCGCCCGAGGCGGTTCCCCAACTCGACCGGGCGATGGCGGGTGAGCTCGCTCGCGCGCTCGCGGTCAAGGAATTCCAGGCCAAGCCGTACGAGACATTGCTCGTGCCGCTCACCGATCGAACATGGCGTTCGCGACGCGTCGCCGTGATCGGTGGAGGGCGCCGCGAGCAGAGCGGGACAGACCTCCTTCGAAAGCTCGCGTCGACGGCCGGATTCGACGCGCGTCAGAAGCGTGTGGGCCGTGTCGGCTTCGTGGTTCGCGGCAACGGCGAGGTGGCGGCGCTCGCGCAGGCCGCCGCCGAAGGCCTGACGTTGTCGGAGTTCTCGGGCGCGAGCTACAAAACGTACGATGCGCCGCCCGCGACGCCGCCGATGTGGACGCTCGCCGTCGCCGGCCGGCCACAGACGACGGAAGACGCGGTGGCCGCAGCCGTGGCGAGGGGCCGGATCCTTGGAGAATGCAGTAACGCGGCGCGTGAGCTCGCGAACGAGCCGGGCAATACGCTCACGCCACGCGAGTTCGCGCGGCGCGCGGCGGCGCTCGCAGGCGACGCCGGCGTTCGCGTGAACATCCTCGACGAGACCCGCATTGCGGACCTGGGCATGGGACTGTTGATGGGTGTCGCGCGCGGCAGCAGCGAGCCGCCGCGGCTGATCGTCCTTCATCACGATCCTCCCGGCGCGCCGGCGACGCCGGTGCTGGGCCTCGTCGGCAAAGGCATCACGTTCGACACGGGCGGTATTTCGATCAAACCCGCCGACGGCATGGAGCGGATGAAAGACGACATGGCAGGCGGTGCGGCGGTCGCGGCCGCGATGCGCGCCATCGCGCTGCTCGGCGCGCCCATTCGAGTGGTGGGCGTGGTGCCGACGACGGAAAACATGCCCGGCGGCCGCGCCATCAAGCCCGGTGACATCCTCACAAGCGCCGCGGGCAAGACGGTTGAAGTGATCAACACCGACGCCGAAGGACGCCTGGTGCTCGGCGACGGCCTGTGGTATGCGCGGCAACTCGGTGCCACACACCTCGTCGACGTTGCAACCCTCACCGGAGCCTGCGTGGTTGCGCTCGGCAAGGGGACCAGCGGTATCTTCGGCACGCCCGACGCGTGGGTGGGCCGCATCCGGCAGGTCGCGGATCGCGCCGGCGATCGCCTGTGGCCGATGCCCCTCGTCGAAGAGTATCGCGAACAGTTGAAAAGCGAGATTGCCGACTTCACGAACACGGGCGGCCGTCCTGCAGGCGCGATTACCGCGGCACTCTTCCTGAAGGAATTCGTCGACGACGTGCCGTGGGCTCACATCGACATCGCCGGCACGGCGTGGGCCGACGAGGCCAGGCCGTTCATGCCCAAGGGGGCGACGGGTGTTGCCGTGCGCACGCTCGCGGAGCTCGCCTTCGCGATGTCGGACGTGAATGGCTGACAGCCTGTGGCTCCTGGCGGGCGTTGCCATCGGCCGCCAGCCGTCGGCCATGTCAGGTGCGCAGTCGTCTCCGATCATCGTCAAGATCATCGAGCCGAAAAAGGACACCTTGGCAGACGTCCTGATCGGCTCACTCGGATTGACGGGAGTCCTGGTGCTCTGCGCCGTGGTGGCGGCGGTCATATTCGGCGCCGTGTTGTTCTGGGTCAGGTCGAAATCAAGCTAGCCGCCACGGCGGACGCGGAGGAAGAAGCTGTTCACGAAAAGGTTATTGCGGCGCGACACTCATCCCGTTTTTCAGCGACGTCTGATACTTCCGGATCGCATTGAACAGTGACTCCGCGATACGCTGCCGGTAGGCGTTGCTCTTCAGCAGCCTGGCCTCCTGCGGGTTGGTCACGAACGAGATTTCCGCCAGCACGCTTGGCATTGCGGCGCCGATGAGGACGACGAACGGCGCCTGTTTCACACCAAGGTCCTTGATCGTCTTGTTGGCCGCCTTCAGCCTATCGAGCATCGCGCGCTGAATCTGCGTGGCGAAGTCGCGCGATTCATCCAGCTTGTTGTTGAGCGCAATCGCTTTCACCAGATCGGGCAGCGCCCCCATCGTCTGGCCGGATGCCGCGTTCTCGCGCGCCGCGACGGCCGCCGCGCCGAGATTGTTCGCGAAGTTGAGGAAATAGGTTTCGATGCCGCGCGCCTGCGCGTTCGGGCTGGCGTTGGCGTGAATTGAGAGAAAAAGGTCGGCGCCTTCGCGGTTGGCGATCGCGGTCCGCTCCTGCAGCGGGATGAATTCGTCCGTGCGGCGCGTGAGAATCACGTCGACGCCCGGAATCTTCTGCAGCAGTTTTTCGACCCGCAGCGCGACGTCGAGCACCAGTTCGGCCTCGGTGACGCCCTTGCCCTTGGCTCCAGGATCGTGGCCGCCGTGGCCCGCGTCGATGACGATGCGCGACACGCCGAGACCGAGCTGGCGGGACATGGAGAATCCGCCGGTCGTGTTCTTCGACGGAGGAGCCGCGGCTGCGATCGGGGCTGGCGCTGCGGCCGGCGACGCGACCGTCTTGACGGCGGCCTCGACGGCGGGCTCGACGGCGGGAGGAGTCGCATCGGTCGCGTTGTATACATCGATGAGAAGGGCCGTGGCCCGTGGTGAACCCGCGGGTGGACGGCGAAGCCACATGGCTGTCAGCCGTCGAGCTCGAAGCGCGGCCGGTCCGAGATCGTGCATGGCCGGGATCGACACGGGCGCCTCGGCACTGCGCACGCAATCGATCACGATTCGAAACGGGCCGTACAGCGGATACACCGCATAGCTCGACACACCCGCCGCGTCGAAGACAACCCGCGTCGTGTTGTGTGGATGTCGGCCGACACGAACCTGGCGGACGATGTCGGCATCGAGGTCGAATCGAAGGGTCTGGTCGATGAGGGCCGCCACGGCGCGCGTCCCTGGCAGGTCGATGAAGACGCGAGCAGGATTCTGAATGCGTTCATCGTGGAACGCCACCTCGCCGTCGAGCTCGATCGTCAGCCGAACAGCATCGGGGAGCACGGTGCGGCGGATGTCTCTGATGGTTGCGACCGCCGCCGGCCCCGCCTGATCGCCGTCGGCCAGGCCGGGTCCTGCCGACAGGGCCTGGGCGGTCAGGACACACGCGGCGGCGATGAGCGTTCGTTTCACCATACCCGGCCCCATGTTCATCTATCGAAGCTGTGCGTCCACTTCGTCGAAATAGTGCTTGTCGACGAGTACCTCGCGCGGCTTGCCACCCGCGGCCGGCGACACGAGGCCTTCCATCTCCATCATGTCGACGAGCCGCGCGGCCCGGCTGAACCCGATGCGCAGCCGGCGCTGCAGGTACGAGATGGACGCCTGGCTGCTCTGCACGACGATCCGTGCCGCCTCGTCGTACAGATCGTCCTTGTCCATTTCGACGCCGTCCGACGCCGATTTTTCTTCGGCCGTAATCGTCTCGTCGTAGACCGGCTTGCCCTGCTTGCGCAGAAAGCTGGCCAGCCGCGCGCTTTCCTGTTCGGAGATGTACGGCCCGTGGAGGCGGATGAACCGCGACGAAGCCGGCGGCAGCAACAACATGTCTCCGCGTCCGAGCAGCTGTTCGGCGCCGTTGCCATCCAGGATCGTGCGCGAGTCGATCTTCGACGACACGCGGAACGAGATGCGCGCTGGAAGGTTGGCCTTGATCAGACCGGTGATGACGTCCACCGAGGGACGCTGCGTCGCAAGAATCAGGTGGATGCCGACCGCCCGTGCCATTTGCGCGAGCCGCGCGATCGATTCTTCCACCTCGTTGCTCGCCACCATCATCAGATCGGCCAGCTCATCGATCACGACGACAATGAACGGCAGCGGCTTCGGTTCCTGGCCGTCTTTCGGCGTCCGCTTGTCGGCGATCGCCTGCAGCACGTTCCGGTTGTACTGTTCGATGTTGCGGACGCCCTCTGCGGCGAGCGTTTTGTAGCGTTCTTCCATCTCGCGCACGGCCCACCGCAGCGCGTTGGCCGCCTGCTTGGGATCGACGACGACCGGCGTCATGAGATGCGGGATGTCGTCGTACATGCCGAGCTCGAGCCGCTTCGGGTCGATCATGATCATCCGCACATCGTCCGGTGTCGCGCGATACAGGATGCTGGTGAGCATGCCGTTGATGCCGACCGATTTGCCGGCACCAGTGGATCCCGCAATCAGGAGGTGCGGCATGGCGGCCAGATCGGCGACGTACGGCTCGCCGTGGATGGTTTTGCCGAGCGCGATCGTCAGCTTGGACGCCGATCGCCGATAGACCTCCGACTCGAGCATCTCGCGCAGCGAAATCTGTTCGCGCGTCCGGTTGGGAATCTGGATGCCGACCGTCGATTTCCCGGGGATGCGATCGATCAGGACCGATTCGGCCTGCATCGCGAGACACAGGTCGTCGGCGAGCCCGGTGATCTTCGAGTACTTCACGCCCGCGTCCGGCTTGAACTCGAACGTCGTCACGACCGGGCCCGGATGAATCTGCACGACGGCGCCTTCGACCGAGAACTCGCGGCACTTTTCCTCGAGCAGGCGCGCGCCGTCCATCAGCTCGCGTTCGTCGATCTTGCGCTCGGTCTTCGGTGCGTCGAGCAGCGCCAGCGGCGGCAGCGTGTACTCGCCCTTGCGGCGCTCGGCCGGCGCCTTAGTCATCGGCTCGGGGTCCGACAGCGGAAGGGGGGCCGTGGGCACGCTGACCTTCGGCGGCTTCGGCGGCGACAACGATTTCAGGCCGCCGAACACCGGCGCCTTCGCCGGCACCGTCTCCGCCTCCTCGTCCACGCGCTTCCTGCCGGGTCTCGAGGCCGATGACTCGGCGACCGCGGCGGTGTTGATCTCGGGCGGCGCGGCGCCCTTCTTCGCGTGCTTCGCAATCACCTCGCGCCGCTGTTTCTCGCGCCGCCGCTCCTCGCGCCACTCGTGAAACGCGTCGATGCCGCGGACCGAGCCGTCTTTCACGGCCGCCAGCATCACGGCGAAGAACCGGCCGAACGAGAACTGCGTCGACAGGATGATCGCGAGGAAGATGAGCGTGAGGAGGACGATGAGCGAGCCGGTGCGCGCGAGGTACTCGGACATTTCCTTCGCCAGGAACTCGCCCGCGTATCCGCCGGCGCGGAACGACTTGCCCGAGACTTCGAGCGTCCCGAACACCAGGCTGAGGAACGTGCTGATGGACGCCAACAGCAGCCCGGCGCCGGTGGCTTTCGTGCCGGCTGCGTCGAGCGTCCTGCACCAGAAGAAGTTCCAGCCGATGATGACGAAGACCGCGGGAATCAGGTACGACGCGTAGCCAAACAGCTGGAACGACAGCTCGGCCAGGAATGCGCCGACGCGGCCGGCGAAATTCGCCGGCGCGGAGTGCGAGCCGCTGCTGAAGAACCAGACGGGATCCGCCGGCTCGTAACTGGCCAGCGACACGATCCAGATGAGAGCGGCGGCAAACAGCGCGACGCCCACGAACTCGCTGACGCGGCGCGATACAGTCGATCGGCTCACGTGTCAGATCTCCATGATGACGGGGAGCACGAACGGCCGCCGCCCCGAACGTTTGCGAAAAAACCGGCGCAGCTCGACGCGCAGCTTCTCCTTGATCAGCCCCTGATCCGTGCGCTCCTCGAGGCTCGCCTGCGCGACGACGTCGCTCAGCAGCCGCGCGGCAGCGGCGAGCAGCGCGTCGCCGTGCTCCATGACGAACCCTCGCGTGATGATGTCGGGAACGCCTTCGAGGGCGCCCGTCTGTTTGTTGATGGCGACGACAGGCACGACGAGGCCGTCCTCCGCGAGGTGGCGCCGGTCGCGCAACACTTCGTCGCCGACCTCGCCCGTCCGCGTGTCGTCGATGAGGACCCGGCCGACCGGCGCTTTGCCGGCGATGCGCGCGCCGCCAGCGTCGAACACCAGGACGTCGCCGTTTTCGATCAGCCGCGTCTCCGGCCGCGGAGTCCGGCCCGCGAAGACGCGTGCGGCGACACGGGCATGCTGCGACAACTGACGGTATTCGCCGTGGACCGGGACGAAGTAGCGCGGCTTCACGAGCCCGAGGACCAGCTTGAGCTCTTCTTCGCTGCCGTGACCGGACACATGGACGTGCTTGATGCCCTCGTGAATCACGTCGGCGCCACGGCGGGCAAGATGGTTGATGACGCGGCCAATCGCCTTCTCGTTGCCCGGAATCGCGCGGGCGGAGATCACCACCGTGTCGTCGCTGGTCGCCTTCACGTGCCGGTGATCGTCGATCGCGATCCGCGACAACGCGGACATCGGCTCGCCCTGCGAGCCCGTCGTCAGGCACAGGACGTCCTGCGCCGGATAGCTGCCGACATCGGAATCGCGAATCTGCACACCTGCGGGAATGCGCAGGTAGCCCAGGCGCTGCGCGATCTCCGAGTTCTGGATCATGCCGCGCCCCACGAACGCGACTTTGCGATCGAACTGCGCGGCGAGGTCGACCAGGATCTGCATCCGGTAGATGCTGGACGCGAATGCGGCGACGATGAGCTTGCCGTTCGCGCTGGTGAAGATCTCCTCGAACGCTTCGACGACCTCGCGCTCGGATCCCGTGAAGCCCCGTCGATCGATGTTCGTGCTGTCGGCAAACAGCGCGAGCACCCCTTGCGAGCCCAGTTCCGCGAAACGGTGGACGTCGAAATGCTCGCCGTCGATTGGCGTGTGATCGATCTTGTAGTCGCCCGTGTGGACGATGATCCCGGCGGGCGTGTGGATGGCCAGCGCCACGCAGTCGGGCATGCTGTGCGTGACGCGGATGAATTCGACCGTGAATGGCCCGATGGCGACGCGCTCGCGGGGACGGACCGGGACGAGCGTCCGGCCTTCGATCCCATGCTCCTCGAGCTTCGGCGCCACGAGCGCGAGCGTCAGCGGCGTGCCGTACAACGGGCCGTCGACGAGCGGCACCACGTGGGGGACGCCGCCGATGTGATCCTCGTGCCCGTGCGTCAGCACGAGCGCGGCAACCCGTCCCTTCTGCTGGAGGTACGTGAGGTCGGGAATGATGCGGTCCACGCCGAGCAGTTCGGGATCGGGGAACATCACGCCCGCGTCGACGACGATGGTCGTCTCGCCCCAGGTGAGCGCGAGCATGTTCATGCCGAACTCGCCGAGTCCGCCCAATGGAACGATCTCGAGCATCTTGTGTCGGGGTTGCGAGCCTTCGGCGGGCACACTCCGGGCGGAGCGGTTCCGGTCGAAGGGAGCCGCCGTGGCGGCTCAATCAGGCTGCTGGGTGCGCCTGAAAGTAAAAGAGGCGGGTTATTTGTCGGTGCGCCGGGCGGATAAGGCCCGGTCTACGTACAACTTAGCTCGCGAAATATAGCACAGCTCACCGGGAAACCGAAGCGTACCCATCGGCCAGCCTGGCGAACTCGGCGATCGATAGAGTTTCGGGTCGGCGACGGCCGTCCAACATGGCGCGGTCGAGTGCTTCCGCGGGAGTCACGGGAGGGACGGAGGTGCCCGGGAGGGACGGAGGTGCCCAGGAGGGACGGAGGTGCCTGGGGGGGGCGGAGGTCGCGGGCGGGTCCGTGGGTCCCGTAAAGGCCAGCAGGGCATTCGCGATCGTCTTTCGCCGCCGGGTGAAGACCGCCTGGACCAGCGCCCTGAACAGCGCGAGGTCGCGGACCGGGGGATCCGGGGCGTGAAATCGCAGTCGTACCAGCGAGGAATGGACTTTTGGCACTGGCCGGAATGCGCCCGGCGGCAAAGCGAGCAGGCGCTCGACATCAGCGGAGTGGCGGATGAGGACGGTCAGCACGCCGTAGTCCTTCGTGCCCGGCTGCGCGAGCAGCCGATCCGCGACCTCGCGCTGGAGCATGACGGTGGCGTCGACGAGCGGGGCGCCCCCGGCGTGTACCTTGGCCAGCTTGAACAGAATTGGCGACGCGACGTTGTAGGGCAGGTTGCCCGCAACGCGGAAGGGATTCGAGATTGGGGATTCGGGACTCGGGATTGAGGATTCGGGATCCGCAAGAGGCTCGAGGAAATCGCCGACCACCGTCGTGACGTTCGGCGGAGCCGTGGCCTGGAGCTCCGTGGCCAAATCGCGGTCGATCTCGAAGGCGACCACGGCCTTCGCGCGCGCGGCCAGCGGCCTCGTCAGCGCTCCACGTCCGGGTCCGATCTCGAGGAAGAGCTCGTCGGGCTTCGGGTCGATCGCGCGAATGACTTTGGCGACCCAGGCCGGTTCGAGGAAGTTCTGCCCGAAGCGTTTACGGGAAAAAGGGGCCGTCAACCCCGCCCCCTTTTTCGCCAGTATTTGTCTTCGATCGCCTCGATCTGGTCCTCGCTCATCCCGAAGTAATGGCCGATCTCGTGAATCAGCGTCTCGCCGATGCAGACCACGAGATCGTCCTCGTCCTCGGCCGCGCGCTCGTGCGGTCCCTGAAATATCAGCACGCGGTCCGGCAACGCGTTGCCGTACCCCCACGATCGATCGATAAGGGGTATCCCCTGGTAGAGGCCGAGCAGCGTGTCCGGCGGCTCGATTTCCATCTCCGTGAGCAGATCCCGCGACGGCTCGTCCTCGACGACGATCGCGATGTTCTGCATGGCGTCGCGAAAACGGCGGGGGATGGACGCCAGCGCCTCAGCGACGTGTCGTTCGAATGCGGCGCGGTCCACTGGGTGGCTTCACACGTTTCCGAGGGCGCTCGCGCGCGACGACCGTGCGGTAATAGTCGCACTCGTCGCGCACCGAGCACTGATCGCAAAGCGGCTTCGGGCGGCAGATGCGCCGCCCGTGGAGGATCAACGTGTCGGACGTCCGCGTCCACCGCGCCTTCGGCATCGCCGCGCACAGCTGCTGCTCGACCACTTCCGGGTCGTCCGATTCCGCGATGCCGATCCGGTTCGAGACGCGCAGCACGTGGCGGTCGACCGGGAGCCCGGGGACCCCGAGCGCGTGGCCGAGCACGACGTTTGCCGTCTTACGGCCGACGCCCGGCAGCTCGACGAGCGCCTCCATCCGCGGCGGCACCTCGCCCTTGTGCTGCTCGACGAGCGCCTGCGCCATGCCGAGGAGCGCCTTCGATTTCGCCCGGAAGAAGCCGGTTGAGTGAATCTGCGGCTGGAGGGTCTCGGGTGTGGCCTTCGCGAGGGCGTGCGCGTTGGGGTACCGCTGGAACAGCGACGGCGTCACCGTGTTCACGCGAGCATCGGTCGACTGCGCGGACAGGATCGTCGCCACCAGCAGCTGGAACGGCGTCGTGTAGTGGAGCTCGGTGTCGGCGTCCGGATGCTGCGTCTCGAGCGTATCGAGGATGCGACGCGTGTCTCGCGCGGACTTCAATGCGTCGTTCCAGATCCTTTGTTCCACCCGACATTGCTGTAGGATTCGGAAAACACGCGCCAGTGCTCCTGCAGCGCGGCGATCAGGTTCGGCACGAACTGCACCGGCACGACAATTTTCGTCCGCACCGGCGCGCGCACGACGTGCTCGGATTCGGCTTCCTTGATCTCCTTGTCGGAGAGCGGCATCACCTCGCAGAAGGTGAGCGTGAAGTCGAACGGCGTGTGCGCAATGGAACAGAAGTTCGCGTAGGTGCGGGGCGCCGCGGGGTTGTCGTCGGGAACGATGGTGAAGTTGATTTGCTTGGGTTGGTCGGCCATATGGGAGTCGGCAGTGGACAGCTAACCGTTAACAGGTGAATCAGGAGCGAAACGCCCCTCTACTGTTGACTGTCGACTGTGAACTGTCAACTGGCGCGTCAGTACTTGCGCATCACCCCAACGACGACGCCCTGAACCTGCACGTGTTCGGGATCCGCGAAGATCGGCTGCATCGCGGCGTTCGCCGGCTGCAGCCGGATCTTACCGCCCGGGTCGCGGTAGAACTTCTTCAGCGTGACGTCCGACCCCTTCAGCAGGGCAATCACCATTTCGCCGTTGTCGGCCGTCTTGCGGTCCTCGACCACGACGAAATCGCCGTCGCGGATCTGCTCGTCGATCATCGAATCGCCGCGCACGCGGAGCACGTAGGTGTCGCGCTTGCCGACGAGGTCTTCGGGCACCGCGATGGTTTCGCTCGACGCGATGGCCTCAATGGGGAAGCCGGCCGCCACATACCCGAGCAGCGGAAGTTCGACGGCCCGGCCGCCGGTCCGTGTCGGAACCATCTCAACGGAGCGGCTCCGGTTCCACGCGCGTTTGATGAAGCCTTTTTCCTGCAGGTTCGTGAGGTGCTTGTGGACCGTCGCCAGCGAAGAGAGACCGAAGCGGCGGCCAATCTCCTCGAGGCTCGGCGCATAGCCGTGCTGCGTGATGAAATCGTTCAGATAATCGAGGATTTCGCGCTGCCGTTTTGTCAGAGGAAGCATCAAACCTCCCGGCGCCTCCGCGCACTAACCGCACCCACCACGAGCTGATGGACCCAACATGGACCTCATGCGAAAGTCCGGTGGAAGTATACGCAAAAGAAAGGCGAAGGTCAAACCGCAGTACACAGCGCGAGACTCGAGACGCGAAAGCCGGGTGCCAGGGTGAGTAGAGTGTGAAATGCTCGCCCATCGCGTCTGCTACGATGCGCTTCCGTGCGCATTCCGTTTCGCGTCCCTCACGTTGGCAGTCACCCCTTCGACGTCGCCGGATTCGGCCTGAACAGCGTCGACCTCGTCGGCGTCGTCGCCGAATACCCGGCGTCGAACACCAAGCAGCGGTTACAGCGGTTCGCGCGGTTGCCCGGCGGCCAGATCGCCACGGCCATGGCGACCTGCGCCACGCTCGGACTCAAGGCGCGCTACATCGGAAGCTTCGGCGACGACGAGCTGGGCGCGCTGTCGCGGGAGAGCTTGACGAGCCTCGGAGTCGACATCAGCGCCGCACGGACCGTCGCCGGCGCGACGAACCAGTTCGCCGTCGTCCTCGTGGATGCGCGCACCGGCGAGCGTACGGTGTTGTGGGACCGCCATCCCGCGCTGTCGATGGATCCTGACGACCTCTCGCGGGACGCCGTCATCTCCGGGCGCATGCTGATTGTGGACTGCCACGAGACGGCCGTCGCCGCGCAGGCTGCGCGGTACGCGCGAGAAGCGGGTATTCCAACGATCGTCGACGTCGAAAAGGTGCGGCCGGGCATCGTCGATCTGCTGCAGAACATCGACGCCATCATCGCTGCGCAGGAGTTTCCGATGGCGCTCACCGGACACGACCATCTCGGTCACGCCCTAGAAACGATCGGCCGCGACCTCGGTGCGCCGCTCGTGTGCGTGACGCTGGGCGCCGAGGGCAGCCTCACCTGGTGCAACGGCCGCGAGATACGCACGCCGGCGTTTTCGATCGACTGCGTGGACAGCACCGGGGCCGGCGACGTGTTTCGCGGGGCATTCGCCGCCGCCTGCCTGCGCGAGCCCGACGGTGAGGTCGAAGACGCGTTGAGCTACGCCAATGCAGTCGCGGCGCTGAATTGCCGCGCGCTGGGGGCCCGCGGCGGCATGCCGACCGTCAAAGAAGTGGACGACCTCATGCTGGTGCGGCCGCACATGTAACGCTTCGCGGCCGCGCCGGTCTAACGCTGTGAGTCAGCCGAGACGTGTCGATGTCCTCTTCGCATGCCTGGACGCTGTCAGGACCGTGGCCGATGGCCTCTACTGACGCGGCGCTCGAAACCCTCGACGAACGAGCGCTCGTCGAGGCCTGTCTCGCGGGCCGGCTGGGCGCATTCGACGTGATTGTCGAACGCCATCGCCGGGCAATCTATCAGCTGTGCTACCGCTTTGTCGGCAACCACGAGGACGCGAGCGACCTGTCGCAGGACGTCTTCGTGCGCGCATTTCGCGGGCTGCGCAGGTTCCGCGGTCAGTCGTCGCTCAACACGTGGCTGTACCGCATCGGCGTGAATGTGTGTCTCAATCGGATCAGCGTCAAAACGCTGCCGAGCGAGCCGATTGCCGAACGCCAGTTCGTCGACGGAGGCGCGGAGTCGGCGCCGGATCGGCTTCTCCGCGCGGAACGCGGCGCTCGAGTGCGCGCGGCCATCGCGCAGTTGCCGCGAAAGCAGCGCGCGACGCTCATCCTCCGCGTCTATCACGACATGACGCATCAGGAGATCGCCGACATCCTCGGCGGATCGGTCGGCGCGGCCAAGGCAAACCTGTTTCACGCGCTGGGGAATCTGAAAAAGCTGCTCGGGAACGAGACGCTCTGACATGCATCTGACCCCTCGGGAGCTCATCGACGTGGTGGACGGAGCACACAGCGACGCGGCCGACCATCTTGGTGTGTGCGATGAGTGCCGTCGTGAACTCGCCGATTTACGGGCGGCGCTCTCTGCGGCGGCCGATGTTCACGTGCCGGAGCCCTCGCCGTTGTTCTGGGAACAGTTCTCCGCCCGCGTCAGTCAGGCAGTTGCGGTGGAGCGCGTTCCCGCACCGTGGTGGCAGCCGGCCTTGGTCCGGCCGCGTCTGGTTGTACCGCTCGCAGCGGTCGTTCTCGCGACTCTCATCCTCTTGGTCAACGCGAGCCGTCGTGAGACGCTGCCTGTTCCCACTGTCGGCCGTCCCTCGGTTCCGGCGGCGGAACAAGCGGCGGCTGACCACCGCCTGTTCGACGACGATCTTGATTTGGAGAACGATCCGTCCCTGACGCTTGTCGCCGAATTGACGGCCGACATGGACGTGAACGCGGCGCTGGACGCCGGCTTCGTGTCGCGCGGCAGCGCGGATCATGCCGTCACACACATGAACGCAGACGAGTTGCGCGCGCTGCAACGTCTCCTGGAGGACGCGCTGGAGCGCCCGGGCGCATGAACGCCATCGCGAAGATCGTCGTCGCCGTCACGTTCGCGTCGGTCTCCGTGGCTGCGCAGGGCGAGCGCCAGGGGCGTGCGAATGCCCGTCCGCTCGAGCCGGGGATGTCGCCGGTGGAAGTCCAGCGCATGTTCGATTCGTATGCCCTCTTGCAGGCGCAGGAACAGCTCAACATTGCCGACGAGCAGTTTTCGCAGTTCCTCATCCGCTACAGGGCGCTCCAGGACGTTCGGCGACGAGGGCTGCAGGAGCGAGGGCGCCTCGTCATGGAACTGCGCCGGCTGTTGAACCAGCCCCAGGCCGATGACACGCAGATGCGGGAACGCCTGAAGGCGCTGCAGGACCTCGACGCGCGCGCCGCGGCGGACGAAAAGAAGGCCTACGAGGCCATCGATCAGGTGTTGGACCTCCGCCAGCAGGCAAAATTCCGGGTGTTCGAAGAAACCATGGAGCGGCGAAAGCTCGAGCTCGTCGCCCGCGCACGTCAGGCGAACCGGCCGAGGAATCAACGGTAAACCGGCCGAGGAATCAGCGGTAAAATAGGTTCGTGAAATCCGGATCCCTGTATGCGGCCGTGGCCATCGCCATGGCGTCGATGGCGGCGCCGCACGCCGACGTGCGCGCCTCGAGACGCGATGCCGACCAGTTGCGGCAGAAGGTCGCGACGATCAATGCCCTGGGTGAGCGCCCCACCAAGCAGGCGCATCGCACGACGGTCACCGAAAACGAGGTCAACGCGTATCTGGTCTACGACGCGCGCGAGCAGTTGCCAACCGGTGTGGTCGAGCCTGCGGTCAACATCCTCGGCACCGGCCGCCTCTCGGCCCGGGCCGTCGTCGACCTCGACGCCGTGCGGCGGCAGAAGAACCCGACGAGCCTGCTCGATCCGATGAACTACCTCGCGGGGCGCCTGCCCGTCACCGCCACGGGCCTGTTGAGGACCAGCAACGGAATGGGGCGCTTTCAACTGGAGTCGGCAAGCGTCAGCGGCGTGCCGATACCGAAGCTGCTGCTGCAGGAGATCGTCAGCTACTACTCCCGTACGCCGGACAAACCGTCGGGCATCAGCCTCGACGATGCGTTTGCGCTGCCGGCGCGCATCCGTGAGATCCAGGTCGAGCGGGGGCAAGCCATAATCGTGCAATGACGAACAAGGGGCCCGACCCCTTTTCGCGCGACGTTGGGTCCGATCCGTTCCTCTCCACGCCGCTGCAGTTCCTCAAAGGCGTCGGCCCGCGGCGCGCCAAAGATCTCGAACATGCCGGTCTGGTCACCATCGAGGATCTCTTCTACCGTTTTCCGCTTCGCTACGAGGATCGCAGCCACCTCCAGCCGATCGCCTCGCTGAAGCCGGGTCAGACCGCATCGATCGCCGGCCGCGTCCTGGCATGCGGGCTTCGCGCGACGCGTCGGCCCGGATTCAAAATCTTCGAAGCGGCGATCGACGACGGCAGCGGCTCGCTTCGCGCGGTGTGGCTGAACCAGCCATTTCTGCGCGACATCTTCATGCGCGGGCAGCACGTCGTGTTGTACGGCGCGATCGAGATGCGCGGCTCCGCCAGCCTCCAGCTCACGAACCCCCAGTACGAGATCCTGGACGACGAAGACGGAGAAACGATACACACCGGGCGCATCGTGCCGGTTTACGAGAAGACCGGCACCGTGACGCCGAAGATGCAGCGGAGGCTGGTGTACGAGGCGCTGCAGCGGCTGCCGCCCGACATACCGGACCACCTGCCCGACGACATCCGCGTCCGGCTCGGCCTGCCGTCACGCTATGCCGCGCTGCTGGCGGCCCATTTTCCGCCCGAGGATGCGGCGATCGATCGCTTGAATCAGTTCGCGACTCCCGCGCAGCGGCGGCTGATCTTCGAAGAAGCGTTCCTCTTCCAACTGGGCGTAATCGCGCGTCGCCATGCGGCTGCATCCGAAGCCAAGCCGGCCCCGGTCCACGTTGACGACCGCATTCGCGACTCGGCGCGCCGCGTGCTGCCGTTTCGACTGACCGGCGGACAAAAGACCGCGTTGAAGGAGATCGTCGACGACATGCAGCGGCCGCAGCCGATGAACCGCCTGCTGCAGGGCGACGTGGGCGCCGGCAAGACGATTGTCGCGCTGCTCGCCGCACTGGTGGCCATGGAGAACGGCCTGCAGGTGGCCTTCATGGCGCCGACGGAGATTCTGGCGGAGCAACATGCGTTCAACATCACGCGTCTGCTGCAGGCGTCGCGGTTCCGCGTCGCACTGCTGACAGGCTCGACGGCCACCGTGGCTCGCCGTGAGCAGCTTGCCGAAGTCGCGTCCGGCGCGATTCACCTCGTGGTGGGAACGCATGCGCTCGTGCAGAGCGACGTGCAGTTCGCCCAGCTTGGCCTGGTTGTCATCGACGAACAGCATCGCTTCGGTGTGCTGCAGCGCGCGACGCTCCGGGCGAAGGGACTGCACCCCGACGTGCTCGTCATGACGGCGACGCCGATTCCGCGGACGCTGGCGTTGACGGTGTACGGCGATCTCGATGTGTCCACGATTCGCGAGCTGCCGGCCGGGCGCATGCCGATCAAGACGCTGGCAAAACCCGAGTCGCGGCGCGACGAGATCCATCAGTTCGTGCGCAGCCAGGTCGACGCCGGCCGCCAGGCCTACGTGATCTACCCGCTCGTCGAGGAGTCGGCGAAAATCGACGTCAAGGCGGCGACGGAGATGGCCGACTCGCTCGCGCATGACGTCTTCCCCGACTATCGCGTCGGGCTGCTGCACGGCCGCCTGAAAGCGGACGCCAAAGAGCGAGTCATGAAAGCGTTCGTCGGCGGCGAGCTGCAGATCCTCGTCTCGACCACGGTGATCGAGGTCGGCGTGGACGTGTCGAACGCCAGCGTCATGATCGTCGAGCATGCGGAACGCTTTGGTCTCTCGCAGCTGCATCAGCTCCGCGGGCGGGTCGGCCGGGATCGCCATCAGTCCTACTGTTTTCTGCTGTATCAGGCGCCGTTGTCCGACGAGGCGCGCGAGCGACTCAAGGTGATGACGGAGACTACGGACGGCTTCGAGATCGCGGAGCGCGACCTGCTCCTGCGCGGGCCCGGCGACTTCTTCGGCACGCGGCAGGCGGGCGTGCCGACGTTCCGACTGATCGACTTGATTCGAGACCGCGAGCTGCTCGACGTGGCGCAGAAGGAAGCGATCGACTGGTTCGCGAAAGCGACGCCTGCGCCTCCGCTGGTCGGCACGCTGGTGGCGAATTGGGAACAGCGCTTCAAGCTGATTGAGGTTGGGTAGGTCGAGTGAGGGTGACTGGTCAGGTGAGTCGCGTAGATCAGGTGCGTCGAGTAGGTCACATGGGTTGGAGCGCGGTCGCTTCAGCCGAGCGTCGTCGATGCGCGTGATTGCCGGTTCGCTGAAGGGCCGCCGCCTGCGCGCGCCGGCGTGGAACGGCTTGCGGCCGACATCCGACAAGCTGCGGGAGACGCTGTTCAACATTCTCGCCGCGCGCATGCCCGGCGCGCGGGTGATCGACGGTTACGCCGGCACCGGCGCGATCGGAATCGAGGCGCTCAGCCGCGGCGCCGCAACGGTGGCCTTCGTCGAATGCGATCGCCGCGCGCAGGAGCTCATCGCGGAGAATCTCGCGCACTGCGGCGTCGAGAAGGGCTGTGTTATCATCCGCGCAAGCGTTGCACGTGCGATCGTGGACTTGCACGCCGCTGGTGCGTCGTTCGACGTCGTCCTGCTGGATCCACCCTATGATCAGCAGTACGACCTGGATGTTGCGGCTGCGGCAGACATCCTCGCGCCGGGCGGGATCGTCGTCGTCGAGCACGCGCGTCGACGGCCGCCTCCCGGAACACTCGGGCGGCTGGTCAAAGCGCGCGACGTGCCGTCCGGCGACAGCGCGCTGACCTTCTACGCATTGCGCGCGGAACATTGAGCGTTCGAATGTCCACCTTAGCGGTTTATCCTGGATCCTTCGATCCGCTCACCAACGGCCACGTCGACATCATCTCGCGCGGGGCGCGATTGTTCGACCGCATCATCGTCGCCATCCTCGTGAACGCGGAGAAGTCCCCGCTGTTTTCGATCGAGGAGCGCGTCGAGATTTCGCGCGCGGTATTCAAGACGCACCCGAACGTCGAGGTCGACACCTTCAACGGTCTGTTGGTCGATTACGTCGAGCGGCGCAACGCGCAGGTCATCGTGCGCGGTCTCCGCGCCGTATCGGATTTCGAGTTCGAATTCCAGATGGCGCTGATGAACCAGCGGCTCAAGCCGCAAATCGAGACCGTCTTCATGATGCCGGCAGAGCAGTACACCTATATCAGCTCTCGGCTCATCAAGGAAGTGTTCACGCTGGGCGGCCGCGTCCATGGGCTCGTTCCCGAGCTGGTCGAACAACGCCTCAGGGAGAAAGTGTGAGCATCAGAACTGTGGAGTCGCTATGAAGCTGGCGGATCGGACTGCGCGCATTTCCGGATCGCCGACGATGAAGGTGACCGCGACCGTCGATCGGCTGCGGCGCGCCGGTGTGGACGTCATCGATTTCGGTGCGGGCGAACCGGACTTTCCGACGCCGAATCTGGTGAAGACCGCTGCGCACGACGCGCTCGACCACGATTTCACGAAGTACACGCCCGCGTCGGGCATCGCCGAGCTGAAGCGGGCCGTGGCCGACCGGTACCGCGCCGATTACGGCGTGGACTACGCGGACTCTGAGGTCATCATCTCGGCCGGTGGGAAGCAGGCGCTCTACAACACGGCGCTGTCGCTCTTCGGTCCGGGCGACGAGGTGATCACACACGCGCCGTACTGGCCGACGCTGACCGAGCAGATTAAGCTCGCCGACGCGACGCCAGTACTCGTCCGAACGCATGGCGAGGACGGGTTCGCCATTCGCGCGCAGCCGATGCTCGATGCGGTGACGCCGCGCACGCGCGGCATCATCATCAACTCGCCCTGCAATCCGACTGGAGCCCTGATCGCCGAATCCGAGCTCGCCGCCATTGCCGATGCGGCCTCGCGCCAGGGCATCTGGATCGTCGTCGACTTGTGCTACGAGAAGCTGATTTACGACGAGGTGCCGCACAATCTGCCCGGCGTGCTGGCGAAACGCTGCCGCGATCTGACGGTGCTGTGCGGGTCGGCGTCGAAAGCGTACGCGATGACCGGCTGGCGATGCGGGTGGGCGATCGGTCCCGCGCCGGTCGTCGCCGCCGCCGGCGCGCTGCAGAGCCATTCGACGTCGAACGTCACGTCAATCACGCAGAAGGCGGTGGTCGAAGCGCTGACCGGACCGCAGGCGACCGTGCGGACGATGCTCGACGAATACCGTCGGCGGCGCGACCAGCTGCACGCCTGGCTGAGCGCCGATCCACACCTGCGCTGCAGCAAGCCGGCAGGCGCGTTCTACATGTTCATCGACGTGAGCGACGTGCTGTCGATGGATGGACTGCGCTCGTCGCTCGACTTTGCGGACGCGCTGCTCGACGAGTCGCGCGTGGCGGTCACGCCCGGCGAGGCTTTCGACGCGCCTGGGTTCATCCGGATCTCATACGCGACGTCGATCGACAACCTGCGCGAGGGCAGCACGCGGCTGCTCGAGTTCGTGCGAGCGCACGCGCCGCGCGCGGCCGCGGCGAGCTGAGTCCAGGTCAAACCACTACCACGGAGGACACGGTCCTCCATTCCTCCGTATCCTCCGTGGTGGAGAGCTATTTCTATATACTGCGATCGTGTCCAAGGTCGTCGCCGTCATCGGCGCATCGAGCAACCGCACCAAGTTCGGCAACCGTGCGCTTCGCGCGTTCCGGCAGCAGGGCTATATCGTCGTGCCGATCAATCCGAACGAGCCGGAAGTGGAAGGGCTGAAGACGTACGCCTCGGTGCTCGACGTGCCGGGCACCATCGACATGGCATCCTTCTATGTGCCGCCCGACGTCGGCGAGCGAGTGATCGAGGACGTGGCACGAAAGGGCATCGCGGAAGTGTGGTTCAATCCCGGCGCCGAAAGCGACAGCCTGATCGCCCGCGCCAAGGCGCTCGATATTCAGCCCATCATCGCGTGCAGCATCATCGCGATCGGTCAGAATCCTTACGCTCTGTAGGTCAGGCTTGAAACTGGCCGCTGATACTTCTATACTCAAGGTTCCTCGTTAGGTTCTGCGGGCCTTCTGCCCGCCATCTTCACATCTCCACAGCCTATGTTCGAGACTCTTCATGCCAAGCACTCATAAGCGCCATGGTCCTGCACGGACCGCCATCGGCCAGCCCGGGCCCGACACCCCCGCGACTTCCGACACCGCCAATCCCGAACAACAGAAACCCGGACAACCGCCGCAGCAGGGACAACAGCCGCGCGGGCTCAACATCACCGATCTGAAGGACATGAGCATCCAGAAGCTCACGCAGATCGCGAAAGACCTGAACGTCGGCGGCGCCACCGGCATGCGCAAGCAGGAGCTGATCTTCCAGATCCTGAAGGCCCAGACCGAGCAGAGCGGGTTCATCTTCTCGGAGGGCGTCCTGGAAGTGTTGCCGGACGGATTCGGCTTCCTCCGCGCGCCCGACTACAACTATCTCCCCGGACCCGACGACATTTACGTGTCGCCCTCGCAAATCAGGAAATTCGACCTGCAGACCGGCGATACGGTGTCGGGCCAGATTCGTCCGCCGAAAGAAGGGGAACGCTACTTCGCGCTCATCAAGGTCGAAGCCGTCAATTTCGAAGCGCCCGAGCAGGCGCGCGACAAGCTGTTCTTCGAGAACCTGACACCGCTCTATCCGCAGGAGCGGATCACGCTGGAGACGCCGGAGAGCATCTCGGCGCGCATCATGGATCTGTGGACGCCCATCGGGAAGGGGCAGCGCGGCCTGATCGTCGCGCCGCCGCGCACCGGCAAGACGATGCTGCTGCAGGCCATCGCGCAGTCGGTGGCGAAGAACCATCCCGAGGTCTACCTGATGGTCCTGCTCATCGACGAGCGGCCGGAAGAAGTAACCGACATGCAGCGATCCGTCGAGGGCGAAGTGATCTCGTCGACGTTCGACGAGCCGGCGCAGCGCCACGTGCAGGTGGCCGAGATGGTCATCGAGAAGGCCAAGCGGCTGGTCGAGCACAAGAAGGACGTGCTGATTCTGCTCGACTCGATCACGCGGCTCGCGCGCGCCTACAACACGGTGATCCCGCCGTCGGGCAAAGTGCTGTCGGGCGGTCTCGACTCGAACGCGCTGCAGAAGCCGAAGCGGTTCTTCGGAGCCGCGCGCAACATCGAAGAGGGCGGCTCGCTGACGATCATGGCCACGGCGCTCATCGACACCGGCTCGCGGATGGATGACATCATCTTCGAGGAGTTCAAAGGCACCGGCAACATGGAAATCCATCTGGACCGGAAGCTCACTGACAAGCGCGTCTTCCCGTCGATCGACGTGCTGAAGAGCGGGACGCGGAAGGAAGAGCTCCTCATTCCCAAAGAGGACCTCAATCGCATCTGGGTGCTGAGGAAGGTGCTCAACCCGCTGTCGGCCGTCGAGGCGATGGAGCTGCTGATCGACAAGCTGTCGAAGACCAAGACGAACGCGGAATTCCTCGCGTCGATGCAGAAAATGGGTTAGCTGCGCCAACCACAAAGGACACTAAGGACACCGGGGACACAGAGGAAGCCAGATGGCGACGATTACCGTGAGGCTGAACGGCCCATATCGCGTCGATGGCGACGATGTGAAGCTGGTCGACTGGAACGGGAACGAATATCAGATTGCGAAGCGTCCGATCGCGTTGTGCCGTTGCGGCGGATCGACCACCAAGCCGTTCTGCGACGGCACCCACTCGAAGATCGGGTTCGCCGCCGCTGAGGCCGCTGTCCCGGGAAGCGTGGATAAGCCGGCGCTGTAGGTCAGCTAGGGCAGCTCACCGGGCCACTCTGTTTCCCGCGACGTAAACGTCCGCGATCTTCCTGACGTTCGAAATGTTCGCCAGCGGATCGGCATCGAGCGCTACGAAATCGGCCCACTTGCCGGTTTCGAGCGTGCCGAGATCCCGGTCCACCTTCTGACACCGCGCGGCGTCGCGCGTGGCGGACGCGAGCACCTGCTTTGGCGTCAGCCCCGCCTTCGCCATCAGTTCGAGCTCCATCAATTCGAAGTAGCCCTGAAAGCGCGCTGGTGGCCCGGTGTCGGTGCCCATCGCGATCGTGATTCCGGCGTCGGACAGTTTCTTCAGATTGCGGCTGGCGACTTCGAGCGCGGCCTTGTAGCGCTGCGCCGATGTGCTTTTGCGCATCTGTTCCTGCCGCGCGGGATCCTGTAACTGTTCGACCACCTTCGGATCCACGTGCTTGAGGAACAGCGGATCGGTGAACCAGGACGGCGTCGATTCGTAGACGAACGTCGACACTTCGCGCATGAGCGTCGGGCAATAACAGGTGTCGCGCCGCTTCAGCATCGCCACGAACGCATCGTCGACGTCCTTGTCGCGCACGCTGTGGGCGATGAAGTCGGCGCCGGCGTCGAGCACACCTTTCGCATCTTCCAGGTAGAAGAGATGCACCGCCGCGCGCAACCCCTTCTTGTGCGCCTCGTCGATCACGGCGCGATACACCTCGGGCGGCATCTTCGTCGTCGTGCCGAGGTTGTCGTCCACGCGAATCTTGATGATGTCCACCTTCATGGCGGCCGTCTCGTCGACGAGCTTGCGTGCTTCGTCCGGCGTCTTCGGCGCAAGGACCGGGCCGGCGACGAACAGCCGAGCGCGGTCGAGCGCCGGGGTGTTCTGGCTGTCGCGCGCTTTGAACCCGGCCTCCTGATCGTCGCCCAGCGAGAAGACGGTGGTCACGCCGTACGCCGCGTACGTGTGCAGGTCGCGCAGCACGTTCTCCGCGGAATAGCGGCCCTGTTGAAGACCGACGGTGTTGCCGACGTGGCCGTGCGCGTTGACCAGTCCGGGGATGAGCGTCTTGCCGGTCAACGTCACGCGCTGTGCCTCGCTGGGAATCGTGACGCGTCCCACCGGGCCGACGGCGCTAATGCGGCCGTCGCGGACGACGATTGCGGCGTTGTCAATCGGCGCGCGATTCGTTCCGTCGATGATGCGCGCGCCGACGAACGCCTTCACGCGTGAGACGTCGGGGATGTGACCGTCCGGCGGCTGGGCCCGGGCCCCGGACCAGACCAACGCCGACAGGGCGAGAGCTCCAACCACACGCCGCGCGACCGGCGCACACCACCAAGCGAAATGCGGATGAATCATGGGCAACAATATAGATCAATGCCCTTCGACTCGCAGAAAAATGAGCTCGCTCAGGGCGGGTGCCTGCCGACCATTCCGGTGATGCTGGCTGGCTCGGCCGCGTTTCTCAATCTGTACGCGACCCAGCCGCTTCTCCCGCTCCTAGCGCGAACGTTCGGCGCGTCCGCCTTCACGGCCGGGCTCACCGTCACGGCGCCGGCGATCGTCATCGCGATCTGTGCGCCGTTCATCGGCGGCTTCGCCGATACGTTCGGGCTTCGCCGCGTCATCGTGGCCTCGGCGTTCCTGCTGGCCGTCGCCACCGCGCTGGCGGCGACATCGGGGTCTCTCGGTCAGCTGATTCTCTGGCGGCTTGTGCAGGGCGTGATGACGCCGGGCATCTTTGCCGGGACCGTCGCGTACATCCACGAGACATGGCCGTCCGAGCGCGCCGGCCGCGGCACGGCCGCGTATATGACCGGCACGATCCTGGGAGGCTTCACAGGCCGCCTGGTGGCCGGCCTTGTGGCGGCCGACGCGAATTGGCACCTCTCGTTCGTCGCCCTCGCCATCTTGAGCGTCGGGGTGGCGGCGGCGCTCTACGTGTGGCTGCCGGGCGAAGGCTCGGCCCACGCACGGGCGACGCCACAGCGCACGCGCGAAAAACGGGACTGGATCGGCCTCTTACGGAACCGGCAGCTCCTGGCGACATTCGCCATCGGCTCCTGCATTCTGTTCACGCAGGTCGCGATGTTCACCTACGTGACGTTTCATCTTGCCGCGCCGCCGTTCGGGTTGAGCACCGCCGCGCTGGGCTGGCTGTTCGTCGTCTATCTGCTCGGCGCGGCCGTTACGCCTCTTGGCGGCTCGTGGATCGATCGCTACGGACATCGTGCCGGGCTCGCGTCGGCGATGGGGATCGGGGCCTGCGGAGCGATGCTGACGCTCATGCCCTGGCTGCCGGCCATTCTGCTGGGCCTCGCGCTGACGTCGACCGGCGTGTTCATCGCACAGTCCACCACCAGCAGCTACATCGGTGCCGTCACGACACGGGATCGGGGACTTGCCGTGGGGTTGTACTCGACCTTCTATTACGCGGGCGGCAGCGTCGGCGCCGCGGCGCCCGCCGCCGTCTGGTCGACCGGAGGCTGGCCGGCGTGCGTGTTCCTGATTGTTGCGGTGCAGACCGCGGGCGTCGTCGTGGCGCTCACGTGCTGGACACGCCGATCTGCCGCGCGGAGCTTTGAGCCCGCGATCGAGGCAGTCCCTTGATCGGGTTCTACGGTTCGTTCGGTGTCGAAGGGCCTGGCGGAGAGGTCGGCGGCAGCGGCGTGTTGTCCGGCGACGATTCCTGTGCGGCCGGCAGCCCGATCAGGCGGCGCAGCTCCGCGCCCTCCATCACCTCGACCTCGAGCAGGCGCCGCGTGACCGTCTCGAGCTTCTCGCGGTTCCCGGTGAGAATCTCGCGCGCCTTGTTGTGTGCTTCCGTGAGGATGCGTTTGATCTCCGCGTCGATCTTCTGCGCCGTGTCTTCGCCCCAGAGCCCGCGATCCGCAGGCATCGGAATGTCGAGAAATCGCGGGCGCTTGTTGCCGTCGTAATTGATCGCGCCGAGCGCGTCGCTCATGCCGAACTCGGTGACCATCGCGCGCGCGATGTCGGTGGCACGCTGCAGATCGTTCTGGGCGCCCGTCGAGATTTCGTTGAGCGCGATTTCCTCCGCCGTCCGCCCGCCCAGGAGCACCGCGAGCTGGCTTTCGAGGTCGCTGCGCTGCATCAGGTAGCGGTCCTCGAGCGGCAGCTGCATCGTGTAGCCGAGCGCACCGAATCCCCGCTGGACGATCGAAATCTTGTGGACCGGATCCAGCCCGGGCAGCACGCTGGCCACGATCGCGTGGCCCGATTCGTGGTACGCGACGATTTCCCGCTCCTTCGTGCTCATCACGCGCTTTTTTTCCAGGCCCGCAATCAACCGATCGATCGCGGACTCGAAATCCTTCATGTCGACGGCGGTCTTGTCGTTCCGAGCGGCGAGCAGCGCGGCTTCGTTCACCAGGTTGGCCAGATCGGCGCCCGCGAACCCGGCGGTCCGCGCCGCCACCACTTTCAGATCGACGTCCGGCCCCGTCTTCACGCCCTTCACGTGAATGCGGAGGATCTCCTCGCGTCCCTTGACGTCGGGTTTGTCGACCAGCACCTGGCGATCGAAGCGCCCGGGACGGAGCAGCGCCGGATCCAGCACTTCGGGCCGGTTGGTCGCGCCCATGATGATGACGCCCTTGCGCGAATCGAAGCCGTCCATTTCGGCGAGCAGCTGATTCAGCGTCTGCTCCCGTTCCTCGTGGCTGCCGATGGGACTCTGCACGCGGACCTTGCCGAGCGCGTCGAGCTCGTCGATGAACACGATGCACGGCGCCTTGGCTTCGGCCTGCTGAAACAGATCGCGGATGCGCGCGGCGCCGACGCCGACGAACATTTCCACGAACTCCGAGCCGCTCAGGCTGAAGAAGGGGACGTGCGCCTCGCCGGCGACGGCCCGCGCGAGCAGCGTTTTCCCCGTGCCCGGCGGTCCGACGAGCAGCACTCCCTTGGGGATCCGTCCGCCGAGGTTCGTGTACTTTTTGGGGTTCTTCAGGAACTCGACGATTTCCTTCAGCTCGTCTTCGGCTTCGTCGACGCCGGCCACGTCGCCAAACCGCACCTTCACCTCGTCGTCGGCGTAGATCTTCGCGCGGCTGCGCGCGAACGACATGACGCCGCCTTCCGCGCCGCTCATCCGCCGGAAGAAGAACCCCCAGAGCGCGACGAAGAACACCAGAGGCACGATCCAGCCGAGCAGGTCGGGCAGCCAGTGATTGGCGACTTCGCCGGTATATTTCACACCGCGCCCTTCCAGCTCCTCGGTGAGCTTCGGATCCTCCACGCGCGTGACCGTGAACTGACGCGCCTGCTTGTCGCCCTCCTTGAGCGTGCCGCGAATCACCTGGTCGCCGACCGTCACTTCCGCAACCTGGCCGTTTTTCACCAGCGCTTTGAAGTCGGAGTACGGAATCGAGCGCCCGGCCGGCGTGAGGTAGTACATCTGGGCGACGCCAAGCAGCAGCACGAACCCGAGCGCGTACCACAACGACGAGGGGGATCGCGGGCCGAGCTGTCGCGGGCCGCGGCGCTCGCCGCCTCTGGGGTTGAAGCGTGGTGTGGATCGCTGCGAAGGCATCAGGCTTTGACCATCTGGCGCTTCTCGAAGCGAAGCGCATCGGCGCCGCCGTCGACGATCACGGTGTCGCCCTCGACGAAATCTCCTTCGAGCACCTTGAGGGCGAGAGGGTCGAGCACACGCCGCTGAATGGTGCGCTTCAATGGACGGGCACCGTACATCGGATCATACCCCTCGCGGACCAATTGTTCCTTGGCCGCGTCCGTCAGCTCGACATGAATCTTTCGCTCCTCCAGCCGCCGCACCAGACCGGCGAGCTGAATGTCGATGATGTGCTTCAGGTGCTCGCGGTCGAGCGCATGGAAGAAGATGATTTCGTCGATCCGGTTCAGGAACTCGGGCCGGAAGTGATCGCGCAACGCATCCATGACCTGACGCCGCGTGCCTTCGCTCACGTCGCCCACGAGGAACTGGCTGCCCAGGTTCGACGTCATGATGACGACTGTGTTCTTGAAATCGACCGTGCGCCCCTTGGCGTCGGTCAACCGGCCATCGTCGAGCAACTGCAGCAGGACGTTCAGGACCTCGGGATGCGCTTTTTCGATCTCGTCGAACAGTACGACGGCGTACGGCCGCCGCCGGACCGCCTCGGTGAGCTGGCCCGATTCCTCGTAGCCGACGTACCCGGGGGGCGCGCCGATCATGCGCGACACGGTGTGCTTCTCCTGGTACTCGGACATGTCGATGCGCACCATCGCCTGCTCGTCGTCGAACAGGAACTCGGCGAGCGCGCGCGCCAGCTCGGTCTTGCCGACGCCGGTCGGTCCCAGGAACATGAAGGTGCCGAGCGGTCGGTTCGGGTCCTGGAGGCCGGCGCGGGCGCGGCGAATCGCATTCGACACGGCGATGATCGGTTCGTCCTGCCCGATCACCCGTTTGTGGAGTCGCGTCTCCATGTGGATGAGCTTCTGGATTTCACCTTCCATCAGCCGGCTCACCGGGATGTGTGTCCATTTGCTCACGACGTCCGCGATGTCCTCCTCGTCGACTTCCTCCTTGAGCATCCGCTTGCCTTTTTGGAGCTCGGCCAGCCGTGTCTCGGCTTCCTTGATGCGCCGATCCAGCTCGGGTACTTTCCCGTACTGAAGTTCTGACGCCTTGGTGTAATCGCCCGCGCGCTGCGCCCGCTCGATCTCGTTGCGAAGCGCCTCTTGTTCTTCCTTGAGTGTGCGCGACGCCTGAATCGTCTGTTTTTCCTGCTGCCAATGGGCGGCCAGACGGTCGTGCTCCTCCTTCAAGTCGGCCAGCTCCTTCTCGAGCTTCTCGAGCCGTTCCTTTGACGCCTTGTCTTTCTCCTTCCGCAACGCCTCTCGCTCGATCTCGAGCTGCATGATGCGGCGCTGCAGCTCGTCGAGCTCCGCCGGCATCGAGTCGATTTCCATCTTCAGCTTCGAGGCCGCTTCGTCCACGAGGTCGATCGCCTTGTCGGGAAGGAAGCGATCGGAGATGTACCGGTTCGACAGCACGGCGGCCGCCACGAGGGCCGAGTCCTTCAAGCGAACGCCGTGATGCAGCTCGTACCGTTCTCGCAGGCCTCGCAGAATGCTGATGGTGTCTTCGACGGTCGGTTCGCCGACCATCACCGGCTGGAACCGCCGTTCGAGCGCCGCATCCTTCTCGATGTATTTGCGGTATTCGTCGAGCGTCGTCGCGCCGACCGTGTGCAGCTCGCCGCGCGCCAGCATCGGCTTCAGCATGTTCGACGCGTCCATCGATCCTTCAGACGCGCCGGCTCCGACGACGGTGTGAAGCTCGTCGATGAACAGAATGACCTTGCCCTGGGCATCGGCGATCTCCTTGAGCACCGCCTTCAGCCGCTCTTCGAACTCGCCGCGATACTTCGCGCCCGCGATGAGCGCGCCCATGTCGAGCGCGACGATGCGCTTGTTCTTCAACCCTTCGGGAACGTCGCCGCGGACGATGCGGCTGGCAAGACCCTCCACAATGGCGGTTTTGCCGACGCCGGGTTCGCCGATGAGCACGGGGTTGTTCTTCGTTCGCCGCGAGAGCACCTGAATGACACGGCGGATCTCCTCGTCGCGTCCGATCACCGGATCCAGCTTCTTCTTGCGAGCGAGCTCGTTCAGATCTCGCCCGTATCGTTCGAGCGCCTGATAGGTGCCTTCCGGGTTCTCGGTCGTCACACGCTGCGACCCGCGGACCGAGGTCAGCGCCTGGAGAATGCGATCGCGCGTGACCGCGTGCTGCTTGAGGAGCTGGGCGCTCGGAGACCGGCCGCCTTCGTCGGCGATCGACATGAACAGGTGCTCGGTGCTGACGTACTCGTCCTTGAGCCGGTCGGCTTCCGCCTGTGCCTGATCCGTGACGAGCTTGAGGCGCGGCGACATGCCCGGCTGCGCGCCGCCGTACGCGGACGGCAGCTTCGCGATCAGATCGCGCCCGCTCCGTGCGATGACGCTGGGATCGATGCCCATCTTGCGGATCAGTTCGGGCACGATGCCGTCCTGCTGCTCGGCGAGCGTGACGAGCAGATGCTCGGGCTCGAGCTGGGGGTTGTTGCTCTGTTGCGCGAGCTCGATCGCACTGGCAACCGCTTCGCGCGCTTTTTCGGTGTATTTGTTGATGTTCATAAAGCGAGTTCATGCCGCCGAGTGTTTCGAGCCCTTCTCCAGTTTCTGCATTTCCTCGAACAGCCTTCGCTGTTCCGGCGTCAGATCGCGCGGCAGCTCAACGCTGATCGTCGCGTAGAGGTCGCCGTGTTCGGCGCCCTTGCCCGTCGATGGCATGCCGTGACCTTTCAGGCGAAATACCTGTGCATTCTGCGTCGTCGGCGGAATCTTCAGCCGCAGCGATTTGCCTCCGAGCGTCGTCACTTCCGCTTCACCACCCAGCACCGCGGTCGTCAATCGAATCGAGACCGTCGTGTATAAATCCCGTCCCTTGCGTTCGAACCGGGGATGTGGGGCGAGCCGGATGCGCAAGTACAGGTCGCCCGCCTGCGCGCCTCCGCTGCCTCGCTCGCCCTCGCCCGCAACGCGGACGCGCGATCCGTCGCCGACGCCGGCCGGAATGCGGACGTCGACGGTGCGCGCGTGACCGTCGTGCTTGATCGACAGCCGGCGCATCGTGCCGTGGTACGCATCCTCGAGGCCGAGCTCGAGCTCCTGCTCCACGTCGCGCCCGGCGTGGGCGCGCCGGCCGGCGCGACCGCGCGTGCGAGGCCCGGCTTCCTCACCGGCCCCGCTGCCGCCGAAGAACGTCTGAAAGAAATCGGAGAACGGGTTCGCATCGCCGAACATCTCGCGCATCTCGTCTTCGGTCATCGTGCGGAAACCGCCGCCCTGCGGCGCGCCGCCGCCGCCGAAATGAACGTTCCATCCCGCGCCCGCCTGGCGCGGATCGAATCCCGCACCCGCTCCAGCCTGCTCGTACATGCGCCAGTTGGCACCGAGCTCGTCGTACTTCTTGCGCTTCTCGGGATCGCCGAGCACTTCGTACGCTTCGTTGAGCTCTTTGAACCTGGTTTCGGCCGACTTGTCGCCCGGATTGACGTCGGGATGGTGCTTCCGCGCCAGCTTGCGGTACGCCTGCTTGACTTCCTTCTCCGTGGCTGTCTTCGCCACGCCGAGCGTCGAATAGTAGTCTTTGAAATCCATTGTTCTCGCTGCCGGCTCAGTCGAATCCGAGCATCCGGCTCAACTCGTCCAGTTCGTGCGCGACGCGACGACGTGTGTCGCGCGCCGTGAGCGCTTCGTCGCGCATCAGTGGTCGCAGACGCTGCACCACTTCCGCGATCGACAGCAGGCGCTGCACGCCCGCCAGATTGATGCCGGCATCGTCGACCATCCGCTTGATCAGCTTCAATCGCTCGAGCTCTTCACGCGAATACAACCGCATGCTGCCGATGGTCCGCGTTGGCTGCACCAGGCCGAGCCGCTCGTACTTCCGCAGCGTCTGAGGATGCATGCCGAGCATTCGCGCGGCCATGCTGATGAAAAACAGTTCCTGATCCAGACCCATAACCCGATTCCTGCAACCTTGCGTCAGATTAAGCGTAGGCCTTGATACGCTGCGTGTCAACTTCAGCAGTAGTATTGTGGGGAAATGGCCTGGGCCGATCTCGTCACCGTGGCGCTGCTCGTGGCGCTGGAAGGCTTGCTGAGCGCGGACAACGCGATGGTGTTAGCCGTGCTGGTGCTCGGCCTGCCGAAAGCGCAACAGCGGCAGGCCCTCCGGTACGGGATCCTTGGAGCGTTTGCGTTCCGGACCGTGGCAACGCTGCTGGCCGCGTACCTGATCAGGCTCGGCTGGGTGAAGCTGTTCGGCGCCGGGTATCTGCTGTATCTGGTCTACCGCCACTTCGGCGGCGCGCAGAGCGGTGAGGACCGCAAGAAGCCTCCTAAAGCGCAGCCGTGGCTGGGACTGACCGCGTTCTGGGCCACGGTCGTAAAAGTGGAACTGACCGACATCGTGTTCGCCATTGATTCGATCCTGGTCGCGGTCGCGATGTCGCCGAAGCTGTGGGTGATTCTTTCGGGCGGCGTGCTGGGCATCATCATGATGCGGCTCGTCATTGGGCAGATGCTCGCGCTTGTCGATCGTTACCCGCCGCTCGTCGATGGGGCCTTCATCATCATCGCGTGGGTGGCGCTGAAGCTGCTTGTCGAGTACCTCCATGCCGAGGACTACATTGCGTTCGAGATTCCGAAATGGCTGTCGCTCGGTCTCATCGTCGTGATCTTCGGGATTGCGTTCGTGTACGCTCGACGACAGGAACGGCGCCACGGTACACGCCGCGAGAGTCCTGCTGAGCGGCTGCTGCGGCAGGGGGGAGGAAACCGCTGAGCCTGCTGCGCCCGAGGCGGCTGTCGGAATGGCTTGCCGCCGCGCTCCTCCTTGCGTTCATTGCGGCCGGCGCCGTGTCGGCCGTGTGGCTCTCCCGCTACGCCGTCGTCGTGCATCGCCTCACGCGCGGTGTCGGCGACACCATGTTTTATGGCGGCGACGGGCAGGCGTGGTTCCGCCTCGACGAACAGCGACACGACGTCCCGCTGAACGCGATCGCCCTCGATCTGCAGCACGCGGTCGTCGCCGTTGAGGACCGCCGCTTCTACAAGCACCCCGGCATCGATCCCATCGGCGTCGCGCGCGCCGCCGTCCGCGACGTCCGGCAGGGCGGTCGTGTGGAGGGGGGCAGCACGCTGACGCAGCAGCTCGCGCGCACGCTGTTCCTGTCGAACGTGCGGTCCTATGGCCGGAAACTGAAGGAAGCGGGCCTCGCCATCCTGATCGAGGCGCAGCTGACGAAGACGCAAATCCTCGAGCTGTATCTCAATCGCGTGTACCTGAGCGCCGGCGTGTACGGCGTTCAGACGATGTCCGAGCACATGTTTCGGAAACCTGCGGGCGCGGTGACGCTGCCGGAGGCCGCGATGATTGCGGGGCTGATTCGCGCCCCGTCGGCGTTGTCGCCCTGGTCGAATTACGAGGGGGCGCTCGAGCGGAGCCGTCTCGTGCTGGCGCAAATGCGGGAGCAGGGGCTGATCACACCGCAGCAGGAACAGACGGCGCGCAGCGTCCAACCTCGCATCCAGCCGTTCCGTCTGCCCAACGACACGCGGGCGGCCTGGGCGAAGGAATTCCTGCGCCAGCAGTTTCGTGCCGAGTTCGGCGGCGACAATCCGCCGGACTGGCGCGTAGAGACGGCGTTTCTGCCGCAGGTCCAGGACGCTGCGGAGCGCGCCGTTGAAATAGGGCTCGAACGGTTGAAGCGTCCAGGGCTCGAAGCGGCGCTGGTCGCCATCAATCCGCAAACCGGCGATCTGCTCGCCATGGTGGGCGGCGCCAATTATCGGCGCAGCACGTTCAATCGCGCCACTCGAAGCCGGCGGCAGCCTGGATCCGCCTTCAAACCGTTTGTCTATGCCGCGGCGCTCGAGCACGGGTACTCGCCCGTTTCGGTCCTGACCAATCTGAAGAACGTGACGGCGCCCGACAACCCCGAATGGAATCCACGGAGCGCGCACGGCGAAGAACCGGACAGCCTGACGCTTCGCGCGGCGTTGCTCGAGTCGAACAACGCGGCCGCGGCCGACCTGCAACAGGAGGTTGGGTCGCGAGCGGTGCTGCGCCTGGCCAGTACCGCCGGCCTTGATGGGCTTCCCGATGTTCCGTCGCTCGCGCTCGGAACCGGCCTTGTGACGCCACTCGACCTGGCGGCGGCTTACACCGTATTTCCCGGCGCGGGCGAGGTCGTCCGCCCTCGCGGCATCATCAGCGTGTTCGACGCGGGTGGCACGCAGGTGCTCGATCGTCCTGTCGACCGCACGAAGGTCATCAGCCCTGCCGTTGCGTTTCAAATGACGAGCATGCTTCGCGACGTCGTCGACCGGGGAACCGGCGCGCCCACTCGCGCGTTCGGCGTTCGCGGCGCGGTGGCGGGGAAGACCGGCACAACCGACGATTATCACGACGCCTGGTTCGTCGGGTTTTCGTCCGCCGTCGTCGCCGGGGTCTGGGTCGGCTTCGATCAGCCGTCGCCGATTGGTCACGACGCGTATGGTGCGCGCGTCGCGCTGCCGATTTGGGCCGAGTTCATGAAGCGGACCGCGCGCGTGCTGCCACCGGGCGAGTTCACCCCACCGGCCGGACTCCACACGGAAGAGTTGTGCTCGGTGTCGTACCTGCGCGCGGTCGAGGGGTGCCCAACCTATTTGGAGTACTTCAAGGACGGCGACAAGGTCCCGTCGGGACGGTGCTCGATCCACCGCGGCACGCTGAAGCAACGGGCGGCTCGTGCCGTCGAAGATTTCTTCCGCGGCATCGGCGGGAAGATCGCCGGAATCTTCAGACGCTGACGATCCATGAGCGATCCCATCCGCGTTCTGGTCGTCGACGACGCGCTCGAGCATGCGGAGATGGTGGTGAACTTTCTTCGCCTCAGCGACGCGTGGGGCGGCGCGTCGATGAAGACCGCAGGCTCGTACGAGGGCGCCCTGAAGGCGTTCGCGGCAAGCCGCTACGACGTCGCGTTCTTCGACTACTGGCTCGGCGCGCGCGACGGACTGTCGCTGCTGCGTGAAATACGCGCCAAAGGCGTCGACACACCGGTCATCCTGCTCACGGGCCACGGAGCCGAGGACGTGGCGGTCGACGCGATGAAAGCCGGCGCCGCCGACTACCTCAACAAAGCCAATCTTTCAGTTGAAGCACTGGAAGGAACGATTCGTCACGCGCTGGCGCTCCACGCCGAAGAACGACACCGGCGGCAGGCAGAGGCCGCGCTTCGCGTCAGCGAGGAGCGTTTTCGCGCGCTGGTCGAGAACAGCTCGGATGCGCTGCTGCTCATCGATCTCGAAGGCCGCGTGCAGTACGTCACGCCGTCATCGCAGCGCCACCTCGGGTGGCAGCCGGAACAGATGGTCGGACGCTCGCTCTTCGACTTCCTGCATCCCGACGATTGCGACATCGTTGCGGCGCACATGGCCGAGACGCTGCGCGAGCCCGGCGGATCGGTCACGGTGGAAGTGCGTGTGCAACACGCCGACGGTAACCCACGGACCATGGAAGCCGTTGCCGTGAACCACATCGAGGAGCCGTCGGTCGGCGCGATTGTCGTCAACGCCAGGGACATTACGGAGCGGCGCAAGCTCGAGGAGCAACTGCGTCAGGCGCTGAAAATGGAAGCGGTCGGCCAACTCGCGGGAGGCGTGGCGCACGATTTCAACAATCTGCTGACGGCCATCCTCGGGTACTGCCATCTGATGCTGGAGGACTTGCCCGTGGCCGATCCGATGCGGCACGACCTGGAAGAAATCAAATCGGCGGGTGAAAAGGCGGCGTCGGTGACGCGGCAGCTCCTCGCGTTCAGTCGCAGGCAGATGCTGCAACCGCAGGTCGTGGAGGTCAACGCGCTCGTGAAGCAGCTCGAGCCGCTGCTGCGACGGGCGCTCACGGCGCGCATCGAGCTCGTCACGAGACTGGCACCGGATCTGTCGACGGTCAGGGTCGATCCGGCGTCACTCGAGCAGGTGCTCGTCACGCTTGCCGTGAATGCCCGCGACGCCATGCCGCGCGGTGGACGGGTCACGATCGAAACATCCAACGTCGACGTGACCGACGCCGACGTGGCCACGCGCGCGCCGATGCCCGCGGGACGCTACGTCGTGCTCGCCATCGGCGACACCGGCGAGGGGATGGATGCCGCGACGCTTGCGCGAATCTTCGAGCCGTTCTTCACCACCAAAGAGCAGGGCAAAGGGAGCGGGCTCGGGCTCGCCACGGTGTACGGCATTGTCAGGCAGAGTGGCGGCTACGTGTGGGCGGAGAGCAAACCGGGCCACGGAACCGTTTTCGAGGTGTACCTGCCGCCTGCCGAGTCGGTCATGATTCCGCGCGGGGCGGACCGCGCCGGTGATCCCGTCAAGAAAGGCGGGTGGGAGACCGTGTTGCTCGTCGAAGACGAGGATGCCGTCCGCGCGCTCGCGCGCGAAGTATTGCGGCGTCACGGCTACACCGTGCTCGAGGCACGCCACGGCGTGGACGCCCTGCGCCTTGCGGAGCGTCACCGCGACGCCATTCACCTCATGATCACCGACGTCGTCATGCCCCACATGAGCGGCCGGGAGCTTGCCGACCGTCTGGCCCCTGCGCGGCCGAACATGAAGATCCTGTTCATCTCGGGCTATTCCGATCACGCAATGCACCACGATCTTCCGCCGGGCTCGGCATTCCTGCAGAAGCCGTTTTCGCCCGAAGCGTTCGCGCGGAAGGTCCGCGTGATGCTCGATCACACGGCCGAGCTGGGGGACGCCGCACGCGACAGATAAGCCAGCGGCACTGTTCCTGCAGATGAGGAGGCGAACCATGTCCGGCTCAGCTCCCTCTCCTGTGACGACCCAGCCCCCTGCGCGGCTGATCGCGCGCCGATTGCCCATCGGCGTCGAGCCCGCCGGCAGCTACTACGCGCACGTGCGCGTGTGGGCGCCTCGCGCGGCGCGCCTGGAATTCGTTCACGAGTCGGGCCGCGCTACGCCGCTCCAGCGCGAGACCGACGGATATTTCAGCGCGCGCGTCGACGCCGCGGCGGGCGATCGCTATCGATTCCGCATCGACGACGACGATCGACTGTATCCGGATCCGGCGTCGCGATTTCAGCCGGAGGGGCCGCATGGACCGTCGGAGATTATCGAGCCCGGGGCGTTTCAGTGGACCGATGAGCGGTGGCCCGGCGTGTCGCTCGAAGGACAGGTGTTGTACGAGCTCCACGTCGGGACGTTCACGCGGTCCGGCACGTGGGCGGCGGCGGCCAGCGAGCTGGCGGAGCTGGCGCGGCTGGGCATCACGACGATCGAGGTGATGCCGATCGCGGAGTTCGAAGGCCGTTTCGGATGGGGCTACGACGGCGTGGACCTGTTCGCGCCGTCACATTTGTATGGCCGGCCCGACGACTTCCGTCGATTCGTCGACGCGGCGCACGGCGTCGGTCTCGGTGTCATCCTGGACACCGTGTACAACCATTTTGGTCCTGTTGGCAACTACCTGCGCGCGTTCTCTCCGTCGTATTTCACCGAGCGGTACGACAACGAATGGGGCGACGCCGTGAACTACGACGGTCCGGACGCCGGGCCTGTTCGAGAGTTCTTCATCGCGAATGCCGGTTACTGGATCGACGAGTTTCACCTCGATGGCCTGCGTCTCGACGCTACGCAGCAGATCTTCGACGCCTCGAGCGAGCACATTCTTGCGGCCATTGGACGCCGCGCGCGCGAAGCCGCCGGGCGGCGGTCCGTCGTCCTGGTGGCCGAGCACGAGCGGCAGGAGACGCAGCTCATTCGGCCGGTGAGCGAGGGCGGGTACGGTCTCGATGCGGTGTGGAACGACGATTTCCATCACGGCGCGATGGTCGCTCTCACCGGACGGTCCGACGCCTATTACATGGACACCCGAGGGACGCCGCAGGAATTCGTGTCGGCCGCCAAATACGGGTATCTCTTTCAGGGACAGCATTACCACTGGCAGGAGCAGCCGCGCGGCACGCCGGCCTGGGGGCTGGCGCCGGCGCGGTTCGTCACATTCCTGCAGAACCATGATCAGATCGCGAACTCGCTCCAGGGCGCGCGCGGCCACGAGCTCGCGAGTCCTGCCCGCTGGCGGGCGATGACCGCACTCCTGCTACTTGGTCCAGGAACGCCGATGTTGTTTCAAGGGCAGGAATTCTCGGCCTCCGCCCCGTTTCTGTATTTTGCGGATCTTCCAGGTGAGCTGGCGGACGCGGTTCGCAAAGGGCGCCAGGCGTTCGTCTCGCAATTCGCGAGCGTTGCCGACGCGTTGCGCACCGGATCGCTCGACGATCCAGGACACGCCGCCACGTTCGAGCGCTGCCGGCTCGATCTTCGAGAGCGGGAGTCGCACGCGAAGGTTTATGCCATGCACGCCGACCTCTTACGCCTGCGTCGCGAGGAGGCCGCGTTTCGCAATCGAATCTGTGGGAGCGTCGACGGCGCCGTACTGACGCCTTCCGCCTTTGCGTTGCGCTTCTTCACGCCAGACCACCGCGACGACCGAGTCCTGATCGTGAACCTCGGCGCCGACATCCGAGCCATGTCGTTTGCGGAACCGCTGCTCGCGCCGCCGGCGGACGCCGACTGGGTCGTGCAGTGGTCCAGCGAAGATCCATCCTGGGGCGGTTCGGGGACGCCGGCGGTTCTGCCGAAAGACGACCATTGGCTCCTTCCCGGCGAGTGCGCCATCCTTCTCAGCCCCGGGCCGCGGCGCACGCGACGCGTGTGGCCGAAAGTCCGGCGGCAGCACGAACAGGTATGAGCGCAGCCGATTTGCCTTCAGATCCGCTTCGGCGTATCGCCTGGCCGCCCGGTGGCGCAACCGATCCCGACAGCCTCGTCACTCGCGAGTGGCTGGTCACCAACGGACTTGGCGGGTATGCGTCGGGAACGGTGTCGGGTGTCATCACCCGGCGGTATCACGGTGTGCTGATTGCGGCGCTTGCCGCACCGTTCGGGCGCACGGTGATGTTGAGCAACCTGGCCGAGCAGGTCCGCTTTGCAGACGGACGGAAGATCGAAGTTGGCGGACGCGAGCGATCCGGCGACGCCCCGGATGCGCACGGCACAGGCTACCTCGTCGAATTCCGTCTGGAGGCCGGCATTCCGGTGTGGCGGTTCGATCTCGGGGGGCTCGTCATCGAAAAGCAGCTGTTCCTGCCACACATGCAGAACACCGTGCACGTGCGGTACGAGCTCATCTCGGGCGCGGAGGCGATCGAGCTCGCAGTCCGGCCGTCGGTGCATTTTCGCGGGCAGGAAACGCCGGTCAGCGAGCCGCTCGCATCGCCGTATGAATTCCGTTCCGTCGACGACCACTTCGAGATCTGCCTCAACGGCAGTTCGCTTCCGTCGCTTCGCCTCAAGATGTGGGCCGCCGGCACGACGTTCACGTTGAAAGGCAAGCGGATCGACCAGGTCCTGTACCACATGGAAGAGAGCCGCGGGTATCAGGCGCGCGGCGATCTGTGGAGCCCGGGCTATTTCAAGTTCACGCTCGCGCCGGGCCGGCCGGCCACGCTCGTCGCGTCGACCGAATCGCTCGAGACGATCAGCGTGATGACGCCGCAGCAAGCGCTCGACGCCGAGCGCGGGCGGCGGCGGCGCCTGGTTGCGCTCGCGCCGCCGGATGCGCGCGCCGGCATCGCGGCGGAGCTCGTGATTGCGGCGGATCAATTCATCATCACGCCCGCCGGGCGCTCCGAGGAAACGGCGCGCGCCCACGCATACGGCGACGAAGTGCGCACGGTCATCGCCGGCTATCACTGGTTTACCGACTGGGGCCGCGACACGATGATCAGCCTGGAAGGGCTCACGTTGACCACCGGACGCCACCGCGAAGGGGGCTACATCCTCAGGACGTTCGCACATTACGTGCGCGACGGCCTGATCCCGAACATGTTTCCCGAGCGCGAAAAACAGGGTCTGTATCACACCGCGGATGCGACGATGTGGTTCTTCCACGCGGTCCATCGGTACGTGCAAGCCACCGGCGATCGTCTGACGCTCGCGATTCTGTATCCCATCTTCGAGGAGATCGTCGACGCGCACGTGCGCGGGACGCATTTCGGGATCCACGTCGACCCGCACGACGGCCTGCTGGCGCAAGGCGCCGCGGGATATCAACTGACATGGATGGACGCGAAGGTCGACGACTGGGTGGTGACGCCGCGCAGCGGAAAGGCGGTCGAAATCAATGCCTTATGGTTCAACGCGCTCAAGCTCATGGAGCAGTGGGCCGCCGAGTTCGGGGATCGCGCGGACGAGTACCGGCAGCGCGCGGCGCGCGCGCGCGAGTCGTTCAACGATCGCTTCTGGTTTGCCGACGGCCGCTACCTGTATGACGTCGTCGACACGGAAGAGGGCGGGCCCGGCAGCCGCGATTCCAGGTGCCGTCCGAATCAGGTACTGGCGATCTCGCTGGATTATCCGGTGCTTGTGGAAGAACGCTGGGAGCCGGTCATGCGCGTGGTCGCGGAACGGCTGCTGACGCCGGTCGGCTTGCGTTCCCTCGCGCCCGGCGATCCCGACTACAAATCGCGGTACTTCGGTGATCTGCGCGCCCGCGATGCCGCCTATCACCAGGGCACTGTGTGGGGCTGGCTCGTCGGGCCGTTCGTCGACGCGTGGTTGAAGGTGTATCCATCCGATCGTGCCGCCGCTGAGCGCGCGCTCAGCGGTTTCATTCCGCATCTCGATGAAGCGTGCATCGGATCGATCAGCGAAGTCTTCGATGCCGAGGAACCGTACATGCCGCGTGGATGTATCGCGCAGGCCTGGAGCGTGGCTGAACTGCTGCGCGTGTGGGTGAAGCTTGGACGCCAGGCGCCAACCGGCCCGGTCCGCGCCGAACACTACGAGCGGGAAAGCGAGCCCATGCGCGCGTAAGGACCGGACTTGGGGCTGCTAGCCCCTGACTGGAGTGACATCATGCAACGTTTGCCTCCGATTCTCATCGCCGCCCTGCTCCTCGTCCTCGCCTTCGTGGCCGGCGGACGCGCCGCGGCGAAGTCGTACCAGTTCACCGGGGTGGTCAAGGCAGCGTCTGCCGATTCGCTGACCGTCGAAAAGAGCGCCAAGGAGACGTGGCAGTTCGAGGTGTCCAAGGACACGAAGGGCGCGACACCGAAGGCCGGCGATCGAATTACGGTGTTCTACAAGATGGTGGCCGTCGAGATCCAGGCGAACCCCGCGACGGCGCCCAAGAAGACCTCCGCCGGTTCGGCGAAACCGAAGAAGTGAGCATCGCCGCCGACGATCCGATCAGTGCGCGACGGTCGCGGCGGCCATGACTGCGCCGACATTCTGCGGCGACAGGAACTCCGCCGGCGAGATCGTCCCCGCATTCATCTGCACGAAGCCATTCATGGCGGTTGGATTGCCAGCGATCGCCCCGAACAGCTGCTGCATCTGTGGCGGCGGCGGCTCGAGCGTTGCGAGTTGGCACGTGAATTCGTACATCGGCAGCACGTGCTCGTCGCGAGCGCGCTGGTAGTCGGCCATCGCGTCGTCGAATGCGCGGCCTCCGCTGAAGGTCTGATCGAGTGCGATCGCGCACCGCTCGGCGTCGTGGAAGGCATCCATGATTCCCTGCGCCGTGATCGGATCCTTGTTGTAGCCAGCGTCGCCGACAAGCGCCCAACCAGGACCGTACGGCTTCCGGAAGAAATTCGGTACGGGAGTGCCGGCGAACGGCACCTCCCGTTTCGCGTGGCGGACGCGTTCCGCGAAGTCGGGCGCTAGTTCCAACATCGCCAGGAAATTGCCCTCGATGTCCCGCTTGTTCGCCGCAAATTCCGCGTACGGCCAACCGCCGACGAGAAGCGTGAGACCGTCGTGCGTGGGCGCGGCTGCGAATCCTCGGTGCGGGCGAATGTAGGTTTCGAACCGCCCGTCCATCGGGAGATTGCTCCAGTAGGTGTAATACGGCGCGAGGAGCGGCGGTTTCTCGTGGTACTGTTCCGGCCCGACGGCGTCGGCCACTAGAGAATGCCGGCCATCGGCGCCGACGACGACGTCGGCACGCTCGGTTACAGGCGCGTCGTTCTGCGATCGGCCCTTGATGCCGACGACGCGCCCGTCCTCCGTGAGTATCTCCTCGACGGTGAATCCTTCTCGGATCTCCGCACCGGCTTCGGCCGCGGCGTCGACGAGCAGCTTGTCCAGAACGGTCCGCCGCGCGCAGTAGGCAACCGGCGCAGCCGCCGTACCCGGCGCCCCCGCGATCGTGAAAGGACCGAAATCGAACGCGTACGTGTGAACCGGCGGACATCCCGTCGCCGTGAGGCGATCGAGCAGACCCCACCTCGCGAGCGCAGCCACACCGAGCGGGTGCACCACGTGCGTGGACACCGTATCGCTCGGGAACGTCGCGCGGTCGACTGCTAGAACGCGGTAGCCCTTGCGGGCCAGCAGCATCGCGATCGGCGAACCTGCGCAGCGCGCCCCGACCACGATCGCATTGAATGTCTTGATCATTTCGCTCCTCCGCGCATGAGGTAGCTCCAGCCGAATCGATCGCGGAGCTGACGCTCTCTACAGGCGGATGAATATGTGTCTGATCATCCCGATCGTCAAGTTATTCGCGCCCCTTGAGCTGGCGAATCGCTCGCCGCTGACGTTTGTCGGGCGCTCGCGGCGGCGTCACGGCCGCACGGTACATTCGCTCCAACCGCCTCGCTTCGATCTCTTCAGCCGTCGGAGGCGGCGTTAAGTCTTCGTAAAGCTGCCGCGCCTGCGCCTTCGGCACGTGACGGGCCGCCAGCGCCACGACCCTCAACCGCTGTTTACGTCCAAACGCGCGACGGATCGTGATCTCATCCGACGGCCGCAACAGGCGGTTCTGCTTCGCAGATTGACCATTCACGTCGACTTTCGCGGCCTTGCACGCTTTCTGCGCTTCCGAGCGCGTCTTGAAGACGCACGCGACATCGAGCCAGACATCGAGCCGCATGCCGTCGAGCCCGGCATCATCCTCGTTGACCATTCCTGGTAGTCATTCTACAGTTCGAGATCGCCGGAACACCGCAGTGTGTCAAACCACGAGCTCGCTGCCGATCCTTCGGCCCTTCGAGAGCCTCAGGGCCGCCCTGAGCCACGTCGAAGGGGCGGCAATCTCAGGATGAGCGGTGCAGCTCCGGAGGTTTTTATGCGTACACGGATATTCCTGATCGCAGTTCTACTCGCAACAGTATGGGCGCCGCCTCCGAAGGCGGCGGATGGCCCCTACACGCTGATCAAGGACGTTCCCATCGGCGGCGACGGCGGCTGGGATTATCTGAACGTGGACAGCGCCGCCAGGAGGCTCTACATCAGCCACGCGACAAAGGTTGTCGTGTACGACCTGGCGACAGACACCATCGTCGGTGAGATAGCCGACACCCCCGGCGTCCATGGCGCCGTTGGCGCGTACGACGGCCGCATCGTGACAAGCAATGGGCGAGGGAACAACGCGAGCATCGTGGACGCGAAGACGTTCCAGACGATCAGCAAGGTCGAGACGCAGGCGAACCCGGACTTCATCATGTACGAGCCGAAGCAGAAAGAGGTGTACACGTTCAACGGCAGCGGCAAGTCGGCGTCGGTCATCGACGCCAGCGGGAAGGTCGTGGCGACGATCCCGCTCGGTGGAAAGCCCGAAGCCGGCGTGCCGGACGTGGCCGCGGGCCGCGTGTACGTGAACAACGAAACAGGCAACGAGATCATCGTCATCGACGTGACGAAGCACGAGGTCGTTGCCAGGTGGCCGATCGCGCCAGGCGAATCGGCGGCGGGGCTGGCGATCGACACGAAGAATCACCGCCTCTTCATCGGCGCGCACAACAACAGGATGCTGATGATGGATTCCACCAATGGAAAGATCGTGGCCGAGGTGCCGATTGGCGCCGGTGTCGATGCCACACAGTTCGATCCGGGAACCGGATACGCGTTTTCGTCGTGCGGCGGCGGTGACGGCTCAGTGACGATCGCTCACGAAGATTCGCCTGCCAAGTTGACCGTCGTCCAGACGCTCGCGACGGCCCGCGGCGCACGAACGATGGGACTCGATCCGTCGACGCATCGCATCTATGTGGCCGCGGCGAAGTACACGGAACCGGCGCCCGGCGCGGCCAACGCCCGGGTTCAGATGGTGCCTGGCTCGATGCACCTGCTCGTGTACGGCATCAACGGGAAGTAATCAAGGCCGACGAAGACTCTTCACCACCTAAGAAGTCTTTTCCTTTGTGTCCTTAGTGTCCTTTGTGGTGGCAGTTCTCACCTGCCTACCTGGGTGCTGCCACCGGCACAAACCCAGGCAGGACGTACGCGAAGAGCAGGGAGACGAGGCCCATGACGGCCATCAGCAGAATGCTGTGCTTGATCGTGAACCGGAACAGGCGTCCTTCGTCTGCCGACGTCATGCCGGTGGCAGCCACCGCGACCGCGATGCTCTGAACGCTGATCATCTTTCCCATGACGCCTGCGGCGGAGTTCACTGAGGCGGTCAGCACGGGATTGAGGCCCAGCGCGGTGGCGGTGACGACCTGCAGGTTGCCGAACAGCGCGTTGGCCGACGTGTCGCTGCCGGTCAGGAACACGCCCAGCCAGCCGACAACGGCGCTGAAGAATGGAAACGCGCCTCCGGTCGTCGCCAGCGCGAGCCCCAGCGTGGACGTCATGCCGGAGTAGTTCATCAGATACGCCAGACCGAGCATGGACGCAATCGTCACCATTGCCAGCGACAGCTGTTTGAACGTGGCTTTGTACAGGCCGACGAATCGCGCCGGCGTCACCCGGAGGAGAAGCGCCGCGGCAATCGTTGCCAGAAAACACGACGTGCCCGACGCGGTCAGCCAATTGAACGTGAACACCGCCGCGTAGGGTGCCGGCTGCGCTGTCACGGGCGGGATGCGCGTAATCATGTTGTGCAGGCCGGGCACGTTCAGCCCGTTCAGCACGTTCGGATTCCTCGGCCACGAGGCAGGAAGCAACCCGTTGGTCCACCGATCGATGGCGATCTTGATGGCCGGCTCGCCCCACGCCAGCACGAATACGACGAGTAGCAGGTACGGCAGCCACGCGGTGAAGATCGCTCCGGCGGAGTGCTGCTTGAGCGCCACGGTTGTCGGATGGTCGCCTTCGAGCCGCATGATGGTCCGGGGACGCCAGAGCTTGAGGACCGCCACCATCACCACGATGCAGGTCAGCGAGCTCATGATGTCGGTCAATTCGGGACCGATGAAATTCGAGACGAACAGCTGCATGCCGGCAAACGAGAGGCCGCAGGCGACCACTGCCGGCAGCACTTCGAGCATGCGCTTGTAGCCGGCCATCACCACGATGAGATAGGCGGGAATCACCACGGAGATCATCGCGCAGAGTCGGCCGACCATGCCGCTCAGCGCCAGCACCGGCAAGCCCGTCACATTCGCGAGCGTGATCACCGGAATGCCAATCGATCCGAACGCGACGGGTGCCGTGTTGGCCAGCAGGCAGATGCCCGCCGCGTAGAAGGGATTGAAGCCGAGCCCGGCGAGCATCGCGCCAGACACCGCGACCGGCGCGCCGAAGCCGGCGGCGCCTTCGATGAATGCGCCAAAGGAGAAGGCGATGAACATCGCCTGAAGGCGGCGGTCGTCGGTCAGGCTGCCAACTGAATCCTTGATGATTTCGAACTTCCCGGTCTCGACCGCGAGACGATAGAGCATGATCGAGCTGAAGACGATCCACGCGATGGGGAACAGTCCATACGCCGCGCCGTAGAGCGTCGAAAGGATCGCCAACTGCGCGGGCATCCCATACACGCCAAGCGCGAGAAGCAGCGCCGTACCCAGGGCGGATAGCGCCGCCATCCAGGACGGCCTGCGCCACACCCCCAGCATGAGGAAGAGCACCACGATCGGCACCGCGGCGACCAGCGCCGACGCGCCCAGGTTTCCTGCAATCGGTTGATAGTTGTGCTGCCACATTGATGCGACCCTCGAGGTTGAGTGCCGGGGGAGTATATATGATGAGCTCGCTTGCGCCTTGTCAGGCTGCGCCCGGCTGCCCGCTCTTTTCGCATTCCCAAGTAACGGCCTTGACGAAGCATCGCCGTTTTCAGGAGGTGATGTGTGCGGAACGGCGGGACGTTCGAGGACGATGACGCCCGCCTTCGCTCGGTGCTACGTTGGCGAGTTGCGGCGCGGCTGGCCTGACGCGTCCGTTGTTAGGTGGCGGCTGAATCCGTCCAAAGAAGCCGGCGACCGGCCATGCCGACCGCGAGCACCGCTGCCGTTACGCGGACCCACTCGATCGATGCGAGCGGCTGCCAGATGGACCAGAGCGGCGAGGCGGCATTCAGCGGCACGGTAATCGGCCACGGCGCCGTGCCGAGAATGAGCGCGGCGAGGAGGTCGAACCGCCGCTCGGAGCAGAACAGCGCCGGTCGTTCCCAGCGACGCCGCGCTGCGACCACGCGTTGTGCGATGTGGGACAGCGACGTGACCACGAAGAGCGTCATGAAGAACGGATCCTCGACGCCGAAGAACACGTACCAGAACCGGACGACGAGTGCCGTTCCGAGCAGGAGCGTGACGATGTCGGCCGCGTAGAGCCGCAGCCACGCACGAGTGGTTTGCTCCGACAATTCTGTCGTCGAACCGATCACTCTCGTCACGCTCATGCCGAGCGACGAAGCTGCAATCAGCGAACCAAAAATGAATCTGGCTAAGTCCTTCAAATACAACGCGACCACAAAAACAGGGTGGCGATTGGCTGACTTTTATCCCGAAAGGGGAACCAGTCCACGCCATTCCTGATTACACAATCAGCATGAATCAGCATGACGGATTTGACCGGTGGTTACGGCTGCGGACCGCGCCTCGCGTGAAGTCGGCCTCCGCGCTGTGCGCTTCCGCCTTCGCGCTGTCGCGCTCCGGCGGGACAAGTCGATGAACATCCTTCGCCTGGACCGCGGGCGCAGGTTAGTTGATTTGCCCTCCGAAGCTCGCGCTGTGATCAGGCGAACGAAGGATGGTGGCGAGGGACAGAATCGAACTGTCGACACTACGATTTTCAGTCGAAGAAAAGGAGGCAACCGGGGGCAGCAGAAAACCGCTGCCCCTGTTTTTATTGGGGTTTGTGCATACCCGAGACCACCTGAACCAACCCTCAGCCGCTACCGATTGTCACCCGTTTGTCACCCAAGTTCTTCATGCTGCAAAGTTCTCTTCGGACTACATTCGCGAGCTTCTTCGAGGTACTCAAGGTCGCGGGTCACGGCCGGCTGCCGTGTGGATGCGACGCCGCGCCTCCGACCATGGAATCGTCGGGGCCGTACCGGCGTCGACTCGATCGAGCCGTGCGCGAATCTCGGCAGACCACGCCGCTTCAGCGTCGGCGTCTACTTCGCCTTCGAGACTTTGAATCAGCTCGCCAGCGAGCGCGGCTCGCTCTTCGTCAGAAAGTCGAAGAGCTTCTAGCAGGAGCTGCTTGGCGTCCATACCGGACATTATGGCCCAATCACGGAGGGCAGCACTATGGAGTTTGACCCTCGCGACGACTACGACTCACGCGACGACGAACGCTTCGGCCCTGACGTTCACCACCGAGGCGGTTCTGACGATGGTCGGGACTGGGACGACTGGAGGCAACCCGAGATCGCGCGCGACCGCCACGACGAGGCGAGCGATCTCGGCCGGGGCCCCGGTGATTCAAGGCAATCGCGCGGCGACCATCACGGAAATGATCCGCGTGATGATGCCCGCTGGCACGACCGCGACCGCGGTTACGATCCCCGGGATGTGTTCACACGTCACCTGGAGTTACCGCGAGGACGCGAGCGCGAGATCGTCCGCGATCGAGATCGCGAGTACAGGTTGCGCGGCTCAGAATCGCGCACGCTCGCAACCGTCGGAGCGTTTCGAGTGGTCTCCAGTCGTGATCTCCGAGACCACCACGATCGTCCGGCTGATCCGCGTTCGGGCGACGTTCGTCATCTCCGGGAGCAGGGATTGGTTGAGGCGATTCTGGTCCCCGGCTCACGCGACTATGCCGTGTCGCTGACGAACGACGGCCGGGGCCTGCTCGAGAGCCATCGTGATCGCGACAGGGAGGGCCGCCAGACCTTCTACGCGGGCATCAAACGCGAGCGGGAGCTCGAACATGACGTCCAGGTTTATCGGGCGTTCGAACGCGAAGCGGAGCGCCTGGAGGAGCTCGGCGCGCGGATCGATCGGGTGATCCTGGACTACGAGCTCAAGCGCGACTACCAGCAATGGCTGCACGCGCATGATCGCGACCGCGAGGATTATGACGGCCACCCCGATCGCAACCCACACGAGATCGAGGAGTGGGCCCGCGAACACGACCTGCCGTACTTCGATGAACAGGTCCATTTCCCTGATGCGCGCATCGAGTACGAGGACGCAGACGGACGCTGTGACCACGTCGATGTCGAAGTGGTGACCGTGCATTACCGGGGCGCGCACGGCTCCGCGGCGGCACGCTCCGGTTTCAGCTGCTACAGCGGCTCGAGCGCGCGAGTTGGCGGCGGCAGCCATCTCGGTGGGCTCGCAGAGGAGTTCTTGTGATGACCTTCGAAGACCGAGTCAAAGCAGTCGCCGAATTCGGCTTCACAGTGCGTCAGGCGGGCTTCCTGGTGACCGTGATACTGCACTCGGGCGTGTGTGTGCCACGGCAGTACGCCACCTTCGCGGGCACGGCGTACGGCCACAGGGTGACGAGGTTCTTCGAGAAGCTCGTCCAGCGTGATTTCGCGACGGTCTGCGACTGTCTGCACAACCGCGCGGCCCTCTATCACGTGAAGCACCACGCGCTCTATCGGGCCATCGACCAGCCGCACAACGGCTACCGTCGGCCGGTCGCCGCGCGGCAGGTTCAAGACCGCCTGATGCGTCTCGACGCCATCGTCCTGCACCCCGAGCTCGTGTGGCTCGGCACCGAGGAGGAGAAGGTTGCCTTCTTCGGGTTGATGGCGCCCTCGTTACCGCGTGAGCGACTGCCGCACATCACCGTCGGGACGGGCTCGTCGCAGCGCGTGCGGTTCTTTCCGGAGGACCAGCCGATTGCAGTAACGTCGATTGGCCGCGTCGTCTTCACGTACGTCGTGTCGGCCGGGTACCTCGAGGAGTTCCGCGCGTTCGTCCAACGGCATGCGGATCTGTTGCGCGCGCTTTCCGGATGGACGGTGAAAGTGCTCGTTCCTCGCCCGCTCGCTGACGCCATGGCGTCGTTCGTTGAGACCGCGCGAACCGAGCTGACGAGTACGCTGCGAGACGAGACGCTCGGCGAGCTCAAGTGGTACTTCCACCGGTGTCGGAACACCGCCAACCCGCGCGCGATGTCGTTCGAGGACGAGGAGTTCTGGCGCGACCAAGCGGCGTTCGGCGCACCGCGCTACCGGCAGCTCTACCGACGCTGGCTGACCGATGGCGACACCGTCTTTGAAGCCCTCTCCTCATCCGCGATCGCGGAGGCCCTGGAGCGTGGTACGGGACGGATCGAAGCGCATGTCTTGATGCTCTCTTATCGCCATCTCTCACCCCTGGCCAACCTTGTCCGTCCACACACCCGGGGGGGTCGAGAGGGGAGACATATGCTCTACACGGCCTCAACCCCCAATAGCGCTTTCTCCGTCACTGACCAGTGAGGACTCTCGAAGCTTGCTCTAGTTCGACAGTAGCGAGGCCATGCCTTCGCCGACCAACAACTTGCGCGCGTAGGCCGGCGATTAGACGAGGCGGCGTTCTATGCCGCCCCTGACAGCGGTTCCGATCGCGATCAGAGAGGAACCGTGGCGTGAACGACCCCGGCTCGCGCGATTGATGACGGCCCCGCGCATGTTTTGGGTCGTTCACACCACGGTTCCAGGCGTCCGTGTCGATGTCGTGCTCGTGCGCGCGCGGCAAGCTGCTTTGAAAGTACAAAACACCGCGCAGATCTCGCGCAGGATCGTGGCTACTTCGTGGTCAGAATGTGGACATGTACGGTGGCAGACGCGTCGTCGAAGCCTGCAATATGTCCTGCTCGTGCCGGCGTCGGGGCGCGTGCTAATCCCCCTGGTGCTCTATACTGGAGGTCATCATGACGACGGCGGTAAAGGCCATCTACGAGGACGGCGTCTTCAAGCCGAAAGAACCGGTCAGCCTGCAGGAACGTACCGAGGTCGAGGTCCTCGTCCCGACACCGCCCCCGTCCGATGACGATCCCACCGGTTGGACCGCGGCACAAGCGCTGATCGGATTCATCGACGACGCGCCGGCTGACATGGCCGAACACCACGACCAGTACCTGTACGGCCGACCGCGCGAGTGACCTTCGTCGACACCGGATTTCTCTTCGCATTGGTCTCGTCGAAAGACGAGCATCATGCGCGCGTCGTCGAGGCTTTCCAGACCTTCCGAGATGTGAAGCTGCGAGATCATCTCGTGACGACGAACCATGTCGTGGCCGAGACGATCACGTTGACGCGCAAGATCGGCCATGAGAGAGCCACGCGTCTGGGTGAGCAGTTGTACGGCGAGAAGATCGCATCGATCCACTGGACGACGCCGGACGAAGAACGCGCCGCGTTCGAGTACTTCAAGCGCCACAGCGACCAGGCGTACAGCCTCGTGGACTGCCTGAGTTTTGTCGTGATGGAGAAGCTCGGAATCCGCGAGGCGTTGGCAGTCGATTCGGACTTCACACACCGCTTCATCGCGCGACCAGGTCCGAGGCGCGGGTGACTCTAACGAGCCGACGCTCCGATGGTTCATTCTGCGGAAGCGTTGGCGCAGGTCAATCCTGCCCTCCGTCCCGTCGGCGCTGCGCGGGATTGACCTGCGCCAGCCGCTCCCGTTGTCAGGCATTTATCGGAGCGTCGCCGACGTCTGACGGAACGCTCCGTGATGGTCGTGTGTCCTCAGACGGTAAACCCTGCGTCGTTGCACAGGAGTAATACCGTCCGCGGTGACGCCCGGCCCGTATGATCCACGGCAAGCGGTTTGGCCCTCTCCCCCGGCATGCGCCTCGGTCCGTATGAGATTCTCTCCGCCCTCGGGGCAGGCGGCATGGGAGAGGTCTATCGCGCGCGCGATACGACGCTCAATCGCGATGTCGCGATCAAAGTGCTGCCCGATCTCTTCGCGAGCGACGCCGAACGGCTCGCCCGGTTCACCCGCGAAGCCCAGACCCTCGCGTCATTGAACCATCCGAACATTGCGCACATTCACGGCCTTGAAGAGTCCAACGGTGTGCGTGCCCTCGTCATGGAGCTGGTCGAGGGCGAGGATCTGTCGCAGCGCATCGCGCGTGGGGCGATCCCGATCGAGGAAGTGCTGCCCATCGCGAAGCAGATCGCCGAAGCCCTCGAAGCCGCGCACGAGCAAGGGATCATCCACCGCGATCTCAAACCCGCGAACATCAAGGTGCGGCCGGACGGCACGGTGAAGGTACTCGACTTCGGCCTCGCGAAGGCGATGGAGGCGACCGGGTCCGCAGCCGTGAACGCCATGATCTCGCCAACGCTGTCGATGCACGCGACGCAGGCGGGCCTCATCCTCGGCACCGCCGCGTACATGAGTCCCGAACAGGCCGCCGGAAAGGCCGTCGACAAACGCAGCGACCTGTGGGCGCTTGGGGTGGTGGTGTACGAGATGCTGACCGGCCGCGCGGTGTTCTCCGGCGAGACCGTGTCGCACATCCTCGCGTCGGTGCTGAAGAGCGAGCCGGACTGGACCGCGTTGCCCGCCAACACGCCCGCGCCGATCCGCCGATTGTTGCGGCGCTGTCTCGAGAAGGACCGCAAGCGACGACTCGATTCGCCCGGGGACGCGCGGCTCGAGATCGACGAAGCGCTCGCACCGATCGGTGACGCGAGCACCGTGAACGCGACGATGCCCGAGGCTGCATGGCGGCACGCGCTGCCGTGGACCGTAGCGGCCGCCACATTCATCGCGGCCGTCACGATGCTGTTCTTGTGGGCGCCGTGGCGGCCGCTGCCAGCGAGCGCGCCGCTGCGGGTGAGCGCCGAGCTCGGCGCTGATGCCTCGCTCGTCATCGCGGCTGGTGGCGGAGGCGCGCAGGCCGGCAACGCCATCGACGTGTCGCCCGACGGTTCCCAACTCGCCTTCGTCGCGCAGCCCCACGGCGGCGGCGCGCCACGCCTCTACGTCCGGCGCCTCGACCAGGTGACCGCCACGCCGCTGGCGGGCACCGAAAACGCCGTGGGGCCGTTTTTTTCGCCGGATGGCCAGTGGCTCGGCTTTTTTGGTGCCGGCAAGCTTAAGAAGATTGCGGTGACGGGCGGTGCGCCGGTGACGCTCGCCGACGCGCCGGTCGCCCGTGGCGGGAGCTGGGCCGAGAATGGGACGATTGTCTTTGCGCCGGCGAACGGGGTCGACGTCGGCCTGTGGCGCGTGCCGGCGGCGGGTGGAACGGCCGAGCGGCTGACGACGACGGCCCAAGGGGAAGCGACGCACCGGTGGCCGCAGGTGCTGCCCGGCGGCCGGGCCGTCCTCTACACGGTGAGCGCCGTGACAGCCAACTCCGCGAACGCGTGGCTCGCCGTGCAGCCGCTGCCTGCCGGCACGCCCCACGTCGTCCACCGTGGCGGGTTCTCCGGCCGCTATCTCCGGAGTGGCCATCTGACCTGGGTGTACGACGGGACGCTCTTTGCGGCGCCGTTCGATCTCGCCACGCTCGCTGTGACCGGCCCGGCCGTGCCGGTGGTGCAAGGCGTGATGAGCAGAACCGACAATGGCAGCGCGCAGGTGGAGGTGTCGCACACCGGCACGCTCGTGTACCTTACGGGCGGCGAGAACGCGTTGGCGGCCCCGCTCAACTGGCTGACCCGCGACGGGAAAACGACGCCACTCAGGGACGCACCAGCCAACTGGGGCGGCGTGCAGATGGCCCCGGACGGCCGCCGGCTGGCCTTCTCGCTCGCGGACACGGCAAACACGGACGTGTGGACGTACGATACGGCGCGCGACGCGCCGACACGGTTGACATCCGATCACGGCATGGATCGGAATCCGGTCTGGACGCCGGATGGGCAGCGGCTCGTGTACGCCTCTTCTCGCAGCGGCGACGCCGTAAATCTCTACTGGCAGCGGGCGGATGGCAGCGGGGACGAGACGCGGCTGACGACCAGCCCGAACGTACAGACCGCGGGCTCGTGGGACCCGAGCGGCCGCTTCCTCGCGTTTCAAGAAAATCGCCCGCAGACGGCCAGCGATCTGCTGATCCTGCCCCTCGAGGGCGACGAGGCGAGCGGCTGGAAACCCGGCAAGCCGACCGTGTTTCTGAGTGGGCGGGCCAATGAGGCGCAACCGCGCTTCTCGCCGGACGGGAGGTGGCTGGCCTACGAATCGAATGAGTCGGGCGGCGTCGAGATCTACGTCCGGCCGTTTCCCGGACCGGGCGGTAAATATCCCATCTCCGCGGGCGGCGGCACTAACGCCGTCTGGTCGCGCGCACGGCATGAGCTGCTCTACCTGGCGCCCGACGGTCGGATCATGCTCGTGCCGTACACGGCCGCCGCCGACGCGTTTCAGGCCGAGAAGCCGCGCGTCTGGAGCGAGACGCCCGTTCAGCACCGGCCGCTCACCGGGGCCAGCTTCGATCTCCATCCGGACGGCGAGCGCGTGGTGATGGCGCCGCGTGCCGAGGCAACGGCCGGGCCGACGCACGTGACGCTCATCTTCAACTTCTTCGACGAGCTGCGGCGCCTTGCGCCGACGGGGCGACGATGAGATTTCAGATTGCAGAGTTCAGATTTCAGATTGGATGGCAGATTGGTGTGACGATGTGCTGAGCGCGGGAACGAAACTCGGGCCGTATGAGATCGTCGCGCCACTGGGCGCGGGCGGCATGGGGGAGGTCTATCGCGCGCGATACGACGCTCAATCGCGACGTCGCGATCAAAGTGATGCCCGATCTCTTCGCGAACGACGCCGACCGGCTCGCCCGGTTCACCCGCGAAGCCCAGACCCTCGCGTCCCTGAACCATCCGAACATCGCGCACATTCACGGTCTTGAAGAATCCGGCGGTGTGCGTGCCCTCGTCATGGAGCTGGTCGAAGGCGACGATCTGTCCCAGCGCATCGCGCATGGAGCGATCCCGCTCGCCGAGGCGTTGCCGATTGCAAAGCAGATCACGGAGGCGCTCGAAGCGGCGCACGAGCAGGGAATCATTCACCGCGATCTCAAACCCGCGAACATCAAGGTGCGGCCGGACGGCACGCTGAAGATGCTCGACTTCGGCCTCGCGAAAGCGATGGAACCGACTGGCGCGATGTCGCCGAATGTCTCGCAATCGCCGACCATCACCACACCGGCGATGACACAAGCCGGGATGATCCTCGGCACGGCGGCGTACATGAGTCCCGAGCAGGCGCGCGGCAAGATCGTCGATAAGCGGGCCGACATCTGGGCGTTCGGTGCTGTGCTGTACGAAATGCTGACGGGCAAACGGGCATTCGAAGACGAAGACGTGTCGATGACGCTCTCGAAGGTCTTGCAGCGTGAGCCGGACTTCGACGCGCTTCCACTGACGGTCCCTGAACGGGTTAGTCAAGCGCTTCGCGTGTGCTTGCGGAAGGACCCGAAGCAACGCGTAGGCGACATCCGGGACGTGCGTCTGGCGCTGGAGGGCGCGTTCGAGACGACGGTTCCTGGGACGGCTGGTCCGGCACCCGCGATCCAGCCGCGCCCACTCTGGAGGCGCGCCCTTCCTGTGGTCGCCGCCGCCGTCATCACGGGCGCGATGGTCGGCGCCGCCGTATGGACGCTCAAACCCACGCCGCCGTTGACCGTCGCGCGCTTCACGTTCGCGCTCGGCGAGGGGCAGCAGTTCACGAGTGTCAACAACCAATCGCTGGCCGTCTCCCCTGACGGCACGCGGCTCGTCTACGTGGCCAACAATCAGTTGTACCTGCGGTCGATGTCGGACCTGGAGGCGAGGCCCATCCCAGGCACACAACAGGGGACGTCGACACCGTTCACCCCGGTGTTTGCACCAGACGGCCAGTCCATCGCCTTTTATTTGGGCGCGGTCCGAGCGGTCAAGAAGATCGCCGTGAGCGGCGGAACGGCGGTCACGATCTGTCCGGCAGACCAACCGTTTCTTGGAATGAACTGGGACTCCGGCGGGATCGTCTTCGGTCAGGCCAAAAGCATCATGCGCGTCTCGGCGAATGGCGGCCAGCCAGAGGTGCTCGTCAGCGTCAAGGACGGCGAGCTGATGTACGGCCCTCAGGTGTTGCCGGGTGGCGAGTGGCTGCTGTTCACCCTCGCCACGACCGCCACGGCCGATGGCTGGAACAAGGCACAGATCGTCGTGCAGTCGTTGAAGTCGTCGGAACGAAAGACGCTCGTCTCGGGCGGTAGCGACGGCCGTTATCTGCCGACCGGGCACCTCGTGTACGCGCTGGGCGGCGTCCTGTTCGCCGTGCCGTTCGATCTGCGGCGTCTCGCGGTCACGGGTGGACCGGTGCCGATCGTCGAGGGCGTCAAGCGATCCTTAGGCACCTCCGGCACCGCGCATTTCAGCGTCTCCAGCACGGGGTCCCTCGTGTTCGTCCCAGGCCCGGCGTCGACGTCCTCGGCGCTAGACCTTGCGCTGGTCGATCGAAACGGGTCGGTTCAGCCGCTGAAGCTTCCGCTCGGCGCGTACGAGTACCCACGTCTGTCGCCAGACGGCAAGCGGATCGCCTTCGGCAGCGACGATGGCAAGGAGGCCGTCGTGTGGATCTACGACGTGGCGGGCGCAAGCTCGGCGCGCCGACTCACGTTGGGAGGCCGCAATCGTGTGCCCGTCTGGTCTGCGGACGGCGAGCGCTTGGCGTTTCAGTCGGACCGCGAAGGCGATCTCGGCCTCTTCTGGCAGCGCGCCGCCGGCACGACGGCGGCGGAGCGCCTGACGAAGCCTGACAAGGACACGGCCCATGTGCCGGAGTCGTGGTCGCCCAATGGCAAGACGTTGTTGTTCAGTGTCGCCAAGGGTTCCAGCTACGCGGTCGCGGCGTTGTCGCTCCCGGATAAGAAGGTGACGCCCGTGGGCGGCATCCAGTCGGTGTTTCCTCCCTCTGCGACGTTTTCACCAGACGGCCGATGGGTGGCGTACTCGGCGAGTGAGGCCGGAGGTGCCGCCGGTTCCGTATTCGTCCAGCCGTTTCCCACGACCGGCGCGACGTATCCGATCTCGAAAGGCAGCGGCTTCCATCCCATGTGGTCTCCCGATGGGAGGGAGCTGTTCTACCTTACGGGCGGGGGTAGCAACCAATTCGTGGTGGTGAGCGTCACGACGCGGCCGACCTTCACCTTCGGGAACCCGGTGCCAGTGGCGAGACCTTTTCCCCCGTCCAGCCAAAGGTTCGAGCGAAACAACGACATCACGCTCGACGGCAAGCGATTCCTTGGCGTCGTCGCTGCCGGACAAAACGCGGCGTCCGGCGCGCCGGCGGCTCCTCAGATTCAGGTCGTGCTCAACTGGTTTAGTGAGCTGCAGCAGCGCGTTCCCACGCGCTGACATCAGCTCGCGAAATCGGATGAAAATCTGGCGCGCCGTTGCGAGAATGGCACTGGCGCGGCGGTGAGATCGATCGAACCAGTGGAGTAGGTGGAGCCGTTCAATTGGATGATCCGGAACGTGCGCGCTTGAGCGAATAAGTGGGCGTCGTCGTGCGACAGCCCGTGACCCTGAGTAAGACCATCACGGCACGTTCTCCGCTCCCGCCCTGGAGGTGCGTATGGCCTACCGAATCGCGGGAATCGACGTCCATAAGAAGATGCTGGCAGTCGTCGTCGCGGATGTCGACGTCGCAGGGGAATGGTGTTTTGAACGCCAGCAGTGTGGCACCAGCCCAAGCCAACTCCAGGCGCTGGCCGAGTGGTTGACCGAGCGCGATGTCGAAGAAGTCGTCATGGCATCGACGGCGCTGTACTGGCGACCGGTCTGGGAGGCGTTGGAGCGGCAGTGGCAACCGACGCGCCGCCGCGGGGCGGAGGCCGGGCCGATGATGAACTCCGCGACCAAGGCGCGCTTCCTGTTTCGCGGTCTCTTCCTCTACCGCCTACTCAGGACCAAGAGCGTCATCCGCGTCGTGAATCACGATCGTTGCGATCTGCCATCCGGCGTTGGTCTTTTGCATCAAGTAGACGACGCCGGCCCGCTCCAGTTCTTCTCCGTCGGTCTTGCGACGTACGGCGACGCCCCCGGCGATCACGGTGGCTGCGCTCAGCCGTTTGAGGTGAAGGTTGATTAGCTCGCTCTTCGCGAAGCCTCTCGCCCGCAGTGCTTCCATGAGAGGTTGAAAAAAAGCGGCTAGAGCGGCACGCGTCGGCGTCGGCACGACACCCGCTGGGCTGACCAACTGCCATGGCTCATGGAAGTAGGGCTTGACCGCTTCCGCGTCGAGTGTGCTGAAAGCTCTGTAGTAGTCAGTGAGCACCTGGGCCACAGCCGCTTTGTCATCGTCTGCCAGCTTCATCTTTGTCTCCCCTTGGGAACAGCCTGGTGTGGTGGGCGCTTCAGCCAATGCGCAGGAGTATTGTCCAGATCATCAGAGCGTCCAGTGGCAAGTCGAGGCCACTGCAATCGGTCGTCCAGCCGGCCACACTGACAACGGGCGGCCAATCAGGCCCGCCGCCGTTAGTCCGCGTGATGGAGCACTGTTGTGGCCAGCCGGGCGGCGAATCCTCCCACGATTCCTGACGCCCGTACACGGTAAGGTCCATGAGCGCGTAGCTATAGTCGAATGGAATGATACCCGTTGGCAGTCAGCGTGACTCGCGAAAAGTCGTTAGCGTTATCGGAGGTGTCTCGGCGCGAGTCGCTGGGCGAGCAGCTCGATGCGAATGCCGAGACACCTTCGATAACGAGACTTGAAGAAAGCGGCTGGCGCGGCGGCCGGCTATGGAGCTACAAGCCAAGGTTCCACGGTGTCGGGGTGAGCGCGTTCGGGTGGCGTGGGGTATGTGCGTCGGCGGCACGAGCGCGACACTCGGGCATGCGGACGGGGGGAGACGGTACGGGCAGCGTTCAGCCGGGCTCGAGACGCACAGTCTCCGAGACGTGGGTCACCACATCGACGAGGGCGCGGCGGGTCAGGCGTGCGGTCGGCGGTCATGAGGTATCGAAGCCGAGGGTGATCGTCGTCAGTTGAAGCGCGGAGAGGATTGGGCCCAGGATCATCGCGGCTCCACAGCGCGGACACGCCCAGGTGTCTCCCGTCGGAGCCTCGGTCGTCGTCGACGCCGTCGCGACGGTCGGGCGCGCCGCGCCGAGGTGTTCGCAAGAAACCCCGACTGTCGAATCCGGACGAAGCCGCGCGGCAAGATATGCTGGACGAAGCGACGCAGAAACTCCATCGCCGACAGCGTCATCGTGCGCCGCTGGTCGTGGTGCGCGTAATCCTTCCACTGAAACGTGATCCAGGCCCCGTCAAATGCGCGCAGGCGGTGATTGCTGATCGCGACGCGATGCGTGTAGCGTCCCAGATAGCGCAGCACGGCTGACGCCCCACCGAAGGCGGGCTTCGCGTACACGACCCAGTCTGTCTGGAAGAGCGTGTCGATGAAGGCGTGCCACTGAGCCGGGTCCCGCAGGTCCTCGGTGCCGCCGGCCAGATCGAGTTGATCGCGCGTGTACGCGTGCCGCAACGCCGCGACAAACTTCCCGCGAAACACGCGACTGAGGACCTTCACCGGCAGGAAGAAGCCGGCATACTTCGGCCGGATCCAGCGCTGATGATCGGACGACAGACCACCGGCCGGCACGACGCAGTGCACATGCGGGTGCCGGACCAAGGTCTGTCCCCACGTGTGGAGAATGCTCAGGACCCCGATCTCCGCGCCGAGATGGCGCGGATCGGCGGCCACCTCGCGGAGGGTCGCCGCGCTGGCCTGGAAGAGCCACGTGTACAGGCGGGCACTATTCCGGTACGCCAGCGGCAGGAGCGCGTGCGGGATCGTGAAAACGACGTGGACATACGGCACGTCGAGGAGGACCCGCTCGCGGGCGGCGAGCCAGCGTGCGCGCGCCTGCGCCTGGCACTTCGGGCAGTGGCGGTTGCGACACGAGTTATAGGAGATGGCCTGATGGCCGCAGGCGTCACACCGGTCGAGATGGCCCCCGAGAGCGGCTGTGCGACAACGCGCGATGGCGCGGAGCACCGATCGCTGTTGCACGCTCAGCCACGGATGCTGCTCGACGAAGGCGTCACCCTGCGCGTGGAGGATATCGGCCACCTCCACCGCAGGCCGGCTCATGCCGGACTCGGCTTCCGCTTCAAACGCGGCCGGTGGAGGACCACGGGCGTGGCCACCTGCAGTTGCTCCAGGGGATTCGGCGCGGCTTGTAAGTGGCGCGGCGACAGATGGAGATATACGGTCGTATGCGTGAGGTCGGCGTGCCCGAGCAGGACTTGGATCGTGCGGAGGTCGGCGCCGGCTTCCAGCAGGTGCGTGGCGTACGAATGGCGGAGCGTGTGCGGACTTACGCGACGATCGATGCCGGCCGCGCGGGCGGCGAATCGGACCGCGTCCCAGATGACCCTGGGCGTGATCGGTTTGTCGGTGCGCCAGCCGTATTTCGTGCCGGGAAAGAGGTACGTCTGGGGTCGCATCCAGCGGTAGTACTCGCGCAGTGCCGTGAGGAGGGTCGGACTCAGGGGGACCTCGCGATCGACCCCGCCCTTGCCGCGCTCGACGCGCAGCACCATGCGCTGACTGTCAATGTGGCCGACCTTCAAATGACAGAGCTCGCTCCGGCGCAGTCCGGCGCCGTAGAGCGTCAGGAGCATCGTGCGGTGATAGAGGTTCTTCGCGGCGGCAATGAGCCGGCGGACCTCCTCGGGACTCAACACCGTCGGTAGTCGCCGGTGACGCTTCGGAGTTGGCAGCTCCTCCTTCAGGGCGCGCCGTTTCAGGACCCGGACAAAAAAGAAGCGGAGCGCCGCCACGTGGAGGCCCACGGTGCCGATCGCAAGCTTCCGTTCTTCAAACAGATAGGCCTGATACCGCCGGAGCTCACGCGGCCCGAGCCGATCGAGGCGACGGCCTGGATGCTGGCGGCGTGAACCGTACCGGGATCTTCGGAGGGCAGTTAACGTGAGTCATGCCACCGCGGCCTGCTCATAGTAGCGCGCTTCGTACTCGGCCGGCGGCACGTACCCGATCGGTTCGAGCAAGCGCCGGTGGTTGAACCAATCGAC